>Ga0315287_10005823_pt1 | contig 12183 bp, 11 predicted proteins | sample YL17G11_0_MG_FD_205037 | JGI IMG/M metagenome (GOLD analysis project Ga0315287, IMG submission 205037) | Sediment microbial communities from Yellowstone Lake, YNP, Wyoming, USA - YL17G11_0 | ecosystem: Environmental > Aquatic > Freshwater > Lake > Sediment | place: USA: Wyoming | collected...
TCCGATGATGCCGTTGCAGATGGCGAAGCCCGTCCTCGCGAGGACGGGCTTGATCTTCTTCGAAAACCCCCATCCTGCACAAATCCAAAGTGTGTCGCGATATGCACGGTCGGTGAACTCTTCGGAGGGGTCGAACGCCATGTGCTTGGAATAATCGGCGGGCTCAAAGAACAAGGAGTGAGCACCCTCCTCATCCTGCTCCACGACGGCGAACTGGCCGCCCAGGCGCGTGGGCAGGGAATCGAACCAGTCGTCCTGTCCAATCGTAACCGTTCCTTGCTGACCACTTCCCGACAACTCGCCCGAATACTCAATCAGCGTGAAGTCCACATCGTTCATGTCCACGGCTATAAGGCAATAGTCTTTTGCTCCGTGGCTCGCCTATGGCATCGCTTCTCAATGGTGAAGACCGAGCACGGGTTGCCAGAGCCGGCTGCGGGTGGCCCGATTCGCGCATTGCGCAATCGGCTCTATTACTTCTCTGACATTGCAGCCACACGCATCGCCCACGCGACAGTATGCTACGTGACCGAAGACCTGCGGACATATTACCGGCACGCGCACTCCGGCCTGCGGGCGATAGTTATACCCAACGGCGTGGCCAACATAGACCGGCGCCAATTCCCCCGTTCACCGGAGATGTGTGACGACTGGTTCAACTTGCTGGTTGTGGGTCGACTCGATATGGTGAAAGGGCATCATCTGGCCATCGAGGCCATCGCCGCCGGAAGTGTCCCACAAGACATACATCTACATATCGTGGGCGTCGGCCCGCGCGAGGTGGAGTTGCGGGCGCTCGCCAAGGCTCGCGGCGTCGCGAACCGGGTACACTTCTTGGGTTTCCGGCGAAACATCTACGACTACATTGCCCACTGCAACCTATTGCTTATGCCGTCCCTGCACGAGGGGTTGCCCTATACCTTGCTCGAGGCGATGGCACTCGGCACTCCCATCGTCGCATCGCGCGTCGGGGGACTCGCTGAGGTCATACAGGACGAGGGCACAGGGTTGCTCGTTCCGCCACAAGATGCTGAGGCTCTTGCCCAAGCGATTCGTCGACTTCACGATGACCCGGCGCTTCGCTCACAACTCGGTGACCAAGCTCGGCGTCTTCAGCAAGCCACGTATTCCCTTGAGGCGATGACGGAGAGGTACCTCGCGATCTACCGGGAACTAGTGGCAAGCGGTGGCTGACTGCTTTTGACAGTTGATTCTGCATGCCAATAATGATGCACCACTCTGGGAGACCTGCAGCTCGTGGCTGGGGCGCAGATATCAGCCGTATTCCTGATATTGGGCATCGCTTTCCGTACATTAATCTGACCCCCGATCAATTTGCGTATTCACCACATACGCTGATGATCCTTTAGATGAAATCACCTTTGCCGGAACACCGGCGGCCACGCCAAAGTCGGGAACCGAGTCGACCACGACGGAGTTTGCACCTACGGCCACATCGTTACCTAGAGATATTCCGCCAATCACCTTGCACCCTGGCCCCAGATAGACGCGATCGCCGATCACCGGCACGCCCGGATTCCTACCACCGTACTTCACACCGATCGTGACTTCGTGATTGATATTGCAGTCATCGCCAATGACCACACTATCGTTGACCACAATGCCACCATAATGTCCAATGTACAGCCCCGGTCCGATGCGCGTGTTGTAGGGGATCGAGATGCCGTATCTCACACTACAGCGATGTAGAATTGCTCGACACAAGTAATAGCAGGGTCGCCAGATCATACTTTTTTGCCGAAGATGATTGGCAAAGCGCATCCAGAAGCTATATTTAAATCCAGGCACAAGAAAATATTGTTTGACGAATGACCTGATCGAGACGCCATGACCGTATCGGTGGAGATCTGCGCCGACAACACTCCAAAAGTGCACCGCGTGCCGGCTACTCATTGGGAAACACGCTTCTCCCAGTTCAAGATGGCTTTAATGATGGCTTTCCATGCAGAAAGGTAACTGGGTTTATGGCGAAGAGCGCGCAAGTATAGGCCCAAGGCCGAGCTGAGCCGTCGATCCATGTCATATAAACATTGGTCAAACCCAACATAGGTATGAGCCCATACTTCGTTTTGCGTGTTCTTATCGACTACTCTGGCACCATCCGTTAAGTTGTCAGCTAATATGACCATCTCAATGTTTACGTAAGCCCAGTCCAGAAGCGACTTTACGGCCAAGGTCAAGACTCTCGTAGAGCGTTTGTGTTTTATCAACCATCATTGCTCCGGCAAAGCAATTTGCACAAACGACCCGGGCACGAAAGCCCAGACGGTCGCGGAGTGTTTCATTGGCGAGAGTCTCCTCAACGCGTCGACGCAGCGCACCGACGTCATAGGGACTCACGAGGAAGCCGGAACTCTGATCCTCTATCACCTCCCGATTGCCTCCGACGTCAAAGGCAACGGCGGGCACCCCCGCAAGGCCATACTCAACCAGTGTGTTTGATAGACCCTCAGAATCGGAGGTCAGCACGCCGACCGTGAATAGCTTCACGATTTCCAAGGCGTCATGGATCGTGTGAATAATACGAAATCTGCCCGCGAGTCCGGCGAGACGAGCTTGCTCAACAAGCGCATCTCTTTGCTCGCCGTAACCAACAATCAAGAAACACGTTCGGCCATCGCGGATCCCCGCTGCCATTTCGACGAAGCGATCGAGCCGCTTGATTGGGCGCAGGTTCGCCACGGTCCCAACGAGCTTTGCCCCTTCAGGGAATCCGAGGTCACCCAGTGTCAGGCGTGACGGACCAGATGGAAGATCGAAGAACCCGTTATGGATCACCCGCACTCGCCCAGGATCGACCCCTTCGGATTTTGAGACCGCGCTTCGCACCGCTTGGGAGTTGACCAGGTACGCATCCGCGAACCGCTGGAGCAAGCGCAGAACCCGAAGATAGCTAGGCGTGTACCAGTAGCCAAGATCTCGCCGCCCCACCATCACGCGAGCACCGCCGAGCCTTCCCGCTATCGTTCCGAGGATTCCAGCGTCTGGAAAAAATGTGTGGACGATGCCAATGCGCTGCCGCCGGATTTCCGAAGCGAGCTTAAGCACGGCACGGAGCCCACCTATGCTAACAAGCTTGCGGATCCCGAGACAGCGTGTTTCGCATCCCAGCCGGCCGAATTCAGTCTCGTGCGATGCGTCCATGGAGTAAAGTGTAGCCACAATGGGATCGAAGCGCATTCGGTCCATGTGGCCAATCAGCTCGCGGAGCTGCCTCTCCGTACCGCCAAAACCGTCCAGCACATCGAGTAAATAGAGGATGCGGATCATGACCGTTTTTCAAGGCCCGTGTGCATTTGCAGCTTCCATATCCCGCAGACAGGTCAGAAGTATAATTGCGGTCGCCGCGATGTTTATTCGAGGCGAGTCACTGTCAACTCATTACGCTGCCGCTAACTCAAACCCACAAACAGAGCCAGCAATCACGACCGGAGGCACCGAGGCTAGCATGCTACTCATCTTGTGCGGCTTGCTTTGCAGCTATGTTAACGTGGAGATAGAAAACTGGTACTTGCCGGACTGCTGAAGCGGTATATGATCCTTGAATTCCGTCTTCAACCTGATATCGTCGCCGAGGTAGCGGCGGATGCGTGCCATCAGCTCGGTCATATTTGTCGCGGTCCAGTCCGGCGCTTTGACGAGATTGATAGTCAGCGAACCGAGCTCGTTCTGTACAAATTGGATTTGCCGTATACCCGGAAGATTGGTGATGACGTAAGTGGCAATAACGATACCCGATACCTTGTTCCCATTCGTAGCCACCAGGAAATCGGTAACGCGTCCTCCGGCCAGCTGCATCAGCGGCAAACCGCGACCGCAAGAACATGACGCTCGCTTGACCCGACCGACGTCCCTTATGCGATACCGGATCATTGGCATCGCGAGATTACGGAGATCTGTTATAACGATTTCTCCATCCTCGTCTATGCACGATCGTCCATTATTTACTGCTTCGACCAATAGATTCTCGGCGTTGATATGCAACCCCTGGTGAGCATCACACTCCGATGCGATCACCGCGAACTCGCGGCAGCCGTACCGGTTAAAGACCGAGCAGCCGAAGGTCTCCTCGATTAACCGGCGGTTATCTTCCGTGAGTACCTCTGCCGAGCAGATGATACCCCGCGGCCTGATGCCTTCGATCCTCTGAGCCTGAATATAGCGGGCGAACAAGCCGAGCGTGTTAGAATAGGCCTGCAGCACGGTCGGCCGATAGCGAATTAACTCGCGTGCAAAATCGGCCATCGCCGTTTCGCTTAAAGCCGAGGCATCAAGAACAAGCCTTCTCTCCTGGACCCAGTTTCTTATCCGATCTTTTAGCTTGCTCGTCACTTTCGTGTCCTGTGGAGCGCCCCACAGTATAGCCGCCCTATTGCCAACGTCCCAACCCGCCCAGCGGTTGTGACGCAGGGTGGCACCAACCCTACTGTCCAGCCTGTCCTTGTCGTAGTAGAACTGCAGGGGACTCCCCGTCGAGCCGCCAGTCATGTCGCCAATCAGGCTATCCATGGAATACTTGGTCGAAACCATTTCATTCCTGTGTTCCTGGATTTCTTCCTTCGTAATGGTCGGGATGCTGTCGATATCCGCACTCGAACGAAGATCGCTGGGGGCTATACCGGCCTCACGAAACTTCTGCCGATAATAGGGGCAGGTCTCGAATGCGTGGGATACTATGGTCTTGAACAGAGTCCATTGTTGGTCGACCAACATTTTTGTCGACCAATACTGGCTCTTTTCCAGTTCTGCAAAATAACGCAGGCGCGAACTGCGGTTCTTCAGCGTCCATAGCGGATAGAGGACGCGCCTGATCAGCAGAGCCGATAGATCAACGACAGGAGCATTATTGGCGGACAAGTTCAGCCTCTTTTACAGCGTCGAGCACGCGAGCGAGTCTTTCAGTCAACGCCGCTCGCTCGAAAGAGCGAATGTAAGACTGGTTCGGCACCCTTGCAAGTCTACCAGCGGCGTGATCGGCCAGGAGGGCGCGCAGCGCCCCAAGGACCCTGTCGACAGACTGCGGTGGCACGATGATCCCCAAGCCACTCTGCCTCACAATCTGAGCAAGCTCGCCCTCTCCCGTGATCGCGAGAATTGGCTTCCCGGCATGGAGATATTCAAAGACCTTGGCCGGTAAGTGCGACGGAAGAAACGTTGTTCCGCCCAGCAGGATCACCAGTACGTCGCTCGCTTGAACCATCCGCAGGGCCTTCGCGTGCGGCTGCAGCCCGTGGACTTTGACGATCCCACTCTTCTCGAGCGAGCCGACCACATTGGCGTATTCATGGGCGATCTCGCCGACAAGTTGCACCTCTATCGAATGGGCCGTCGCCGAATCATTGTCGGCAAGGCGCCGAAGCGCCTCAAAGAACTCGCCCGCGATGCCCGAGTAAATAGTGCCGGCATGAATCAAAGTCAACCGCGACGACCGCTCTACGGCGTGGCTTTCAGGTACGACATCCCCTGGATCGTATCCGTTCGTGATGTAGGTAAAGTGGTCATCCTGGAGCTCGGGAAATTCCGCCCTCAGTTCGTCGCGCTCCCCCTTTGACACGCAAATGACCTTCGCCGCCTTCCGAATGATCACCAACTTGACGTGGCCCTGGAGCGCCAACAGGGTTGGAATCTTTTCCACCGGTCTTCGCAGCGAGCCACCAATGCGCCACGGATCCCGAAAATCAAGAACGTATGGCTTGCCGAAGAGCTTCGCCAACAGAAATGCCGCAATGTGGGATGAATGGGGGGGCGACGTTGAATAAATCACATCTACTTTCCGCCCAAGGAGAATCCTAATTCCACTCAGCAATGCGAAAGGCAACCAGAAAACATGAGAGTCGGGACTCTGTGTCAACAACGCTTCGACACACCTCTTCAGCTTTGCCAGCGCGCTCGGGGCCGCCGAGGGTGTGGCATCGTTCCCCCCTGGTTGCGTTGGGATAGGAGCAGAAGCAGACCGTCGTCTCAAATGTGAAAGTCTCTCGATCAGCCCTGCGGGGTCGAAATCTGCCGTCCGATAGACCTCAACATCAGCGGAAATCTGCTGGCAAAGTTTTTCATCCTTGAATGATGCACCCGAAGGTCTGCTTGTCAGCACTACGGGCATCCACTGATGGGCGGAAAGATACCGACAGTACTTTAGTGTTCGATGGACGCCCACATAAGCTACGGGCGGAAAAGCATAGGTAATGACAAGAATCCTCTTATGTTTGCCGCTCTCTTTATCCATCGATCTCGTTCCTGCGACTGAACATTTCAAGTACTTTTGGCTTTGGGCCAGGTCGCACACCTAGCCCGGCTCGTCAGCGTCAATCGCGTGTGGTCACTCATAAGGGTTGGTGGTCTTCCCAGCCACGATGCGAAGCGAACGCAGAAGCGAGGCGAAGGTACGCGTGATGTGCCGCATGCGGATCCGATGCAAGTTTCCTAGAACACTCGTCAACGACGCGTGATCCCCCAACCGCAAGGTCCATTCTCGACGCATCGCATACCATCGCCACCACATTCCGTAGAAGCGGCGACTAATGCCTGCACAAAGCGTCCTCCACTCCGTCCGGCGGGCTGGGTCGGAATCAACGAACACTTCGCCGCGGTGTCCAATTTGTGTGAATACTGTTGTAACGGTCGGAACGCTTCTTCCAGCCCACTCGAAAGTGGCAATGACACCGTCCCGATTTCCGCGGGACAATGACGCAAACTGCGGCAAAATCTCCCCATCCTGGGAAACATACGTCCATTCGAACTCATTGAAAACGAAGTTCCCCAAACTATAGACGACAATGCCAGCCCCAATTTGCTCAACTCCTTGCAGAACGTGGGGGTGGTGTCCGAGGATCAGGTCGGCACCGGCTTCAATGAGCTGCTTCGCCAGAACTCGTTGCGCTAGCGACGGATAAGAGTACTCCTCGATTCCCCAGTGAACCATTAGGACTACAAAGTCCGCACGAGATCGGCAGGCGCAAATCGCGTCTACAGTTTGGTCGGCGTCGAGGAATGCGACGCCCGGTATGTTCTCAGTTGCGTAGGTTGGAGCGCTCACGATCACGGCGCTTCTGGCCAGGAAAGCTACCCGTCGCTGCGCTATATCAAGAAAGACTGGTGCGCATGCTTCGTCGCGGTTCGGTCCTGCACCGACAAAGCTGACGCCTGCCTGCCGAAGTGCCTCCATGGTCCCCAACAAACCGTCTGGGCCAAAGTCCATCGCATGGTTGTTCGCCAGCGACACAAGACCAACACCAGCCTTCCTCAAGACATGCACCCACTCCGGGCGGCTTCGAAGTGTGCACTTCCCCGGGATACCATCGCGTCCAATGCTGGTCAGCACGCATTCCAGATTGGCCACCACAAGGTCGGCCTGCTGAAAGCTGGTCACGATGCCTTCGAAGCACTCAACCGAGGGGCTATCCGCTTCAGACCCTTCGAAAGAAATGTCTCCAACTGCACTGAGCCGGAATGGTAGATCTGTTGTCATGCCTCGGTCTCCCGTGGCAACAGTTCGTGTTGTCGATCTATCTTGCAGATCACTTCTTGAATCTTTCCGGAGCGCGGATTTCTCTCAATCTCATCGACGAGCCTGACACGGACTTCGATATCTTCACCCATGATTTGCCGGACTTGCCACACCACTTGCGTGCGTACTTGCTCCGAAAAGTCTTTCGTGACGACCAACAGAACATCAAGCTGATGTGCGCTTTCCTGCACGAACTGAATGTATCGAGTCGACGGAAGATCATTGAACAGGTCCGTCAGCGTGAGGCCCGGTACGACCGATCCGTCGGGACGGTAGAGCACATCGGATTCGCGCCCATCCAATCCCATCAGTACAGGCATGGGGGATCCGCAAGCACACGGCTCCGGTGACAGCGCCCCGATATCCCCGGTGCGGCTGCGGATGAAGGGCATACCATAGTTGAGCAGATCGGTGATGACGATCTCGCCCGCTTGGCCTGGCTCGACCCGCTCTCCGTCTTTGGTGATCTCTACAAACATGCTTCCGATGTCGATGTGAAAGCCCTGATGCCTGCCACATTCGAAACCGACGCAACCGTACTCGCGTGTACAGTAAAGATTAAACACCTCCCCGCCGTACATCCGGATCAGCCGTCTACGGTTTGCGCCGCTAAGACGCTCCGCAGTCGTGATTACCGTCCCAACCTGAATAGACTCCAAAGCTCTGTCTTCGATAAAGCGCCCGAGCTGCGTCAGGGCGCTGGGGTATCCATACAAGACTTCTGGCCGAAATCGTAGAAGTCTCCCGTGAAACTCCAACATGCTGCGTTCGCTCATAACATCACAACAGAAAGTCTCGTCTCTATTCGCGTACCGCCGGAACCATTGCTTGAAATTCCCGCGCACGGACTGCGGCGGCAAATCACGGTCTAACCCCCAAACCAAAGCCCTGCGCATGCCGGGTCGATACCCGCATAGTTCGAGCATCCCCCACTGGCGCCCCACGCGACTTATCTTACAAGTATGGTCCAGATAGAACGATGTCTGCGTCCCCGTAGTCCCGCCGGTAAAGGACAAATCGAGCTCATCACTTCGAAAACGCTCCGAAACGAGCGAATCCTTGTGCTCTCTGATGATATCTTTAGTCAGAAAGGGCAGTTGCTGAAGATCTTGCGATGTGAACGATGAGGACGGACGGAATCCGATCGCGTTCCACGCACCTCTATAGTACGGTGAAGTTTCATACGCGTGATTAAGGATTCGCCGCAGCCTATCCTCAGCATCTCTAGCAAGAGACTCTCGGTCTCTACTTATGCTCGTCAGGAACGCCTCACGATGCGGCTTCCATCCCGATAATCGGTCTCGGTGGTCTAGAATGCCGCGTGCAACCGACCTCAACATTCTATCTATCCCCATATGTCTACCTTCGGCACCCATGGCTCAGCTTCGCGATTCCAAGCGAGGAATGAAAAAGTAAACCGGCCGCGTTTCGCGAATAGCTGGGATGCCAGCGTCGGGATGCATGTCCCGGGGCGTCGACTTAGCCTACTCGCATCGACCGTAGGCCGCCAGCTGTTCAACAGTGGCATCCATGGATCCACCGTCGATGATAATAATCTCATATTGGAGCAGAGAAGTGGCCCCACTTGTTAAAACAGCTCGAAGGGGTTTCTTAAATAGAATCTTCCGCAGGTTGAGGATTGTCCACGGCGACGCCCGCTCGGCGCGGTGGATAACCCGATTAAGTTTATACCACCGCTTTCAGTTCCAGCCCGGGAAAGTAGGCTGCATCGGGCATTCGTCTGACGAGCGCACGATGCAGCCGGCGCTGGTTGTAGAAGCAACCATAGCGCCCGATCGACTCGGGTACATCGCTCACCGTTTCGTAGGCCTTCAGATACACCTCCTCATACTTCAGCGTCTTCCAGAAACGCTCGATGAAGACGTTGTCGCGCCAGCAACCAGGGCCATTTATGCTGGTGGCGATGCCGCGCGCCTTGAGCTTGCCAACGAACTCAGAATCGGTGAACTGGCTGCCCTGGTCGGTGTTGACGATCTGGGGTTTGCCGTGCCGCACGATCGCGTTCCTGGAGCGCTTCCACACAGAAATCCTTCGGCAACGTATTGGAAATCCTAAAGCTGAGAATCCGGCGGCTTGCCCAGTCCATGACCGCAACGAGTTACACGAACCCGCGGCGCATCGGAATATAGGGTGATGTCCATCGACCAGACTTGGTTCGGCCGCTCGATCGTCACGCCGCGCAGCAGATAGGGGCAGATCGCATGCTGCGGAAGCCTGCGGCTCGTCGATCAACGCCGTACCAGCGCTTCAATGCCCATCCGGTCCATGAGGGTACCCGCATGCTTACGGCCTACGCGAGAGCCCCCGCGTTGAGCATGTCGCACCGCATCCTGGCCCCAGCAAACGGATACTCCAGGTGCAGCTCGTCGAGCATACGCATAAATGCCAGATCCGCCTCCGGCAAGGGCCGCAGCACGCAGTACACCGCCACTCGCGAGACCCCCACCAGCTCAGCCTGCCTTATCACCAACAGTTTGTGTTTCGGCTCCATCATCACTTTACGCTCAGCATGCCCGCCTTGATGAGCGGGCCTGCTAAGAAATCATTCTCCAGCGCCAACTGCCCGATCTTCGCGCGCCGCGCTTTCAGATCCACGGGCGGGTCATCCTTGCGGCCCCCGCCCGCGATTACCTCGGCCACGCGCTCAAGCAGTTGCTTTCCCCACTCCACTATTTGCGTCAGGTACACCTCGAACTGCTCGGCCAGTTCCAAAAGCGTCTTGTCGCCTCGCAACGCCGCCAGCGCTACCCGAACCTTGAACTCCGCTCCGTGATTCCGTCTCGACTTTGCGTCATCTCCATGTCCGTCCAAACGGGCGATTCCGTCACCCATGCGGGCAGAGATTACACTTTTCAGACTGACTAGATTTCCGGGACCACTTCTGAGGCTAGGAGCCTGTCCGACATTGAGGAACCTGAGCCATGATCCTCGCTGTTGATCGAGTATTTGGTGAAGTGCGTGCTGGGGAGTCCTGTCGGAGTCCCCTATCTCTGGGCTCTCCGCATCGCCTTCTTGCTGCCCCCCAACGTCCGCAGCCCCTCCCCCGGACGTCGTCGTCGATGCCGGAGGGCGGTCCAGAGCTTGAGGACATTGTGCGTGGTACAGATGAGCGCCCATTCCCCCCGGACCTTGCGCATCCCGCGCAACAAAAACTGGCGGAAGCCTCGCCCCTGCTTGATCTGCCCAAAGACCGGCTCCACGATGGCCTTGCGCCGAGCATACAGACGCCGACCGGGTTTGGTCCGGAGGGTGCGCCGCATGCGGTCCGCCACCGACAGGCCCGCCGGAGGGCGACCGCGTGGCGCGGCGGGCACGGCCCGTCCATGGAGCTGGCGATCAGGTGGGATGAGCGGGGTACAGCCCAGCGCGGCGAGGGCCGTGACGTTCGCCTCGCTGAAATAGCCGGCATCCAGGCTCGCGGTTCGGGGCACCTGCTCCGTATTGACCAGCACCTGCGTCAGCAGCGGCTGGGCTTGCTGCTTGTCATTCGGCTCATCCGTGACGTCGGCGGCGACGATGATCTGGGCTGTGGCATCCACGGCGGCCTGACAGTTATACCCCTGCACGAAACTCCCCTTGGCCCCGGAGACCGGCATGATGCGGCTCTCGGGATCAGTGAAGTTCCGTTGGGCCTTCGGGTGGGGCACCGAGCTGGGAGGCTGCGGCGGTCGTCCTCGGCGAGGCCGTGCGGTCGTGCGCGCGTCGAGCACCGCCTGCTTCAGCGTGGCCTCCGCTTGCGCCTCGTGTTCCAGCACCGCCTTGGCAGCCCGAATGGTCTCAAGCCGCTGCTCCCGGCGGGCCACCTCAGCCGGCAGTTCATCGCCACGCCGAGTCGGCCCATACGTGGCATCATCGCGGAGATCGGCCGCCTCCGCCTGCTGGAACAGCGCCGCGACTTCGGCCTGCAATCGGATCTCCTCCTTGACCATGCGGTCATAGCTCATGGCCTTGTGCTTGGAGGCGTTGGCCTGCAGCTTGGTGCCATCCAGCGCGATGTGGCCCAGCTTCACCAAGCCGGCCCGCTGGCACAGCCGCAACACCTGGACAAACAGGGTCGTCAACGCCGCCAGGTGCTGGGTGCGGAAGTCACTGAGGGTCCGAAAATCCGGCCGCTGGTTCGCCGCCAGCACGCGAAACGCCACATTCTCTTCCAGTTCCCGGGCCATCTGGCGCGAGGCGGCCACCCCCACCGCGTACGCATACAGCAGCACCTTCACCAACAGGCGCGGATGATAGGGCACGGCGCCACGGGTCACGCCACCATAGGTCTGCAGGATGGGCCGCAGGTCCAGCTCCTCGACCAGATCCGACACGAAGTACGCCAGGTGGTCGGTGGGCAGCCACTCCTGCGGCGAGGGAGGCAACAGCCACAGGTCGTCAGGCTCATAGGGGCGAAAGGTTCGAGTGGTCATCGCAGGGCCTCCAGGTAGACAATTAAGATGTATTACCTATAGACCATCTGGAGGCCCCGTGCAAGAGGTTTCTTGGGTCAATGTCGGACAGGCTCCTAGGAGCCCCAAAGAGTTTCGAAAGCCGTGAATTCACGCCCTTCGTGACAGCACTGTCTTATGGGGAGGGTCCGCCTAAGTTTTGGGCATGATTTACAAAGCCAGGTGAACTCGAGTCCCAATCAG
>Ga0315287_10005826_pt1 | contig 12182 bp, 10 predicted proteins | sample YL17G11_0_MG_FD_205037 | JGI IMG/M metagenome (GOLD analysis project Ga0315287, IMG submission 205037) | Sediment microbial communities from Yellowstone Lake, YNP, Wyoming, USA - YL17G11_0 | ecosystem: Environmental > Aquatic > Freshwater > Lake > Sediment | place: USA: Wyoming | collected...
AACATTCACTCCAATGAACAGTGCGGCATTAGATGGTTCAATACATTAATTGAAGAACGCCTCGACCAGTCCTCTGTGATAATCCTTGAGCTCCTGCGAAGGGCGCTTCAGCCTGGGATAGACAAAGTAAACCAGAAGACCTTTTTCGGTGTGCAGGCGATTCTCAGATTGATCAAAGATGATCGAACGCGGGTGGCCCATCACCTCGTCCGTGGTTTCCACTCCGCGAGATGCGGGCAGGCAGTGCATAAACTTGCAATGCGGTGGTGCTTTCTCGAAAAGGGATTTGTTAACTTGATAGGCAGGCATAAAGGCAGCGCGCCGCTCGGGGATCTGATCCTCTTGCCCCACCCACCACCACAAGTCGGTGTAGATGAAATCCGCTTTTTTTACCGCGGCAACTGGATCATCCGTGATGGTCAGACTCCCGCCCGATTCAACGCAATTGGTCTTTGCCCAGCCTATCCATTCTTCCGGCGGTTGATATTTTTTTGGCGCGGCATGGGTGAAGCGCATGCCCAGTTTCGTGCAGATCAGCATCAGGGAGGAGAGCACGTTGGTGGCGTCACCGATGAAAGTGACGTTCAAGTCTTCCAGTTTTTTCCCGGCAGGCATATGCTCGATCATGGTCAGTGCATCGCACACCACCTGGGTGGGGTGGTTGTAATCTGTCAGTCCGTTGATAACCGGCACTTCGGCAAATCTAGCCAATTCGGTCACTGTGGCATGCTTGAGCGTGCGCGCTTCGATCACATCGCACATTCGGGAGAGTACCTTGGCGGTGTCATACATGGACTCTCTTACGCCGAGGTGGATTTCTCCCGGTTTGAGATAAAGCGCGTGCCCGCCCAGCTCGGTCATGGCGACTTCAAAGGAGACGCGCGTACGCGTGGAGGGCTCTTCAAAGATCATTGCCAGAGAGGCATCCTGGAGCAGTTTCGGAGTGCAGCCTTCCTTGTCGGCGGCTTTGATCCTGCGGGTCAGCTCAATGATATCGAGCAGCTCTTTTTTTGTGAAATCCTGCGTGTCAATAAAATGACGAACCGGCATAGATCAGATCCTTGTTGTTCAAGCGATAAAGGGAGCAATCTCAAACATCGAGGATTACTCCCTTTACAGGAATTGTTTTAGAACATCGTCAACGCCATGACAGCCTTCTGGGCATGCAGACGATTCTCGGCTTCGTCAAAGACGACCGAATTCGGGCCATCGAGCACCTTGCTGGTCACTTCGATATCGCGATCCGCGGGCAGCGGATGCATGTAAATGGCGTCGGGTTTAGCGACCTTGAGCTTAGCATCATCCATGATCCAGTTCTTATACATATCCTGGATCTTCTTGCCTTCAGTCTTGTCGTTGGTGGTCAGCAATGGACCCCAGGACTTGGCGTAAATGACATCGGCCTCCTTGCAGGCTTCGGTCATGCCATCCTTGGTATCGACAATTTCGAAGCTGGAACCGGCGATCTTCGCCTGCTCTTTGGCCTGCTCGACAATGTCGGGCATCAACTTGAATTCAGGCGGATAAGCCAGGGTCACATCCATGCCAAAACGCGGCATCTGCAGGATGAGTGACTGGGGCACGGAGATGGGCTTCAGGTAGGAAGCGGCGTAAGCCCATGAAACAACGATCTTCTTCTTGCGTAGGTCTCTTCCCTTCTTCTCCATGATGGTCATTAGATCCGCCAGGCACTGGAAGGGATGATAGATGTCGCACTGCATATTTAGCACAGGGGTGCGGCTGTACTTGGCGACTGCATTCAAGTATTTGTTCCCATCACCGAAGTCGCAGTGGCGGATGGCGATGCCGTCAAAATAGCGGCCGAATATTTCACCGATTTCCACCGGGGTATCGCCGTGCGAAATCTGGGTGGTGTTGCTATCGATGAAAGCGCCATGCCCGCCCAGCTGGGCAATGCCCGCTTCGAAGGAACCTCGTGTGCGGGTGGATGAGAAGAAAAACAACATGGCTAAGACTTTGTCGCGCAGGTAGGGGTGCGGTTCACCAAGGGCGCGTTTTCGTTTGAGGTCCCAGGCTACATCCAATACGGTTTCGACTTCCTCTTTGGTGAAGTCGAGGTCGCCAATAAAATCCCGGCCTCTAAAATTTGTTTGCATAGGGTAGTCTCCTTTTCATAATTAAAAAGTGCTTGGTATATTTTATTCCATCGCGCCCAGGACAAGCGCCAGCAGCGCCATGCGCATGACAACGCCGTTCGCAGCTTCCTGCCAGTAGCGTGACCAGCGGGTGATATCCACATCGGTCGGCACTTCGTCCATGCGGGGCAGGGAATGCAGCAGGATGGCGTCCGACTTGGCTTTTTTCTCCAACAGCTCGCGGGTGATCTTGTAGTTTGCAGGAGTCAAGTCCACGCCGCCCGTGCGGTCATCCCGCGACTTGGTGTAATCCGGCTGCACAACCGGCTCGACCAGGATCACATCTGCTTCCGCGATGGCTTTTTCGACGTGATCTACTTCCTTGAAATTGACACTAAGCTGTTTGAGTTCCGCCTTGAATTCATCGGTCAAGCCCATGTCGGGTGGTGCGACAAAGGTGATCGGGCAGTCGAACTGGCTGAGAGCATAACCGAGCGAATGCATGGTGCGCATGCGCATATCACCGACGGCCAGCCATTTCAGCCCATCGATGCGTCCCTTTTCACGCAGGACCGTGTAGAGGTCCGTCAGAATCTGGGTGGGATGCTCGCCCCAGCCGTCGCCGCCGTTGATGATCGGGATGCTGGCCCACTTGGCGGCTTCATGAGGCGCGCCCTGCTGGAAATGGCGCATAACGATCACGTCTCCATAGTATTCCAGCATTTTGACCGTGTCCTTGATGGACTCCTGGTAAAAGTCACCGGCACGTGTCATCTTGGGGTCGGCAAACCCTACCACATGACCGCCGAGGCGGTGCATGGCCGCCTCGTGCGCCAGGCGGGTACGCGTCGACGGCTGATAGAATGCAGCGACCAGCGTTTTCTCCTTGAGCATATCCACGTTGCGGCGGGAGCGGGCGATCGGCTCCATCTTGCCGGCAACATCGAACACATGGAAGAACTCGTTTCTTTCAAACTCTTTCAAAGACAGAATATCACGACCATTGAAACTTCTCATTTCAGTTCTCCTTATAAGATTTAATAGTTATCCTTGCTTTTTATTACAGTTATTTGAGCTGTTCCATTAATGCCTGCGGAAACAACGCATAAAACTCCGTAGCGCGCACCACGTCGTCGAGCGGGACATTTTCGTGGCGCATGTGCGCGGTTTTCTCGTCGCCAGGGCCGAAACCAATGGAGGGAATGCCTGCCTTGCCAGCCCAATAGGTGCCATTGGTTGAGAAATCCCACGTGCCCAGCTCGCGTTTATCACCCCAAAGCGCCTCGATCGTTTTCTGGCCAGCTTGAGCCAACGGATGGTCATCATCCAACAGCCAGGGTGGGTAGAACTTCGACACCGGGAAGACAAAGCCTGTGTAGGACGGCGCGTCGTAGAACAATTCTTCGACATGGATCTCGTCCTGCAGGTAGTCGGGGATCAGCCCCTTGATGACCGAGATCACTTCATCCCGCGGTTCATTCAGAGTAATCCGGCGGTCGATGAAAATCGTGAACTGATCAGGTACCGCGTTCAGGGAGGCTGTTCGCGCCTCAACATCCGTCACCGCTATGGAGGGGTGACCTTGCACCGGATGAGCGCCCATGCCCCACCGCATTCGCCGATCCAATTCACGGATCTGCGTAATGATCGCCATCATCTTATAGACAGCATTATCACCCAGGTAGTGCGACGCTGCATGTGCCGACCGTCCGTGGGCGGTGATCTTCAACTCAATGCGACCTTTGTGCCCTCGGTAAATCTGCATCTTGGTCGGCTCACCAATGACGACGAACTCGGGTTTTACTTTCGGATCAACCTCGACGAAGGCATTGGGCGCGATGCCGTCGCACCACTCTTCCATGTTGCCGAAATAATAGGCTGTATATCCATCAAGCAGGCCCAGGTCGCGTGCAAAGGCCAGGCCGTAGACCATGCCGGGCGTGCTGCCTTTTTCATCGCAGGCTCCGCGTGCATATAGGATGCCGTCCTCGACTTTGCCTACGAAAGGATCCCATTCCCATTCATTAGGGTCGCCGACGCCGACCGTGTCAATGTGCGAGTCGTAGACGATGACCCGTTTGCCGTTTCCGATCCGCCCGAGGACATTACCCATTTTGTCGAAGCGGGCTTCGTCGTAGCCGAGCTTGTCCATCTCGGCGAGGATACGGTCGCCCACCTCCTTGAGTTGGCCGTCCATGCTTGGAATGGCACATATCTCCCGCATAAATTTGATAATGTCATCCCGATGCTTGCTCACTAGCGAGTGAATTTCTTTTACCTTATCCATAAACTCTCCTGATTTTTATTATCTTTTTGGAACAGGGATTATTTAATATTCAATGCACCCACCCGGCGAACAACGTGGAATTTGAAATATCCGGGTAGGAAGTAACTGGTTGAGCAATCCACGATTTTCCCTGAACTCGTATAAAGCCTGGTCACGAATTGCAGCAGGACATCATCCCGCTGGACTTCGAGCATCTTCGCCACTTCCGCCGTGGCATTGATGGCGCTGATGTCCGCCCGGCTGGTGGTCAGGGGATCGCCGCGCTGGAGCAGGTAGTCGAGCACCGACCCGTTGAATTTACCCGTCAATTCCTCGGCATGCAGGACATCCTCCGGAAGCGTATCCTCCAGGTAGGCCACAGGGCGGGAATCAGCACGCATCACCCGCGATACTCGCACCAGCCGGTGTCCTACCGGCACGGATAGAACCGCTGCAAGTTCCTCACCAGCCACGAACTCGGTAATGGTTATCTCTCCGGGAGTGACATCGAGGTTGATGCGGGCTGCCATGGTCTGCAGGCTTTCCAGCACCTCAAGCCCGCTGTCAATGACAGGGATTTTCCCGACTACAAAAGTACCGGCACCCTGCCTGCGGCGGATCAACCCCTGTGTTTCGAATGTGCGCATGGCCTCGCGCAAGGTCGCGCGGCTGACTCCCAACTGCTTGGAGAGAACCGGTTCGGAGGGAAGGCGGAAGCCCGGAGGCGCTTTTGCGATCAGATCGGCCAGGTCAGCTTGAAGGCGTTGGAATGGAAAGTGGGGCATATTTTCTCCATCAAATGAGCGAAGTGGCGTTTGGTAGAAAAAATTCTTATTCCACCACTGGAATGATTTCAAAACGGGTCACATCGACCAGACCCTTGTCCGAGATGCGCAATTCGGGGATAACCACCAGTCCCAGCAGGGACAATTGCATGTTGGGGTTGTTCAGTTCACAGCCGCAGGCTTTGAACCCGTCCAGCACAGAGGCGACTTTTCGTGCTACGACGTCCGCGCGCTCGTTGGACATTAACCCGGCTATGGGTAACTGCACCTCACCGATGATTTTCCCATCCCGGACCACCACCTGCCCCCCACCCGTCTCTGCGAGGCGGTTGGCTGCCGTCGCCATGCAGGTTTCATCCGTGCCGACAATGATCAGGTGATGTGAGTCATGAGCCACTGTTGAAGCCACCGCACATGGGGCGGTAAATCCGTAACCAGACACAAAAGCCACCTGGACGTTCCCCGTCCCGTGATGCCGTTCAACCACCGCGATCTTGCACAAGTCGCGCCGTATATCGACTCGCAGCTCTCCATCCAGGACGGAGGCATCCATATGCAGATGGCGGGTTGGGGCTTGATTCTCGATGATACCGATCACGTTGACCTTGACCTTGCCCGCCGGGACCGGCGCTTTCAAGGTGAAATCGCTGGGGGTCAGTTTTCGGGGGAGTTTCATGCTGTCCGTTGCCCATGAAGGATATGGGTAGGAAGGAATCAGGGCAAGGACATTTCCATCCTGAGCGGAAACCACTCCGCGCGCGATAACTGTCCGTGCATGGAAATCCTTTAGATCATCCACCAGCAAGATGTCCGCTGAACGACCGGGGGCGATGCTGCCCATCTCTCGTGCAACGCCAAAATGCTCCGCCGTGTTGAGTGTTGCCATCTGAATGGTTTTGATCGGCGGCACTCCCGCTTCGATGGCCACACGAACGACCCGGTCCATGTGGCCGGTGAAGATTGTCTCTGCATGGCTGTCATCGGTGCAGAGCAGGAAGTGGCGTGAGTCGAGTCCCTGCGAGGTGACCGCGGTGACCTGTGCAGCCACATCATGCCAGGCCGAACCATGACGCAGCATGACTTTCATCCCCTGTCGGGCGCGGGCAACAGCATCCTCCGGACGGGTGCCCTCGTGGTCATCCTCGATGCCTCCGGCGGCATAGGCATGGAAGGGCAATCCGAGGTTCGGGGAAGGATAGTGCCCTCCAATGACTTTGCCCGCCAGGCTTGTTGCGCGCAATTCGGCATGCATCTTCTCGTCGGCAGCGATCACCCCGGGGAAATTCATCATCTCCCCGAGGCCGATGATGCCCGGCCATGTCATGGCTTCAGTCACATCCTCAGGACTGATGGCGGCCCCGGGAGTTTCAAGCCCCGGCGCGGACGGCACGCACGACGGCATCTGGACAAACACATGGATGGGCTGCCGGGCAGCTTCGTCCACCATCAACTTGACTCCCTTCAAGCCGAACACATTGGCGATCTCGTGAGGGTCGATGAACATGCCGGTGGTGCCGTGCGGAAGGACGGCACGCACAAACTCGCTGACCGTCACCATGCCCGATTCGACGTGCATGTGCGCATCCAGCAGCCCGGGGACAAGATAGCTTCCTCCTGCGTCAATCACCTGCGTTCCCAGACCAATGGTGTGCGCGCCATCCGGTCCGACATAAGCGATATGCCCATCCACGATGGCAATATCGGTTCGCGGAATGACCTCACCGGTTTGCACACACACCCACATCCCGTTCCTGATGACCAGGTCTGCGGGAGTACGTCCCATGGCAACATTGACTAGGGTCTGGCTAAGCATGGTAGCTTCCTTTTATGAACGGCGTCGGCATTTTTATTGGTTTCAATACCTCGTTCTGACTTGTGGCGAATTTCAAGACCTTTGCATAACTTTTTTCAAAAGGATTAATCGCATCCACGAATAGAGCCGTATTCTCCTGCCAGGGGGCGAACCATTGGCGCTGGTGCTGGATACGATCCCAGGTTGCGGCATCGGGGTGCTTGAGACTCTCGACCCTTTGAGTGACACGTTTTTCCCAGAGAATTTCATCCGAGACAAAACAATAGATCGGGCGAAATAGCGCCTTGTGTTTGCGAGCGATTTCCTGCGCGTGGATGCGGTCGGTACCCATGAAGACCGAATCGGCAATCACGCTGATACCCAATTCAAGCTGCGCTTCGATGATGGTCATCAAGACTTCGACCTTCTCATCCCAGAAACGAAAATCCGCTGTTGAAGGAATATTTCCAGCTACATCGTCCATGCGCAGGAGCGGCCAGCACAGTTTACGAGCGAGGCGATCCGCGAGTGTGCTTTTACCAGTCCCGGGCAGACCGGAGAAAATGACGAGGGTCAGTTCCATTATTTATATTAAGTACGGACGCTTCAACCTTGGACCAACCTTTTCGCTGCCTGGTTGTGCTTGTCAACCAATTTCCGTTCATCCACGGTGACAAGCTGACCTTCCTTGACAATGAACTTGCCGCCGACGACGGTGTAATCCACTCTCACGGGTTGGCAGAACACTACAGCAGACACAGGGTCGTGCAGCCCACCGGCATAATCAAGACGGTTGAGGTTGATGGCGAAAAAATCCGCACACTTTCCCGGCTCAAGTGAACCGATGTCCTTGCGGCCCAACACCGCCGCACCGCCATTCGTTCCAAGCCGCAGCGCTTCGCGAGCGGTCATCAGTTTGCGCGATGGATCTTTGGACAGGGAGAAACCGGTAATTCCTTCCCTCAACCGGGAAAGAAGCATCGTCTGCCTGACTTCCGCCAGAAGGTGAGAGCCATCATTGGACGCGGAACCGTCCACACCGAGGCCGACGTTTACACCCGCAGCAAGGTACTCCCTGATGGGTGCAATACCCGAGGCAAGCCGCATGTTGGAAGTGGGGCAGTGTGCCACACCGCAATGGTGTTTGGCAAAGACATCGATCTCCTCCGCGTTGACATAGACCGAGTGGGCGAACCAGACATCGTCGCCAACCCAATCCACAGACTGCATGTACCCAACCGGACGGTGACCGAACTTCTGCAGGCAGAACTGCTCCTCATCTTCTGTCTCAGCGAGGTGGGTGTGGAGGTGGACACCGTGCTTGCGCGCCAGCCTGGCGGATTCCCGCATCAGGTCACCTGTCACGCTGAAGGGAGAACAAGGCGCGAGAACGATCTGGGTCATGGCTCCCAGCTTCGCATCGTGATAACGCTCGATCAGCCGTTCGCTGTCGGCCAGGATCTTGTCCTCGCTGTCGGTGACCGAATCCGGAGGCAGTCCGCCTTTCGATTCGCCCAGCGACATCGAACCGCGTGATGCCTGCAGTCGAACCCCCACCTGGAGAGCGGCTTCGATTTCGTCATCGAGTTTCGATCCATTGGGGAAAAGATACAGGTGGTCGGAGGCCGTTGTACAGCCACTGAGAGCGAGTTCTGCAAGAGCGGTCTGCGTGGAGATGAAGATATCCTCAGGGGTCAGCCGCGCCCAAATGGGATACAGTGTCTTGAGCCAATTAAACAAATTGGCATTCTGCGCGGCGGGGACAGCGCGGGTCAGGGTCTGATAAAAGTGATGGTGTGTGTTAATCAGCCCGGGCAGGAGGATGTGCCCGGAAAGATCAAGTACTTCATCAGCTGTATCCAGCAGCTTGCTCGTAGGACCGCATTTTTCAATCAATCCATTCCGAATAAAAAGACCACCATCCGGAAACTCGGATTGGTGGTCATCCATTGTAACGAGGTAGGCATGCTTGATCAGGAGCGTAGACATAGTTTTCTCACAGGGAAAGTTTGTCTGACAACTTATAGTTTAGCAGAAAGGGGTAGACAAGTCAACAGCCTTTAGCTTATTTTGGAATTCGCTTCGGGGCATTGACTCCCACTTTATTGCCAAGACCTTATTGCCCCGTCTACGGATGTAATGTGTGTTACACTCATCAAGTCGTTTAATAATCGGATCCGTGTTGTACCTTGGCCGCTGACCCTTTTATGGGCTTGCGGTCATTTTTATTCCGGCCGAGCCGGAGAAAGCAGCAAATAATGGATATCAGACTTTATGTAGGAAACCTGTCCAAGTCAACCACCGAGGCGGAAATTAATACGCTTTTTGCGAATGCCGGGGCAGTTTCCACCGTGGAACTGGTCAAAGACCGCGACAGCGGCCTGTCCAAAGGCTTTGCCTTTGTCACCATGACCGATCAAGCCGAGGCCGATAAAGCCATCAGCATGTACAACGCCTATACCCTTGGTGGTAACGTCATCAAGGTTAACGTCGCCAAACCCCGTGTCGAAAAAGCTTCTTAAAGCAAAACAAACAATGTAATGCCGGATCACGACACCCTCGCCCCACTCGGGACGAGGGTTTTCTTTTTGGGTGAAAAGACATAAAATGGTCATGGCAATTTCTTCGGGAGGAAGAATGAAAAATACCTGGGTTCCAATTCTATTAATTTTTACACTATCCATATCATGCAACCTGCTCTCAACTACTGGAACACCGCCCTCCGCTGGCGAATCAACTGCTGAAGAGACATCGTCAGCAACTATTGATGTAATTCCATCCGGGATTCCCCTCTCCCCTACTCCTGAAACTCCCACGCCTGTCATCACGCCCGCCCCGACCGGTTTTAATCCTGCTGGACCTTATGTTCTCTTCTCAGCCGAGACGGGAATCTGGATCACGAACCCGGATGGCAGTTTCCCCACCCAGATCTCCGATCTGGTTGTTGGCCTCAATGACCTGCGACAGGCTCTCTCCCCGGATGGAAGCCAACTCGCGTTGGTAAGCGCTGATGAAACCGGACTGGGGCTTTATCTTGTCGGCATCCCCGCCGGCGAGACGATAAAAATCGTTCACCTTCTTGACCTGACCTCGGAAGATATGATGGATGCAACCAGCCCCAGGTCCATCACATCCTATGCACTCACCGGTTATTCCAATGTCTCCTGGCAGCCGGATGATGGTCGTCTGCTGGCATTTTCCGGCGCAGTCAACGGTCCCACCAGCGACCTTTACCTCTACGACTCACAGACGGGGGATATTACCCAATTAACTGATGGCCCGTCGCAAGCGATTTCACCGAGTTGGTCACCGGATGGAAAGTACATCCTGCATTACGGCGTCAGCTGGGTGCCTCCTTTCGGGGGTGCCATCCTCGGCTATAACCGGTTCGATGGTGCATGGGCAGTCCGAATGTCCGATGGAAAACTGATCAACCAGCCCAAACCGAAGGGCTACCATGTCAACTTTGTCGAATGGCAGGATGACAGCCATTATATGATCTTTGACAGCGACGACACCTGTTATTCCGTCAATCTACGCAATGTGGAGGTCACTACCGGTAAAGCTGAACCTTTCATGGCCTGGAGCTTCTACTATGAGATTGCCCAATCTCCGGAAAACAAGGCCTTGCTGTTTTCCGGTGCCGAGGGCTGCGCAAGCTCGCCAGGGGTGGGAATTTTCCTGTTGCCTGCCGGTCAGACAGAACCCACTCTATTGTCTGATAAAAAAGCTTATGAGGTTCGCTGGCTCCCTGAGAGTGGTGTATTTCAGGCTTATCCCGAAGCGCTCTTCTCGTCTGATGGCAGCATGCGCTATGACCCTCCGGTCTATGACAAATCCTACCAGCCGGCGATTTCCAAAAATGGCTTTCAAGCCTGGGAAGTCATCGAGAACCAGCAGGGACGGGTGGAAGTTATGGTACCCGGCAGTGATTGGCACGCCATCATGAACGGTCTCGTCGATGAATTGATCTGGGATCCTACCAATGGAGATACTCTGTTGATATCCCTTGAAGATGGTTCTCTTTATGCCGCGTCCTATCCCGATTTTACGCCCAGGTTGATGGGTGATTTGGGAGGGAGAGTCAATCAAGCAATTTGGCTCCCCTGAATCAATTAACTGATTCCGCCTTGGGATCCACAAAGAATAAGATTCTTGTCTTTTTAGTAACTTGGGGTTAGGATAGAGGCGCCTGTATATTCTATGCATACCCTGCGTGAATTCCTGACCGGTCCGCCGCTCCCCACTCGTGATATAGCAACCGAACGGCTGAATAAAATCCGCGCGCTGGCAGCATTCTCGCCAGATGCGCTTTCGTCCATCGCCTACGCCAACCAGGAAATTTATCTTGGGCTGGTCGTCGCCGGCGCAGCCGGGCTGGTTTTTTCCTGGCCGATCGCGTTGACCATTGTGGGTCTGCTGGCAATCCTCACGCTGTCCTATAGCCAGACCATCCCGACCTACCCATCGGGGGGAGGTTCGTACACCGTTGCCCATGAAAACCTCGGCAGCATATTGGGGTTGATCGCTGCCGCCGCCTTGCTCATAGACTATGTCTTGACGGCTGCCGTCAGCCTGACCGCCGGCGTGGCCGCTATCGCCTCCGCCTTTCCACTGGTCTGGGATCATCGAGTGGCGGTCTCGCTGGTCATCTTGCTTGTCATCACCCTCATCAACCTACGCGGGGTTCGAGAATCCGGAACTATGATGGCCATCCCGGTCTACCTGTTCCTGGGCTGTTATCTCGTCATGATCGCCTACGGCCTGTACAGCACTAGGGTGGAAGGTCCCGGTGACCTGACGGCAACTGCGCCATCCGCTCTCGTACCGGTATCACTTGTCCTTATCCTACACACCTTTGCCTCGGGCTGCACAGCGTTGACGGGGGTGGAGGCCATCAGCAACGGCATACCGGCCTTCAAACCGCCCTCCACGCGCAATGCCCAGAAGACATTGATCATCATGGCTGTGCTGATGGGCATCCTGTTCGCGGGGACAATCGGCTTGACGCAGTATTTTGCCGTCATCGCCGGGACGAACGAGACCATCCTTTCTGCATTAACGCGGCGAATCCTGGGCACAGGTCCGCTGTACTATCTGGTTCAGATTGCGACACTGCTCATTCTATCCGTTGCTGCCAACACCAGTTTTAACGGTTTTCCCCGTCTTGCATCGGTGCTTGCCAAAGACCGCTACCTGCCCAATCAATTTGTCCATCTTGGCGACCGCCTAGTCTTTTCAAA
>Ga0315287_10005827_pt1 | contig 12181 bp, 12 predicted proteins | sample YL17G11_0_MG_FD_205037 | JGI IMG/M metagenome (GOLD analysis project Ga0315287, IMG submission 205037) | Sediment microbial communities from Yellowstone Lake, YNP, Wyoming, USA - YL17G11_0 | ecosystem: Environmental > Aquatic > Freshwater > Lake > Sediment | place: USA: Wyoming | collected...
GTGAAAAACTATGTTTTCAAATCGAAATATTCTATTGAAACATGCCTTGTCTTTTTTTATTATCCACTTTTGATAGTGAATAAATATATTAATATTGGGAAATAAGAAAATGAGAATTTCACATAAGAGTATTTCCCCAATTTTCCTGAACGAGAATTTCATACCAAGAAAATCAAATGGTGTCTGTATTCCTCGACGTCATAATCGGCGAATTGTCTTCGGCTGGTATGGCGGTAAATTTTCGCATCTTGACTGGCTCCTCCCTCTTCTTCCGGGATGTCACCATTATTGTGAACCGTTTGCTGGCTCAGGTGCGGTCTTATTAAATCGTGAACCATCTCCCGTTGAGACATATAATGACATAGATGGTGAAGTTGTGAACTTCTTCCGTATGTTGCGCGACCAACATGAAGAATTGATTCGTTCAATAGCGCTGACTCCGTTTTCTCGGGAGGAATATTATCTTGCCATCTATGGAGAAAGGAATGGTATAACTGATATCGAGCGAGCAAGGCGCTTTTATATCAGAGCTCGCCAGACTCGAACAGGGCTTGCTCAAACCGCATCTCTCGGTCGATGGGCAAATTGTAAAGAAACAAGTCGTTCTGGTATGTCCGGGGTTGTATCGCGCTGGCTCGGAGGTGTTGAATCTCTATTTGAAATCACTCAACGGTTAATTCGCGTCCAGATTGAAAATCGTCCCGCAATTGATATTATCCGATTATATGACAATCCTGGAACACTTTTTTATTGTGATCCACCTTATCTGCACGAAACGCGCGGCGACAACAAGGCATACGGTTTTGAGATGAATGAAGAGCAATATCGTGAATTTGCCCAAGTTGTAAACGAATGCAAAGGAAAAGTTGCCGTGTCTGGTTATTATCATCCATTAATGGATGAATTATTCAGTCCGGAACGTTGGTTTAAAACAATGGGAGAGGAAAAGACAATCCATTCTACCAAAGGCACTCGCAAAGAAGTGCTTTGGACAAACTATAATCCCCAAAGTCAAAAGAGTATATTTGATATATGACGATACTTACACCCGATCAGATTTTGAAAAGCATTTACAAAAAAGCCGCCGCCAATCTTAAGAAGAGTGTATTTAAATCTGTTGATATTCGAGAACGTGTGGAATATGTGTGCCGTTGTTTAAGTAATCGTGCCGGAGTTCGTTTGCTTATGTCTTGCCTTCTTGGAAAGTTACATAATCCAGAGGTCGATCCGCGTAAACCTTATACTGAGATCGGGGGAGATGATAGCTTTTCAGGGCGTACTTATGATGAGCAGTATCTTACACCATTTATCAACAAGCACCGCTTGCCATGTAATCCAACCACCGCTTTTTTAACTCCCACGCTTCGTAATATCGACCATGCTTTGACCACTGATCGTGAGCTTATTGGCAGGCCGCGTGATTTATATAAAAAGACTTTGCAATTGCTGGAAGATGTGGCGGAGAAACGCATTAAACCCGATGTTTTGTTCGTTGAAACCATTCGTATTCTGATCCAAATGCGTGATGAGAAACTAGCGCGAATGGCTTCCTTGCTGAATTCGTTAAAACATGCCGAGGGATCCTTGCCCCTGTCATCCGAAGCGATTGTTGATCTTATTTGTCAGCACCTTGCATGTAAAAATGCGAGTCGGGTGCCAGTATTGATTGTGGCTGCCGCTTATCAGGCAGCCGGTAAGCGTCTGGCCGAAAATATTCTACCCCTCAATCCGCATAATGCTGCTGATCTTCAAACTGGATCAATTGGAGATGTTGAAATCTGCCTTGTTGGAGATAATGCTGTCGTAACTGTCTATGAGATGAAAATGAAACGGGTTACGAAAGAAGACATTGATATTGCTGTATCAAAAATTGCCAAAGCACCAAAACGTATCAACAATTACCTTTTCATAACAACTGACGAGATTGAGCATAATGTTTCTGAATACGCCCGAAGATTTTACGAGGAAACTGGAGGAACAGAGATAGCGATACTTGACTGTGTCGGATTTTTAAGGCACTTTCTCCATCTTTTTCATCGTGTCAGAGTAGATTATATAAATGCCTATCAAAATCTTGTTCTGAACGAGCCGGATTCAGCAGTAAGCCAGACTCTCAAAGAAGCATTTCTTGCATTGCGTCAAGCAGCAGAGAGCGGAGAATAGATATTTATCATCTTCATATTGAAGAATGATGTTTTCATTATAATTGATTTCGTATTGCCCTCCAAATCTTTTCCCTTGCCAGATCAAAACCAAGGAGATTATAAGCTCTATCCTGATTGTGCGTGCGAAAATACAATTATTAATAGCCTGATCGATCTCATTTTTGGGGGTGATGAAAATGAGAAATCATTTTATTCGAGGAAAGATGATAGGGGTATTCCTTTCCGCCTTCTTTCTCCTGAATCTCTTTCTTTTAGCCCAAACGCCTGATTGCGGTACCATCCTCGCTGCTTATAAAGGGGAGCAAGGATTAGGGATTTATCGCCTCTCTCCGCCGGATTATAAACCCTCCATCTTTGTGAAAGGATTCGGTCCAGATGGATGGTGCAATATGCCCCGCGTATCTCCCGATCTGAAAACACTTTATTTCACAACAAAAACAGTCGATAAAAGCGCCACGGTCCTGGCTCGCCTTGATCTCGAAGATCCAAAGGCCAAACCGGAACTTCTCCCGCTGGGACAAGAGGTCAAACCCGGCATGGATTTCGTCTATGCCGCGCCCCATCCCTCCGGAAAATGGCTCGTGGGCTCCATGAGACTCAGCGACCAGTCTCCGGATCACGACCTTTTCAGACTCGATTTCAATGACCGGACTTCGGAAGGGGAGATTCATGACTTCTTCCATTCCCCTGCATGGGAGGGGCTCCCCGCCTTCTCGCCTGACGGCAGGAAAATCGCCTTTATCCAATCCGCCCTGCTTGATCCGGGGACGTATGAGGACAATGCCTCATCCAGGGCCCAACAGCTCGTTGTGGCGGATGTCACGGCGGAGCGGCTTGCAGATAATCCCCGTGTTCTCCTCAAGGCCGGCCGATTTGTCGAAATGCCACAGTGGAGCCCCGATGGCAAAAAAATCGTCATCCAGGTGAGCGCATGGACAGGGGATTATGACCTGGTCCGCGTGGAACCCGATTCCGGCGCATGGGAGGTCCTTACCACATCCCCTCACGACGATTACAATCCAACATATAGCGTTGACGGTCGGTGGATCATCTATGCCCAGAAGCGCGAGTGGACAACGACGAAGAAATATCCCGATCCCCTGGATCGGGGGAAGCCATTTTCAGGCAATCGCATCCTGGCCATTCCCGATAGCGGCGGTGAACCTCATCTCCTTTTTGAAGGCCCGCCCGCCATTTCCTTCCTTTGGTTTCCCCAGGCGATTCGATGATACGGACCACACCATTTTTTGCATTCTCTGTTCCCCTTCGCTATCTCTATCGCACGGGAATACAGGTTCACATGGATAGCGTATGACTCAAGAAACACAGCCTCATACCTTCCAGGTGTCCTGGCGGCGCTGGGCACCTTGGGTGATCCTTGCTGTAACCCTTCTTGTGTATCTGAGCAGCTTTCAGGGGGTTTTTATCCTGGACGATCTCAGCGCAATCAGGCAGAACCAGACGATACGCCGTCTCTGGCCGCTTTCGATCCCCCTCTCACCGCCGATGCAAACCAGCGTTTCCGGTCGTCCCATCCTCAATCTCACGTTTGCCATGAATTATGCAGTGAGCGGGCTTCGTGTCTGGAGCTATCACCTCGCGAATCTCCTGATCCATGCAGCAGCAGCTCTTTTATTATATGGAATTGTCCGGCATACACTCTTATCCCCTCCTTTGCGGGGTCGTTATGAGATCCATGCGGATCTACTTGCCACGATGTCCGCGTTGATCTGGGCTGTTCATCCCCTTCAAACCGAGAGCGTGACATACATTGTTCAGCGCTCCGAATCCCTTGCAGGTCTTTTCTATTTTTCCGCGCTTTACTCCGCAATCCGTGGCAGCGGATCGGAAAAATCAAATCTTTGGTCAGCAGCAGCCATTGTCCTGTGCGCCCTGGGAATCGGGACAAAAGAGCTGGTTGCCACAGCGCCTGTTGTGATTCTTCTTTATGATAGCATGTTTCAGAGCGGCTCGTTGAAAAAGGCGCTCAGTGCGCGAAAAATTCTGTATCTCGGTCTGGGATTCGCATGGCTGCTTCTTCCGTTCGTGTCCCTTGGCGCAAGATCCGGCAGTGCGGGATTCGGTGCTCCGGGTTATGGTCCAATCGCTTACTTCCTCACTCAGCTGGGAGTGATAACACACTATCTTCGCTTGAGTTTCTGGCCTCATCCTCTTGTGATGGACTATGCATGGCAGATTGAGAAAAATCCGGTTGCTATTATTCTGCCTGGCATTCTTTTGGGAGTTCTTGTGTTTCTGACTGTGCGGGCGTTTTTCAAAAAATCGCCTGTGGGATTTTTTGGCGCCTGGTTTTTCCTCATCCTCGCTCCGACATCCAGCATTCTTCCCATCCACATGGAAGTTGCAGCAGAACGCCGCATGTATCTGCCCCTCGCTGCAGTGGTGGTTCTGGTCATTCTTCTGTTCGATTACTCTCTCGATCAATTAGAGAGAAAGCGGATTTCTTTTCGATCCTGGAAAACTCCGATCTTCACAATCTTTGCCTCCTTGTGCGTTATTATTCTCAGCCTTTTGACCATGAGCCGCAACAGGGATTATCGCGATCCTGAGAGGATGTGGAATCTCGTGCTCAAAGAGCAGCCGCATAACAGCCGCGCCTGCCTCAATCTGGGGATGTTGTACCTTGAGCGCGGACGCAAACAGGATGCGATTGTTCAATATGAAAAAGCCCTGGAATTTCCACAGGAACCTCTGGATATCGCCTTTCTTCATGCCAATCTTGCCCATCTTATGCTGGATAAGGGGAATTTTGACAAGGCGTGGAAACATTTTGAGGAGTCGATGCGCGCGAGTCCCACTAATGAAGCATTCATGGTTAACTTTGGCATTGACCTGGGTCGCAAAGGCAGAATCAAAGAGGCTGAAGCCGTGTTTCGTCGCGCCCTGGCTCTTCATCCGAATAATGGAATGATTCACTATTATCTCGGCAGGATCCTGGAACTTGAGGGGCGAATTCAGGAAGCAATGCAGAGTTACAACGAAGCCATGAAGCTGAAGCCGGACTGGCCAGAGGTTGAGAATGCCCTGTCGCGGCTGTCCCGGGAAAAGAATGATCAGCAAAACATGAAAAAATAAGCCAATGAAGAGGTTGAATGATTTCATATACTCCCCAGATGGATTTGTCATTACATTAAAAATGGAGAATAATTCATGGAAATTCATGTTCCCTATGGCAGGGACAAAATTTCGGTTGTCATAGACAACGCCAGGGTGGCGGGAATCATCCATCCCAACACGGTTAAATGCGGAGATGAACGGGAAACACTGGAGAATGCCCTGAACCATCCCCTCGACAGTCCGACTTTCTCAATCTTCATGGCAGGGGAGGGGAAGACTCTCTTTATTGTCAATGACGGAACGCGGCCAACGCCCACAGCCAGGGTTCTGGACATTCTCTGGGACTACATCAGGTATAAGGATTGCGAATTCATCATTGCCACAGGCGACCACCGCGCTCCCACTGAAGAAGAGATGGAGTTTATCTTTGGAGCCTGCCTCGAGCCGCTCCGAAGCGGAAATCGCATCTTTGTTCATGACGCCTGTAAAGATGAGGACATGGAATTCATCGGCACGTCCTCCAACGGCACAGAGATGTGGGTGAATCGCAGAGCGCTCGAGGCGGATCGGATCGTGATCATCGGTTCCGTGGAGCCGCACTATTTCGCCGGATATACCGGCGGCAGGAAGTCCTTCCTTCCGGGTCTGGCTTCGCATAAAACCATCACCATGAACCACAAGTTTGCCCTTAAACCCGAGGCAGAGGCCCTCGCCCTCGAGGGGAATCCTGTGCATGAAGATATGGTGGACGCGCTTCACACCCTGAAAGACAAGCGGATTTTTTCCATTCAAATTGTGTTGGACAAGGATAGGAAAATCTATGCAGCCTTTGCAGGGGATATTATCACATCCATGGAGGCTGCTGTAAAGGCTGCGGACGAAGTTTTTGTCGTGAATATCCCCCAAAAGGAAGATATCGTGGTTTCCGTGGCGCCCTATCCCATGGACGTGGATTTGTATCAATCCCAGAAAGCCCTGGATAATGGAAAACTCGCACTCAACGAGAAGGGCATACTGATTCTGGTTTCCAAGTGCAGAACCGGCATTGGTCCTGCGACCTTTTATCAGCTCATGTCGAGCTGCGATTCGCCCCAGGATGTGATGAAAAAGATCGAGAAGGAATACAAGCTCGGGTATCACAAGGCAGCCAAGCTCGCTGAAATCGGGTTATGGGCGGAAATCTGGGCTGTGACCGATCTCGCCCCAGAGGTACTGAAAAAAATCTTCATCCGCCCCTGCTCCGATCTCCAGTCCGCCCTCGACGCCGCCCTTGCTGCAAAAGGCCCGAATGCTCGCGCCCTGTTTCTCATGGACGGAAGCATCACCGTGCCGAATATCGCAGGTTGATAATGCAAATTTTGGCCACGGATTAACACTGAGAAATCCTGAAAAAAGAATTTGATTTCAGACAGGATCGCAGGATCGACAGGATAAAACCCATATTTTTTGAATCATAATCATCCTGGATATTTCGACTGGAGCAACATTAGGACCTTTATGGAATATGATGGTTTTAAATATTTTGCTCAAGTCTCTCTTTCCAATATCCGGGTTGGCGGTTGAGGTTGGCGACGGCAATAATGCGGAGCATGTCAGCCTTAACCTGATAGATCACTCCGTATGGAAATCGGTTCAGCAGGCAACGATGTGTATTTCGAGACAAGATTGACCATCCATTTGGATACTGGATGATACGGGCGATGGCAGCATAAACCTCTTCTGCGAATTCGAGACCAAGACCGGACTGGCATTCTTCGTAGTACCGTATGGCTTCATCAAATTCTTCGTCCGCATCCGGGTGGAAGTAGAACCTCATTGCTTGTATTTCTTTCGGATCCTCTCGAAAATTTTCTTTCCGGAAATCAGTTCAACCTCGCCTTTGTCAATCTGGGAAATCCGCTGCTCGGCCTCTTCTGCCCACAAGTGGTCAATTTCAGCCTGCGTGGGGAGGTTGAGACTTGCAATCAATTTCTCAACCAGACTCACCCTTGCATCAGCAGGTAGAGAGAGCGCCTTATCCATCACTTTTTGGACATTTACATCCATTTGATTATGCTCCTGACTTAAAATTACTGATATTATTTATGCCGGAATCCATCCAGATGCGTCAAATAAAAAAGTCTTTTTCTGAAATGAACCATAGACTCGCTTTGTTCCCGAGTTTCTTCTCCCGAGGTTTTGGATTTGACAGACGCACGTGACAGATGGAAGAAATAATTCCATAAACAATCAACAGGGATAGGGACAGGAAATTTGAGGAGGTTTTGATGAAAATCATCGAGAAGCGCGCAGGACCTGATAGTATCGCCCGCATCCGCAAGATCGTGGGCGAAGACAGAATCAGGACATCCCAGGCGGATCTGTATGTGTACGGATTCGATGCGGGTATGCATCGCGCCATCCCGGATGCAGTGGTCAGGCCGGCAAATGCCGGGCAGATCTCGGAGATTCTGAAACTGGCGAATGAACGGGATTTCGCAGTTATTCCCAGGGGCGCTGGCACTGCCCTGTGCGGCCACAATACACCCGTTGCCGGCGGCATTATCCTGGATCTCCAAAGCATGAACCGGATCAAAGAGATCAGTCCCGGGGACCTTTTGTGCGTGGTGGAACCCGGCGTTGTCTGCGATAATTTAAACGAGGAATTGAAAACCTGCCGTTTTTTCATCCCTGGTCCCGCAAGCAGCGAGGCTGCCACACTCGGAGGCATGGTGGCAACAAATGCCTCCGGGGACAAGGCGCTCAAATACGGCGCAACGCGCGATTATGTGCTTGGCATGGAGGTCGTGATGCCCACGGGAGAAATTGTCCGCTACGGCACACGCACTCTCAAGAACGCCAGCGGTTACCAGATGGAGAAACTTTTTGTCGGCATGGAAGGAACGCTCGGAGTCATCACGGAAATCACCTTGAAGATGGCGCCCCTCCCTGAAAAAACCGCAGCATGTACCGCGGCATTCCGGGAACTGGTGGATGCAGGCCAGGCTGTGGCTGATATCATTGCGGTTCCCCTTTTCCCGGCCCAGCTCGAAATCATGAGTGAGATTTGCGTCAGAGCGGTGAACAAAGCCACAGGACTCGGGCTGCCGGAATGCGGTGGATTCCTCCTCATCGCCTGCGACGGACATCCGGAGGCGGTCAAGGACGAGATCAGAAAGGTGCGCGAAATCTGTGAGAAAAACAAGGCTTTTTTTATGGATTACACGGAGGATCCCAAACGGATTGCGGAATTATGGAAGGGACGCAAACAAATGCTCTCAGCCCTCTCCTCCCTGAAACCGGAATTTGTAACGGTCATGCTGGCGGACGACATGGCTGTGCCCATTTCTAAAGTCCCTGATGCTGTTAAGGGATTTCTCGAAATCCAGGACAAGTATGATATTTACATCCCGCCTTACGGCCATGCGGGCGATGGCAACCTTCACACAAAAGTTCTCCTCGATCCGGAAAACAAGGAACACTGGCTCCAGGCGGAAAAGGCGGTGAAGGAGATTTACGATCTGGTTTTAAAGCTCGGGGGAACAGTGACAGGGGAGCATGGTGTGGCGATCAGCAAGGCAGAGTATTTCCGAAAAGAGCGCGCCGATGCAATCCCCTTCATGCGCGCGATCAAGCGCACCCTGGATCCGAAAAATATCCTGAATCCATACAAGATCTTTGACTGGGAGGATACGTTCCTTCATCTCCTGCGCTATCCTGTGGAATATGCTGAGGCAGATCGCCTTTTGTCTCCCGATGAGGTAAGAAAATGAAGTCGAAGTATGCGGATCTCGAAAAACTGAAATCAGAAATGCTCACCTGCACCATGTGCGGATTCTGCAAGAACGTGTGTCCGGTCTTTCTGGACGTGGGATGGGATACAGGTTCCCCCCGCGGCCGGATGACCCTGGCTTATGGACTCATCACAGGCGAACTCGAACCGGATGGGGATCTGGTCAACCGCATTTTTCAATGCACCCAGTGCAGGGACTGCGCCAGGAGATGCCCCAGCAGTGTGAAATGCCCGGACGTTGTTCTTTCAGCCCGACGCGAGATGATACATCGGGGTCAGGCTGTGGAAAGCCAGAAGACCGTGGCGAAAAATATCCGGACTACAGGCAATATTTTTGCAGAGCTGGAACGGGAATTTCCTGAGGAGCACGGCGCAACTCCTCTCTTCATCGGATGCCAGCATCTTTCCCGGACCAACAGCACCAAAAAGAATATCGCCCTCCTCAAGAAACTCGGGGTATCGCCCCGGATTGTCAGGGAAGTGTGCTGCGGGTTTCCCCTGGAGCTCATGGGATTCGAGGAAGAGCATGAGAAACAGGTGGAAAGATTGAAAGAAACCTTTTCTGTTAATGAAGCGCCGATCCTGACCTTTTGCCCGGGATGCAAGGTGCACCTGGAGAAGATTTTTGAAAAAGAGGCGCGGCATGTGCTCCAGGAGATCAATGATCGTTTGACTCCGGATAAAATCGCCAAACCTCTTAACACGAAAGTCACGTACCATGATCCCTGCGATCTCTCCCGCGGCGCGAAAATCGTGAAGGAACCGCGCGAGATCCTCTCGAAACTCGGAGGCACTCTTATCGAGATGAAGTTTGCGAAGGACACCTCGAGATGCTGCGGCGGGGGAGGGAGCCTTCTTGCCTGGGATGGGGAGCTTTCCGACCGGTTGGCAGTGAACAGGATGCAGGAGGCATTGGCCACAGGCGCTGACATGATTGTCACAGCCTGCCCCACGTGCGAGCAGACCCTGCGAAAAGCAGGCCGTAATGTGGCGGACAAGATGGGAACCAAGCCTCTACCCGTGTATCACATCCTCGACCTTGTCTTCCGCGCGATCAAATGATGGTTTATGATCCCCAGACGACCCAGATTAGTTGCAGATCCATGACCTTTCATGGAAAATCTTGAGCTCGGACTCCATAAATAATTCAAATCATTCTTCACATCGAAAATGATCAGATCAATATTTCGGATATGGTAAAGATGAGAAACGATCCCGATTCCGACCCCGATTGGAATAAACATGAACCGCCAGCGGCGTCCCGCCAGCGGCGGGATTGAACTTCGTGAATCTCAAAATATGAAGATGCATGAACTTAGTGAACGTTTGGGGTCGGACTCTCCCTTTTTAGACTTTTTTTGAGAAAGGATTATTAATAGTGCGATGGGGGTCGGACTTTTCGTTTTTACAGAAATTCCTGGCAATTTCCCATGAGCATTGGAAAAACTTGCGGTCGGACGCCATAAATGATGCGATCAATATTTCGGATATGTCCAGATGAGAAACGATCCCTATTCCTACCCTGTGGAATAATTGAACCTGTTGAACCTTTTAAACCCTTTGATCCCCTGGAACGTTTTGAACAATCTCCTTTTCAGGTCTTGACATATCACCATAAAGTTTTCTATTGTCCTAATCTGAGATTATTGATTGATAAATCTTCAAACGAACTCTGTTTCCTTTAAATGATCGATAGAGGAATTGACCATCTTCCCCATGTAGGATAGAATAGGAGAATGAACGACACATTCTACCGGATTTTAGACCTTGTTCTAAAGGGTGAGGTTCGGATATCAGAGCATGCTTACGATGAGGAAGGACAACCGATCCATGTTGTTTGGGGAATCCCAAAGTCACAAACGTCTCCCGCTGTGATTGTCACATCTTATCGCCCTGATCCGGTTCGATGGACGGGAGATTTTAAGAGGAGAAGGACATGAACAAAAAACAACGCACCAAGTTGATCCATGAGGGAAACTATGTGGCAGAGGTGGATGTAGAGTTGATCGAGACGGATGACAGTTGGTCGCCGTATCTATCACTCGAGGACGCTTACAAGCTTGATGATGTGCGTGACGCCTTACGGCGAGGCGACCTTGGTAGTGCCACTCGTCTTGCGCGCGTCTTCAGTCTCACCCCCATGAGCAGTTAGAACAATAGGGAAGGACTCTGGGGAAGGGGGGAGTGGGATCAATCCCCTGGATGAAATGAATTAATTTTCTTTCGGATGAGCTTTAGGGGCGGACTCGTTAAATAATTCAAATAATTCTTCACATTGAAAATGATCCGATCAATATTTCGGCTATGGTAAGAGTAGGAACGATCCCGATTCCGACCCCGTAGAATAATTTAACCTCTTGTCCCGCCAACGGCGGGATTGAACCTCTGGAACCTCTGGAACTCTTGAACCTTTGGAACTTTTTGAACAATCTCCAAATCAGGTCTTGACACATCACAACACGATTTCCTATTCTCCTTATTTGAAATGATTCATTGAGAAATCTCCAAACGAAAGCGGTTTAGTCCAACAGAATTTTTGTGTCTGTTGAATAACACAAAAATTTTATATCGTTATGTAGTAAGAAAGGGGAATGCGGGAATGCCGGTCATCAGTCGTTTCTTCGGAATCGTAATATACATGTTCTGGCGCGAACATGCGCCGCCGCATTTCCACGCAAAATACGGTGATGACGAAATCACTGTCGAAATTGAAACGGGCGCGGTGACCGGAAGCATGTCGAAAAGAGGGCTTGCTCTTGTCTAAGAGTGGCGGGAATTGCACAGAGAAGAGATATTGGGAAACTGGCGACTATCGGAGAAGAAGAAGCCCCTGAATCGCATTGAGACATTGGAGTAGAAACATGATTCTTCACGTCAGAGAAGCCAGGTATCTTCATGACTATGTCATTTGGGTGCGTTTCAACGATAGAGCTGAGGGAGAAGTTGACCTCGCTGGAGAACTCGATGGCGAGGTCTTCGGGCCGCTGAAGAATTTGAGGGCTTTCAAATCATTCAGGGTTGATCCGGAACTGCAAACCGTCGTCTGGGAGAATGGCGCTGATTTGGCCCCGGAGTTTCTCTACGAGAATATGAAGGTCTTGGCATAACAATCCGATGGAGCCGACGCGCGGGGGGGGGGCTTGGGGTCAATCTACCAGCTGAATAC
>Ga0315287_10005829_pt1 | contig 12179 bp, 8 predicted proteins | sample YL17G11_0_MG_FD_205037 | JGI IMG/M metagenome (GOLD analysis project Ga0315287, IMG submission 205037) | Sediment microbial communities from Yellowstone Lake, YNP, Wyoming, USA - YL17G11_0 | ecosystem: Environmental > Aquatic > Freshwater > Lake > Sediment | place: USA: Wyoming | collected...
CGCGCCTTGGTCTTGCCGAATTTGAGCGCGGAGCTGCCGCCCGATTGCATCTGGCGGAGCATGAAGAGCCAGAAGCCGAAGATGAGCACGATCGGCAGCCAGGTGAACAGCACCGAGAGCCAGTTGAGGCCCGCGGTGCGCACGTCGATCTCGGCGTCGCGGTTCGCCTTCCAGACGCGGTCGGGCAGGGTGGCGCCGTCTCCCACGATGTTGGTCTTGAACGCCTTGTACTGGACGTCGCGGTTGTTGAGTTTGACGGTGGACTCTCTCTTCAGCTCCCCGGTGACCGTGCTCTCGGTGATCTGCAGGTTCGCGATGTTGCCGGAGTCCACGTCGCGGATGAAACGGGTGTAGGAGACCTCCACGCGCTGGGGCGCCGTGAAGCTGCCCTGGTACATGCGGTAGGCCACCAGCGACAGCAGCACCACCAGCATCCAGAAGGCGAGCGTGCGGAACGGACGACCCGCAGGCGACGGGACCTGCGGACGGCGCGGCGAGCTCCCGCGCTTCGAGGGCTTGTGGCCCTCTTGGCCGCGGTCGTCGTCAGGACCAGGACCCGGCTTCCGGCGGAACTCGCTCACGATCCGGCCTCCTCGAGCACGCCGACGTAGGGGAGGTTGCGGCATCTCTCGACGTCGTCCATGCCGTAGCCCACCACGAACTCGCTGCCGATTCTCCAGCCCGCGTAGTCCACGGGGACCGGGTTCTTGCGGCAGGGCACCTTGTCGAGCAGCGTGGCCACCCTGAGGCTCGCGGGCCGGCGCCGTTTCATCACGTCGAGGATGAAGGACACGCTCAGTCCGGAATCCACCACGCCCTCGCACAGCAGCACGTGACGATTCGCGATGTCCTCCCGCATGTCCATCAACAGGCGCACGTTCCCGCTCGACTCTTTCCCGACGCCGTAGGACGAGACCGAGATGAAGTCGAGGTCCAGGTCGATGGGCGTGGCGCGCGCCAGGTCACACTGGAACATGCAGGCGCCCTTGAGCACGCCCACGAAGATCGGGCGCTTGTCCTGGTAGTCGCGTGCCAGCTCGAGTCCGAGCTCGCGCACGCGCCTGGCGATCTGCTCGGCGGTAAACATGACCCGCATGAAGCGCCCCGTATCCGGGACGACGGCTTCGGGGTGGCGGGTCGGCTGGCTCTCAGTCATGGCGCTCCGCATGGACCCAGAGGGCCCTCCGGGTGCCGGCGGTCACCGGCGCGCGCGCCGAGCGGCGCACGCCCACCACCCAGAGGATCCCCCCGGCGTCGGCTAGGACCGTGGGGTACTTGCGAATCTCGTTCGAGACTCCCTGCTTGCTCAAAAACCGCCCGAGCTGCGCCGCGCGCGTCCTGCCAAACGGTACGAACCGCTCGTCGGCCTGCGCCCGCCGCACCACCAGCGGCCCGTCGAGGTGATCGGCGGCGAAGAACTCGCCCGTGTCCGAACCCGTTGCCATGCGTCGCCGCGCCACCGCTCCGGTGGTCCAGCGCGCCGCGAGGAGCGCCCCGTTCCACTCGAGCCGGCCCGAAATCCGGAGACGTGTCCGTGCGAGACGCCGCTTCGGAACCCCGCTGCGGAAGCGGATGACGTCGCGGTCGCGCTCGGCCGACCACCCCCCCGGAAGCTGGATAATGGCGCGCCCGCGCGTCCTGTCAATCAACCCGTCGAGCGCGGCCAGATGCCGGTGCGTCAGTCCGCTCGAGCGCGGCCCGGTCCGTCGCCACAGGCGGCCGAGGACGGCCAGTCTCAATCCGGTGGGAAGGGCTGCCAGACGGCGGATTTCAAGGGTGGCCATCCCGGTTCGGATGCGGCCCGCCCGGGCCAGCACGCGCCCGGCGAGGTTCTCGAGCGCCCGAGCCGCGACCAGCGCCCCGGATGCGGCCTGCGCGGCCCGCCGCGCCAGCAGCGCCCGCCCGCGGGCCGGGTCGAGGCCGGGCAGCAGCGCTCGCGCCAGCGCGGGGATCGCCTCGTGGCGCACGCGGCTGCGCGCGTAATGAGGGTCGTGGTTCGAGCGGTCCTCGCGCCAGGCCTGGCCGGCCCGAACCAGGTCGGTCTCGATCTCGGCCCGCGTCGCCCCGAGGAGTGGCTTGAGCCAGAGCACGCGTCCGCCCGGTCCGTCCCCCGTGGCGGTCACAGGCCGCATGCCCGGCGCTCCGCTGAGCCCGGTGCCGCGGGCGAGGCGCATGAGCAGTGTCTCGAGTTGGTCGTCGGCCGTGTGGGCCGTGACGATGGCGCGCGCCCCCGCCCGCCGCGCGGCGGCGAGCAGGAACTCGCGCCTGAGAGTGCGCAAGCCGGCCTGGCCGGAGAGACTGCGACGACGCAGGCGCGCGCGGGTGTCCCAGCGCGCCGCGGTGAGCGGCACGCCCAGGCGCCTGCAGAGTGCGCGCACGAATTCGAGGTCAGCATCGGCCTCGGCCCCGCGCAGCCCGTGGTGCAGGTGCGCGGCGTGCAGCCGCAGGCCCAGGTCGCGGGAGAGGTTGTGCAGGCCGATGAGGAGCGCGGTCGAGTCGGCGCCGCCGCTCACCGCGACGATCAGGGTCGCCGGGGTGCTCCGGTCCGGCCACGCCAAGGCGCTGCCGCCACGTAGGGCGCTGCGCAGAACGGGCTCGACCCGGCGCAGGCGCACAGTGGGGCATGAAGAAGATGGTGGCGGCGCAGGGACTCGAACCCCGGACACAGAGATTATGATTCTCCTGCTCTACCAGCTGAGCTACGCCGCCATAAGACGGGGTCTTCCGGGCGGAAGGCGAGCGGACGACGTTAGGGTCGGTGCGGTGGGAAGTCAAGGCAGGTAGCCGCGCCGCAAACCCTGCGGTCACTTCCAGTTCGGTGCCTGAGCTTTCCCTACCCGCAGTATTCCCTCGGGCCCTGTTCGAGCATCCAGCGCCACACGGCGCGCAACGCCAGCAGGTCATCGGCGTTGGAGTCCGCGATCACTCGCAGGATGCGCGCGCGCTCGACGGGGTCGGCGCTCGTCCGCGCCTTCTGGTACTGGCCGATGGTTCCGGCCGGACCTGGTCGGGGGCTCCGCCAGCGGAAGCTCGCGAGGCCGGCCACCTGGCGGATCGAGCAGGAGTCGAGGGGGAGCCGCACGGCGCGCCTCACGCCCCGGGAGAGCAGTTCGAAGAACGCCTCCTCCATGCGCTCGAGAAGACCGGCCGGCGCTCCGTACGCGGCGGCGCAGGCCCGCACCGAAGTTCTTTCGTCGGGCGAGTAGTGTACCCAGCGCGCGTCGGGGCACCGTTCGAGGATCTCGCCCGCGCGCGCGACGAAGCGCTCCCAGGCGCGCCGGCCACCCGGATCGTCGAAGTCGGCGGTGATGGCCTCGGGCACGGGCTCGCCATTGCCGTTGTCCACCGCCAGACCCCAGAGGTGGATCGCGCGGCCAGCCTGCCCGCCTTCGGGGCAGCCCTCGAGACCGAACCACACCACGGGCCAGGGGGGCAACTGCGGCGGCGCGAGCCAGAGGGGACCGGGAGTGGCGTTCATCAGGGAATGCACGATTGCCCAATGGGCGATTCGCCCTATTCGGCCGCCCCCGCTGCCGCCTCGCCTTCCGCCATGGGCGCAGGCGCGGGCGGCGGCTCTTCCTCCTCGGGCCGCAGGTGGAAGATGCGGGACAACTCGCTGCGCAACTCGCCGCTGTCGAGACGCTGTTTGAGCGCGCCGCGGTAGGCGACCGAGATGCCACCGCTCTCCTCGCTCACCACCACGACCGCGGCATCGGATTCCTCGGAGAGACCGAGTGCTGCGCGATGGCGGGTGCCGAGGGCGGCCGCGGTCTTGAGGTCGGACGAGAGCGGCAGGATGCAGGAGGCCGCCACCACCGAGTCCTCGCGCAGGATGACCGCGCCATCGTGGAGCGGCGAGCCGGGCGAGAACAGCGTCACCAGCAACTCGGCGGTGACCTTGGCGTCCAGCCGCGTGCCGGTCTCGACGAAGTTCCTCAGGCCGGTGTTGCGCTCGATCACCATGAGCGCCCCCTGATGCTTCTTGCCCAGGGTCTCGGCCGCGCGCACCACCTCGCCCAGCACGCCGTAGGAGTCGCCGCGCAGGAACGAGCGGAAGTAGCGCGTGCGTCCGAACTGGGCGAGCACGTGCCGCAGTTCGGGCTGGAACAGGATGACGAAGGCGATCAGCCAGATGGTCTTGACGCTGTCCACGATCCACTTGACCGCGATCAGGTCGAAGACGAGGGCGAACAGGCCCACGAGCACGATGAGCAGCAGCCCGACGTACATCTGCCCCGAACGCGTGCCTTTCACCAGCACGAGGAGCCGGTAGAAGAGCAGCGCGACGAGGAAGATGTCGAGCAGGTCGAGCAGCCAGATCTGGTGAACGGGTGTCATGGTCGGGTCTCTCGAGTCAGGTTGCGGAGGCGAGAGTAGCAGAAGCGCAGGGGCCCGCCTACGGCCTGCGCGCCTCGTGCCTGCGCGCCCCGCGCAGCGCGTCGGCGATGCGCACCGCCCGCACCGTGGCCGCCACGTCGTGGGTGCGCACGATGCGCGCGCCGAGGAACACGGCGACCGCGGCGGCGGCGAGCCCGCCCTCGAGCCGCTGGTCCACGGGCAGATCGAGGGCCTTCCCGAGGAAACTCTTGCGCGAGACCCCGATCAGCAGGGGGCGGCCAAGGGACTTCAGCTCCTCGAGCCGGGCGAGCAACTCGAAGTTGTGCTGCACGGTCTTGCCGAAGCCGATGCCCGGGTCGAGCACGATGCGCTCGGCGGGCACTCCTGCCGTCCGCGCCGACTCGAGCCGGGCGGCCAGGTGTTCGCGTACCTCGTGCGCCACATCCTCGTAGTGCGGATCCTGCTGCATCGTGGCGGGGGTGCCGGCCAGGTGCATCAGGACCAGGCCGGCGCCGCGGCGGGCCACGATCGCGGCCATGCCGGGGTCGGCGAGTGCGGTCACGTCATTCACGACCCGCGCCCCCAGCTCCAGTGCGCGGTCGGCGACCTCGGCGTTCGTCGTGTCCACCGCGAGGCAGGCGCGGGGGTCGGCGGCGAGGGCCTCGATCACGGACGCCAGCCGCCGGATCTGCTCGGCCGTGGTCACGGGCGCGGCCCCCGGCCGGGTGCTCTCGGCTCCCAGGTCGAGCAGGTCGGCGCCCTCGGCCTGCAACTGGCGGGCGTGGGCGATGGCGGCGCCGGGGGCGAAAAAGCGCCCACCGTCCGAGAACGAGTCGGGCGTCACGTTGACCACGCCCATGACGAGCGTGCGCGCGGACAGGTCGAAGACCCGGTCCCGGCAGCGCCAGATCATCTCGGGCTCTTCTGGGGACATCCTCACCCTCCTCATCGGCTCGGCACCGGTGGACCCGGCCCGGCCCCCGGCCCGCGTTGACCTGCGGGGGGCCGGATGGTAGCACTTACCGGACTCTGTCCGGGCGTTCCCGCCCCGGGCTGAAGCTGTCCATCCCTTCGAGGAGGTCGTACCTCATGAGTGGGTCCCAGCGCGCGCTCCTTGTCATCGTTCTTGCGGCCTTGTGCGCCGTCCCGGCTGCCGCCCAGATCGTCGGGCACCCGTTCGAGTTCTCGGGTGGAGCGGGCTACTTCCACTACGACGCGCGCGCCCGGATGACGGACGGCCCGGCCTACACGGGTTCGCTCGGCTGGCGGGCCATGCCGTGGCTGTCCCTGGAGGGGCAGGCGACCCTTGGCCCGACGATGTCGGACTCGGTCTCCTACGACCTCAAGCACAACTTCAGCTACGCCGGCCTCGACGCCCGCTGGAACCTGCGCCCGGCGGGCGGGCGCATCGTGCCTTTCCTCCTGACGGGCGTGGGATATGGCCTGAGCCACACCACGGGCACGCCGCCGGAGAAACTCGAGCGTGGCGCAGGCAACGTGGGCCTGGGTGTGCTGTGGACGCTGGGCGCCTCGCAACGGACGCACCTGCGTCTGCAGGTGCGCGACCACTTCTTCCGCGAGCGCAGGTCCGAGGAGTTCTCGAACCACGTCGCGGCGACCCTGGGCATTACCTACCTGTGGCGCGGTAAGGAGCGCGATCAGGACCTGGACGGCGTGCGCGACTGGCTCGACAAGTGCCTGAGCACGCCGATCGGCGCCAGGGTGGACAAGACCGGCTGCCCGCTGGACGGTGACGGTGACGGTGTCTTCGACGGCCTGGACAAGTGCCCGGACACGCCGAAGGGTTGCAAGGTGGACAAGACCGGCTGCCAGACCGACGCGGATGGCGACGGCGTGTGCGATGGGCTGGACCAGTGCGCGGAAACGCCGAAGGGCGCCACCGTGGACGCGAAGGGTTGCCCGAGTGATTCCGATGGCGACGGCGTCCTGGACGGCATCGACCCGTGCGCGGACACGCCGAAGGGCTGCACGGTGGACGCGAAGGGCTGTCCGTCGGACGCGGACGGCGACGGCGTCTGCGACGGCGTGGACCAGTGCGCGGACACGCCGGCCGGCCTCAAGGTGGACGAGAAGGGCTGCCCGATCGAGGTGATCGAGCGTGAGACCGAACTGATGGACACCGGCAAGATCCGGCTCCAGGACGTGAACTTCGAGACCGCCAAGGCCGAACTCAAGCCCGAGGCGTTCCCCATGCTCGACGCCGTGGGCACGGTGCTGTCGCAGTGGCCGCAGCTGAAGATCGAGATCGCGGGCCACACCGACGACGTGGGCGGCTCGACGATGAACCGGAGACTGTCGCAGGAGCGGGCCGCCGCGGTGCTGTCATACCTCAGCGGGAAGTATCCGGCAATTGACGGCGCGCGATTCACGGTCAAGGGCTACGGCAAGGACAAGCCGCTGGTGCCGAACAGCAGCGACGAGAGCCGGGCGAAGAACCGCCGGGTCGAGTTCACCGTGCTCAACAAGGAAGTGCTGAAGAAGGAGATCGAGCGCCGGCGTCTGCTGAAGGAAGGCGAGGCCACGCCGGCCGATTCGACCGTGACCCCCTAGAAACCCGGGGGGCCTGAAGCCGGAAACGATTGAAGCGGGGCGCCCATCCGGGCGCCCCGCTTCGTTCGTCACCACGCGTGCGGTCTCTGCTTCCCCTCCGTCGCGAGGTTCCGCTCTGATCGGACGCTCAACCCGTCAGGGGATGAGCAGCAGCTTCTGTGTGCGGGTGACCCCCGCCGCCTGCATGCGGCTGAAGTAGACACCGGCGGACATCTGCCGGCCCGCATCGTCGCTGGCCGTCCACTGTACCTGGTGCTCACCCGCGCCGAACGCGCCGCTGGCCAGCACCCGGACCTGATGCCCCTGGACGTCGTAGACTCTCAGGTCCACCTCCGCCGTTGCTGGCAGAGCGAAACGCAGCAGCATGCTGCCCTTTGCCGGGTTCGGCGAGGCGGCCAGCAGCATCGGGGTTGCAGGCAGTTGCGCCGCGGACTCCAGGTTTGGCACGGCGTCCGACGCGTTCGCATCCGCCCCGGCCGCCGCGTCCAGCGCCGCGGCCTGGGCCAGCGTCGGGGCCACCATCAGGAGCGGCCGCATCATGTCATTCTCTTCGTGCTCGAGGATGTGACAGTGCCAGACGTAGCCCGGCGCGGCCGTCGCATCGAATTCGAAGTTGCGGCCGAAGGCGTTGTCCTGGGGCGCGAACTTGATGAGCACGCGCGTGACCTCGCCGGGGTTCATGCGATAGGTGTCCTTCCAGCCCCGCTCGTTGGGATCGGGCGCGATCGGCGGGCCCGTCAGGTAGGGCCCGATCGGGACCGTCACGGGGTCCATCGTCGGCAGGACCGGATTGGCCGCGTCGTAAGCCGCGTAGTAGGACGGATCGAACTTCTGGCGGTTCAGGATCTGGAACTGGACGAGGTGCAGGTGGATGGGATGAGCGTCCATCGTGAGATTGACGATGTCCCATTGCTCCGTCGTGCCGAGCGCGGGCTTCTCCGTGGCGGGACTCATCAGCTCCATGCCATTGAGGTACATGGCGAGCGGCCCGTTTTCGCCCTGGACCTCGTTCAGTGTCAGCTGCCGGGTCACGGTCGGATTTGTCAAGCGCGGCGCGAAGAGATTCAGGATGCGCGGGACGCTGCTGAAGTCCGGCCGGGTCCTCGGACCGACCCGGAAGAGCATGATTTGACCGGTGGTCCCCGGCTCGACCGGGTCGCCGTCCGGATAAGGTCCGTTCGCAGTGTTCGTGAGCAACAACTCGGTCCCGACCGGCAGGCGGTTGAAGTCGATGACCACGTCCGCCCGCTCCCCCGGGGCGATGAGCAGTCGCGGTGAGGCCGGGTTGAGGGGATCATTCAGCGTCACGGGCCGCCCGAGATAGCCACCGTCGGTCGCGATCTGGACGAACGCGGGTCCCGGTGCGCCGGTGTTCCGGACGGCGAGCGCCAGGCTGTAGAAGCGGGCCTGGGAGCCATTCAGCAGGCGGAAACGGTACCGATGCTGCTCGACGTTGAGATAGGGCCAGATCTTCCCATTCGCCAGCATGACATCTCCGAAGAACTCGGGGATCCAGATCGGGTGCTCGGGATTGGGCTCGTCGGCCACCGGGTAGAACAACTGGCCATCGTCGGTGAACATCTTGTCCTGGATCACGATCGGGATTTCGTACTTCCCCCTGGGCAGGAACGGCCATTCGCGGGATGGATCGCGGATGATGTAGAAGCCCGCGAGGCCCGCATAGGGATTGAACCGCGTGTAGCCATACGCGTGATCGTGGTACCAGATCGTGGCGGCCTGCTGGCGGTTGGCGTAGGTGTAGGTCTCGTACTTCCAGTCCCGGCCCTTCTCGGCGAAGCCCGGAGTGAACCAGGTGAAGGGACCGCCGTCGCTGCCCGGCTCCTGCTCGCCCCCATGCACGTGCGGCGTGATCGGCACGCCGGTCGTGACGTCCGGGTGGCCGATGGTCGGGTCGAACGCGTTCGCGAAGAGGTGCGGCAGGGGCAGGTGGTTGGTCCAGTGGACCCGGAGTGGCACTCCGCGAACCGCCTCGATGGTCATGCCGGGGTAGGTCGCGGTGGCCTGGGTGGGGCCGTAGCCGTAGAGCCTGGTCTTCGCGGGCAGGTCGCGGTGGAGCAACTGCTCGACCGGGTAGGCGCCGATCTCGTAGAAGTCCCGCCCGGCTTTCGCCATCGGCACGGGGATGGGCAGGGCGTCCACGTACTTGGTGAGGGTGGCCGGATCGAGCGGGGCTGCCACGGCAGTGGCAGCGATTCCCGGCAGGGAGAGCAGGGCGGTGATCGTGAGGGCCCGGAGGAGCACCCCGGTCATCGACTCGCCGGAGGACCGTCGTGCTCGAACACGTCGTGAAGCCTGGTCGTTGATCATGGTGTTCCTCGAAGTGAAGCTCGGAGTTGCGTGAATGAGTTCGCCATCGAAAGCTGGAACACAGCCGTGTGGCGCGCAGAAGGCGCGGTCTGCCAGGCTCTGGGTGGCAAGGGCGGCATCGGGGGGTAATGGCCACGCCTCGGAAGGAAGGTATGCATGGCTGGTGTTACCCAGAACGGTCTGCCTGGCCTCCTCTCGTGCGGACTGCGAGCAGGTGAACCACCTGCGGTGCGCGCAGCCCATCGTAACGCCACCAAGAACCCCACTCCTGGACCTCGAGTGGCCGCTCGGCCCCGGACGGTGAAGATGACAGCGTATGGTTCGAAAGTCGTGCAAGGGATGCGAAAGTAGCATCTCAAGTCCGTTGGCATCCGAAGATGGATGCGAGTGACCAGGGTTGCGGATGAGCCCGCTTCGCCGGGGGGTTGGATTTCCCGACGGCTCGTCGCCCACCCACGTCCGGGCTAGGTCTTCTGCTTCTTCTTCTCCGCCGCGGGGAACAGCACGTTGTTGAGGATGAGCCGGTAGCCGGGCGAGTGTCTGACCTTCGACAGGTCGGTCGCCGGGTCACCCACGCGGTGCTGGAAGTCCTCGGGGTCGTGGCCGCCGAGGAAGGTGAAGGTGCCGCGGCCGAACTGCCCGTGCAGATACTTCGTCTCATCCGCCCCCTCGACCTCGCCCAGTACCAGCACGCCGCTCTTGATGAACTGCCGGCGGAAGCCGGTGGTCTGTCCGAGGAAGTCGAGCACGGCGTTCGCGTGGTTCTGCACCAGCATGGTGGGCACGGGGTCGTTCTTGGCGGAGAAGTCGAACAGCGTGAAGAAGGAGTTGGGCCCGCGGGCGTCGGCCTCCAGCGTCACGTCGATGTCCGAGAACCGGTACAGGTACGGGTCCGGCTCGAGCCGGAAGTCCTTGAAGGCGAGCGTCTGCGTGAAATCGAGTTTGCGCTGGGCCTGCGGGTCGGCCGGGTCACCGTCGTAGATCGCGTCGGCGATGTCCACGCCGGCGGCGGCGAGTGCCATGTCGTAGGTGTCGGTGGCCGAGCACATGCCGAACATGAATCCGCCGCGCCCGATGAAGTCCTTGACCGTCCGGGCCACGGCGGCCTTGAGCTGGGTCCCCTTCGCGAAGCCCAGCTTCGCCGCCATCGCCTTCTGCACCCGCTCCTCCTCTTGGTACCAGGGGAAGGTGTGGTAGGCGGCGTAGAACTTGCCGTGCTGCCCGGTGAAGTCCTCGTGGTGCAGGTGGAGCCAGTCGTACTTCGCCAGCTCGCCGCGCAGCACTTCCTCGTCCCAGACCCGCGCGTAGGGAATCTCAGCGTAGTCCAGGGCGAGGGTCACGGCGTCGTCCCAGGGCGGGGTGTTGGGCGGGATGTATACGGCGATCTTCGGTGGTTTCTCCAGCCCGACCGCCTCCATGTTGTTGTCGGCGATCTCGGCGCGCATGGTCGCTTCGGCGGCTCCGCCCATGGGCTCGAGCGTCACGCCGCGCACGTTGGCCTCGCGCTCGATGGCCGGGTCGCCGGGCAACAGGAACGATCCGGCGCGGTAGTTGAGCAGCCACTCGGCCTTCTGCCCCTGCTGGAGCACCCAGTAGGTGAGGCCGTAGGCCTTGAGGTGGTCGGTCTGCCGGTCGTCCATGGGGACGAGCCACTTCGCCTGAGCGGGCGCTGCGGCGAGCACGATCGCGATGAGCACTGCGATGAGTCCGCGCCCGGCCGGCGCGCGCGATCGCGCCGTTCGCCGCAGCGGTTCCTGAATCGTCCGGGTTAGTCCGCGCATCATTGCATCCTCCTCAGAAGGCCGGGCGGCTGCGCCGGAGCCGCTCGGCCACGCGCCGCACCTCGGGCGCGTTCCAGGCGCGTGGGTAGCGTGCGAGGCACTCTTCGTACTGGGCGAGTGCGGCGTGCTCGTCCCCAAGCCTGGTGCGGTAGAGGTCGCCCGCGCGCTGGCGGGCGAGCGGCGCGAGCCGGTCGTCGGGCAGCGAGTCCGCCACCGTCAGCAGGGGGCCGAGCGCCCCCCGCGCGTCGCCCGCAGCTTCGCGCTGCGAGGCGAGCAGGAGCGCGGCCTGTGCCCAGAGCGCGCCGCGCGGCAGGGCCTGCGCCAGCGAGTCGGTCAGCGCCATGGCGCGCCGGTGGTCATCGCGCCACTCCTCGTAGGCGATGCGTCCGAACACTGCGAGCGCAGCGCGTGGCTCGGCGTCCTCGATCAGGTAGGTGCGCTCGAGCGCGTCGCCGCGGAACGGCCCCTGCGGATTCTCGGCGATGCGCTGGTATAGGCTCAGCGCGGAGTCGCTTTGCCCCGCGAAGAAGAGCGCCTCGGCGTAGCGCCACGCGCCCTCGGGCGTGGTCGCGGCCAGCGTGGCGAGCCGTGTCAGCGCGCGCTCGGGCGGGCCGTCGCGCAGGTCGGCGAGGGCCTCTTCGAGGTCGAGTTGGGGCACCGCCGCGAGCGGCGCGGCGCCCGAGCGCAGCAGCGCCCGGGCCTCGTCGGTGCGGCCGGCCTCGCGCAGCCCGCGCGCGATCGCCACGAGGAAGTCGGCGGGCCAGCGCGCCGTGGGGATGCCGTGGAGTGCCCGGTTCAGCGCGGGCGCGGCCTCGTCCCCGGCGCCGCGTTCGCACTGCAGCGTCCAGGCGTGCTGTGCTGCGGTGAGCCGCCAGGTCGCGTCGAAGCGGCCATCTCCCGCGAGCGCGGTCAGCGCCGCGGCCGCGGCGCCCGAATCGCGGGAGGCGCCGGTGGAGGCCAGTTGCCGGGCGAAGTCCCAGAGGAGCGGGGCCCGTGCCGGGCCGGGGAGCTCGGCGTGCTCGAGGGTCGAGAGCGCTGCCGCGAGGTCGCCGGCGCGCCAATCGAGCATGGCGCATGCACGGACCAGGTCCGTACGGCCGGGCCGCGCCTCGGTCGCCCGGCGCACCAGCTCCCGCACGCCGCGGGCGTCCGCGGGCGCGA
>Ga0315287_10005830_pt1 | contig 12179 bp, 8 predicted proteins | sample YL17G11_0_MG_FD_205037 | JGI IMG/M metagenome (GOLD analysis project Ga0315287, IMG submission 205037) | Sediment microbial communities from Yellowstone Lake, YNP, Wyoming, USA - YL17G11_0 | ecosystem: Environmental > Aquatic > Freshwater > Lake > Sediment | place: USA: Wyoming | collected...
CAAACGCCGCGCCGTGCCGCGCGCGATTCCGGATCCGGGCCGGGTGGTCCGGCCCCCCAGCACGCGCGCCCAAACACCACCAAGAGCCAGATGAATGCCAGAAATCCCACCGCTCCCGTGATGACCAGGATCTGCAGGAAGTTGTTGTGGAAGTGTCCGTGCACCTGGCCGTCGGTGCCGTGGCGGTACTGCACGTAGTACGGCTTCAAATCCACCAGGCCGACGCCGGTCCAAGGATGATCGCGCCAGATGTCCACGGCCGCGCGCCATAGGCGCAGGCGATCGATGTTCTGCGGATGATGCGGATCGAAGCTCGACAGGGCACGGGCGCGGTAGGCTTCCGGCGCGGCCGCGAACGCCAGGACCACCACGAGTGGCACCAGGAGCGCCAATCGCGGCCGGGACCGCGCGACGATCGCCGCCAATCCGGCCGTCACTCCCAGCCAGGCGCCGCGGGTGAACGACAACGCGAGCGAGAGGATCAAGACCGCCGACGCACCCACGTAGGCCGCTTGCCAGCGGCCGCGCGCATTCCAGGCCGCGACCAGCGCGAGCGGGGTGGCGAACAAGAGTAAACCCGCGAAGGTCATGTAGTGCCCCGTCGAGCGCAGACGCGCTCCCACGAGGTGCTGCTCCACCAGAAAACCGCTCGCCGCCACCAGGGCCGTCAGCGCAATCCCGGCGACGAAAACGCGGACGCACCAGCGCAGACGATTCGGCTGGTCGGCCGCCGCCACCACGAAGTGCACGACGAGGAACAACAAGAGTTTGCGCAGCGTGTAGGCGCTGGCAACCGGGTCGGCGCTCGTGAGTGTCGACAGCACGTAGGCGGCGCCGAGTGCCAGCATGGCGGAATCCACCGGCGTGCGCCGGAGCGCCCAGTGCCGTGTCGACGCGGCCCGGACGAGAACCAAAGCCGCTGCGGCGCCGATGGCGATGTGCACCCCGGCCACGGTCCAGGCCACGGTCAACGGAATCGCCCACACGAACCAGCGGAACGCGGTGGCCAAGCCGGCGTCGAGGCGCGGATGCCGCAGGCTCATGAATGCCCCACCTCCCAGCCCAGGATGGCGCGCCCGGCGTCCAGCAAACGGGCGGCGATGTGCTCCGGCCGAAAAGCGGCATGCACTCGCGCCGCGCCGTTCGCCGCCAACCGCCGCCGCGCTGCCGGATCGTCGCGCAAGCCGCACAGAGCGGCTGCAAGCGCCCGCGGATCGCCGGCGGGAACCGCCCGGAAATGCACGTCCGGAGTGAAAAACTCCCGCACCGCGGGGGTGTCGGCGGTGACGACGGCACGCTGCAGCGCCAAGCTTTGATACATCTTGTTTGGGACCACGCGGGCCGCTTTGGCGCTGGTCCCGAAGACGCCCAGCAGGACGTGCGCCGATTGCAGGCGGGCGACGAGCGCCCTCGGCTCGAGCGCCGGCAGGAGCTCCAGCCGCGCACCCGCGGCCCGTGCCGCCTCGGCCATCGGGAAGGTTTGCCCCTGTCCGATGAGCACGAACCGCATGTCCGCCTCGCGCAGCAGCAGCGCTGCCGCCGCGATGGTTTCGACGCCGTGCAACGGCAGGTACGAACCGAAGAACGCGATTTCAAAGGCTCCGGCGGCGGGTTCGGGCAGCGGCTGGAACACGGCATCATCGAATCCGACCGGCACGATGGCGCAACGCGCTGCCGGCACCCGGAATTCGTCTTGGAAGAATCGCGCGTGCGCCGCGGTGTCGCACAACAGGACGTCGGCGAAGCGCATGGCGGCGCGGTCAATGCGGTGGTTGTGATCTGCCTGGAGCGATCCCACCGCCGTCGTACCCCAATCCCCGACCTTGGTGTCGTACCGCGACACGAGCGGGTCGACGAGCAGTGCGGCATTGCGCAGCGTCGCCACGAGCCGCCCCAACGGCACATCTTTGTGGCGGAATTCCGGCACCAAGAACGCATCGGCGCCCGGCCCGGAAATAGCTTGCCGGGCCAAGCGGATCCCCCGCAGCAATGGACTGCCGCGTGCCGCGGAACGGCAGGAATCGACGTCGACGCCCAAGCGCGAGAGGCCTTCCCGCAGAACCCGGTTGCGTGCGTACTCCGGATCGTAGCCACCGAACATCACAATGCGCATGCGGGCTCCGGGGGGGTCCTGCGCCCCAGGCACTCGAGAGCCCGGGTTGCGACCGCTGCGGGTGGCAACTGCCGCAAACACACTTGGTGGTGGCAGCGCGTGAAGTTGCACGCGGTGCACGGCACGGCGCTCCGCAATCCCGCGTGCGGTCCGGACGGCGGGCTCCAGGCGGCGGGATTCGTCGGGCCGTACAACGTCAAGGTGGCGGTGCCACGCGCCACGGCCACGTGCTTGATGCCCGAATCGTTGCACACGACGAGATCCAAGCCGCCGACCAGCGCCGCCATCGAGACCAGATCGGTGCGCGGTGGCACGACCGGCCGGTGCTGCATCCGGGCGCGAACCGCCTCGACGACGCCTTCCTCCCCGGGCCCCCACAGCAAAATCACCGTACATCCGGCTGCCGCCAAGCGGTCCCCGACCTCGGCCCAGTGTGCCGGGGGATAGGTTTTCGCCGGCCACGTGCCCGCGGCCGACAAACCGACACGGGGCTTCCCGGGTGCGGCAATGGAGAACCAGCCGGCCATGTGTGCCTCGGCGGCCGGATCGGGGAGCCACTCGAGCGCCACATCCTCGAGAACCGGATCCGGCAAGCCGCAACGCGCCAAGATCTCGAGATTGGTGCGCGCCGCATACAGCGCCCGGCGGACGCCGTGCCGGTCGGTGTCGCGCCCGACGCGCAGCGTGTACAAGCGGCCACGGCCGCGCAAGTCGTATCCGACGCGCACCGGCGCCCGCGTCGTCCACGACAGAAACGCGGTGCGTGGGGTGCAGTGCAAGTCGATCACGGCATCGAAACGCTGGCGCCGGAGTGCGGCGTACAAGCGCCACCAGTCGCCTGCGCGCCCACCCTTGCGGCGGGGCAGCGTCCACACCCGGTCGACGTGCGGATTGCGCGCCAGCACCGGTTGCAGCACCGGATCGACTACGACGTGCAGTTCGGCCCCCGGCACGCCGCGCTTGAGCGCCCGCAGCACCGGCGTCGCGAGCAACAAATCGCCCAGAGCCCGTGGCCGCACCACCAGAATGCGGCGCGCTCCCGCGAGAACCGCTTCACTCATCGGTTGCCTCGTTCCAACACCGCGGCCACCGTGGCCATGACCGTATCCGGTGTGATGCGCGCCATGCAGTCGTGCGGCTGCGCTCTTGCCGCGCAACCGGCGCACCCCGCGCGAGCGTGCAGGACACGATAAGGGCCGAAGCCCTCGTACGGGAACCACACCGCGGGATCGGTCGGGCCGAACAGTGCGACCGTCGGACAACCCAGCGCCACCGCCGCGTGCGCCACCGCGCCGTCGACGGTGACCACGGCGCGGGCGTGTTGCAGGAAGCCCATGAACTCTCGCCAGCCGAGCGCCGGCACCAGCGGCGTGCCTGAAACCGCGCGCGCCGCGCGAGCTGCCGGCTCCGGACGGCCGGGCGACGTGGTCAGGACCACGTTCCCGAAGGCGTTCCGCGCTGCAGCAATCCACCGCGCCGCGTGCGCTGCCGGCCATTCCTTCGCCGGCTGCGTCGCGCCCAAGTGCAGGACGATTCCCGCGCCACCGCCGAGATCTTGCCAGAGTTGCGCGCCACGCAGCAATTCGCCGGCGCGCAGCACGATTTCCGGACGTGACGCCGCCGGAGGTTCGAACCCCAGGGCGCGTAAGGCATCCAAGTGCTGGTCGATCGCGTTGCGCCCCGGCGTCAAATGGCGCGCCACGGTGTAGGCGTGACGCCGCACGCGCCGGTCCTCCCCGACGCGAATCCCGGCCCGCGTCGCCCGGGTCAGCAACGCGCTGCGCGGATTGGCGAACAAATCGATCACGGCGCCAAAGCGTTGCGTCCGCAGCTCCGCAGCAATCCGTACCGTGTGGCGCCAGCCCCGCGGCGCCGGCCAGCGCACGTCGACTTCCGGCTGCGCGGCCAGCACCTCGAGAGGTCCAGGCTCCGCCAAATAGTGGAGTTCCCCCTCGGGATGGACGGCACGCAGGGCACGCAGGAGCGGCAACGAGAGAATGATGTCGCCCAGAAACCGCAAGCGCGTCACCAGAATGCGCGCCTGGGGATCCAGGGCCGGGATTTCGCCCGCGGCGCGCTGCGGCGTCATGGGAGCCTCTGCGATGGGGCGCCGGCGTCAAGATGCGATGCGATTTCCCTGAGAACATCTTCCGGCTTGATCCGCAACATACACTCGAAGTCTTGCGCGCAAGTTCTTGCAAAACATGGCGCACACCAGGTTGGGCGCGCCACCGAGCCGGCCAACGGCCCGACCGGGGCCGTCCAGGCAGGCGAAGTCGAACCGAAGATCCCGACGACGGGGCGCCCGAGAGCCGCCGCGAGGTGCATCGTGCCGCTGTCGTTGGCGACGACGGCCTGGGCGCCGGCCAGAAGTCCGACCAGCGCCGCGAGCGAAGTGCGCCCGGCGAGATCGATCGCGGCGGGGTCCAGGCGGCACACCGCCGCGGTATCCGCCGCATCCGCGCCTTCACCCGCGAGCAGCACGGTCCAACCGTGCAGCGCGCGTAAGCCGGCTGCGGTCGCTGCGAAGCGCTCGGGCGGCCATTTTTTCGCGGCCCCATAGCGGGCACCAGGAGCCAGCACGGCGTACGGACCTTGCGCGCCGACGGCGCGCAAGGCCGCTTGCGCAGCGCGGCGCTCGTCCGCATCCGCAACCAGGACGGGCGGCGGCAGCACGTCCGCGTCGCGGCATCCGAGTTCTCGCAAGAGGGTGCTCGAGACGGTCCCATACTGGGCCTGCAGATGCGTCGTGCGGCCGGGGTGCGGCAGTGCGTGCGTCAACCAGCGGCCACGCCCGCCGGCCGCGTATCCCACCCGCAGCCGGGCGCGCACCAGCCAACTGGCGGCCGCACTCGACCACGACGGCGGCAGCACCAAGACCGCATCGTAATCCCCCTGCCGCATCGACCACGCGGCCCGGAACCGCGCGCCGCGCCGGCGCGGCTGCACGATGACGCGCTGCACGCCGGTCAAATCCCGCAGCACGCGGCCGACCGGGCCGCGCGCCCACACGTCGATGCGCACGCCGGCGCGCCCCATCTGTGCCAGCGCGGCGCGCGCCAGAATGGCGTCGCCGAGCCAGTTCGGAGCCACGCACAGCACGCGCGGTTCAGCGGAACTGATAGCCATGGAGCTTCGCATAGGTGCCGCCGGCCGCCAGCAGCTCGGCGTGAGTCCCCCGCTCCACGATGCGCCCCCCGTCGATGACCAAGATGGTATCGGCGTGCTGGATCGTCGACAGGCGGTGCGCCACCACGAATGCAGTCCGGTGATGCATCATGCGGTCGATGGCTTCTTGCACCAACTGCTCGCTCTCGGAGTCCAGGGACGAGGTGGCTTCGTCGAAGATCAGGATTTGCGGATTGCGCAAGATGGCCCGGGCGATCGACAAGCGCTGGCGCTCGCCCCCCGAGAGCGCGACCCCGCGCTCCCCGATGTGGGTGTCATAACCCTGCGGCAGCCGGGCAATGAAATCATGCGCATTGGCGGCGCGCGCCGCTTCCACCAGTTGGTCTTCGGGCACATCGGCGAGGCCGTACGCGATGTTGGCGCGCACCGTGTCGTTGAAGAGAATGACCTCTTGCGTCACGATCCCCAGCAGGTTCCGCAACGAGTCGAGCGAGACCTCACGGATATCGACACCGTCGAGCAGGATGCGGCCCCGTTCGACGTCGTAGAAACGTGGAATCAGGTCCACGAAAGTCGACTTGCCGGCACCGCTCGGTCCCACGAGCGCCACGATTTGCCCAGGCTGAACCGCGAGATCGACATCCGAAAGCACGGCGCGGTCGGCGCCATAGCCAAAGCTGACGTTCTCGAAACGCAGCTCGCGCTCGAAGCGCGCCTCGCGGCCGCGGGCCCGTTCGGGCTCGGCCGGCATGTCCAGGATTGCGAACACGCGCTCGCCGGCCGCGATTCCTTCTTGCATGGCGCCGTTGACCCCGATGAGCGCCTTGATCGGATCCGCCAGCGTCAGCATCGCGGTGGCGAACAAGAACAACTGATCGGCGCGCAGGTCCCCTTTCACCACCATCGCACCGCCCATCCACAGGATGCCGACGATGCCCAGCACCGCCACGAGCTCGGCGATCGGTGACGCCGCCGCTCCGAGCCGCCGCGCCCGCAGCGCGTCCTTGAAGTAACCCTGATTGAAAGCCCCAAAGCGGCCTTGTTCGAAGGCGTGCATGCCGAACGCCTTCACCACCCGCGCGCCGGCCACGGTCTCTTGCACCACGCTGGTCATGTCGGCCATGCGTTCCTGCACCCGCGTGCTCGTCCGGCGCAGGCGCTTGCCGAGCTTGGCGATCAACAGCGCGTTGGGCGGCAGCACCAAGACCGCCAACAGCGCCAGCTTCCACGAGGTGAGGACGATGATCGACAGATAGAAGAGGATCATCAGAGTGTTGCGCAGCACGCTCGCCACACCGCCGACAATGGCGGCGCGCATCAGCGCGACGTCGTTGACGAGCGGCGAGATGAAGGCTCCGGACCGGTGCCGCACGAAGATGCTCAGCGGCAGTTCGGACACGTGGTTGTACAGATCCCGCCGGACGTCATGCAAAGCCCGCTGCTCCAAGTATGCGGTCAGGTAGCTCTGCAAGTAGTCGAAGATGTTCTTGAACAAGAACAGCGCCAAGGCCGCGATGCAGAAGCGTTGCCAGGCCACGGCCTTGGGGACGGCGAGAAACCAGGTCTCGGCCCAGTGCTGCAACGCCTGCTGTGCGGCTTGCACCGCGTGCGGGAGCTGGAACATGCCCTTGGCGGTGGGGGCTGCGGGTGCCACCGTGGCGACCGTGGGAGCCGCGTCGCCGAACAAGATGCGGATGAACGGCGAGACGAACAAGACCGATACGCCGGACACGGCCGCGTACACGGCGATGCAGATCGCGTTCGCGACGCAACGCCGCCAGTACGGCCGAAGATAGCGCAACATGCGGAGCAGCGTCGTCATGCGGACCGGAGTCTAGCGGCTTCGGGCGGGGCGAGCCAGCCCTCTTGGTTCGGGGCCCGGGACGGTCCAGACTGGACGGTCAGATGGAGCGTGGCGGCAGCGACAGCAGGTGCTCCACATGGCCCAGGAAAGCCGTGGTCGACTGTTTTTCGCCGCGCTTGCCCTGGACGATGGCGACGTTCGGCTGATCGGGAGGAATCCAGCGTGCGTCGTCCCGCTCGGTGAAAAGCCCCAGGGTGGGCACGCCGAAGGCAGCCGCAAAATGGAACAAGTTGGTGTTTCCCGACAGGAACAGATCGCACTGCGTGAGCAGCGCCACCGTGTCCTTGACGTTGTGGCGTGGGAGTTCGATGCGCTCGCACTTCAGGCCCTGCTCGAAGCGCGTCGCGGCCTCATCCTCGTCCGGCGTCGCCAGCACGACTACCTTGGAGCGATAACGCTGGTAGATCACCGACAGCAAGTACGCCATCGTGCGCTCCGTGACCCGGGTGCTGCATTTGCCTTTCCCCGGATCGACCCCGATGAGGATCTGATCCTTGCGCGGCTTGCGGAAATGCACCAACTGGCGCGCGAAGCGCACGTCCTGATCGGTGAGCAGCGTCGAGCGCCAGTCGCCCGGCAGATGCACGCCCATCAGTCCCGCCACTTGCGACAGCCGGCGGCCTTCGTAGCCATCGGGCTTCCAGCGCAGTTCGCAATTGACGTATGGGTAGCCGCGTTCGCTCTCCGGGCCGACCCGCACCGGTGCGCCGCAGGCATAGCCCAGCAACTGGTACGCCGGGTCCGGAGTGTGCCCCATATGGATGACCATGTCGAACCCGTGCCGCCGCAGTTTGCGCGCCAGCCGGTAGTAGGCCGGGGACGCGAGTTTCATCCGCAGCGGATTGTAGATCAACATATCCTGCACGTGTGGGTGATGCCGGATCAGTTCGCTCGCATCCTCGCGCACTAGCACGCTGACGCGGCAGAGCGGGTAGGTGCGGTGTACGGCGGCGATGAGCGGTGCGCCGAACAAAAGATCGGTGAGAGCGCCATCCTGGATGAACAGCACGCGCCCGCCTTCCGGCCCCACCAGCGGCAGGCGAAACGGCGCCTGCGAGCCCGCCAGCTTGAGCCAGCGGGTCAGCGGACCCACGACGGCGGCGTTGTACGCGGCCTCTCCCACTCGTTCTCCCCCTTAGGACCGGGCCGCGGCCCGGCGCTCGGTCGCGCGGCGTTTCTGGGCGCGTTGCAGGCGGGCCGAGCCGGCCGTCAGCCGGGGCTTCCGCACCAGTGCGTGCTGCAGGACCTCGTCCACGGAATCCACCGGCCAGAAACGCATCTTGGCCAGGACCTCGGGCGGAATCTGCTCCAGATCCTTCATGTTCTTGCTCGGCATCACGACTTCGCGGATTCCAGCCCGGAATGCCGCCAGGACCTTCTGCTTCACGCCGCCCACGGCCAGCACCTTGCCGGTCAGCGTCACTTCCCCGGTCATCGACAGATCGCTCCGCACCGCCACCCCGTACACCAGGGACGCCAGCGCGGTGGTGATCGCCACCCCGGCGGACGGCCCGTCCTTGGGGGTCGCCCCGGCGGGCACGTGCACATGGAAGTCATGCATATCGAAGAAGTCCGGCGCCACCCCCTCTTGCGGACCGCGGGCGCGCAGGAAAGAGAGGGCCGCTTCGGCCGATTCGCGCATGATCAGGCCCAGCGAGCCGGTGAGCTTGAGCCCGCCACGCCCCGGCATCTTCACGGCCTCGACGAACAGGATCTCGCCGCCAGCTTGCGTCCAAGCCATCCCGGTGGCAACCCCGATCTCGGCGCGCGCCAGCGCTTCCTGGTGGGTGAACTCGGGCTGTCCCAGGAAGACCGTGACGTTGTCCTTGCGCACGCTCTTGCGGGTCTTGCGCCCACCCGCGACGTTCTTGGCGACGCGCCGGCACACGGCGCCGATGCAGCGCTCCAGTTCGCGGACTCCGGCTTCGCGCGTGTAGCCGCCGATGATCTGCAGGATGCCGGCATCGGTGAACGCGACATGCGCCGGCGTGATCCCATGCGCCTTCAACTGCCGCTGCACGATGTACCGGCGGGCGATCTCCAGTTTCTCCCGGCTCGTGTAACCCGCGATGTCGATGATCTCCAGCCGGTCGCGCAGCACGTAAGGGATGGACTCGAGAACGTTGCAGGTGGCGATGAACAACACCTTCGACAAGTCGAACGGGACGCTCAAATAGTGGTCCGAGAACGTATCGTTCTGCGCCGGGTCGAGCACTTCGAGCAGCGCCGAAGCGGGGTCGCCGCGGAAATCCGTCCCCAGTTTGTCGATTTCGTCGAGCATGAAGACCGGGTTGTTCGAGCCCGCGGTCTTCAGACCTTGAATGATGCGCCCCGGCAGCGCGCCGACATAGGTGCGGCGGTGGCCGCGGACCTCGGCTTCATCACGCATGCCGCCCAGTGAGATGCGTACGAACTTGCGGCCCAAACTGCGCGCGATACTGCGTCCCAAGGAGGTCTTGCCAACCCCTGGGGGGCCGGCCAGACACAGGATGGGACCCTGCATTTCGTTCTTGAGCTTCTTGACCGCCAGGAACTCCAGGATGCGGTCTTTGACCGGCTGCAGATCGTAGTGATCCTCGTCCAGGATCTGGGCCGCGCGCCGCAGGTTGTGGTGGTCCGGCGTCGCCACCTTCCACGGCAATTCCAAGATCCAATCGATGTAGTTCTTCGACACCGTGTACTCGGCGGACGCCGGCGACATCCGCGCCAGGCGCTCCAGTTCCTTGAGCGCGGTCTCGCGGGCGCCCTCGGTCAGGCTGCCGCTGTCGATCTTTTCCCGCAGGTCGTCGACTTCGTTGTTGCGGTCGTCGCCGTCGCCCAGTTCCTTGCGGATGGCCTTCATCTGCTGGCGCAGGTAGTACTCGCGCTGCTCGCGGTCCATTTCTTCGCGGATCTCGCCCTGGAGTTTTTCGCCCAGTTTCACCACTTGCAGCTCGTGGCCCAACAGCTTGATCAGCTTCTGCAGGCGGGTGCGTACGTCGAACGTTTCGAGCAGCGCCTGTTTGTCCTGCAAACGCAGGTCGACGTTGGCGCAGACGATGTCGGCGATGCGTCCCGCATCCTCGCAGGCCATCACCACGTCCTTGAGTTCGTCCGGCAGGTTCTCGGAATGCTCGACGATCTTCACGAAGGCGGTGCGGACGTTGCGCACCAGCGCCTGTAGGCGCCGGTCGGTCCCCGGCTTGTCGGGGCGCGGGCGCACCCGGGCGCGCAGGTAAGGCTCACGGCCGCTGACGGTCTCCACTTCGACACGCGACACACCCTTGCCCAGAAGACGCATGGAGCCGTCGGGGAAGCGCAGGCTCTTGTGCACCACGACGGCGGTCCCAACACGGTACACGCCATCGAGATCGTCGTCGAGATCACCGTCATCGCCCAAAGCACGCTGGGTGAACGCGCCGAAGGTTTTCGAGCCGGCCAAAACGTCCTCGGCCAGCCGCACCAGCTTGGGGTCGGAGATCACCAGCGGCACCATCATGTGTGGATAGATGACGGCATCGCTGACAGGCAGAACCGCAAGCTCTTGCGGCAGGTCTTCGGGCCGGACGTCATTCCGCTGCAGGTCCAGATCGTCGGGAAGCATGAATACGCCCTTCGCAGCTTGTGTGCACCGTACGGTCCGATGGAGCGCGTCGCGGCCAGAACCTGGTCAAGTCGCAGGCTCGGGCGCAGGTTCGTGGCAGGGGCAGCAGGAAGCGCGCCGTGTGGTGCATCCCCCCGGGCACGGAAACCGGCAACGGCTTTTTCCCACGAATTTATGGTCGCGCTGCACACGCGCGTCTGGAGCCGGCGTGGTGCGCAGTCCGTCCGCCTGTCGCGAGGCGGAACGGTTTCGGCCGCGCGGGGCGCACCGCCGGTGCCCCTTCGGTCAGGCTCGGGGCCGGGAAGGATGGCGTAGCGTGGGGTCAGATGTTGGTTTCGTGATGCGGATCTTCGTGATCGTGATACGGCGCGGTGAGTTGCCGCATCTCGTGGATGGCGCGACGCAGCAATTCCGACTTTGCCTTCAACGGCAGAAACGCGCTCTTGAAGCCGAAGATGACGATCTCCTCGAGATCGGCCAACGTCAGGCCGCAATTCCGCACGCCCAACCCGTACTCCTTGCAAAGGTCGGTGTTGCTCATCAACCGGTTGTCGGTATTCAAAGTCACGCGCAACCCCTGGTCGAGGTAGTACTTCACCGGATGGTCTTCCATGCGCGTCACGGCGCCGGTCTGGACGTTGCTCGACAGGCACATCTCGAGCGGGATCCGATGGTCGTTCACGTACGCCATCAAATCGGGATCCTCGCGCAGACGAGTCCCGTGGCCGATGCGATGCGCGCCGCAGTAATGCACCGCCTGGGCGATGGACGAAGGTCCAAAGGCCTCGCCGGCGTGCACCGTGCAGTTGATGTTGTTGTTGAGGATCAGGAAGAAGGCTTCGCGATGCTTCTTGGCCGGAAAATGCTCTTCGGCGCCCGCCAGATCGAAGCCCACCACGCCGGCGCCCTTGTATTCCAGCGCCAACTGCGCCAGCACCAGTGAACTCTCCGGGCTGATATGCCGGATGCCGCACAGGATAATGCCGGTCTGGATGCCGTGTTCGGCTTCGGCACGCTGCAAGCCGGTGCGCACCGCTTCGACCGACTCCTTGAGCGACAATCCGTGCCGGGTGTGCAGGATCGGCGAGAAACGGACTTCGATGTAGCGCACGTTCTCGTCGGCGCAGTCGACGGCGAGTTCGTAAGCCACGCGCTCCAAAGCCTCGGCTTCTTGCAAGACCGACAAGGTGACGTCGAACGCTTTCAAGTAACGCTCGAGGCTGCGCTCGCCTTCGCCCATCCGCACCAGCCGCGCCAACGATTCGTGTTCATCGGCCGGCAGCCGGATTCCCTGCTCGTGCCCCAAATCCAGGATCGTATCCAGACGGAGCGAGCCGTCGAGATGCAGGTGCAAATCGGTCTTCGGGAGAGCCCGGATCAGCGCATCGGGAACGCCGGCCGCCATTACTTCTTCTCGGCCGAGGTGGTGGCGCCGGAACCGCGGCGGATCGACTTCCGCTTCTTGGCAGCCTCGGTGTCCTGGACGTTGT
>Ga0315287_10005831_pt1 | contig 12175 bp, 10 predicted proteins | sample YL17G11_0_MG_FD_205037 | JGI IMG/M metagenome (GOLD analysis project Ga0315287, IMG submission 205037) | Sediment microbial communities from Yellowstone Lake, YNP, Wyoming, USA - YL17G11_0 | ecosystem: Environmental > Aquatic > Freshwater > Lake > Sediment | place: USA: Wyoming | collected...
GCTCCAGGCTCGTCCCCTCGCCGACGAGGACGACCTTGCGGCGGATGCCGGCAGCCTTCATCAGCTCGAGCGAGAACGACGCATAGGCGGCGCGGAGAACGCCGATCGCCAGCGAGCAGGTGACGACGGCGGTCGGGATCAGTCCCGTGGTCGAGAAGTCGTAGCCCGTACCGAGCCCGAACGAGAGGATGATCAGGGCGACGAGCACGAGCGAGGAGACGACGCGCCCCACGCCGGAGCGGCGCTCGCGTCGCGCGTAGAGGCCGGCTTGGAGGAACACGAGCACGGTGATCGGCGCGAGGAACGGCAACCACTCACCGCGCTCCAGGCGCCACAGGAGCGCCCAGGTGACGGTGTCGCCATAGAGGACGGTCCGGAACACGAGGGCGACGTAGAGCCCGAGTGCGAGGCCCAGGACGTCAACCGCCACGAGCACCGCGATGCTGAATGCCCGCCGGATCACGCCAAGGACCGGGCGGCGCGAGAAGAGATAGACCCTCGACGACCTGACGTCCGCCACGGAGGTAGCTTCCCCTGAGGGCACTGGGCGCTGCGTCTGCGCCGGCGGGACAACCTTACTCGGCACGCCGGGATTCTACTGCTGCGGGCCGGAGCCCTCGCCGCGCGCGACGTCGGCGAAGGGCACGATTCGAGCCCCGGCGGTGATCGTCGCGGCCAGTCGGCCGGGGTCCGAGGGTATCCTGCGCCGGCCGAGGACGTGGAGAGCCGCAACGAGCGCCAACCTCCGACGCGCATCCAGCAGGTCGGTGTCGTGGAAGTAGACACTGACGACCGGCTCGGCCAGGCCTCCCGGCCGGGAGAGGGCGCGCACGATGTCACCGATGCTGTGCGTCGTCGGCACCGCGGTCAGCAACCCGGCTTCGGTCTCGAGACGGGCCGGAGCGGAGAGCTCCGCCCACCTCTCCCCGGGCGCAAGGTACGAAGGGCGCCTCGCCCGCGGCGTGAGATCGACGTATCCGAGCGTGGCACAGCCGGCGGCGACGGAGGCGTCCGTGTACCACCCTCCCCCGCAGAAGGACGTCGGCCGGACGCTGCGTTCCCTGAGCCATTGGGCTTCGCGATCGACACGGCCGGCGGGATCCGTGCCCTCCCGCGGGCGCGCATGGGTCGGGCTCGTCCAGTGGGTGTGGTGGCCGAGGGGACCGGCAGCCGCGAGCTGCTGTACTCGCTCGAGCCACACGTCCTCGCGCTCGCCCGCTCCCTTGTCGGGGGGGCGGACGAGCGCGACGATCGGGAGGCCGCCCGGCCGTCGCGTCACGAGCCGCAGGAGGAGGGCGAAGGCATCCGCGTCGAGGATTCGTTCGACGTGGCAGGACACGACCGCGTACCGTGTGTCAACCGTGTGCGGCATCTGTGGACTCGTATCACGTTCGGGCACCGCAGAGGCGGCCCTCGTCGAGCAAATGAACGAGGCGCTCGTCCATCGCGGCCCCGACGACGGCTCTGTCGTCGCATTAGGGCCGTGTGCGCTCGGCCACCGGCGACTGAGTGTGATCGACCTCGAAACCGGCGGACAGCCGGCTTGGAGCGAGACCGGCCGCGTAGCGGCGGTCATGAACGGGGAGCTCTACGAGTTCGCACGGCTTCGCGAGCGGCTGGCCGCCCGGGGCCATCATCTGCCCGGCCACGGCGACACGGCAGTGCTCCCACACCTCTACGAGGAGCACGGGACAGCGTTCGCTTCCGAGCTCCACGGAATGTTCGCCGTGGCGCTGTGGGACGCGGACCAGCGGCGCCTGGTGCTTGCGCGCGATCGCGTCGGGAAGAAGCCCCTGCTCTGGGCCGAGCTCCCGGACGGCTCGCTTGCCTTCGCGTCGGAACTCAAGTCCCTCCTCCGGCTGCCCGCCCTCGCACGCGACCTCGATCCCCGGGCCCTCGACGCATATCTCGCTCTGCAATACGTTCCCGGAGTACGCACGGGGCTGCGGGGCGTGCACCGGCTTGCGCCGGGGCACGTGCTCGTGTGGGAGGACGGCGTGGTGCGCACGGAGCAGTACTGGTCGCTCCCCCCGGCGACGTCGGAGCAGCTGAGCGACGAGGAGTGGATCGAGCGGGTGCGAGAGACGGTGCGGGCAGCCGTGCGGCGGCGCCTGGTCGCAGACGTGCCTCTCGGGGCGTTGTTGTCCGGTGGGCTCGACTCATCCGTCGTCGTGGCGCTCATGGCGGAGGCGACAGTCGAGCCGGTGCGAACGTTCACGATCGGCGTTGCGGACGACCGCTACGACGAGCGCTCCCCGGCGCGGGCCGTCGCCCAGGCATTCGGGACGATTCACGAGGAGATCGTGATCGAGCCCGACCCGGTGCAGCTGCTGTCACGGCTCGCAGGGTTTCTCGACGAGCCGCTCGGCGACGAGGCGATCCTTCCTTCACTCCTCGTCGCAGAGGCAACCCGGCGGCACGTCACCGTCGCGCTCGTCGGGGACGGCGGTGACGAGGCGTTCGCCGGATACGAGCGCTACCGGGCAGCGGCAATAGCCCAGCGACTCGGCCGTCTCCCGTACCTGCCCGCACTCGGCGCGCGGGGGCTGAGAGCACTTCCGGGCGGCCGCCGGGAGCCCCGATCCACGCCGTACCGGGTGGCCAGACTCCTCGAGGCCTCCGCAGTTCCTGCGGGCGAGCGCTACGGCAGCCTCGTCGAGGTCTTCCCCCCGGCTCTGCGCGCACAGCTCTACACGGCAGAGTGGCACGCCGAAATCGGGTCCTTGGCGAGCGCGGGCACACTGCTCGGCGGCATGCCGACCGGACTCGACGGGCTCCAGCGGCTCGATATCGCGACCTACCTTCCGGACGACCTGCTGCTGAAAGCCGACCTGTCGTCGATGGCGGTGTCCCTCGAGACGCGGTCACCGCTCCTCGACCACGAGGTGCTGGCGCTCGGCATCTCGCTGCCGCCGCACCTCCGTGCCTCCCTGCGTGAGGGAAAGATCGCGCTGCGCCGCGCGTTCGCGTCGATGCTTCCCGCCGAGACGGTAGCGCGGCCCAAGACCGGATTCGGGGTTCCTCTCGGCACCTGGTTCCGTGGCCCGCTCCGCGAAGCCGCAGGAGATCTGCTCCTCGGTGAGAGCGCCCGGCAGCGCGGTCAGCTGCGCCCGGACGCGGTCGAGCGGCTGCTGGCGGACCACAGCGCGGGCAGGAGGGATCACGGGCATCGGCTCTGGTGTCTCCTCGTCCTGGAACTGTGGCAGCGGACGTGGGTCGATGGCGGCGCCGCGACGGCCGCGTCCGGTCGCAGATGACGAGGACACGAGCTGCCTGGATCGTCGTCGTCGCCTGTGTACTGCCGCGGCTCGCCGTGCTGCTCTACGAGCGGAACCGGCTCCTCGACGCTTTCACCGAGAAGAGCGACCGCTTTGCGCGGACGCTGGCCGAGAGCGGCACGTTCGGGTTCATCGCGGACGTGCCCTCCGCCTATACCCAGCCGCTCTACGCATTCTTCCTCGCCCCGCTCTACTGGACGCTCGGCCGCTCGTGGCCCGTAGTCGGGATCGCGCAGATCCTGGTTGCCGTGGCGACGGCCCTGCTCGTCCTCGAGCTCGGGCGTCGGGTCCACTCCCTCGGCGCAGGCCTGCTCGCGGCGCTCGTGACGACGTTGCACCCCTATGTCATCTGGCACGATGTCCACGTCAACCGGGAGATTCTCGACGGCCTGATCGCAGTCGCTCTCACGCTCGTTGCGCTGATCGCGGCTGAACGCCGCTCCTACCGGCTCGGCGTGGCGACGGGCGCCCTGTGCGGCGTCGCGATACTCGGCAACTCGCGCCTCGCGCTCCTACCACTCGTGCTTGCCGTTTACGTGGCGTGGCGCGAGCACCCGATGACACGGGCCCTCGCGCTCGTTGCCGTCGTCCTCGTGACGACGACGGCGGTGGTGGCGCCGTGGGTCGTGCGGAACCGCGTCTCGGTCGGATGCTTTGCGGTCACGACGGACTCGCGCGCCCTCTGGAAGGCGAACAATCCGACCACGCGGCACATCCTGGCAACAGGCAGGTGGATCGACGACGTGCCCGAGCTGGCGGGCGCTCCACCGTGGCCCGAGCTCGCCGCCGACCTGACCCTCTCCGGAAGGCCGACGAGGGTCGACGAATGCGCCCAGATGCGCTTCTACACGAAGCAAGTGACAACCTTCTGGCGTGAGCATCCCGGTGAGAAGGCACGGCTTTCGCTCCAGGCTATCGGGATGCTCTGGCGACCGACGTTCACGGTCGGCACGGACACCACGAGCGGGGGCCTGACCGATTCGGTCAAGCGGGTGGGCGAGCCCGTCTACATGTCGATCGTCTTCCTGCTCGCCGCCGCCGGGCTCTTCCTGGCGAACCGGCGCTTCACCTGGCTCGCCCTGCTCCTGGCCGGCTACGGAACGATCGCCGCCATGGTCTTCGCGGGCACCGTCCGCTACAGGACCCCCTGGGACTTCCTGCCGGCCCTGCTCGCCGCCATCACCGTCCTCGAGCTCGGTGGGCGCCTACGCAGGCCCCGGGGGAGCGGACGATGAGAGTCGCCCATGTGCATCGCATCGGGGGCGTTGGAGGATCCGAACGCCATCTGCTCGCGCTGCTCCCGGCGCTCGCTGCGCGCGGGCTCGACGTGTCGTTCGTGGGCCTTGACGACGTCCACAACGCACCCGAGCCGTTCTACGAGCGCCTCTCGGATGCCGGTGTCCCGTTCGCTCGGCTGCGGTGCAGCCGCGATCTCGACCCCGCCCTCGCGCGCCGCCTCGTGGCAGCGCTCGCCAAGCTGGAGCCGGACCTCGTCCACACGCACCTCGTCCATGCGGACGTGTACGGAGCCGTGGGCGCCTGGAGGACGAAGGCGGCACTCGTGTCGACGAAGCACAACGACGACCCGTTCCGGAGCGGACGTTTTCGCCATCTCGAGCGGCTCCTGACTCACCGCGCCGACCGGGTGATCTGCATCACCGAGGCGCTGCGTGAGTTCAACATCGAGCGGGTAGGGCTTCCGGCGGCCAAGCTCGAGGTCGTCCACTACGGGATGGACGAGCTGCCGGAAGCCTGGGGCCCGCCAGACCTCCTTCCGATCCCTGTTGGCGCCCGGGTCCTGCTCGGCATTCTTCGTCTCGTCCCCCAGAAGGGCATCGACGTGGCGCTCGGGGCGCTCGCGCGCATCCGGCCGCGCTATCCCGACGTCCATCTGGTCGTGCTCGGCGAGGGGCCCGAGCGGGCGAGGCTCGAGCAGCTGGCCGCCACGCTCGGGCTGAGCGAGGCCGTGTGGTTTCCGGGGCGCACCGGTGACGTGGCGTCCTGGCTCGCTCGATGCGAGCTGCTCGTGCATCCAGCACGCTGGGAGGGATTCGGGATCTGCCTGCTCGAGGCCATGCTCGCCGGGGTTCCCGTCGTCGCCACCTCTGTCAGCTCGGTGCCCGAAATCGTCGTCGACGGAGAGACAGGGCTGCTCGTCCCCTGCGACGACGCACCCGCACTTGCAGACGCCCTCGAGACGCTGCTCGATGACCCGGGCCGCGGCAGGGAGCTCGGGAGAGCGGGCCGCGCGAGAGCACGCGCGCTGTTCTCCGTCGGAGAGATGGCCGAGCGAACGATCGCGGTCTACGAGCGGGCCAGTGCCGCACGGTACAGCTCCTCCGTGCGGGCCGTGCACGACTCCTGACGGAACTCCGCCAGCGCGCGGTGCCTGCCCGCGACACCGAAACGGGCCGCCTTCTCGAGGTCGCCGCCGATCTCCAGCAGCGCACGGGCCAGGTCGTCGGCGCTCGCCGGTTGCACGAGAAGCCCGGTCTCTCCGTCCACGACGATCTCGGAGAGCCCACCGACCGCAGAGGCGATGACGGGCCGTCCTCGTTCCATAGCTTCGAGTGCGACCATGCCAAAGCCCTCGCCGAGCGAAGGCACGACGACGACAGCGCTGCGCGCGATCTCGTCCTGAATCGGAGCGACATGCCCGAGGAAGCGGATGGCGTCGGCGAGACCGAGGTCGAGGGCCAGCTCGAACAAGGGGCGCTCGAGCGCGCCCCGACCGGCAATGTGCAGCTCGAGCTCAGGGAGCTCCCGTCGTGCCTCTGCCAGAGCTCGCAGGAGCACGATGTGACCTTTGATCGGGATCAGCCTGCCGATGCACAGAAGCCGCGGGACGAGCTCGGTGTAGGGCTCCGGCTCGGGTCCCGGCGTGATGCCGTAGTGGACGATCTCGAAGTCGTCGCGGTGGAACCCCTCCGTGTCCTCGAGGTAGTCGGCGAGGCCGTGGGAGATCGCGATGTGCACCTGGGCGAGACGGGCCACGCTCCTGTCGGCGCGCGCGAACCCACGTCGCTCGCGGAACTCGTTGAACCCGTGCTTGGTGCTGAACCGGACCGGCACGCCGGCCAGGGCCGCGGCGGGAAGGCCGTAGAGGTCGGCGTGGACGAGGTGGGTATGCACGAGCTGGGGCCTGATCGAGGCGATCCGCCGCGCGAGCCTGGCGAAGGCCACCGGGTCGACGTCACCGTCGATGCGCAGATCCTGGAGTTGGACGCCGCCGCGCTCGAGGGCGGTGGCGAACTCCCAGGCGCCCGGCTCGTTCTCGTGCAGCATCAGGAAGCGAACATTCCAGCCCCGCTCGACGAGCTGTGGCAGCAGTGCGAGGAGGTGGGCCTCGGAACCGGAGATTCCGGCCACCTTCGCAATGTGCAGAAGCCCAGCGCGCCGAGTCAAGATGCTCCCGCCAGCGCCACGATGCGGTCTGCCCAGCTCTCCACCGAGTGCTGCTCGATGACCCTCTTACGCAACGTGCGACCGAGCGTGCGCCGTTCGTCCACCGGGAGCGCGGCCATGACCATGAGGCGCTCTGCGAGCTGGGCGGCGCTCTCGCGGTCGAAACGGAGCGGCGGCACGAGGTCGTCGACGAGCGAGTCGAACAGCGGGTTGGAGACGAGCACCGGCAGACAGCACGCACACGCCTCGAAGACCACCTTGTCGGGAGCACCCGGGCGCATGTTGTTGACGAGGACGTCTGCTGAGCCGAGCAGCTCGGGCACGTCCGAGCGAGGGACAGGGTCGCCGAGAACGACGATATCCCCGAGCCCGAGCTCACCGACGAGCTTCCCGAGCGCCGCCCTGTCTTCGCGCTCCTGCTGGTTGCCGGCAGTGCCGTGGCACCGCAATCGCACGTCTACCCCTGACGCCCGGGCCAGGCCGACCGCCCGCACTATCGTCTCCAGCCCCTTGGCGCTCGAGTAGCGACCGAGAGCCAGCGCCTCGAGCGATCCCGGGTGGAGCGTGCGGTCGCGGCAGGCGAACTCGGTGACGTCGATCCCATGGCCGATTCCGACCACCTTACGGTCATGGACGGGGACGGCGCGGACGTCCACGCTGGCAACGACGGTGCTGAGACGGATTGCGAGGTCGAGCGTCCGGGTGCGCTTCCAGTGTGCGAACCAGAGGATCACCGGCGTCCCGGCCGTCCGCGCGATCGGCGCCGCGAGTACCGCGTAGATCGGGCACATGTGCGCGATCACGGCAGCGGGCTTCGGACGACGACGGAACTCGCCGAGAAGCGCGGCAGTGAAATGCGCGCCACGACCTGCCTTCGTGCCCGAAGCGAACAGGTGCACTCTGCAGTTTGAGGGAAGGGCGCCGGCCACGGACTCATCCGCGAGGACGACGACCTCGTCGACCCGGGCTGCGAGCGCGTGCAGCTTGGCAACCGTCGCGCCGAGGACCGGGCTCTCCGGATCGACCTTCTGGGTGACGAAGACGAGGCGCATCAGAAGAAGTCCGTGTCCCCGAGCGTGACCGACCAGGCGTCACCGCGTGTGTCGAGTGGCTCGACAAGACCCTTGCCCATGAAGTCGAGAACCGCCGACGAAGGCACGAAGCCGGCGCGCGCCAGCAGGCTGCGCGGCAGCGTTGGAGTCGGCACGGCGACGACGACTTCCGGTCCGCCACGCGTGTCTGCCAGGCAGCACGAAAGCAAGGCGGATGCCTCGCCGGGAGGCGCAAGGAGCTCCGCGATGTAGGCAGTGTCGATGCCCCGGTGAACCTTGCGCCCGACCACGGCGAAGCCAGAAGCGGTCGAGAGCGCCCGGTAGCCCCTCGGGCTGTCGAGGTAGCGCCAGTTGAGATAGCGGGCATCGCGCACGAGGTGGTTGCGCAGCAGCGGAACGGCGTCCGCATACGCCGAATCCGCATCCGTCCCAAACCGGTCGACGCGCCGCACCGAGACGCCGCCGACGCGCCGGTCGCCCCCTCGAGCGGGCAGCCCTCCCTCCGATCGTCGACGAAGGAGCCGGCGGAGCAGCGGCAGGCGCGGCCGAGCCCAGACCCGAACCCGGTCGATCTGCGTCCATCCGAGAGGGCCGAGGAACAGCGGTCGCGTCGGGGCGCTCGCGAACGCAAGCACGGCCTTCGAACCGAGCGCGGCACCCTGCTGCTCATGCCGCACCTCGAGCGCGCGGAAGATGCCGAGCCCCCGTGCGTCAGCGGCGGTCGTGGCATGAACGGAGAACTGCACGAGTGAAGGCACACCGCCGACGACCGAGCGCGCCAACGAGTGCCCTGCGACTCCGACCGTGCGACCGCCGATGTCGGCGACGGAAAGCAGGCTCCCTTCGGGGTTGTCGGCGAACCACCAGTCGAACGCCTCCCCGGTCATGCTGTCGCCGCCCCACGCCTCATGCAGGAGGCCGAGGTACGCGTCGCGTCGCGTCGCGTCGAACGCGACCACCTCGTACGCGGAGCTCACTGCGACGAGGTGCCGAAGGCGACGTTGAACATCCGGCGAACGCGCGTCCCCGCGACGGTGTCCTTGAGGCCCACGAGATCGCACGCCCCGGCGAGCACGAGCTCGAACGTCCGGAGCGAGTATGGCTCGACGTTGTAGCGACGCAGCCGGAAACGATCGGCGTCGAGGCCGTTCGAGCCCGACACTCCGCTGAAGCCGAGGTCGTATCCGGCCTGCAGGAGCAGATTGGCATGGACGGGCTTGAAGTGCGCCTCGGAGCCCTTCACGTACGCGAACGCGGAGACCCGGCGGCCGAGCACCTCCTCGAGCCGGCGCTTCGAGACCAGGATCTCGCGGGCGGCGTCCCCGAGGTCGAGGTCCGCAAGGGGCCTGTGCGAGATGCCGTGAGACTCGATCCGAACACCCCGGCGCTCGAGCTCGAGGACGCCGTCCCAGTCGAGCACGGGGTTGGTGATGCCTTCGGCGCGAAGCCTGCGCTCGTGGGGCAGCGGGAGAGGATCGCCGACAAAGGCTATCGGCACGAAAAGGGTCGCCGGATAGCCGTGACGCTCGAGGATCGGCAGCGCGTGGCGGAGATTGTCCTCGTAGCCGTCGTCGAACGTGAGCATGACCGGATGCAGGGGAAGCGGGGCCCCCAGGGTGTAGTGCGCGATAGCCTCGTCGAGCGAGACGACCTCGTAGCCAAGGCTTGCGAGAGCGCCCATCTGCCGGTCGAAGAGAGCCGGTGGCACCGTGACCGAGTTGTGCCTCGTGTCGTTGACCTTGTGATACATGAGCACGCGGAGTGCCGAGCTCGAGCCAGCCCGACGCGGCCTACGCATGGTGACCTCTCCGAGCGAGCGATAGACGCTGTTCTTGACCAGCTGCTTGGGGCGCTCCAGCCGCATGCCGAGAGTCTAGAGGCGTCTAGGCGCGCCGCCGCGCAACGCTGCGGTCGACAAGGTCGCGCATACGCTGAGCGAACTGCTCGGGCGAGGTGACCCAGGTGGCCGCGCTCGCGGCTGCCCCGTCACCGATCTGTTGCGCGAGGGCGGGGTTACCGAGCACCGCAACGAGCGCCGCCCCGAGGTCCTGAGCATCCCCGGGGCGAATCAGCTTGCCGTTCGCGCCGTCGACCACGAGATCGGGGATGCCGCCGACACGGCTGCCGACAACGGCGCGGCCGCGGCAGAAGGCTTCCACGATCACACGTCCCATCCCTTCCGACCGGGAGGGGAGGGTAAGGACGGTGGCCTCGTCGAGAGCGGCTGCAACCCCCTCCGTCGGCAGCGCCTCCGTCCACCGCGTTTGGCCGGGCAGGTCCCGAACGAGCTCCTCGACGACCTGGGACATGCTGCCCTTACCCACGATGTGGAGCATGGCGTCGGGCACCTGCGGGGCTGCGCGGCGCCACGCATCCGCGAGCACGTCGATCGCCTTGTAGCGCTCGAGGACGCCGATGAAGAGCGCGACCGACCGCTCCGGCAAGGGGCTGGTCGGCCCCGTGAACGGCTCCAGGTCCATGTACGCCGGGAACTCGGCCACCGGCTCGACGCCCTCGGCCCGAACGAGCTCCGAGGTGTACGAGGTGATGGTCCTCACGGCATCGGCGTGGTGGAGCGCGAAACGCGCAAGGGCGTCCGCGAGCGGGCTCAACAGGCGTCGCAGTGGCGAGCCGTAGAGCCGCGTCGGTGTGCGCCAGTCACCGTGGACGTCGAGGATGACGATGGTCTCCACCCGCGCAAGCCGACGGGCCAGGAGCACGAGCGCGGTCTCCTGTGCCCCCTGAACGAGCACCGCCTCTGGTCGGAACCGACGCAGCTCCGTTGCCACCCGTACGGGCAGCGCCGCATAGAACGCCACTCCGTCCAGCCGGGCCACCGGGAACGGCCTGGCGAGGACGAAGCGCGGATCGTCATTGACCCCACCGGCGAGAGTCCCGAGCTGGCGCCACTCGAGCGTGGCCGTAAGGCTCTCGTACCTGCGTCGGCGCGTCTCGTCGAGAGGAAACGGGATGCGGGCCCGGCCGACGAACAGTAGTCGCGGCTTCATCGGTGCGAGGCCGAGATCAGGATGAGCTCGAGCTTTCTGTAGACGATCTCCGGCCGCAGCTGCTCGACGGACGGCGCAGCGGCTGCGCGGAGGCGCGCCGAGAGCTCGTCGTCGGCAAGGAAGCGTCCGATCGCCTCGGCTAGCGCCGTCGCGTCTCCCGGTGGGACGAGGAGCCCGTTCTCACCGTCGCTGACGATCTCGGCCACGCCGCCGACCGCAGTGGCTATCACCGGTGTCCCGGCGGCGAGTGCCTCGACCACCGTGTGCGGGAAGTTCTCCCACTCGGACGAGATCACCGAGGCGTCGGAAGCCCGGAAGAGCTCCAGCACCCCCTGCCGGGACAGCGCCCCCACGAACCGCACCCTCTCACCGAGCCCGAGCTCCAGGGCCCTGTTGCGTACGGCGGGCAGATCAGGGCCGTCACCCGCGATCACGAGGTTCACCCCATCGAGCGTCTTGACGGCGGCGAGCGCCACACCGAGTGCCTTCTGCCGCGTGATCCTTCCGGCAAACGCGAGCGTCGGGCCGACGAAGCCAAGCTGTTCGCGCAGCTCCTCGCGCGACGCCAGAGAGGGCAGGACGGGAGCGGGGTTCGGCAGTGTCGTCACGCGCTCGGGTGGGACTCCCCACGTCACGGCCAGCCGGGCCAGGTAGGCGCTCGGGCTGACGAGATGGTCGACCCTGCGTAGCCCGGCGTCGCGGGCGCGGCGAAGAGCACGGATGCGCAGGTCGCCAGGCGCTTCCTGGAAGGCATTGAGGTCGCCGTGGAACAGCCCCCGGCGCCGGGCGCGCTCGTAGGCCTCGTCCGCAACGAGCTTGACGACCAGCGGGCGGCGCACAACCGCACTCGCGACGGAGGCCCTGCCGAGCATGCTGGTCGCATAGACGACATCGTTCGACCGCGCATGCCGGGCGATCAGCGAGCTCACGGCCAGGTGGCGGGCACCCACCGGGATCCGCCGCGACACGTAGTAGATGGGATAGCCCGCCGCCGCCGGGGGCTGATCGGCCGTGACGACGACCTCCACCTGGTGCCCTGCTGCGAGGAGGTACGCGGCGATCTCAGGGGCGTGGCTGGCCGGACCGCCCACGTCCGGCGGCCAGATGCCCGAAACGATGAGGACGTTCACGACGCTATCTTCGCTGAGGCCACGCGCGAGCGCTTCGAAACCTCGCGGTGCAGCCGGAAGAGCAGGACGCACCAGAGCAACGCGAACACGATCGACGAGACGAGCATCGCGATTGCAGCGCCCGTCACCCCGTACGCAGCGCCGAGCACGAAGACGAGCGGCAGCAGGACGAGGGTCTCGAGGCCATGTGCGATGAGCCGCAACCTCGGCCGTCCGATAGAGACCGAGAGTGACTTCGACCACGCGACGACGAACTGGATGGCACCGGCGAAGAGGATGATCCTGGCGGCGGTGACAGCGTC
>Ga0315287_10005832_pt1 | contig 12174 bp, 11 predicted proteins | sample YL17G11_0_MG_FD_205037 | JGI IMG/M metagenome (GOLD analysis project Ga0315287, IMG submission 205037) | Sediment microbial communities from Yellowstone Lake, YNP, Wyoming, USA - YL17G11_0 | ecosystem: Environmental > Aquatic > Freshwater > Lake > Sediment | place: USA: Wyoming | collected...
ACAAAAGCTATTTATGTTCTTGAAGTTTTAGAATTTATTACAGAAAAAGAAGGAGATAATGGTTGGTTGGCACAAGGTGGTAAAAGTAAACATATTGGTTATATGAAGGGGCATTTTAAAACAAAACATGATGCTGTTTCATATTATGATAGACATAATCCACATATGAGGTCTTTAAATGCTCATAACACTTATGAAAGTGACTGGGACCCAAATACAAAATTACTTTATATTGTAAGAGATGATTATTTTATAAATGCAACAATAGATTGTTTTTCTATCGATGATAATACCGAATTTATTCAAGGATTTACTAAATTTAAATGGTTAAAATAGGTTTTTTACCTTCTACCAATAAACTCGAAGCGGACAACATGAACAAACTGTTTTCTTCTGCATGACGCGTTGTCATGTCATCACATCGTGTGTGTGCATAAATAATAAATGCAACCCATATAAAGAGTTGGACACAATTAATATAGCATAGGAACACAAATACAAGTACTCCAAAACCCATACACAATGAGCTCTGCCGATTCCGAATCAAAACCATTGCTGGCTACTACTACGCCGGCTCAAAAAATTACAAAAGGTGATGTTGTAAATAAATTCAAAGAATTGCATACAAAATATTTTGTTGGTAGAGGATACATGATTCACACTGTGAGTGATGTATTTTCAAAACAATTTTGCGAGATGCACGCCAAAACCGGACTTGAATGGAAGGTGGAATACAACCAATATGCAGAGACGCGCGTCCGTGTCGTAGAAATAAAAACCTTTGTTTTTGGAAAGCCTATTCTTGTGGCGCTAGAGCGCCCAATAAAACAAGTACATCGTTCAGAATTTGAATATCATTTTGGATTTGGTGGACACTGTAAGGGTTACAGTGACACGAGATTGATTGCCCGATTTCTAGGTCAGTTTGACAAAGAATTAAACTATGAAGAACTTTTAAATCCCGCTGATGAAGAAAATGCAACACCTATTGATGAAACCTATGTAAAAAATGTTCTCAAGCTGTTCATTATGGGAGGGTACATTAAATACTGGAAAGCGTATTACGAGTTCAGAAACTGGTTCATGGAAAATATGGATGAAAGCATTCGAGGGGAGTTGTCGCTGACAATGTCTCGTTCGGAATTTGAGGAAGACTTTTCCACTGGTCCAGAAATTGACAGAATGACCAAGTCCATTTTTGAAGACTATGAACTGCGTTTGAGTCATCCATTCTAGATTTTACATTGATTCGTTGGATATAAATATAAAAAAAATATAAAAATAAAACATACAACAATATAGATGTCAATTCGTCTAATAGATGGAGTATTTGTGTGTGTTTGTATTTCCTTTTTATTTTTGAAGATGCATTGTGTTTATCAAATACTTATAGCGTGAATTACATATTTTGTTTTTTAATATAATTGAATGCAATGCATAATTATATTAAAATAATTAAAATCATAACTGTAATGATTGTAACACACACAACCAGTTTTTAATTGCTGTAAGCAAGACCACCCATACCACTCATTACGCGGAGAACGTTGTAATTGGTGGCATAGACACGAACTTTGGCAGTCTTGGTTCCCTCAACGGTGGCGTTGGAAAGAACAAGCTGAAGAGTTGCATTGTCAATGCGGGAGAAGTTGCAACTGCCGGAGGGCTGGTGCTCTTCGGGCCTCAACGCGAATGAATACACGTTGATACCGGTGTCGGGGGTGCGGGTGTGGTGCTGGTAGGGCTGAACGAGGTCAAAGTAAGTTCCTTCACGCTCAGAGAAGCGGTCCTGACCGTTGAGCTGGAGTTTGGCAGTCACGACGGGGTTCTGACCCCAGCAATGCAGGGGAAGAGAGGTCTCGGACATAACAAAGGTGCCGGCATCGGACACACCAGAGTTGCCGTAAGCGTGGTCCGGGTGGCCGGGAATGGTGCTGAAGGGGGGGACTTGTTGACCAAAGTTGGCTTCGTTGTAAATACCGCCGTGATTACCGTCGTTCCACCACTGATCAGTAAGAGGAACCTGAGTTTCATCAACAGCGCCGGCATCGTAGAAGAGACCAGAAGCATCAATGTATTGTTCAACGGCATCAGGACCTCCGAATGCGTGAATGGCATTGGGAAGGGCATCAACTGCGTCAGTGTAGTTGAAGGGCTGGGCGCCGAGAAGACGGTAGAGAAGCTGATTGCAGTCGAGGGATGAACAGTAGTCAACGTTCTGATCTGGCTGAACGATCCAAATGAGTTCTTTCACGGGGTGATTAAAGTTGAGTTTAATCTTGTTGGAAGAAGAACCAACTGACTCGTCACCGGTGAACTGCAGCTGTTCAATGAGGTACTCGTGGGGGTTCTGAGCCATGCGCCTGCGCTCATCAGTGTCCAAAAACACGTAGTCGACATACAAGGATGCAGCAACGAGGGACTGGTTATAAGCGGCAGTAACACGACCACCATTAGCTGCGCAATTGGTGGTGTTCAAAGAGCCAACAGCCCACAGACACTCGTCAATGGGGCGAATATCGAGGTTAATCTTGACTTCGTGGTACTGAAGAGCGATGAGGGGAAGGGCAAGACCAGGATTGCGGCAGTACCAGAACTGAAATGGCACATAGAGTGTGGTTTCAGGGAGGGCATTGCGGGGAGCGCAAACTTGACGAGGAGCGTTGCTCTGGCAAGGACCGTCAACATCATTGAATGAAGGGTCAGTAATAAAGGTGAGTTCAGTGGTGTTTCCAACCATTCCGTAGTAACCAGGTGTCTGGTCAACGGGTAAAGTGAGGTTATTCCAGATGTGCATCCAGTCACCGTACTGGCGGTCAATGCGCTGACCACCGATTTCAACTTCAACCTGAGAAATGAGCTGTTCACCTGGAAAATCGAGCCAACGGGCATAAACACCGGTGGTGGTAGTGGCTGGTGACCCGTTGATAGCATTCCTCATACTCTGATTAATTTCAGGAAGAGTGACCTGAAGGTAAGTGCGGTATGCAAGATCGCCGTTGCGGCTAATGGTGCAAGTCACGCGACGACCGAAATCAGCCTGACCGTTGAAAGTCTGTTCAATAGACTCCATTGCAAAGTTGGTGTGACGTTTGTAAGATACTTTCCAGAAAGTAATCTGAGGGTTTCCCGTCAGATAAACATCCTGGGCGCCATAGGCTACAAGTTGCATTAATCCTCCTGCCATTTTATGTTGTTATAATATTGCTAAAGAAAAAAATTTTATGTTTATGATTTAATTAATTTAATTAAATTCGAATTATTGAAAATACTCAAATACTTATCGGAACCCCCTTACATTCAAAAATACCTAAACAAAAAAATAATATCAAAAACTCAGAAAAACTCAGAAAACCTCAGAAAACCTCAGAAAACCTCAGAAAAACTCAGAAACCTCAGAAAAACTCAGAAAAAGGGAGAAAAAAGTATTGAAAAAAAAGTAATAAATCGTTAAAAATCATTCTAATGTAAAATTATCTAATAAAAAATCTTTCAAATAACCTGCTTGATAAACGTGCTTGTCGCCCTTGTGTCTTTTTGAACAGAAATATTTATTGCCTATCTTTTTCAATTTCCACTCATTTTCTAAAGCATTATATATAAAATTCCTTAAACAACCATCGGAAAATTTAATATTTGTTTTATGTTTATTTTCACATTTCTCGTTTGATGATTCTCCTTCATCTTCTTTCAAATACTCTTCCAACCTTATTAGTTTTATTTTCACATGTCGTCCTGTATTTTTCTTCAAAATGTATTCCTTTTCTTTTTTATTTTTATCAAGAGTTTTATCATGATAATTTACATTTTTTTTGATTGTCCAATTATTTTCTAAATGTTTTATTAAAACACTCATTTTATGATATTCAACGTTGTCATTACTGTCATTGTAATTGTAGTTGTATTTGTCAATTGCAATTGCTGAGCCGTGAATTGTAGTACACTTGTTCTTGTCTGCTTTATCGTCTGACTTGTCCGACATGAGATTATTTTACCAAATTTATTTTTTGATTTTTAATTGTGTGGTTGTAAAAAGTTGTTTTGTTATGATTAAATGAGAAAATCTTACTTGACATTTGCCGATTTTGATAAATCACAACAAAATAAATGTGTTTCTTCTAAAATTTAGAAATAAGAAATAGATTTCGAAAAATAAAATTATAATCGAAAAATAAAAAATTATAAAAAAAAAATAATATATATACAAATTTCTTATTAAAGTTTTTTAATATAATATTATATATCAAAATATTCATAATATTATTTTTTTGTAATTTTATTTTTAATGCCATCGTTTAAATATAAAACAAATAAAAAAATCATAGTAGATGACAAAAGTATTACCACTCTAGATAACCGACACAGAGAAATGCAGTTATATTTCTCCAATGTCGAAAATGTTATCATTCCCGGTCTTTTAAATGAAAAAAAAAAAATACAAAAAACTTTATCTGAAAAACATGATTATGACACTCATGACAATGCCATTGAGACCGGTGGAATAAAAAATGAAAATAAAACCAAAATTCCAATAGAAAAACAACTTGAAATAAAAGACCGACTAGCTGAAATTAAAACTGAACTCCGCACTCACAAAAATAATATAAAACAATACTATTTGAATAACTCCAAATACATTTTCGATTATTTCGAAAATAAAAAGGAAATCTCAAATGGAAATAATAAAACGAAAATTTTAAATTCATTTTTTAAAATAGACACTACCACTGAACGTGTTAATGAACTGACATCAATGAATGATAATAATGTAAAAAAATTTTTATCAAATATTGACCAGTCATTTATCAACGTGAATGATTTCGTATTCCAGACTGGAACTTGCCAGCATTGCAAAAGCGGCGAACTTATTCCGGTGGAGCACGAAGGCATTCTCGTGTGCAACAACTGTTCAAAATATGTTGTATACTTGATTGAAAATGAAAAACCATCATATAAAGAGCCTCCGAAAGAGGCATGTTTTTATGCGTACAAGCGCATTAATCATTTCAAAGAAATTATGGCACAGTTTCAAGCGAAAGAAACTACACAAATTCCACCAGAAGTTATTGAGAATATTAAATTACAAATTAAAAAGGAGAGAATAAGTCTCTCCAAGTTTACAAATTCAAAAGCAAAAGATATTCTAAAAAAACTAGGTTATAATAAATTTTATGAACACATTCCTTTCATAAAAGATAAACTCGGAATTAAACCGCCGACAATGACGCCCAATTTGGAAGAACTGTTATGCAATCTATTTATGGAAATACAGGGACCTTATGCCAAGTTTTGCCCGGACGACCGTGTCAATTTTTTAAACTATTATTACACCATTTATAAATTGTGCGAGTTAATCGGACAAACACAATTCCTTCCGTATTTTCCTCTCCTTAAAGACAGAGAGAAACAAATAGAGCAAGATGAAATATGGAAAAAAATATGTTTTGAACTCAACTGGGAGTTTATACCGACTCAGTAGAAATCAATAGCGAAAGTAAGAATGAAAAGTAAAGTATTTGTTAAAAGTATTTTCTGCATATAACAATATAATAATTAATTACGTAATAATATTAAATATACTTTTTGATATATTTAATATTATTATTAATTTATTAATATTATTACTTTTATACAAATAACTTGGACATTGTGAATATGAATATGAATACAAAAATTAATACAACAAATATAATCAACACAAGTACAATAACTGCAACAACCTCAAATTCTGAAATAAAAAAATTAAAAATACATTGCGACATTATAGAGAAACTAGATTACTTTATAAAACAAAAAAAAATTCCCAATATTATTTTTCATGGTCCATCCGGGTGCGGAAAAAATGTTCTTGTAAATGATTTTATTAACAATGTCTACAATGGAAATAAATTAGCCATACATAATTATGTCATGAGTGTAAACTGTGCTCACGGAAAAGGCATTCGATTTATTCGAGAAGAATTAAAATTTTTTTCAAAAACAAATGTTGATTTGAAAGATGGAGACATATTTAAAACGGTTGTCCTTTTAAATGCAGACAAACTCACAACTGATGCTCAGTCTGCTTTAAGACGCTGCATTGAACTTTTCAGTCGTTCTACCCGCTTTTTTATCATTGTTGAAGATAAATATAAATTACTTAAACCAATATTATCAAGATTTTGCGAAATATATATTCCAGAACCTATTATAAATAACTGTGTAACAAATTTACACACGTACAACTTGAACAACATCTATAATTTTAAAGATCTTGATACGACACGCAGATTATATTTGAAAACACTTTTAACTGGAATAATAAAAAAGTATGATGATGCTTGCCTGGAAGTAGAACCGTCGCCGCTGCCACCCAATCAACTTCAAACTAAAAAACAACGTGTCATTTCAGAATGCATGTTATTTGTTGCGAAATTATATAATAAAGCATTTTGCAGTGTCGATTTGCTTTATTATATTGAACACAACTCTAAAATCGATGACCTTAAAAAATACGAATATTTAATTACATTTCAAAAAATAAAGAGAGAATTTAGAAATGAAAAATTATTAATGTTATTTATTTTATATTTTTTAATATTTCGTAGCGATTTGACTTTAGAAAATATATAGTTCATGTAAAGTAGTTTAAACATTTCTGATTTCTGAAAATGGACGATTTTGTGCTTGGAAATTTGCAAGAGTCGCGAAATGAGTTTTGCGCACGTCTTATCAACATCTTAACGCCGCACGTCATATTTGGTTTAAAATCTATTTTTGATGAGGCATGGAGACTCTGCATTGATAATGACGAGGTGCCAAAATACTTGATGACGTTTCAAAACTTTTTAATGCGTGTGCCGAAATGGAATGCCGCAATTATAGAACAAGAGGCAACGCGCATTGTGGAACGAAGTGGTTGTGGTCACATTGAAGAACTAATTACGTGTGTCCACATTGTTCAGCTTAAAATGCTCACGTGCATGCGAGCTGGGAGTAAACAAAAAAAAATCGACATCGCTATACCCAAATTATCTGACTTTATTCACAAGGTTTACATTAATTCCGCAAGAAAAGTCTACTCAAATGTGTTTTTATTTGAAAAAAGCAAACAGCATTTGCAAGTCCAAAAATACAACCGTCAGCTCGAGCTCATAGTAAAAGAATGCATTCTCAACACGGTACGCGAAAGTATCCCAATAGAGCATCTGTTGAAGGTCTATATGGAAGATGAATTCATCGAAGAAGACACTGAAGTGGTTGACACGGAAGAAATTATATCTCAGGACCCGGTAATTGAAGAAGAAGAAGAAGAAGTGCAGCAAGAGCAAGAGCAACAACAAGAAGCCGCCGCCGTCATTGCGGAAGCCGAAGACAACGTGACAAAGCGCCAAACAATCACATTTGATGACATTGACAGAGTAAGAGTTTTAGGTTCTGATTCAGAACAACATGCAGAAGAATTTGTAAATGCTCCAAAAACTTTAGAAAGATTGGAAGAAATAAGCATTCGAAATTTTGCAAAACGTAAAGAAGAGGAAGATGGTTATGATGATGATGATGGCGAAATCGACGATACGCTGCGCATCGGCGATCCTGTAAGTCTTGGAGATTTAGACGTGGATGAATTTTCATTTGATTCGTAAAAAAAGTAATTAATATATGAATTTATAGAGTATAAAAGAAAAAATGGATAATATTTTTGTAGTTGGTTGTGTTATATCTACCGTCTTTTTTTTAGCAAAGTTTTTAGAAATGCGATTTTCTGTTGAAGAACCTAGACCTCTTAAATACTTGATGCGCGACACTGTGGTTGTTTACGCCAGCTGCATTATTGGTTACTATTTGCTCCTACAATTTCAGTCCGAAGTTTCAAGCGGCGGTGGTTCCATCGAAGTATTTACCGATAATCCAGGTTTTTAGTTTAAAGGGGCATGACATTATGTAATTTTGTTTACATTCAAATGTGAATTATAAACTTATAGATATATTTTATATTTATTATATATGTATAATTAAAAACGCATGGAACAAAAAATGCCAGTATGGGAACCGGCACCGCCAACATATAGGATAGTAACCGAAAGCCATACAGGAAGCGCATACAACAATAAAAACGAAAAAACTACTGTTGATTTGAACGTTGGCGATATGGGCGTAGTTTTTGCTGAACACGAAGTTGCTCGTAAAAAAATAATAATGAATTTTACTCGTTTGCCTGGTCTAAATGTTTATGTTGAACGTGATAAAAGTAGTGAATTAACCGAAGCTCACGCTCAAGCTGCAGCTGAAGCCGAAGCCCTTCGTGGCAAATCATTTTTAGTTAAACGTTCTAGTGGAATTGTTGAACCTGGATGGAGTTTGGTGGGAAATGGAAATATCACATTTGACACAGCGTCGGGCAAATTTGAAGTAACATCTTCTAATGGTGAATGGATAAAAAAAGTTTTGATATCTGACCTCAAGATGTATAATCCAGAATTATTTATCGCCACCGAAGTTAGAGCACTCAAAGCTGCCGCTAAAGCCAAAGCTGCCGCTGAAGCCAAAGCTGCCGCTGAAGCCAAAGCTGCCGCTAAAGCCAAAGCTGCCGCTGAAGCCAAAGCTGCCGCTGAAGCCAAAGCTGCTGCTGAAGCCAAAGCTGCTGCTGAAGCCAAAGCTGCCGCTGAAGCCAAAGCTGCCGCTGAAGCCAAAGCTGCTGCTGAAGCCAAAGCTGCCGCTGAAGCCAAAGCTGCTGCTGAAGCCAAAGCTGCTGCTGAAGCCAAAGCTGCCGCTGAAGCCAAAGCTGCCGCTGAATCCAAAGCTGCCGCTGAAGCCAAAGCTGCTGCTAAAGCCAAAGCTGCTGCTAAAGCCAAAGCTGCCGCTGCTGATTACGATGCCGATGATTCTGATTCTGATTCTGAAACCTCTTCAGCAGAGACTGTGGCTGCTCCTTCGCATAGCGTAAAGAAACAAAGCATCCTTTCCATGTACTCTTCTCATAATGGAGGTAAACGGCGGCAAATCAAAATAACAAAAAAGAACAAAAGGTCACATATCATTGGCGCGCGATATTGTACCCACCGCAGCCGCAGTATTTCATGCCGTAGAGGTAAAACTGCGCTTCGCCGGCGAAATCGCAGTCTTTTACCCTTTAAAAATAAATCCAAAGTCAAAAATCAAAGTCAAAAGTCAAAATAAAAATGCAAAAACTATGTATTTGTACCCCCCCTTAATTCACGTTGTTTAAAGCGTTGAACAGTTTAAGTTTTAATTTTGTAGCATTTTCATTAAAACTTAGAATCCGAGCATTATTTGTGTGGTATATTGAGCCAACCTTGTCATTCATCATTATTAACTTGTAGTTTTCATTTTTCCAATCTGTGAAACTCCGTAGTAATTTTTTAAAAATCTTGTTAACAAACTGAACCGAAAAATCTTCATCTGTCAATTTCGTCCAGTTTTTAGAATTATATATCAAAATATCGCTTTTTGACCCTTTGATTGAACAAATTGGAACGTGCTCAAATGATTTTTTTTTTAAATCGCCCACAACGAAACTGCACGCCCAATCACAAATGTCCTTTGAATTAAATAGCTTTTCCAAGTCTTCGCTTGTTATTTCCAGCGCGTCTACCCATTCTACAAAATCGCAAATGCAACCACGTTTTAACTGCGGATGAGTGTGCTGTTGTTGCGACTGCTGTTGTTGCGAGTTTTGTTGCGACTGTTTAATAAAATTCTCAAATTGTGTTTTAAAATCCATCAGCTCTTTTTTTAGATTCGAAATTTCATCTTTCAAATTATTTATTTCCACGTCGCGCGCGTGCTCTTTTTCATCACTTGCTACAACTGACGCAGTCGGCGGTGGCACAAGCACACCATCCGGTTTTGGTCTTGGTATTATTTTAATCCTTTTCATAATATAACATCTATGAATAGCCGATATAATAAAAATACAATACACCGATTTTAAAATCAATTTTAATACAAATCAAACGTTCAAAATAAAATATATTATTATATTATTTTATAACACTTTATTGTAACAATGAATAAAATTACATTAGTTATTATATTTTTCATCGTGTTTGTTATTTTAGAAGCACTTGTTTATTACATATATAAAAATAAACAAATAATTAAAGAATCATTCGTTGAATCGTATCAAGGTTCAGACGTAAACTACGAAAGTTGCATAAAAGATGGATACCCGCAAACATGGTGTTTAAGCATTCAAGACCCGTACAGCATTGCAAACCCCGATTCAACTTTGGATGAATGTGTTGATAAACCTAGAAATAACGTGAAACATTAGAGAGAAGAGAGAAGAGAGAAGAGATAAGAGAGAAGAGAGAAGAGAGAAGAGAGAATAAATCGTTATAAAATATAATAAAACAATATAAACCAAATATTCATATATTATAAAGAATTATAAAAAAATAAATATAATGAAAAAAAAAATGATTAATGCCATTACACCTTCTCATTCAGAACCTATTTGTAAAACAACAACTGTTTCTGTAAAAGAAAATGAAAATAACACTAGTGTTGATTCCGAGACTAATGTTGAGACCAGTGTCAAGACTGATGCTGTTGTTGCTGTTGTTGCTGTTGTTGCTGTTGCTGTCGTTGAAAATGCAGAACCGCCAGTAGTTGAAAAAAAAAAGAGGGGAAGAAAAAAACTTATTAAACCAGATTTGTCAAATAATACAAATGCGCTTATTATTTCCGCAGACAGCGTGGACCCAAATGCTCCTCCACCCGTCGTTGTCCACAAAAAAAGAGGAAGAAAACCTAGAGGTGGTAAAATCATTCAAGAAACTCTTGTGCATAATAATAATGTTCCCGATCTTCCAAATATCATCTTGCATTTAAAATGTGTAACATCGGATTTGAATACTGCAAACAATGAAAGCATTATAGGATCATCGGAGATATCGGCAATTAAACATGAGAATGAAATCATGTGCTACAACGACCAAACAGTGTGTGGGTCAGAGGTTTGTAACTATACCGACTCATCATCCACAGATTCTGTCGACGATTCCGATTCACCTATCAGGACAATTGGCGATTATGAGCCTGATAATATTAATACCAATAATAAAACCAACACGCACACGCTTTATGACCCTTCAACATTTGCTAATTGTTGTTTAGCAACTTCAGCATGTGAATCATCATCCTCATCACAATTATTTACCGATTGGAAAGATAAACACAAACAGAATTATCAACATGACGATTCAGGAGGTTTTGACAATAATGCAACAATGAAAGACATATGGAAGAAAATATCACAACTAAAAATAAGTTATAATAAAAATGATACATTTCAAATCATTGGGTCACACCGTTCTGCGTGTTTTTGGTGCACATGCGATTTTGACACACCTGCAATTTACATTCCCAAGTCGATGGTTAAAGACACGTGTAATGTTTACGGGTGTTTTTGTCATCCGGAGTGTGCCGTCGCATTTCTTATGAATGAAAATGTTGATACGTCAATAAAATTTGAACGATATCATTTATTGAATTCCATGTATGGTCCTATATACAATTATGATAAGAGTATTAAACCGGCTCCAAATCCTTACTATTTATTGAATAAGTTTTACGGAAACCTCAGCATCATAGAATATCGAAAATTGTTCAAAAGCGAACAGCTTATTTATATGGTTAATAAACCGCTTACGCACATCTTGCCCGAACTTTACGAAGACAATAACGATTTTCTGGTTGGAAATAAAATCATTCAAAACAATAATATTCGTAAAAATCAATTGAAAAAAAAATCAAATAAAACGAATATTATCAACGAAGTTTTTGGGGTAAAATAAAATAATTAAATAATAAAATAAAAATTGCCATAAATCAATCAATCTTTTCTTTTAGTTCTTTTAGAATAATATTCTTATTCTTTACACAATTTTCATAATTTTCACAAGTAGTAGCATTGCAATCAATACACTTTTCATTGCAAATTTCTAGGTCGTTGCATTGTTGTTCTTTTTTAGCATTGTTTGCATTCGCCGCAGCTGCAGCATAAGCTTGCTTACGCTTTATTAACTCATTCATCTCTTCAACTTTTTTAGCTTTTTCTTGTTGCATTCGATGATTATTTGACCCCTTGTCCATAATATCTCTTATGACAGAATATACTTTTTGATTTTTTGTTTTCTTCAAGTTGACATCTTCCTTTGGCGTAATGCC
>Ga0315287_10005835_pt1 | contig 12172 bp, 21 predicted proteins | sample YL17G11_0_MG_FD_205037 | JGI IMG/M metagenome (GOLD analysis project Ga0315287, IMG submission 205037) | Sediment microbial communities from Yellowstone Lake, YNP, Wyoming, USA - YL17G11_0 | ecosystem: Environmental > Aquatic > Freshwater > Lake > Sediment | place: USA: Wyoming | collected...
TGAAGGATTCCGTGTCTTGGGGGATGCCCATGGCCCGCTTTTTCATCTCAATATCAAGTTGGATTTGTTTCATGCGTAGCAAGGATTCGGGGCTGGCCCCCTGCACAACTCGCTGAAGGGTCGAGAGCGTAAAGTAACGCGCTAGGGCATCGCTTACGTTGCTCTGAGTCTCGTTTTTTGGAATCCCTATAAGGTTGTCCATTACGAAATCATCAATAAATTTCATTTTGACCTATCTTTCTAAGTTGGCCCGTCGTTGGCGGATCTCATCGGGGTTGTCGTGTAGGAAATCAACTCCCATGCCCTCATTCATGCCCATGTATCCGCCAGCAACGCCGCCCAGAGCGCCAAGCCCCGCCCCAGTCGCGAGCCCCCCCGCCAGGCTTTGCCTCTGAATGCCTTTCTTGACCTGATCGCCTATCAGATTGTCTATAGGCGCCTCAAATTCCCTCGCTAGGCGCCCCGCCGCTTTGGTCCAGGGCTTGAGCTTGCCGGCGCCGAGAATGTAACCTAGCCCCGCGCCTGCCGCTGTGCCGGCGATAGCCCCGCCGAGCCCCCCGCGCTTGGCGTATGCATTTTTTTCGTCTTGATCCGGCGCTCCGAGAATGGCTGTCCCAAGTGCACCGCCCCCCGCTGCCGTCGCAGCCAGGCCCGCAGCCCCACCAAGCCCGCGCATACCAATTGACCGCAGACTACGCTCTCCGCCAATAAGTCCAGATGTGACACCGCCAATACCTCCAAAAAGCGCGCCTGATTTGGCCGCTTCAAGGATGCTGCTTAGAACGTCATCCTTTTGTTTATTTTTGATGCCGTCGTAGTATGCCTTCAAACTCTGCCCCCGTTCATGGCGAGAAACTTTTGCAGCATTAGGTCCTTTTCCTCGTCCTCGTCCATTCCGTCGCCGCTCATTGCTGCGCCGAGCCCGGCGCCACCCACGCCGGCCCCCGCTGCCGATTTTAAAGGGTTCCTACGAATCATGCCGGGTATTTCCTCTGCCACGGCGCCCGCTGCATGAATTGCGTCCCTACCCTGTTTACCGCCAAACTCTCCAATATGGCGCCCAGCTTCGCCCATGTGGCGACCGACATCCACGGCGCCATGGCCAAGAGCTTTTGACCTAGCCAGAAATTCCATTAACTTTTCGCCCATGCTCATAGTCTTATTCCTTATCTAAGTAGTCGTTTAGTTTCATAGCACCATATGTTGCGGCCCCTGCGCCGACTCCATATTTTAGATTCTTTAGAATAGGGTATGCGCCGCGACTTAGCGCCAGCTCGCGAAGGGTCCGAGCTGCCTTCGGTTCATATCGGGCGATAAGCTCTAGGTCTTTAGAGTGTCTCATATCCGCCGGCGATACGTTTAGCTTGTCGAATAGTTCGGGGTAAGCGTTGGCAACGTGCTGGGTACAAAAGCTGCCATGGCATGGTACTTTTCCGGTCGTATTGCCGCCGCCGCCAGGGACGAATAAATGTTCCATAGCACCTTTTATAAGGTTCTCTTGCTCAACGTATGGGGTTCCGTGAGCGGATTTTGTATAGTTCAGCGCGTCGGGTATCAACTCGCTTTTCTTCGGTCGGTAGGCCCTGACATTTTCTCCGTACTCATAACTCAAAGGGGTGTCGCTTCGGACGCCTTTTTCATAGTCGGACGCATCGGAAATCTTGCCTGCACCCTGATAGATGGATGAATGATAATGGTGATCGCCTTTTGATGCCATCATCCAATCAGCTTCGCGGCCCGGAATCGGTATATTTGCGATCGGTTCTATCTTGGGGCTCTGCGTAACCGGACGGTGATGAAAGAGAATATCGCCTTTTTTTAGCTTATCCTGAAAATCCTGGAATCCCCTTGTACGCCTAACCGCCTCATTCTCTGCCTTGTCGGCCAGCTCATGCTTAATGGAAAAAGCTGCCGCAGGAACCAGGGTCGCCGCTGCCCCCACCTCTGCAGCGGTTTTGCCGTCCTCCATCTTATGCTTTTTTTTAAACTTGGTTAGAGCATTCATGGATCATTTCCAGCAATCGTCGTGTTTGCCTAGCTTGCCTTTCCACTTCGGATCGTTACTCACAGTAAGTTTTTTTTTTGGTTCTGTAGTCACACGCCTTATTTCATAGCCACCTTTTGCTACGGCATCAAAACTTTTCATAAGGTCATCTTCATCTTCGTCGGGCTCTTTGTCGTCGCCGTCGCCGCCGTATTTATTTTCCTTGATTTTACCCTTGCCGTCTTTTTCGTTTAGTATCTTTTTTGCGTCATCGCCGTTTTTGGCGAGGAATTTTCTGAGAGCTGCGTTTTTCATTTGTCACCTTTTCCTTCTAGGTTTATCTGGCCCTGGGTAATAGGCGCCCTCGTTTTTAAGATCGCCGCGAACGTACTTATCTTGGATGTCGTTTGGTCGGGCGTATTCGTCCGTCGCAAACCATCCTTCCCCAGCATACTTTAGCGGGTCGATATCGTCATGATGCCGGCGAGCCTCTTCGCGAGACTCCCGGCTTCGTTCGACGCCTTTAGGGGGCTTTACTTCTTTTTTTTTTTATGGTCTTTGGGTTCACGATACCGATGGACCTTTTTTTCCCATCCATCGGGCGTGTTCTTGCGCGTAATGTCCACAAGGTAATCAAATGGGTCTTCATCAGCGCCAGAGACGCCTTTGGATCCCAGTTGATCCATTACACCGCCGCCCATATGAGGGGATCCACCGCCGCCATAAACATTGTTTACCAGCGACGGGGAGCCCTCTGCTTTTGCAATCTGTTCAAGGAGTCGCTTTCTGGCGGCTCGAATCATGGCCGCATCGGAATAGCGATCATCTTCCTCACCGCCAAAAATGCTCATGCTTTAGACCACGCCAGTTGCTACGTTAAAGTTGGTGATGATACCAAGGGCGTTCCGTTGCTTGACGACCGTGTTGGCCCAGTAACGGATAAAGCCCTGCATGGAGTCGAATCCGATACGGTAGCGGAATTCGCTGCCGTCTTCATCAGCCAAGTGGGGCTCGTTCGCGTAGTCGCTGGCTATGCAGAATGCCGACTTGTTGTAGATGAACAATTCAGCGGGATTCTGGTTTTTGTCTTCGAGCCATTCCAACGATTGGGGCTTTTTGCCCGATTCGTCTTTGCCCATGTTGACAGCCGACCACGTTAGCGAGCTGGCGCCCGTGTCGTAGCTGTTTGAGCTGAAACGGCGTTGGCCGAGGAAGCCCGACAAGTAACCGCGTTTCCAAGCTGGGTTGATAACACCGAAGGTCGGGTACATGCCCGATACGATGTTGAGCTGGTCGGTGACTTGCTGCAGGATCTCTTGGTTCGGGTTCGCCAGTCCGGCGTTGACGTTGACAGACTGCCATAGCGCGTAGCTGGCTGGGGAAAGGCCGCCCAGAGCCACCGTGTTATCGGTGAGGCGCTTGTAGCCGGCCAGGTAGCGACCATCAACGGGCTCGCCTGGGTCAAGTGCGCGGTACACAACTAGCACATCGCTAGCGACGGCGCCGGTTGGGACTGCGCCCGAGCCGAACGTGGTGTCGATATAAGCGGTGCGGTTGATATGATCCACGCCTTGTAGCGAGATCTTGATAGAGCCACGTTTAACCGCACGGGCCGCATCGTACCAGTCGAGCACCATGCCGGCGCGGAGACGGGTCGAGAAAGTGACCGTAAAGCTCGTTGCTGCAGGGGTTGCAGTTGCGACCGTGGCGCGGAATCCGCGACCGTCGGCATAGGCATCGAAATCGTTGTTCGAGCCGAAGCTGAGCAACGTGCCTTTGATTAGGTCATCAAGGTATTTACCGGTAGGGCGGCCCGACTTGTATCCGCGAGTCGCGGCATAGGTCGTTGCTTCGATTTGCGAGTACATCAGTTTGCTGTTGTATTGCGCGAAGACGCCTTTTTGAAAATCTGGATCTGGCAATCGCTCGCCGTCGTTTAGCGCGGCATAGCTTTCGTTGATCTGGAATGTAACGCCGACATTCCAATTTTTACCGTCAAACTCCACTTCATCTTTCGTCGCCTTGCGAATCGAATTAATAAAGCTAGATTTGATGTTTTCTTGAAACGTAAGGTCGCCGTCATACAATTCTTTTAAGTTACCAAAAGCTTGTACGTCTGCATATGATGCGCCAGCCATTAAAGGCCCCCTGTTTAGTGGTAAATGAATTTAATTGGTCTTAAACAGAATAGCGGGATGCAAGCGATTTTATCTAGGTCTAGGATTAAACAATGATTATTTGGGCTTTAATGGGTCATGCTGGGCAAGATAGAAAAAAACAGTATATGATTAAAAGACTATGGCCAAAGAACCAGATTATAAGTCGCTTAATTCCAAGCTGCGCCGAGGCGTGCCTTTGGAAACTGCAGCCATTGAGGCAGGGATCCCGCTTGACCATGCCACCGAGTGGCTCGCCAAGCTCAAGGCCGACGAGGCGGGGACTGGTGACGAGCGCCTGCTGCTGTTTAGCAACGATGCGATCAATACGGGGATAACCGCCCTCAAGGCAGCGATCAAAGAAAAGACTCGGGTTGTATCGACCGCGGATTTTCAAGGTTCAAGCGAGCGTAGCCAGGTCCTCGACATCGACGCCGCCAAGGCATTGCTGCGATACGGCTTCGAGGCCCGTAAGATGATAGATAAGCGCAAGCAAGCCGCGCAAGTGATGCAGGCGGTTCAGCAAGGGGCCAGCGATCTTTTTGACCTTGCCGCAATGTCACCTTGGCGCTTTAAAGAGCGCGAATAGTGTGCTAGCGGTATAGATGGGCTTCGCGTGCGAAGGGCTCTCACGCGAAGCCTACCACATTGACCGGTACCCGAGCGGTAAGGGGCCAGCCTGTTAAGCTGGATGCCGCTGGTTCGAATCCAGCCTGGTCAGCCACCGTTTGGATCTGGAAATGATGCGATATAGTGCATCGCCGCTTTTCTAAAAAACTGACTGTAGGTGAGATCCCGCATAGCGATCTCCATGCAAATTTCCGGCGTGACGGTGATATGGACCCGCTGGCGTTCCTCGATTAGCTTTGGCCGGCCACGGGGGCGCTTTGTCAGTTCTATCTCAGAATGGGATTGCGACACTCTCAGCACCTCCTAAATGACGCCGGCCCCATTCCGCGATGAGTGCCGCCTCACATGTTCCATCGTGCGGTTTTCGCCGCCCCGGCAGTATCCAGGTTTGCCTTGGGAAGATCCGCCCCGCCGCTTCAAATGATCTCACCTTATCCGCCTTCGTGACCGTCGTGCCCTGGTGCATGGTCCGAGTCCAGGCGCCGGGGGAAACGAGCGTGTAGGGCATCCAGAGGCCCCGCAGGATGCCAAGGATCTCGCCGTAGCCCGTCCCGTAGGTAAAGCTCGCGACGGCGCTTGGTCGCACCGGCCCTTTGGCCATGACTTGGGCTTTCTCGACAAACGCATGATAGCTCTGGGCATCCTGCCGGGTCATTGCCGCCAGGATCTTGAGCCCGTCGTCTAAATGGAAAACTTCGACCACATCGCCTTCGGGTGTAAGGACGACATAACCGCCGTCTTTGCCGGGGTCGATACCGATAATCCGCCGCATCATAGTCTCGCTTGGGTTAATTGGGTTATACTGCCCCCGTTGGCCCAAGCGAGTCTAGTGCTGGCTAGGATTATGTGGCTGCTGCTGCAGCTTCGTCTTTGAGCTTGCGAACGATCGCGGGGATCGCTTCTTCTAGCTCGTACATCACCGCGTTGCCTTCAATAAGTCGCGCCGAGATCCGCCCCAGCTCGCCGGGATCTCTGATATGAAACTTATCAGCCCAGACCATAACCGCACGCTTTTGCGCGTCGGTAGCGGTATATGGCGTGTCATCGCCCCGAGGTTTTGCCGGCGCTTGGTCGCGATTTATTGCCCCTTCCGCGTCGTCGTCATCTTGAGAAATTCCTAGGATGGCACTCATCCCATAACGCCGGCCATAGGTTATGGCCGACCCTATCCCCTGACAGTTGGTTTTGTCTGGTATCAGCATGAGCGTGCTAGATAGCCATTGGCCGCTGGAATGGAGAAGCATCGTAGTGATGAACACCCGACCATCGACAGCTTCAGGCATCTGCGAGACTGCCAGGCCGTTAGCTGCTAAGGCTTCCTTTGTTGCGTCGATAACCGATGCTAAATCGGCATACTTGCTTTTAAAGTGAGGGTTGAAGGAATCCTTGGCGGCGTTCTTTATGCTGCCTTGGGCTTTTGATAATGCTGCTGCCAGCTCGTTAATTTGTTCGCTTTTCTCAATTGGCACTTTGGGGCTCTCCTAGTTCTTAAAACGTGGGGTCATACTTTGAAATTCTCACTGGCTCACTCTCCGCCGGCGCCGCCTCTTCTAGTAGCGCGGGGGCTGCTTTCTTAGCACGGAATGGCTTTTTCAGATACCACCGAACGTGCTTTCCGTGTTTGAGTTTTGCAAATTCAAACTCTTCGCCGTCTTTCAAAGACTTTCTAACCTCTTCCGCACGCCAATAGTAAACCAGCGTTTTTCCTACTTTTTCAGGATACGACTCGTAATCCTCCCCCGTTGGGACTGGGCGAGAATATTCGATTGCCGCAGGAGAATCTTGGAGAGCAAGGCGCCAAACAACGCCTGGAAATTCGTCAACGCCATGGTCCTGTAGCGATAGCGCAAGGCTTCCCTTGATAGCGGCAAGATTGTTTTTTGCGGATCGTTTAGCTTTTTCGAGTGGCTCAATTTTTTTCTCCAAAAATGAAATGTAGTTTTCTAGCTTCTCAGTGACGTGCTTAATTGCATCAATCTTGTCGGCTATGTCAGTCACTAGCATGTCAGTTTTGAGCGTATCTAGCTCGTCGTCTGCTTCTTCTAGCTGGGTCAGTAGCTCGTCAAACGTAGTCATTGGGTATTTTCCTCTTAAGCTGTACGGGTCCGAATCTCACGTTGATTTCATGGCTTTCCGCTGCAGCTTCGTGAGCGCAAGCAATAAAAAGACTCTGTAAACCGTCGGCTTTGTAATCGCCTTCTGTAGCTCGAATAACTCCCACCATGCGGGCCGCTTCCTCGACCATCACCTGAGCAATCACGCCGAATGTTCCCTGTTCTGATTGCAGCTTCGATAGCGTTTGAATGATCTGTTTTTTTATGTAGTCCCTACTTAAAGCCATTTGAACTTACCCCGGTGATGATTCGGCTAGGACCCTGACGAACATCAACGTGAAGATGCGCCGGGCATAGCTCAAAGAATGTTAGAAATCTGCTGCATATTGCTAATCTGAGTATTGAATACGCGCTTTGAGAATCGTTGATCTTGATATCGCATGCTTCGCCTGTCAAATGCTTACTGCCTGGCGAGCCGCCGACCGCTTTGTTGTGAGCTTCGCACCGAACGCCAGACGTAATCTGCAGCTTGAATAAAAGGCCCGTTTGCAGGTTTTTAATACTCGTCAAAAGTTCCGGTACTGGCTTAACAGTTTGGCCGCACTTTCCGCAGGGGCAAAGGAACATATCCTCGGTTATCTCTCTAGCCATTTAGTTCCATCTCCCACTGGATGATGTTTCGGACTGTTTGCGACATGCTTAACTTCTTACTCTTCGCCTTTGCTTTGATGTACCTCAAAAGATTATCCGGCAACGGAACACTGAAAGGGCGGGGGCTTTTCTTCTTTTTCTTCGTAACTACCATGTAAATAACTCCGTATGTGGTTAGTTGACTAACAATACCGATCCCGATTTATATGGCAAGCGTTATTTTTTAGTTGACTAAATTATTGCTAGAGGCGCAGGATAGTTGCTCATTCCCCAGCAATCATCAGGAGCCCCTAATCATGCTACTCAGTGTCCACCCTAGGCCATATGATATGGAATCCGCGCGCGCCGATAACCGATATGCTCGGTTTTTTACCTACGGCTGGCATACCTTTGAAACGCGCTCTAGCAAGGTTTTTAGCGACTTCATAACGTCTGCAGTATGGTCGCCCTGCATCTTCCGCGACGGGCATAGGCGGATAGAATCCTTCGTCGAGGCCCGCCTGCTAGTGCTCGACTTTGACCACCCCGGCTATACGCTTGAGCAAGCCCTATCGGACTGGTGCGACACAATCCACTGGATCGGGACGACAAAGAACCACCAACGCGAGAAAGGGGGCATCACATGCGACCGCTTCCGCATCGTGGTGCCGTTCGCCAGAGCGATCACTAACGTCGATGAGTACAACTACAATTACCAGCTTGTAGCGAGGCAGTACGATGCTGCAGACCAATGCACAAAGGACGGCGCCCGGCTGTTTTTTCCCTGCCAAGAAGTCGTGAGCATATGCACAGATGGATTCCCGCAAGGGGTCGTCGATCTGCCGCAGGAGATCATAGACAATAAACCGCGACAAGAGGCCGTCAAAGAATTTCAACGCGAAAACCGCATTATCCCAAATAGGCTTCGCGCCGTGTTTGAACTTCCGATTGAATCCGGTAAACAGTCGAACACCATATATGGTGTATCAAAAGAATTGGCACACTACGGCTTTGACGGCAAGCGGCTACTAGATATGTTTTTAGCTTCCCCGACTTATTCCGGCCAGGTACAGTCTCCCAGCACAATCAAGAAAGTTCGCGAAAGCATAGAGAACGGAATAAAGGCGAGCCGCCGCGAGGGGTCAGGTCCTCACGGCGGCTAAAATCGAACTCGTCACGCATTGGAATGCTACATGACTGATCCCGTTGATATCAAGCCCGCCAGGAAAAAGAAACAGCAAAATTCCCCGAAACCGCCGACTATCACGGTTCAGGTGGCTTTTAAGAATATCATGGACGTACTCAATTGCAGCCAATTTGCAATGCTTGCTGATTTTCCAAAAAGGCTATATCTGATTGAACCAGACCTGGGGACAAAACTTTGCATCGTCGCCGATGAGCGCGACGTTGTGGTGCAAGTTGATGATTCTCACGTTAGCGATTTGCTCATGCAATACTCGCAAAGGGAGCTATTGGTTGAGCATTCGATATATCAATTTTTGCCCGATAGGGCTGATAGCTGCATACGCTATTGGAAGAAGTCCACCGCAAAGACCGTCAAGCCCGCCGACGTAAGGTGGGACGATGAGCCAGGCTTGGCATATCACCGGATGCCCTGGGCCCGCGAGGGTGGACATACACCGGAATGGGATCGCCTGATTGAGCGCATGGGCATCAATGGCAGCTCGTTCATGGCGTTTGTGGGATCCATCTTTGTGCCAGAGGCCGACACCCAGCAATACCTGTACCTATACGGCGAGGGGGGCAACGGCAAGGGGGCCATTACCCGATTTTTGGAGAAAGCCCTAGGGCCGTCATTCAAGAACGAAATGGTGCCAGGCAAGGACGATAAGTTTTGGACATCGGGGCTCTTGAATAAGCGAGTGATCAATTTCCCAGATTCAAACGCCGCCGGCTTCCTAGCTAGCGGGCTCTTTAAGATGCTAACCGGAGGCGATACGGTACGCATGGAGCTGAAAGGGGGGAAAACTTTCAACGCTCGACTTAGTAGCAAATTCATCTTTTCTTCAAATGAGAAGCCGAGGATCTCTTCCGAGCAAGCCGACATGCGGCGAGCTATCTACATCGAATTACCCCAGCTCGACGGGCCCCCAGATCCGTCTTATGAGTCGCGGTTATGGTCAGAAGGTGGCGCCTTCATCTCGAACTGCATCGACGCCTATACCGCCATGTGTCCCCAGCATCAGGCAATCGATGTCAACGCCGACCTATTGACCGCCCACGTTTGCACCTTGGAAGAGGAATATGAAGTCTTCGCCGAAGACCAATTTAACTTTTATCCGGCCCAGCCTGGGGAGGCGCCCCATGGCCGCCCTTTCACCCCCCCGCCAAAGATGCAGGATATGCTCAAGAATCGCTGGAACGATCTGAGGGGTAGGGAAGCCTTCCTAAAGTACATCGAGCGCCACCATAGGGTACGCCGCTCGCGTGTGAGGCTACCGGACGCTACTTTAGCTTGGCGCTATGTCGGCATCGAGCCGAAATAATGTTCCTAGGAACAGTCAAACATGTTCCTGTGTACTTTTTTTCGATTATAGTAGTTATATTAGCACTGTTCCTATTGTTCCTATTGTTCCTAGCACCTATAGAGAGAGTACCTAGGTATAAGTATATAGAGATAAGAGAATGACGTAGGCGAGAGTACCGCTATAGGAAATGGCAGGAACAATAGGAACAATAGGTACAATGTTGATTTCATTGTAATATCGGCGAAGGAACAAATAGGAACATGTTTGATTGTTCCTAGGAACGAACGGGAACAAGGGGGGGTCGGAGTGCTTTTTGACGTTTTCGACCAGCATAATTCGGACCACCAAACATGGTTAATCGGCTGGGCATCTGGGCGCCAGCTCGACGGCTTCTATGAGCTGCAGGACTTGGCGGATTTGATGCAGGGCCGGCATCCTGCAACGGTGGGATCGGTGGCGCATAGGTACACCGGAGAGCGGTCGAAAAGGTCGCCCCAAGATTTCCTAAACTGGCTGGCTGGCCAACGATCGGCCGCAGGCTTGACCGTGGCGCCATGGTGGCAGGAGGCGGAAGATAGAGCGCGACTTATGGAGAGTTTCGCCCCCGACCCCACCCCCGACCCCACCCCCCCCGCCCCCACCCCCCCCCAAATAAATGCTTGACTAACCATGGCCACTTATCTATAACTCTTCTTACGGAGGCAATCAAGCCCCGCCCCAAGGAGAGCCCAGCATGTCACACACCATCGAGATCGCTAAGACCATTGCCAGCCAAATTGGGGGCCGTCGCCTCATGGCCCTGGGGGCTGCTAGCCGGGTCGCCCTTGCCCCGACCCCAGCCCAGCAAGGGGGCTTAGAGTTCAAGGCATCCCTTTTTGGCCGGCGCCAGTGCCTCGTCAACGTCGCCCTGACCCACCGGGATACCTACACCGTCTCGGTACTGAAGCCCCGCAGCCGGTCGGTTATTGCTCGCTTTGATGACATTCATTGCGAAGAGCTGGGGGCCGAGATCGAGCTGGCCGTTGAAACCCACTTTGCCAACTAGCCCCCCCCGGCCCCCTCGGGGGCTTTTTTTCGAGAGCCCAAAAAAAGGGTTGATTTAACTGGCCACGTTATCTATAACAGTTCTCAAGGGAGGCAATCAAGCCCCCGCCGAGGTGATCCCACATGAAACGAGCTGATTTTAAAAATTGCGTCAAACTGGCCACAAGCAACGCCGAAGTGCCGTCCTATCTCAGCGAAGAAATGGACGCCGCCATCGGCGGATGCGCCGAAGACACCAAGCGCCGCTTCGTCACCAGGGAACAAGTAGCTTCGATGATTAGGGGCGAATGCTTGACATACGGCAACACCTGGCTCTGGTCCGAATTAGAAAACATCGAACTCTTAGCAAAGCGTTTTGACTTAGTTAACTAACAATCGGGGCTTCGGCCTCACAAGAAAGGTCCCCATTATGACTACCACAGCTCTTTTTATGAATGTCCACACTGGCTCCGTCGACTCTGCTGATGGTTGGGACGACTTCGACGCTGGCCGCGAAGACGGGACACTAGTCGAAGTTCGCGCTACTACAGCGAAAGAGTCCGAAGACTATGGCGACTGGATTGCAGTTTAACTACTCGGGGCTTCGGCCTCTCTCGAAAGGTCCCTATCATGTTCCGCAATAACCAACGTCTGATCGCAGCTTTCACAAAAGCCGGTTTCCATGTCGAGCCAATCATCGGCACCCAGTCTTGGGAAAGCATGAGAGCGAGCGGCGTCAAAGATGAGTCCGATCTAACGGATAATGATCGCACCTCAACCACATACCGCGTCATATCAGGCAAGCGGATTGTAACTTGGCATACTCAAGGCACTGATGCTCTTTGCGTCCACTGCACTAATGTCAACGATGGGCGCGATTCAATGACCGACTATTTCCCCGGATCTTTCGCTTCAACTATTAAAGGCGCAGTTTCCTACCTGCAAAACTAACAATCGGGGCTTCGGCCTCACAAGAAAGGTTCCCATTATGTACCAACCAAGCCCATCGCCAAAACTATCGGATCGCCCAAAGGTCGGCTCTAGCACATATCTCGGCTTTGTCGGCGATACCTTTCTAAATGACTGGGGCGCTGAAATACGACGAAATAATGAGACTGGCGAAGTGACGCTATACGCCGAACGAAATTATAAATACTACGGCGATCAAAAATCATTCAAATCTGAAAACGATTTAGATTTATGGCT
>Ga0315287_10005836_pt1 | contig 12171 bp, 5 predicted proteins | sample YL17G11_0_MG_FD_205037 | JGI IMG/M metagenome (GOLD analysis project Ga0315287, IMG submission 205037) | Sediment microbial communities from Yellowstone Lake, YNP, Wyoming, USA - YL17G11_0 | ecosystem: Environmental > Aquatic > Freshwater > Lake > Sediment | place: USA: Wyoming | collected...
TGATGTTGGCCAGCAGCCGGATAAGACCATCAACGACCTCCGTGTCCGCGCCCTTGGTCCCGAGCAGGCCTAGCACATCGCCTATCTCGTGGAAGGCCGACAGCAGCGCAGGCCTGTCCGCGGCCGTGACGCCGGTTCCGGCGAGGAACTGGTTAGCGGCGTTGGCAAGGTCGTGGAGCGCTGCCACCGCCTCTCGTGTGTTGAAGTCGTCGTCCATGCCCTTGATGAACCTCTGCCGCGCCCCATCTATCGCCTTGCGCACGGGCTCCTCGAGCAGATGCGATTCGTTCACATTGCAGTGCTCGAGCGTTTGGACCGTGTTGCGCAATCTGGCGAGCGCGGCCTTCGCATCGTCGAGCAGGCTGTCCGCGAACTCTATCTGGCTCCTGTAATGAGTGGACACCAGGAAATATCTGAGGACCTCCGGTTCGTATTTCCCCAGGACATCGCGTATCGTGAAGAAGTTGCCCAAGGACTTGGACATCTTTTCCTTGTTGACATTGATGAAACCGTTATGGAGCCAAAAATTGCAAAACTTCTTGCCCGTGTGGGCCTCGGACTGCATTATCTCGGATTCATGGTGCGGGAACATGAGGTCCATTCCGCCGCCGTGGATGTCGAGCGTCTCGCCCAGGTACATCGTGGACATCGTGCTGCATTCGATGTGCCAGCCGGGCCTTCCCTTGCCCCACGGGCTTTCGTAACCGGGCTCTCCGGGCTTCGACTTCTTCCAGAGGGCGAAGTCCATCGGGTCGCATTTCTTCTCGTCGGGCTCCACACGGGCGCCGACCAGCATGTCCTCCATCCTCTGATGGGACAGATAGCCAACGAGCTCCTTCTTGCTCGTGACGCAGAAGTAGACATCCCCGTCGGCGACGTAGGCATTCTTCTTTTCCACGAGGTCTTTGACGGTCTCGATTATCTCGGGGATGTGCTCCGTGACCTTGGGATGGAAGTTGGCGCGGCGCACCCCGAGCCTGTCCATGTCCAAAAAGTAGGTCTGGACGAAGCCCTCCGAGACCAACCGCGGGTCCTGGCCCGTCACCTTTGCACGGGCGAGGATCTTGTCATCTATGTCCGTGAAGTTCTGGACATAGATCACCGTGTACCCCTTGTATTCGAGGTATCGCCTTATCGTGTCGAATGAAACGTAGGAACGGGCATGGCCTATGTGGCACAGGTCGTAGACCGTCGGTCCGCACACGTACATATGGACGCGGTTGCCGTGGATGGGCTTGAACTCCTCGAGCTTGCTGCTTGCCGTGTTGTAGAGCATCAGGGCCATGGCGGTCGTCGTTGAAATCGCATGTCCGATTATATACCTATCTGTCCTCCGAAGTGCCGAATTCCGCTTCCGGCACGCGTGCTAGCACACTGGGAATACATTTATCTCTTAGGAACAGAATTCAGCTGTTTGATGGCAGGCGAGGGCGATTTCTGCGGTCTGGCAATATTTCCGCTGATCATATTCATATTCTTCGTGTCCGCGATTGCGAAGGCAACGAGGATGGGCGGACTGGGAATGACCGGTCGGACCGGGTACGGCGGAAGCTACAACAGCTACGGCTCCAGCTATAATACCGGGCACAACCGCAGCTACGGGGGCCACAGGAACAACAACTTCGTTGCCATGCAGTACCTCGGCAACACGCCCTCATCGAATTACAGGCCCTACAGCCCGCCGCCGAGCTATCCAGGCTACTCCTCACCCCAACCGGCGTACGGCGGAGTTCCCACGACGGGCTACGCGCCCGTTCCGCCGCCAGGTTATCCGGGCACAGCGCCCCCATCGACGGGTTATGGCGGGGCCCCTTCCGGCTACCCTTCGGCTTACAGCCCGCCGCAGAGCGTCATCAAGGTGTCATGCAGCTACTGCGGCTCCTTGAATCCCAATACAGAGCGCAATTGCCTGCTGTGCGGCGCTCCGATGAGATGAGGTGAACAACTTGGCCGAAGTCGGAATAATGACGAATGTGCTTTACATCGTGCTGGATATAGTGCTCATTTTACTTGGCCTGCTCTTCGTGATGAAGTGGGGCAAGCAGGGCCTGCTGGCGACCACGCTTTGGCTTCTCGTCGGCGGGATGATGGTCCAGACCGTGGGCGACGTGCTCGGCACGCTGGGCGAGAACTTCGACCTCAACACGGAGCTTATAACTACGGGCTCGTTCACGCTTGGCCTGACGGACATCACCTACTGGGGTGCGCTGCTGCTGTGGATGGTGGCATTCTTCATACCGGTGAAGTTCGCATTCATCGACTCCAAGAAGGGCCCGAATGAAGGAGTGGCCCCTCCGGAGGGAGAGGCACCGCCGCAGGGCGCTCCGCCGCAGCCGCCCGCAGGACCCCAGGCACAGGCGCCCCCGCCGGCCCCGGGAGGCTCCCCGCCTCCGCCGCCGGGCGCATAGTGGGACTCGAGAACCGAATTTAGAACCGGAGGCCGCGGGATACCGATGATGTGCCCGTTGGCCCCCATTTTAAAAACATTTCATCAATCGTTCTTCTTGTGCACAGGGCATGGCTTGTTGGCCCGGCAGAGAGGGCACTTGTCCTTGGACACGTTCCCGATTTTTGTGACCATGTGACCGTACTTACGCCTCGGCATGGGAATCCCGAAATGCACGATATTCAATAAACCTGCCGCTCCCGTCATCCGTAGCCGAGGTAGATTAGCACCACCGCGAAAAGGTTGTTGACCGCGTGGGCCACTATGCATGGGATGAGCCCGAACTTCCTGCACAGCATCGCCAGCAGAACGCCGATTGCGAAAATGGGCAGGAGCGACACGATGCTCAGGTGCACCGCCGCGAACATGAGCCCGCTGAGCAATATTCCGGCCCACGGGCCCCATTTTCTCTCGACGGTCGCAAGAGCATAGCCGCGGAAGAAGACCTCCTCCGTCACGGGTGCTATCACAACCGTCGCAAGGCCTATCATGAGAAGCCCCCACGGCCTGCCTCTCATATCGAATATGCTCTGGCTCCCCTGCGCCATCCCGGACTGCTCGATGGGCCACGATACCGCATAGTTCACGGCGAAGAGCGCCAGCCCTGCCAGCAATCCCAGCGCGATGAGCCCGGCGGTCCTGCCATCCCTTTTCAGGCCGAGACCGGATAGCGAGAGATATTTGTGCCTGAACATCACGAGCCACGTGAAATAGAGCAGGAGGCCGTCCTGCACCGCCGTGGCAAGGAGCGTCATCTCGGGCGTGAGGATGTCCGTCATGAGCGTATCTATGTTGAGCGACGGCAGCTGGAGGATCCACGCCAGCATTATGGGCGTCACTATGTAATTGGCGAATGCGATGGCAACCACGAAGGTCGCTATCATCCGCCGCACGGAATAGGGGTTGAACTGCGGGAGCTTCCACTGCGCCCGGGGGTCTACGTAAACATAGCCCGGCGGCGTGGACCCTTGCAAACGGTGCAAGTCCACTTCGCCGTGGAGGACCGAGAGGTCCTCTTGGCCGGAATGACCCGCTGGTCGTTCACGGCCTTGATTGGCTGCGCCAATCTGCGGAGGCGGAGGCATTCGCGCCGCTTGAGGGCCATCCGCTCCGCCAGGAGCTTCCTGATTGACCTGCGCGGCTTTCGATGACAGAGTTGCCGCCGGCAAGGCGGTCTCCCTCGGCATCGCCGGCTCCTTTGGCACCCCGGGTTCGGTAGGCGAAAGTGCGTCCTTTGACGACAATGCTGGTCGGGTTGAAGGGGGCTGCTCCGCATAAGGCGGCGGATGCGGCTGCTGGACCGGAGGATATGGCATCTGGTACATTTGCCCCGGCGGCGCTTTCGGATAATACGGGACCTGGTACGAGTACGGATACTGGCTCTTCGGCCTGACGACCAGCCAGACGATGAGACCCAGCAATCCGAGCACGCAAACGAGCCCCATCCAGCCCATGGCGTCCCGGCCCAGATTCGAGGCATCGTGGTATGCCCAGATGGAAACGGCCAGCCTGATGATGCACCAGACGGTCAGCAGCAGGAATGCAACGGCCAGCAGGGGGTCCAAGACAACCACTCGTCGGGCGTTGTGATGGGAAGGGTTGCAAAAAGAGTTTTCCTTTGCATCCTGGATATTGCTCTGGGGCCTCGGCCGCCCCTACATAATATTTTCATCTCAGCAAAACACTTAATTACTTATCCATTGGTCTTGTTTTGAGAATAAAACGAAGGGATTCTTTATGCGGAAAATAACGGTGCTCGTAATGGTCTTTGCGATGGTGGCCATGGCTTTCCCGGCGCAGCTTCCGGCGGTCAAGGGAGCGGCCATGACCGAGGACACGAATGTCGATTTCTCGGGGGGCACACTGATGAATCTGTCCGTTCAGGGAACCGGCAGCGCGGGCCGCCTACAGATGAACAGGTCGCTCATGTGGAGGGCAGCGAACACCGCAATCGAACCCGGGATCGCCTCGAGCTCGGGAATGGCGGGCGCATACATCCCGGACTTGAGCTCCACTCTGCTCTATTATATGAACCAGACATGGCTCTACAATGTCTCCAATAACACCTGGACGCAACTCTTTCCCGGGAACTCGCCGCCCAAGCTCTACTATCCCAGCCTCGCGTATGACGCCTATGCCAAAAAGGTGGTCCTTTTCGGCGGAAGGGATATGTCCAACAATTATCGGGATGATACCTGGACGTTCAGCGTATCCACAATGAACTGGGCCAACCCGGTGCCAGCAACCCGTCCTCAAACCAGAAATGCAGCGGTCATGGCATATGACCCGCAGGATGCCATCAATGGCAGGATAGTGCTTTTCGGCGGCTACAGGGGCGCATCGCCATGGGTCCTGCAGGATACCTGGCTCTACAACGCCACGACGAACGTGTGGACGCAGGTGTGGCCGGGCACCCCGCCCACAGGCCGCGAATTGTCGGAGATGACATTCGACCAGACCGCGAACAGGATAATACTCTTCGGCGGATATGACTCGACATGGACGACCATGGCCGACACCTGGTCGTACAACATAGTCACCAACACATGGACGAATCTCAACCCCCCCTCCCCGCCGCTCGGGATGTACGGAGGCGGATTGGTCTATTCCCCCGCATTGGGCCGTGACATTCTGGTCGGAGGCTACACCTACACCGGATTCGTGTACGTCACCGACACATGGCTCTACGACAGCGCATCGAACCGATGGTCGAAGTTGACGGTCAACGGCTCCTATGCAGGCCAGACATACGGTATCCTCACCTACGATACGTCCACGAACATCACGCTTCTGGTGAGGGGCTCGACACCCGCGCCGTTCACCTGCCTGCTGGGCAACCTCACCGTTGAAAATGCAGTTTACACTTCGAACATCAAGGATTCGGGAAGCAGCACCGACCCAGTGCACTGGGACACGGTTACCTGGAGCGGTGACCTTTCCAATGTCAGCGTGAGCGTCCAGCTGGCCTCCAACAACGACGGGAGCTCGTGGGTGTTCAAGGGCCCCGACGGGACCTCGGCCACTTACTACACCTGTTCCACCGGTCAGGAGATTCCCAAGCAGTTCGACGGGGACAGATACCTCCGCTACAGGGTCTATATGAACTCCACCATTCCGATAGGCGCAGCGTCCCTGGACAAGGTCGAGGTCACCTACAACCACAAGCCCGACGGGCCCAGGCTGGTCTATCCCGAGCACGGCAGCTATGTCAACACCACAACGCCGACCTTCCAGATGTCCGCCACTGACTTCAACGGCGATGTTCTGAAATTGGACTTGGAATTGACATTGAACAACTTCAACGATGTGACAGCATACGACCAGACGATATCATCCGCCGGATTCTCGGCGGCATCCTACCCCTCGGGCGCCCCGGCGAATTTCACTATGCCCGGCGGTGTCCTGCTCAACGGAAAAACTTACCAGTGGAGAGCTAGGGCATTCGACGGTTGGGTATGGGGCCCCTATTCCAATGCCATGTCATTCACGGTGGACGCGACCGCGCCGGTAGGCCCGGATGCGGTCAACGACGGCGTTGGCGCTGACATCGACTTCACTGCCAACAATGCCGCCGCAAGCGCCTCCTGGACCGAGGCCAGGGACTTCGAGAGTGGTGTCGCCCGGTACTGGGCATGCCTGGGCACCTCGGCCGGGACCGCCGACGTCGTCGCCCTGACGGATGCGGGCAAGTATCCGAACATCACATTCACGGTGGCCCTCCAGCAGGGCACGAAATATTTCGTCAACGTCCAGGCGGAGAACGGGGCTGGAATCGTTTCCGCGCCTGTATCCTCCGACGGTTTCGTGCTGGACACCACGCCGCCCACCACGCCCGTCGTGGACGACAAAACGAACATAACCAACGACCCTACAACGCTCACGGCCTCCTGGACCTGTTCCGAGGATGTTTCCCCCATTGTCGAATACATGTATGCCATCGGAAATTCAACAGGCGCGGAAAATGAGTGGCCATGGACCTTTGTCGGCCAGGATACCCAGGTCCGGAATTCCAACCTCATGCTAAAGAACGGAAGAACATACTACCTCTCCGTCAAAGCGAGGAACGCCGCAGGGCTGTGGAGCGATGTCGGCAGCTCGGATGGCATCTCGGTCGACACCTCTCTCCCGGCGAACGCCGTGACGGTGAGCATCAGAATCAACGGCGATGCCACCTACACCACGAGCCGTAACGTGAACCTGAGCGTGACCCCGACCGACCAATCCAGCAAGATAGCCCAGGTCCAGTTCAGCAACGACGGTGTGGTGTGGTCGAACTGGTCCAGCCCTGCGGTCTCCTACGACTGGCGAATGTCCGAGCTGGACGGAATCAAGAGCGTCTATGCCAGGGTGACCGACCCGCTGGGCAGGATAGGACCCGCCGCGGGGGACACAATAATGCTGGATTCCACCCCGCCTGTGCTGGAGAGGTTCGAGGCGGCCCCCGAGTTCTCGGCGAACCGGAGCTTTGCGTTCACGCTGGGAGCCTCGGACGTCACATCCGGCGTCAAGGATATGAGGATTGACGCCGGGAGCGGCGGCCAGTGGACGACCTTCAGCGCCACCGCCACCGTGTCCGTCTCGGAGGGCGACGGCGCCAAGGTGATACTGGCATACGTCAAGGACGCTGCGGGAAATGTCGGCCCTGCGCGGGAGCTGCGTGTCTACCTGGACACGACTCCTCCTCAAGATGTGACTATCGTATTGAACAACGGCGCCCCCGTCACCTCCTCGCGTGCCGTCAATGTGAGGCTGGCGGCTATCGATGCCGTCAGCGGAGTGGATTCCTATGCATTGCGGAGCAACGGCACCGACTGGTCCGCCTGGATACCCTTCGCCGCTTCGGGCAATTTCACCTTGAGCGAGGGTGACGGTCTGAAGGTGGTTTTCCTGAAAGTGCGGGACAGGGTAGGTAACGAGGCGCAGGCACAGGCTTCCGTGATACTCCAGACATCCCAGCCCACCATCACCGTGACATCGCCCTCCGAGGGAAAGACGATCGGAGGGAAGGTGAGCGTCAAGGGAACCGTCCAGAGCAGCCTGACGGTAGATCGCATAGAGGTGAGCATCGACGGCGGTGGCTGGCAGGCGGCCTCGGGCACCGGTCCATGGAGCTTCACGCTGGACTCATCACAGTATGCGAACGGACCGCACACGCTCAAGGTCAGGGCCGTCACTGCCGCTGGTCCATCCACTCCGAGCGAGACGACCCTGAAATTCAAGAACGGTCCCGCAGCGGTGACCGTGGACACACTCTCGGGATTGACCATCGGATTGATATTTGCCATTTTGCTTGCGGTCGTCGGTGTGGCCCTTTGGGCGCGTGAGGTGTCCCGGAGGGGCAGGGGCGGTCCGGGGCATGTCCCGCCTGAGACGGAATCAGGGGGCGAGACCGTCAGCGAGCCCCCCGAATACCAACCACCGGCAAAACGCGAGAACCCGCGCCCGAATGTCGAGAGGGCCCATTCAGCGGCCCCGCCGCCGGTACGGCAGACATCCCGGCCGGAGCAGCCTCCTCAGATGCCAGCCGCCGAAAAGGCGGAGGTTCCCCAGGCTCCGGAGACCAGTTTCGTGGCAGCTCCCGCGAGCGAAGCCCCGCAGGCTCCACCGGAGCCGGCCAGCCCGCCGCCGCAGCCCGAGCCGGCGCCCGTTTCCCCGCCAGAGCCAACCCCGACTGCAGCATCGGAGGCGAGGAGGACCGACCTTGATGCGGACCTGGATGCGATACTGAAGAAGCTCAGGCCGTGAACATCTGATATCCCCCCTGTTTTCGGGGAAGCATCCGGCGGGCCGTCGCACCGGCCCGCCGGTTGCCTTTTTTCAATGCGAAAAGGTTTTTCTAATGAACACAATATCCTATTCAATATAGAACACTGGATGTGATGTTATGGCCGATCGAAAATCGCTGTATTGCGTGTTCACTTGCCTATTGATGCTGGCGGCGCTGTTCCCGCTCTCGGGTCCGGCAGGTGCCGCCTCCACGCGCACGGTATGGACGTACAGCGCGCCGGGCGAGATCCGGACGACCCCGGCCATCGGCGACCTGTACGGCGACGGCACGCCCGAGGTCGTGGTCACGGCCCAGACAGGCGGCGTCATGGTGCTCGACAGCAGCGGCGCCCTGAAGTGGGCCTTCCAGAGGCCCGCCGGCATAAGCTCCTCCCCTCTCCTCGCGGATGTCAATTCCGACGGAAGACCGGAGATAATCGCCGGCATCGCCGACGGCACGGTCGTCGCGCTCGTTCCCGGCTCGGACCCTCTCTGGAGCTATGCCTCCGGAGGCGCGGTCCGCTCCTCGCCGGCGGCCGCTGACATCAACGGCGACGGCAAGCTCGAGGTCATCTTCGGCTCGGACGACAACAGCGTCTACGCCCTGGACAGCGCCGGAAAGAAGCTGTGGAGCTTTGCGACCACCGGCGATGTATCGGCCTCGCCAGCGGTCGGCGACGTGAACCAGGACGGAAAGCCCGAGATAGCAGTGCCGTCGGAGGACGGGACGCTCTACCTCCTGGACACGGCGGGCAGCCCCCGCTGGGCCAAGGTCCTTGGCGCTCCCATGTCAGGCTCCCCCGCGATGGCGGACGTCGACGGCGACGGTTTCGCGGAGGTCCTCGCAGCGGCAATGGACGGCAAGGTATACGCGGTCGACAGGGTCGGCGTCATAAAATGGACGTTCACGGCAGGCGGCGCAATCAATTCCTCCGTCGTTGCGGGCGACGTCGACGGGAACGGAGAGACAGAGGTCATCTTCGGCTGCGCCGACGGCAAGCTGTACTGCATCTCTCCCAAGGGTACACTCAAGTGGTCCTATCCAACGGGCGGCATCACGGGCTCCCCCGCGCTCTTCGCGGCCGGCGGCGAGAAGAGGATCGCATTCTATTCCGGCGACGGCAACACGTACGTCCTCAACGGGAAGGCGGCCAAACTCTGGACCTATCCGTCCGCCAACTATCCTCCGGCATCCCCCGTCATCGGGGACCTGAAGGGCGCCGGCGAATCGTACCTCATTATCGGCGGAAGGGACAGCACGGTCTCCTGCGCCAACACCGGCGAGCTCGCCACCTTGGACTGGAGGATGCTCCAGCACGACCCTGCGCGCACGGGCAACCTGCTTTCCACGAAAGGCGGGGTTCTCCCAGGGACCTATCTGTGGTCCAACCTGCTCGCCGCGCGCGTCCAGGACACACCCGCGCTCGCGGACGTCAACGGCGACGGCATGCGCGAGGCCGCAGTGGGCGCCAGCGACGGCCGAATCTACCTGCTCCGCACCACCAACGGCTCCCAGGTGTGGACGTTCGCATCCGGACCCGGTTACCAGTCCCTTGTATCGCCTCTTATTGCAGACATCAACGGCAACAACGTCCTGGAGGTAGTAGGCGGCTCCACCGACGGCAACCTCTACGCCCTTTATCCGTCCAACGGCACCCGTATGTGGGAGAATGCGATGGCCGTCTGGGATTCGACACCTTCCGGCGCCGACATCGACGGCGATGGCACTTACGAGGTCATGATGGGAGGAGGCACTAACGAGTATTTCGTGCTCAACGGCAACAACGGCTCCGTGAAGACGAAGACGCTCCTGGGCGGGGTAATAAGCAACCCGGCGGCGATAGCCGATGTGAACGGCGACGGGAAGCTGGAATCCGTCGTCGGGGCCGGAGACGGCATCCTGAGGGCGGTCTGGCCCAACGGCACGGTCGCGTGGAGCACACCCTCCCTGTCGGCGAGCGGGTGGATATCTCCCCCGGCGCTCGGGGACATGGACGGCGATGGATACCTCGACGCCATCGTTGGCACGGGCAACGGCTTCGTGCATGCTTTCAGCGGCTACAACGGTGCGGAGCTCTGGAAGCGCTCGCTAGGTGCGACGGTAGCGGTGTATGCGGCACCAATGGTGCTGAATGTTCCGGGCGGCTCGTCCTGGGACGTCGTGGTCGTGGCTGATGATGGTAACCTCCAGGCACTTTCCGGCGATGACGGTCAGGTGATATGGAAGGTCATGATAGGTGCGCAATCCTCTGCGGCGGCGGCGGATATCGACGCGGACGGGGCGCTGGACATCGTGCTCGGCACGAAGAACGGCATCGCGGCCTATTCGCCGGCCGGAATGCTGATGTGGAGCTTCCCCTCGGTCGGCGGGGTTGTCGCCTCTCCCTCCGTTTCGGATGTCAACAACGACGGTGCGCTCGAGGTCGTCTTCGGTGCGCAGGATGGCCGCGTCTACGGCGTGTGCGCCGGCGGGCTCTGCGATAAGGGAGCGAACCCCTGGCCCACCTACTGCCACGACAACAGGCGCACGGGGAACCCGTATTCATTCGACGGCAAGTTCCTGCCCGACATCGTCCTCACACCGGGCCTCATCACCCTTCCCACCGCCCTTCCCAACGAAGGGACCAGCATCTTCGTCAATGTGACCGTGAGGAACGCGGGCGCGTCGCCCGCGGACGGCTTCTCGGTGACGCTCACCGACAACGGAAATCCCATCACCGACCCGGCCTGGGTCTCGACGCTCCCTGCCGCGTCCGATGTCACGCTGCCGTTCAACTGGACCCCGGTCGGAGGCATCCATACGCTGAGAGCGTCGGCCGACACCACCACAGCTATCACGGAGAGCCGCGAGGACAACAACAATGCATCACGGGACGTAAGGGTCAACTACCGTCCCATCGCGGATGCCGGTTCGGACATGAGGGTCGGATTGGGCGATATCGTTATATTCGACGGCAGCGCCTCGAGGGACGTCGACGGCATCATCAAGGAGTACAACTGGTCCTTCGGCGACGGCAACTGGTCCCGCGGGCCAAACCCGACCCACAAGTACACGGCTTTCGGCAACTTCACCGTGACCCTTACCGTCACGGATGATTCCGACATCACGGGCGCGGATTCGATATTCGTTTCCGTGAACAGCCCTCCCAAGATAGTGAACTGGACGCCGGCCGGCGATGTCGTGCTGGCGGAGAGCGCTACGCAATACTTCTCGATAACCGTGCTTGACCCGGAGGGTGACATCATCAACGTCACCTGGACGCTCGATGGCGTGGCGGTGGCCCATGGCACGGCCCACACGTATGTCCCCGACTACTATTCGGCGGGGCACCACACCCTTGTCGTGAAAGCGACGGACGGCGCCATGAGCGCCGAGAGGAGCTGGGGTATCGATGTTACGGATGCGGAATCGCCTATAATGTCCTTCACACCGGCCGACCGCAACCTCACACTGAACACCGGCGACGCGCAGGGCTTCAAGCTCGTCCTGAGGGACAAATACCCCGTGAAATGGTCCGTGGACGGAGCGGTCATCAACGGCGCCTTGTCCACCGAGTTTGTGCTCTCGACGGGACGCAGCTCAGCGGGACGGCACACAGTAAGGGCCACCGTGAGCGCAGCGGGCCATGATGACTGGCGGGAATGGGAAGTGAGGGTGTTCCAGTTCAACTCTCCGCCGAGCATTGACTTCTCGGAGCCCTCCGCGGACAGCTTCATGATACTGGCCGACGGGAAGCAACTCTTCACGGTCGCCGTGAGCGACAAGGACAGCCCTGCCATGTACATCCACTGGTTCCAGGACGGTGCGGCGCTGCTCAACGAGACGGAGCGCGACTTCCTGTTCATCGAGAGGGTGGGCCGCGGCACACGGAACATCACCGTGATAGTGAGCGACGGCGACAGCAGCGTGTCCCGGACATGGCTCCTTTCGGTCAACAATCCGCCGACATCGCTCTTCA
>Ga0315287_10005837_pt1 | contig 12171 bp, 6 predicted proteins | sample YL17G11_0_MG_FD_205037 | JGI IMG/M metagenome (GOLD analysis project Ga0315287, IMG submission 205037) | Sediment microbial communities from Yellowstone Lake, YNP, Wyoming, USA - YL17G11_0 | ecosystem: Environmental > Aquatic > Freshwater > Lake > Sediment | place: USA: Wyoming | collected...
TGGTAGCCGGCGCTCTTCCCGTCAAGCATTATCCGCTTGCGCCATATGCCGCCCTTGTGCTCGAGCTTCACATCAGGCGTTCCCTTAAGGTATGTGGCGGGAGTGCCGATGCCCACGACGGGCACGCCGAAGAGCGTTGCGACGTTCACGGAGGGCAGATGGGTGAACGATGCCTTGACGCCCGCCATCCCGCAGGCGGCGACCCTTCCCTGCTGCACCGCCGTGAGCCACACCGCCGGAATGTGCTTTTCGAATTCGGCGGCATCGCCGGCGGCGAATATCTCCGGGTCCGACGTCCTCATGTCCGCCCCCACAACTATCCCGCGTTCGGTCCGCAATCCGGCGCCCTTCGCCAGCGAGAGCTCGGGCCTCACTCCGATGCAGATGACGACGAAATCGGAATGAACCTCCAGCTCATCCTTGCCGGGTCCTGAAAGCCTGACAGTCACGCCCCCATCTTTTTTTTGGAGAGCGAGGACCTTGTGCCTCAGAAGCGTTCGCACGCCGTTCTTCTCCAGCACATCTTCGACAGGCGGGGACATGTCCCTGTCCAGGATGCGCGGGAGCACGCGGTCCTCCATTTCCACGACCGAAACATCGAGCCCGCGGCGCCTCAGAGCATATGCGCATTCGAGGCCGGAGAATCCAGCGCCCATCACGACAGCGCTCTTCGCCCTGCCTGCGGCTCCGAGCAGCGTGCGCGTGTCCTCGAGCGAATTGAAGACGAACACATTATCGGTTCTGGGATGGACGAGCTCCGCTCCCGGTATCTGAGGGACGAACGGGATGGAGCCAGGCGCGAGCAGAAGTGCGTCGTAAGAAATGGCCTCACCGTCGCCCAGAACGACCTTCTTCTTCGCAGGCTCGACAGCCTTGACGTCCGCACCCAGACGCGGCTGGGCGCCCATATCCCGGAACGCCTTTTCGTCGTGGGTGAATATCTTCTCCTCCGACGCCTCGCCCGACAGGACGTATGGAAGCGCGCAGAGCGAATAGGCGCGCCTGTCCCTCGAGATCAGGACAACATCCTTCCCGAGCTCCCGCAGCCTCTCGGCGGCGGCGATTCCGGCGGCTCCGGCGCCCACGATGACGAACGCCATCGCCACCCCATGGCCCGCCCCCCCAAATAAGGTTGCCCTCATTTTTATTAAGGGGGAGCATGATGCGTGGAGCATGCAAAAGGGCTATACCGTTCGGGTCGCCTGGGACGACACCGACTGCACGCGCCGCATCTATCTGGGCAAATACATAAAATGGGTCGACGACGCCTGCACCGAATATCTCAGGGACCGGGGCCTGACGTTCGACCAGGAGGGCTGGCTCTCGCTCAACGGGAAGGAGCTCAACGAGTCGTTCGTCGTGGGCGAATACTCCATGCGCATGGAGAAGGTCTCGGGATTCGACGAGGTGCTAACGGTCAGGATATCCGTCAAGGAGATGCGCAGGCGCGTGATAGTGTTCAAGGGTGAGATATTCGACGGCAAGGGGGACATGTGCGCCCACGGCACGCTGACCTATATCTACATCAAGCGAGGGACCAAGTCGACCGACATCCCGGAGCACATCGCCAAATTGCTGCCAGTCTCCAAATGAGCACATCGCCAAGCTTGTGTCCCTTTCCAAATATGTTCATCGCCGGGCCGCTGCCCTTTTCCGAATAGTTACATTGTAACTACAATAAAAAGAAATGATTATATACAATCCCGCCATTCTCCGCTGGGGAGACGATTATGGCACAGAAGAAGAACTGGGATTACTCGAACATGCCGGGCGCGAAGAAGTTCCCGAACCTCTTCAAGCCGATCAAGGTCAGGAACATGACCGTCCCGAACCGCATCAAGTACGCGGCGACGGAAGACAACCTGAACGACCACAACGGGTTCATAACGCCCGCGGGACTGGAATACATGCGCGAGCGGGCCAAGGGCGTCGTGGGCGGCATCTGCTGCATGCAGGGCGTATACATGGACCCCAAGCGCGAGGGACAGGGCTATGTCGGGCAGGCAGCGGCCTGGGATGACAAGTTCCTGCCGGGCCTCACCAAGATGGCCGAGGCCATCAACGGCGAAGGTGCGGTCTCCGATTACCAGCTTATGCACTGCGGCAGGGTCGGCGGCGTCGAGCTCGAATACAGCGTCGGACCGTCGCTCGTTCCTCAGAGGCTCAAGATATTCAGGCCGGTCCATGAGATGTCCCACGAGGACATCAAGACCTGCATCAAGCAGCATGCCGCGGCGGCCAAGCGCGGCGTCCAGGCGGGCTTCCAGATGATGGAGATATCCGGCATCGTGGGATACCTGCTCTCCAACTTCATCTCCGCCTACACGAACAGGAGGACGGACGAGTACGGCGGCGACATCGAGGGCCGCTGCCATTTCATGACCGAGACCATCCAGAACGTCAGGGACGTAATAGGCAAGGACATGCCCCTGATGATACGCCTGTGCGCCGAGGAGCTTCTCAACGAGGTCGGCGGCAATACGCCCGAGGAGAGCATGACCTCCTACAAGCTGGCCGAGAAGGCCGGCATCGACTGCATCAGCGTCACTCAGGGCTGGCAGGAATCCGGGACGCCGGTCATCACCAGGGATATCCCGCAGGGCAAGTGGCTCTACAACGCCAAGAGGGCCAAGGATGCCGTCAAGGTCCCCGTCTCCATGGCGTACCGCCTCTTCGACCCGGCCATCCCCAACAAGGCCATAGGCGACGGCATGCTCGACATCTGGGAGATGTGCAGGCCCATGATAGCGGACCCGTTGCTCCCGAAGAAGGTCCTCGAGGGCAGGCTGGATGAGATAAGGCCCTGCGTGGCCTGCAACCTGTGCCTTGCCCGATTGTTCAGGGATGCGCCCATGACCTGTTATGTTAACCCGCTGTGCTCCCACGAGTGGGATGCAGACTGGGCCATCAAGCCCGCCGAGACGAAGAAAAAGATAATCGTCGCTGGCGGCGGCCCGGCGGGCCTCGAGTTCGCCTGGGTGGCCGCGATGAGGGGCCACGATGTCCACGTCTACGAGAAGGAGGACCATCTGGGCGGCCAGCTCTGGTACGCAGGCAAGGGCCTCTATGGCGACGAGGAACTGATGTTCCATGTCAACTTCGACGTGGCGATGTGCAAGAAGGCCGGCGTGCATTTCCACATGAAGAAGGCGGTAACGCCCGAGCTGCTCGACGAGGAATCGCCCGACACGCTGATAGTCGCCACGGGCGCCAGGTACGGCTATGACAAGGTCCCGGGCGTCGGAAAGATACCCATGTACTCGGCGCTCGATGTGCTCGAGGGCAAGGCCAAGATAGGCGACAAGATTGTGATATGGGGCGGGAAGAAGCCCGCAATATCCGCCGCGCTCTTGCTCTCCGAGAAGCCCGACAGGAAGATATCCATGGTCGTCAAGGAGAGGAAGGTCGGGAAGGATGTCAATCCATCCTACATCTGGAGATACATCCAGAAGCTCAACAGCAAGGGCGTCAAGACCTACAAGGAGAGCAGCATCGAATCCATCGAGGATGGCCGGGTCATCATCAAGGCCCTCTACGAGACCAGGATACCCGTGGCCGCGGACACCATTATCTTCGCCGAGAGGGAGCCCTTGAGGGACCTCGAGGCGGCGGCCAAGGAGAAGAGCATCGAGGTGCAGGTGATAGGCGACTCACTGATACCCAGGAGTCTGTCGAACGCGGTCCATGACGGGTACAGGATGGGCATCAGGATCTAACGGGGGTGTCAAGCATGGCTGAACAGAAGGTTGACGCGGAAAACGAGCTGAGGAAGCTCCTGGGCAAGTTCGACGCGCTGGGCAACATCACCAGGGCGACGTGGTACGAGTTCCGGCAGGCGGCGCTGGACCTGTCGCCCAAGCTCAAGCCGATGGACCTGGTGCTCCACGCCTGGGAGGTCGTGGGTCATGACACATCAAAGGCATATGTCAGTGCGCTGGACCTCTCGAAGCCGACGTTCCTCGAGGACATCGGCAGGTTGATAGTGAACAGCTCCACCATGATGGGCGAGAGCGCCCGCCTCAAGAAGGGCAAGGACGCGAGCGAGGTGTTCGTGGAATGGGACAGGTGCCCCTGGCCCGAGTTCGCCCGCCGCTACGGCGCGACGATGGAGGAGGACGTTCTGGGCTGCGACATGTGGTTCCAGACGGTCATCAAGGACATCAACGAGATATTCAACACGGATGTCAAGCTCGAGACGACGGCCGCCATCCCGAGGGGCGACGTGACCTGCACGAGGCGGCTGTCGATGTCCGACAAGCACAAGAAGCGCCACAATAAGAGGTGATTGACATGGTTGTCGAGATAGATGCGAAGAAATGCAAGATGTGCAGCACCTACAGCGGCCCGGTCTGCGTGGACAAGTGCCCGGACTACGCGCTCGCGCTCAGGGACAAGACCATAATCGTGACCGAGTTCCTGTGCGAGGACTGCAACGAGTGCGGCATGGCATGCCCGGACAAGGCCATCAAAATAAAGAAAGTAACCTTCTGAGCTTTTAACGGGGGCGGGGTGCGCCCTTTTTCGCACCCTTACCAATTTTTCGTCCACTTCTCTTGGAGCGCTTCAGGGCGATGAAGAGCGCCAGCATCCCGGCAATGGGCATCAGGACGGAATTGAATTCGGGCACGAGGAGGTACATCGAGACCTGGTTGTTGGTCCAATCCTGCACCTCGTTGATTCGGTCCGGCACGGGAGGCGAGGCGCTCTCGTTGTTGGTGATGTCGACGCGGGCCGTGATGTTGAATGCCCCTCCGGGCACGTTCTTCCATTGGAAGCTGACCGTCACATTCGTCTCGTAGGGCGGATACGGGTCCGGTTTCAGCCCTCCATACTTGACAATCCGTCCGAGCCATTTCGAGGAGTACGAGCTGTTGTCGCTGTAGAAATCGACGATGAACGGGCGGAACTCCTGCGTCTGGTTGTCAATCAGCACGACCGGGTCGGAGCCGTGCCCTACGATGAGCGCAGGGCCGTACACCGGATGACGACTGAAAACATTGAACGCCACGGCGTAAAGGGTCTTCGAGGAGCTCGTGGATGCATTCTCGAAGTGGTCATCGTACGCGAAATACTGCCAGGCGAAACCGGACACCCCGACCAGAAGCGCCTGGGAGCTGTCCGGCTTCGGGCCTTCCCTCGAGAAGCCCGGCTTGAAAGCGACATCCCACAACGATATTGAGCTGTCGGGGAATGACATCCCTTGGATCGTGTCGTTGCTTCCGTAATAGCGCAGCACCGTTCCGGCGTCCCCGACGAGAAGCGCCGTGTTGTTGAGCGGCTTGAACGCGAGGGCTCTCAGGTCGTTCGAGTCGGAATTAGATAGCGCGCTGACCGAACCGGCGGAGAACTTCCACACGACCCCGTCGTCTCCGACCATGATTGCCTTGTCCGTGCCCGGTATGAACTGGACGCTGCGCATGTCCGTGTTCCCCGGCGTCGAGACGGAGGCGGCCGCATAATGCGTCCTGTTTATGAAAACGTCGTCTATCCACCAGTCGCCGTTCGCGGCGTTGTTGGTGGATGCTATTTGGAACATGAGCCTGAATTTCCCCGTGGGATAATAGCCGTAGAGGTCGAGGCTCTGTTTTTCCCATCCAATCGTGTTTCCCGTGTATGTCAGATAACGGGCGACAAAAGGCCATGTCCACGCCGCGTCCTTGTCCACACGGACATAGAGCTCGCCACGGTCCCCGTTGGCGTCCACCGGGGTCTTGTACATTTGCTGGAACTCCACATACGCCGAGCGCTGGCTGTCATTTGTCAGATTCTGCTCGCCGGTGTATATGTAGTATTTGCTTCCCGATGCACTTTTTCCGTAAGTGCAGTGCATTGAATGGTCAGGGCTGACGTTCTGGTCCGTGACGTTGACCCATTTCGTTCCACCCGCGAACGTCCAGCTCCCGTCCCCCGACTCGAAGTTGTCGGAGAATGCGGAAGACACATTGGGGAACGTGTACACCTTTCCGCCCTTTCCGACAATCAATGCCTTCTGGCCAAGGTCGTCCCAGGCCACATCGAGAAGTGCGTCCCCCGACTCGAATCCGGAGACATTGGTGAAACCCGTTCCGTTATAATCAACCACTGTGCCGTTGGTCCCGACAAGGAGCGCCTCCGGAAGGGTGCGATTCCCGGCGTGGTTCTTGGGATTGAACGAGACGCCCTCGAAATCGGTCCACGGGCATTTGGTGGTATCGAGGGTAGCGAATGCTCCTGTGGATGTGTTGTAGCGCACGACTGTGCGGTTGGAGCCCACGAGCAGTGCGAAATCGCCGCCGGGCGCGAAGGCAATATCCGTGAGGTTCTCTTTGGTCTTGGGGTCGAGGGAAGAGAAATGCTCCCTGAACAGGGGCGGCAGGTTCTCGGACCCGGAGTTCACGACGGTGGCGTTTATCCAAACGTCGTCGCCACCCTTGGGGCTGGCGGGGTCGACCGACACGTTGGTGACATTCAAATCGGGCACCAGCTCTCCTGATATGACAAGCGAGAATGGCTGGGAGCCATTTGTAATCGTATATGGGCTGATACTGACTGAATAAGTGCCGCATTCAGGGGCATTGAAATATACGCATTCGACATTGTTCAACCGGTCGTTGGAGCCGCTCGAGGTCGAGAATCCGCTCGTGAACACATTCCCCTTGTACCTCGTTCCGTTCGGCGCAGTCACATTCAGGTCGAGGTCGTTGACGAGCTTCGGGGAGCTCTGGGCTGCGACCGAGGAACCGGGATAGTCTGTCCAGACCAGAGTGAACTTCAGGGGAACGCCGGCATGCCCCGCAGTGAAATTCAGCACGACTGGAGGGTCGCTAGAATTGAAGCCGGTCGTGTTGTCGACGTAGCGCATCACACGGGGCTTCTCGGGGAACAGGCTGTTGGTCAGGTTGAGGCGGCCCCAGCCCTCGTTCATGTTGGGTATGTCTGCGGTCCCGATATCGTCCGCGCCGTTTATCAGCACGGCCTTGAGGAGTGCCGCAGAGGGTGTGAGGTTCTCGCATTCCACGAAATACTGGCGGGCCAGAATGGCCGCACCCGAAACGTGCGGGGTCGCCTGGCTCGTTCCGCCCATCCATTCATATTTGTCGTTGAAGAATCCCCACCCGGTGCCAGACGCGGCGGATGAACGGCTTGAGAGTATCCATGTTCCTGGAGCCACTATGTCCGGCTTTATGCGACCGTCAAGCGTCCCGCCCCTCGAGCTGAACTCGGCAATGTGCTCGATGTTATCTCCCCGTGAATTGAACTGGGGGCGGTAACTCTCGCTTGCGCCCACGTTGAGCACATTCTTGGACGTTGCAGGCGGTGACGTGGTGTTGGCATCACCGGACCCGCTTGTTCCGTCGTTCCCCGCGGCATACACGACAAGCATCGTGGTGATGTTCCACATGAAATAGTCCGTCTGGTAGCAGGCTTCCACGTATTTCCCGAAATATGAGCTGTCGCTGTAGCCCCAGCTGTTGGAGTGAATTCGGGCCCCGTCGCTGAACGGGGGGCCGTAAAGGTCTCCGAGGTCATTGTAGATGTAGAGCCCGCTGCCCGAGGTGCCGTCGCCGCAGGCCTGCACGACGATGCTGGCCTCGGGCGCCACGCCACGGAACTTCCCGTTGGACGCGTTGCCCCCTCCGGCGGCGGTGCCCGCGACGTGGGTCCCGTGTCCGTTAGTGTCGTCAGTGTAATCCGTGCTGGAGCTCAGCAGCTCCCCCGTGACGTTGTACCACTTGAGAACGCGGCCCGTGAAATCGGGATTGTTGGGCTGGTTGTCCGAGTCGTTGCCGGTGTCGAGCCCGCTGTCCGCGATGGCGATTATCTGGCCCTTTCCGGTGAGCCCGTAGACCTCGTTCGTCATGTTCACGCGGGTGATGCTTCGGGCCATGTCGTTCCAGAATCCAGGTGTGAGCACCGGTTCGATGAACTTCACATCCGGAATGTTGGCAATCTGCGATAGGATGGTTGCGTTCGCATGGACCGTCAGGACGCTGGAGACCACGCTGCCCGCGTTTCCCCCAAGCGCCGCTATACGGGAACTTACCGACGCTTCGTTCTGATATGTCGAGACCTTCAACGCGAGTTCTCCCGTCTTGTCTAGGAGCAGCGGGTCCACACGGAACGCAGGCTGGTGGATGCCGACCCATCTCACTCCAGGAAGAGTGCGCAAGGCGGCCGCATCGTTCGACGGCAAACGGACTATCATGCCGTATGTCGGGATGTAGTCGAGCACCGTCCCTCCCAGGGCTTCGACGCTTGCGGACTTCTGCGCGTTTATGGACGAGTTGAACTGGACAATGTAGTAACCGTTGGGTTGGTCGGTGACGTACCGCTCCGGCAGGGCAGGAAGACCCTCGAGCGGGTCGAAGGTAGCGATGGCGAACTGGAGCAGGGGTCGGATTGCAGGAGCAGCGGTATCCTCGTGGGAGCGGCTCCAGTCAGTGGAGCGGGCGAACACGCTGTAATTGATGCCTATTCCTGCAAGGAGCTCGCGAGGCACGGCGGTCTCGAGGGATGGGCCTCCCGCCGCCGCTTGAATTGTCGATACCTGCTCCCATTTCCACTGCTCGGCGCTGGAGCCGGTGAAATGCTCGAGCGTTGCGCAGATGATATTTTCGCTCCGACCCTCGATCGCAACGAGGTACTGGGCACCGGAGGCAAGCCAATCCGGGGCATAGCCCCCCTTGGCTCCGGTTGAAATGAATAGCTCCGTCCTGTCCGAGCCTATCCGCGGGACAGGCGGCGGTGCCTGGGCCGGCACCGATGACGGCGGCTCGGGGGTCACGGGTGGCGTGGTCGCCTTGGGCGACCCGCGGCGCGTTTCGAAAGGAATGACGGTGCCGGAAAGAGCGTTTCCCTTCACGCTCGTGGACATATAGAGCGCCGGTTCATCGAGCAGGCCGGCCGTTTTCGTTATGTCTATATCGGGTGCGGCTCCTCCCGTGACATCGTTCTCGGAATCAGCCGATACGATCGCCTTCGATGAAAGCGATGCCCAGTCGGCGAAGGCGCCGTCTATCTCGATGCCGGAAGGATTGCCGACCGTGACCTTCGCTTCCAGCCCCGAAACAGGGGCAAGAAGCTCCACGGCGACGGGCCAGGCATCATTCGCTACCTGTGCCTGTATCGCATCAGCTCCGATGGTGTAGTATGCTCCCGGAGCCTTGATGGATATCCAGAAAGACTTGCTCACTCCGGCGCCGAGCATGGGCTTGATGGGCGGCGACAGCTCGAGCCACTCTCCGGACCCGCTGACCGAGGCTACCAGAATGTCCCCGGCGGTCATGCCTCCTGCGCCGTCGTCCTCCCTCAGTGCGAGCTCGAGCGGAGCTCCCTGCAGGTGGGTGGTGTTCAGACGGACCCGCAGGGCTGAAATGGATGTGTCCTGGCTAGCCTTGATGGTCACGCGGGCGAGGGCCACATCGTCCCCCTCCGCAGCCCGCAGAGGTGCGCAGGGCTGTAACCTTGCATGGACCATCGGGCCCGTTGAAATGATGTCATCCAGATGGTCGCTTCCCGTTTTCGCATCGAAGGAGTATACACGGACCAGAGGGTCCGAATCGAGCTGGAGGGCGACGCAGCCTTCCAGGGAGTTCCCCCGGGCAGAGGCACGGCCGGCTTCGGGAAGAGTCCAGGCATTCCAGTCGTGAGGCGAGCGCGCTGCATCGAACCTGGAAACGGTCACTCCAGTGGCCAGGCCCTCCATCCCGGAGATCTCGATGAGCCAGTCCGCACCGATACCGTCCAAATTGTATCCGGTCCCGGCGCTCCTGTCGGCATCCACAAGGATGATGAAGCTGTCCAGCTTGTTCTCCTCCGGCGCTCCCTTCAGGATGTTTCCCTCGGTGATGAGCTGGAACGCGAACCATGAGCTCCAACGGTGGATGCGCACGGTCCGCAGGTCGATGGAGGACGATGGCGTGTCGCGTGCATCGTCCTGGACAGCTGTACGTCCTCCCCAGTCGTTGAAAGAGCCGTCGATGACGATGGGCGGCTCGCGCACAGGTGTCATCATCGACAGGGCGGGCAGGACCATAAGGGCGGCGACCGCCAAAGCAACCATGACCGTTATCCTGGCATGCTTTCGGCGCCGGCGCACAATCCCAAAGGCCTCGCGCTCCCCCGGTCCACCTGTCGAGCCACGGCCGTTCACGAGGCCGTTGCCATTGACAAGGCCACGGCCGTTGACAAGACCGTTGCCGTTCACGAGACCGCTCCCGTTCGTCAGCCCCCGGCCGTTGGTGAGCCCCTTTCCGTTGACGAGCCCATTGCCCTTGCCGTTCACAAAGCCGTTGCCATTGACAAGCCCTCGCTTCCCGTTCGAGCCTCGTCCGTTCACACCATTTTTCGCGGGTGCAATCTGTTTGGGCGCACCGTTGGTCAAGGGTGTGCGGGGCGTTGGGGCTTCGACATCCCAGACGGGTTCTGTCTTAGCGGTCTGGGCATTTGAATTCAAAGGTGGGCCAGGTTCCTTCATCTTGTCTTCCATTGTTTCAATGACCTCGGCCACGACCGGTACTGGTCTATCGGGGCCTCGTATATCCGCTGGTTCCGCTCCGAGGATTTCTGCAAGGGGCTCGGGAGGAGGCACCGCCTTCATCTCGGGCGGTCTTGGGACGGCGGGTTCGGGAGCCCTTGGTGCGACAAGTTCTTCCTTCAACTCCTCCGCCTTGGGGCCGGAATGACCAGCAAGGCGGCCAATGAGGTCCCTCAGCTCATCTACCGAAACCGTGGCCTCGGACTTCGAACCATCCTTTCTCCCATCCCCGCTCGAGCGGGGGGACGTTTTTTCCGGCGACATCGCAGCGACGACCTATCCTTGCCTTTTGGCCCGGTTCTCGGCCCAATTGACCGGGAATTCATTCGTCGTGATAGACAGTGCATTGTATCTTATATAATTATATGGCGCAACTATTTGGGCAATGCCTGATTCACGACCTCGGCCAGGTCCATCACGGTCACGGGCAGCTTGCGCTTCAGGAACGTGAACCGGAAATTGATGAAGCACGTAGGGCAGGCGCTCACGAGCACATCGACCTTGGACGGCAATATGGAGCGCTCGAACTTGGCGTTCGCCGCCTCCATCGCCATGTTCGAGTCGATGGACCACAGGCCGCCACCGCCGCCGCAGCACATGGAGCGGTCCCTCGTCGGCGACATCTCCTTCAGCGTCAGTCCCTCGATTGACCTCAGGACATCGCGCGGAGGTTCGTAGACCTTCGAGTGCCTTCCCAGCGAGCACGGGTCATGGTATGTGACCGTCATTGGCTTCTCGAGCTTCAGGGTCGGTTTTGCGGCGGCCACGAACTGCGCGAAATGCAGTATCTCGACGCCCTCCGGCGGCTTAACTCCCAGCACGTTCGGGTACAGATTCGTGAGCGCATTGAAGCAGCCCGAGCAGGAGGTGACGACCTTCTTCACACCTGAATCCTTGATGGCCTTCACGACCTTCTCGGCGTTGGATTTCGCCTCGTCCATCAGGCCCAGCACCACGAGGGGCTCGCCGCAGCAGGGCTCTTCCTTGAGCAGCCGGAAGCCGCCCGCGAGCTTGTCCAGAACCTCGGCGGTCGCCTTGGCTATGTTGGGCGCCATTATCGACGGCGCGCAGCCTGCCCAGTAGAGCACCTCGGCATCGTCCTTGGCCTTCATGGGCTCCTTGACCCAGCTGCCCTTGGTCCTCGTGCCCGACTTGAACGGGCTTCCCGTCTTCAGGATGGACTCGAGGACGTTCTTGACGGCCGCGGGAGCAAAGCCCGCCTTGTTCGCTCTCTTGCGGAGCTCCATGACCAGTTTCGGGATGTCGAGGCCATGGCCGCATATCTCGTGGCAGCGCCCGCATTGGGTGCAGAGCCACGGTGTCCTCTCCAGGAATTCCTTGTCGTCGGCCTCCCCTATCTGTATTCGGCGGACGAGCTTGCGGACGTTGTAGTCGCTCACCTGGCTCGTCGTGCAGGCGGAGGTGCACATTCCGCACTGCAGGCATGTCCAGAACTGCTCCTCCAGCTTCTTCTCCTCGGTGCCGCTCATCTCCCATACCCCCCTTCCTTACCACCTGTTAACCGTGATTTTCCTCTTTTGCGCCAGTGGGCGCCTGTTCCTTCCCCGCATCCCCTAATTTCAATTCATCTGATAAAGCTTTCATCGTGGCCACGAACTTGGGTCCGTCCGCCGCCGAGAGCCATACGCACCGGA
>Ga0315287_10005838_pt1 | contig 12171 bp, 11 predicted proteins | sample YL17G11_0_MG_FD_205037 | JGI IMG/M metagenome (GOLD analysis project Ga0315287, IMG submission 205037) | Sediment microbial communities from Yellowstone Lake, YNP, Wyoming, USA - YL17G11_0 | ecosystem: Environmental > Aquatic > Freshwater > Lake > Sediment | place: USA: Wyoming | collected...
CTGTGCTCATCTTGGCCAATAGCGCCTTGGCATACTCGAGATTCCATTCCTTGTCGGCGTCCAGGAACACAAAATCGAACGGACCGTCGAGTTTGGGGACAAGCACATGGCCGTCTCCGAGACGAGCGTCGATCCAATCCGCCAATCCGGCCTCCCGGAAATTCCTGACCGCCTCGGCCTGGCGGCCTTCGTCGATCTCGATGGTAATCAGCTTGCCGCCGGTTTTGTGGAGAGCCCAGGCGATCCAGATTCCCGAGTGGCCGGTGGATGTTCCAACCTCCAGGGCGCGTTTATATCCCCGCGCGACGATCAAGTCGTAGAGGATTTTGCCGTCCTCCGCGGGAACATTGAGGTCATGCCAGCGGCCCCGGCGGGCATCGAGAAACGCGCGGACCTTGGCGTCGAGGTCCGGAGCACTCTGCGGGCCGGAAAAAATCTTGCCGCCGGCCAGGCCGAGACCGCCCGCCGTCAGGACCGCGAGAAGAATTAAACCCATTCGGCTCCACGGGCCGAAGCCCGGGGTATATCCAGGGTTAATACTGAGCGGCGCCATGTGCCCCGATTTTAAAATCGGGGTTTTGCGCCGCGAACGTATAATCGATGTTTTCCGAATCGGCATGATGCGCCCCTTGATAGCCAGGATAAAAACACGGAAGCGCTATTTTATACCAAGCCCCCGTCATTACGAAATCCCTCACATTGACATGAATTTTTGGAAGAGGACCACAAATTATTGAACTGGCGGGAGGGAATTGCTAGACTGGTCTTATGTTCGGAAAGCCCATCCCCCTCCTTCTGGTTTTAGCCCTGGCCGGGCCCGTCCTGGCGCTCGAGCCGCCGACCCGGGCGGAGATCGAGCAATACCGGCGCAACGGCACTTTCGCCGCCCGTCTCCAAAACGCCCTGACCTTCGGCAACCATCTCGCCGATCCGCGACTCGTCCGCAATCTGCGGACCCGGCTCGAGCGAAGAGTGAAGGGAAGGGATCCGGAGGGACCGGGCGATCCACTGAACGACCTGGCTCTTCCCTCCGGCCGCCAAAGCGGCCTGCCGGCCAAAGGCAACGTCAAAGTCTTCGCCCTCCTCATCGATTTCCCGGATTATCCGGCCGTGAATTCCGCCCCCGTGATCGCGTCCAAGCTCTTCGGCGACGGCGACACCGGGTATCCCTATGAGAGCCTGCGCAATTACTACAGACGCTCGTCCTACAATATGCTCGAGATCGGGGGCGCTACGCTCGGCTGGTACAGAGCGCCATACCCCCGCGCGGGCATGGCCATGACCTCCGCCGCCCGCCAAGCCCTGATCATGGAGGCGCTGACCCATTTCGACAGCCTGGGTCACGATTTCGCTCCCTATGACAACGACAACAACGGGGCCATCGATTATTTCATCGTCGTCTGGGCCGGCCCGAACAACGGCTGGAGCAACTTCTGGTGGGGTTATCAGACGACGTTCACGGACCCGAGTTTCCAGCTCGACGGCAAGCGGTTCTATTATGCGAAATATTCCTGGCAATGGGAGTCCCGCAACTGGCCGGGCCCCTATGACCAGATCGTGGTCATGCACGAGACGGGTCACGCCCTGGGCCTCCCCGATTACTACGACTACGACGCCGCGGTGGGACCGCGCGGCGGCGTGGGCGGCTTGGACATGATGGATGCCAACCGCGGAGACCACAACTGTTTCAGCAAAATGCTCCTGGATTGGATAACACCCGAAGCCTTCAACTTCGGCACGCGGGGATTCGCGCTGGGCGCATCGGGCGCATCCCCGAAGGCCCTGCTGGCCATGCCTGAATTCGACCCGGCCAAACCTTTCGACGAGTTCTTCATGATCCAGAATCGAACCCGGACCGCCAACGATGCCGCACTTTCCGCGGACGGGCTGGTCGTCTGGCATGTCGACGCCCGCTTGAACACGGCCGGAACCAACTTCAAATACGATAACTCCTATACTGAGCATAAGCTCCTCCGGCTCATGGAGGCGGACGGACTGGAACAGATCGAGAGAGGGTATGCCTATAATCCGGCGGATTATTTCAACGCCGGAAGCACTTTCTCCCCGGCCACCACCCCCGACAGCAACCGCTACGACGGCACCGCCCCCGGCCTGACCCTCTGCGACATCGGGCCGGCCGGGGCGACGATGGCATTGAACACCGACATCCATTACACGCTCCTTCAACCGGAGGCGGGCTCCCTCACCCGCTTGGAAAGCGATTTCGTTTTCTTCCGCGAGTTCATCAATAAATTGACCTGGGTGCCGAACTCCCGGAACCGGACGGAAGTCGTCAAGTACCGAATCTGGAAGAAGCCGAAGTCTTCCGGTAACGACGCCTATGTCTATCTGGCCGATGCGAAAGCGCAGGCCAATCCCGTCTTCGAACATCGCGGCCTGAAGAAGGACGACACCTTCACCTACCGGATCATCGCCGTGGACAAGAACGGCGTCGAAAGCGCGGCGCTGGAGGTGGGACAGTGAGCCGCCGACTCGCCGTCCTCCTCGCTGTGACGCTGGGGCTGACTTCGGCCGTCTCCGCCCTTACCATCCGGCTGGGCGGCGCTTTCGGAACGCGGGTCCTCAACGACGCCAAGATTCGGGATGCCTACGGCACGGGAGTGGCCTATTCCGCGGGCGCCGAGTTCGGCTTCGGGCGCGGTTGGACGGCCGGACTCTCTTTCGAGAGCGGCCGGACGCAGACCGGCAAACTCGGCTTGTCCGCATCAAACGCGCAATTCGGCCTGTGGGGATTGGATTTCACCGCGGGCTACGAACTGCGACTGAGAAAGTTCGGCTTTTTCATCCGGGCGGGTTACGGGCTTTATCATTACCGCCAGACGGTCGAATACGAGTATGTTCAGGACTATAAAGTCGACGCTTTGGCCTCGACCCTCGTCGCCATCGCGGGGCTCAAGTATTATCCCTGGAATTTCCTGTATCTTTCGGCCGGGGCCAAGTTCGTCCCGCTCAAAGTCAAACCTTATGATCAGACCGTGGACCTGGGCGGTTGGCGTTTCGCCGGAGGCCTGGGCTTGGCCTTCGATTTCTGATCTTGCCATCCGGCGTCGTCCGCGGCGATCGCAAAAACTGGACCCGCTTTGGCCAATGGGGCTATAATGAAGTTGATCACTTCCGTTTTGTGCGGGGAAGCGAGGCGGCACGGTGTTCGGCCAACGGCGAAGCCGCGCGGGTTTAGCCGATCCTAGCCGTTTTCGAGGGAAGCCGGATCGGAAAGAATCCGGCCGGCGAAGATGTCCGAGTATCCCGGACCAAGACCGTTAGATCGAATACGGGATATGAGTTCTGAGCCGCCGAGAAAACGGCGCGGGAACGGCGTGAAAAACCCGCGCCGCCGGGCTGAATACCGTGCCGCAATCCGCACGGAATGGAAGCGAGCCAATAAAGCTATTCCCATGAAGCTCCTTAAAATCGGCATCTCCGGGGTGCGCGGGATCGTCGGCGAATCAGTGACTCCCAAATTGGTCCTGGACTTCGCCTCGGCCTTCGGCGCCTTTGTCGACGGAAAGCCCGTGATCCTGGGACGCGATACCCGGATTCACGGCCCCATGCTCCGGGCCGCCTGCGTCTCGGCTCTTTTGGCCGCGGGAAGCGACGTCCTCGACCTCGGCGTTTGTCCGACGCCCATCCTCCAGAAGGCCGTCCGGGAGCTCCGGGCCGGCGGCGGCCTTTCGATCACGGCCGGCCACAACGACATTCAGTGGAACGCCCTGACCTTCATCGGCCCCGAGGGGGCCTACCTCAACCCGTTTCAGGGCGCCGAAATGCTCGACCTTTATCACCTCGGGCGTTTCCGGAGCGCCGACACGGACAATCTGGGCCGGCTTGAAACCGACCCTGGCGCGGCCGCCCGGTACTTCGCCGCTCTGGCCGCATTCCTCGACGTCGAAGCCGTCCGCCGGGCCCGCTTCAAGGTCGTCATCGACGCCTGCGCCGGTGCGGGGGCGCCCTATCTCCGGTCATTCGCCGACGCTCTCGGGTTTGACCTCATTCCGCTCAATGACGAGCCCTATGGATTTTTTCCCCATGACCCCGAACCCCGGCCGCGCAACGCCCAGCAGACCGTGTCCATCGTCAAGGTCATCGGCGCCGACGCGGGTTTTCTCCTCAACAGCGACGTCGGCCGCGTCTCTCTGGTCAGCGAGAGGGGCGAAAGCCTGTCCGAGGAATTCACCTTCCCGCTCGTGGCCGACGCCTACCTGACCCGCCGTTGCGGAACCGTAGTGACGAACTACTCCACCTCGCGCATGATCGAAGATGTGGCCAGGGCCCGCCGCTGTCCGCTGGTGCGGACCAAGGTCGGGCAATCCCACGCCATCCACGCTCTTCTGCTGGAGTCGGCCGTCCTGGCCGGCGAGGGCAGCGGCGGCGTGGCCATCCCCGACTTCCAGCCCGCCTTCGACGGCTTCCTGACCATGGGCTTCATCCTGGAAACACTAGCCAGGACCGGCAAGCGCTTATCGGCTTTGATCGGCGATCTTCCCCGCTACCACATCGTCAAGGAAAAGATCTACTGCCCTCCGTCCAGGATCCACAGCGTCGTGGATGAGGTCAAAGCGCTCCTCGGCGGGCAGGCCGTGGACACGGGCGACGGCTGGCGCGTCGAGGACCGGAGCGGCTGGGTTCAGGTCCGGATGTCCGGAACCGAACCCATGGTCCGCATCATCGTCGAGGACCGCTCCCGTGAGCGGGCCCGCACCAAGGCCGATCGGGTCCTCCATGAACTGGAGTCTCTGGCCCGATGAAAACGAAAACGACCCTCAAGATTTCCATATCCGGCGCCCGGGGCATCGTCGGCGACAGCCTCACCCCCCAGCTCGCCGCAACGCTGGCCCTGGCCTTCGGGACTTACATCGGGGGCGGCACCGTGCTGGTCGGACGGGACACCCGCCGGTCGGGCGTGATGCTGGGCCAGGCGGTCACGGCCGGACTTTTGGCCGTCGGCTGCCGGCCCGTGGATGTCGGCGTTTGCGCCATCCCCTCGTTCCTCTTTCTGACCAAGGCCCAGAAAGCGGCGGGCGGGATCGCCGTCACGGCCAGCCACAACCCCAAACAATGGAACGGGTTGAAGTTCATCTCCGGGGACGGCCTCTACCTCACCCCCCACCAGACCGAGGAATACCTGGATATCTACCATCAGGGGGAATTCGATTTCGTTTCTCCCGGCCGGTATCGTCTGCCCGAGGCGTTCGACGACGCCAGTGAGCCCCATCTCCGGAAAATTTTGTCTTTATTCGACGCCGACAAGATCCGCCGCCGGAAGCTTCGCGTCGCCCTCGACTGCAACAACGGCGCGGGGGCGGTGATGGCCCCGCGTCTTCTCCGTGAGCTGGGCTGTGAAGTCGTCCCCCTCTACATCGACCCTCACGGCGAATTCGCCCATGATCCGGAGCCTTTGCCGGAAAACATCACCGCGATCTGCCGGGCCGTCCGCGAATCGAAGGCCGACATCGGGTTCGTCCAGGACGCCGACGCCGACCGGCTGGCCATCGTCAACGAGAAAGGCGAACCGCTGGGCGAGGAGTTGACCCTGGCCCTGGCCGTCCGCCATGTGCTCGGCAAAAGAAAAGGCTCGATCGTCTGCAACCTGTCCTCCTCGCGCATCATCGACGACCTCGCCGCCGTCCACGGAGTCAAAGTTTTCCGGACCCGGATCGGAGAGATCAACGTCGTGGAGAAGCTCCTGGCCGCGGTCCCCAAGGCCGTCATCGGAGGCGAAGGCAACGGCGGCGTCATCGATCCGCTCGTTCATCCCTGCCGGGACAGCTTCACGGCTATGGCTCTCATCCTCGAATCGCTGGCGGAAACGGGAAAAACGATCTCCGCCCTCCAGCGCACCCTGCCCCGCTATGCGCTGGTCAAGGCCAAGATCGAGGGGTCGGCCGAGCAGGCCCACCGGCTGATCGGAATCCTCAAGAAAAAGTACGAGGAGGGCGGCCGCATCGATTTAACCGACGGTCTCAAGGTCGATTTCGCCGACCATTGGATTCACATCCGACCGTCGAACACAGAACCCATCATCCGCGTCATGGCCGAGGCCAAAACCGAGGCCAAAGCCGAAGCCGCTCTGAACATCCTGAAAGACGCCATCGAAGCCGCCCGCAAGAAGCTTTAAGCGCGCCGCGAGACGCCGAACGACCCCGACGCAAAGGAGTTGCCCCATGCCCAAACCGCAAACCGAAAAAACCAAGAAGAGCGCCCCCCGGCCTTCCATTGGCCGGCCGCCCGCTCCTTTCACCGTCATCCGGGCCGGAACCATCCTGACGCCCGAAACCTCCATCCCGGACGGGGCGATCCTGGTCCGGGGCCAGCGGATCGCGGCTCTCGGACCCTACCCCCGGATCATGGCCGCGGTCCGCCGCCACCATGACCGTTCCCGCCGGTTCATCCTGGAAGTCCACGATCACCGCGGACTGATCGCCGCGCCCGGGTTCATCGACGTCCATCAGCACGGCGGCGGCGGCGCGGATTATATGGATGGCACACCCGACGCCGTCCGGACGGTAGTGCGGACCCACACCCAAGCCGGCACGACGACGATCATCCCCACACTCATGACCGCCCCGCGGGAGGCGATTCTCAAAGCCGTCGCCGCCATCGACGCCGTCCGGCCCCGCGGGCGCCGGGGATCGAAGCCCGCCGGCCAACCGGCCGGCGCCGACATTCCCGGGCTCCATCTGGAAGGCCCCTTTCTAGCCCGGGACAAGCGGGGCGCCCAACCGGCAAAGCACGTCCGTCCCTTTGCCGCCGACGAAATCCGGGCCATCCTCAAAACCTCCAAAACGCCGGTCCGGATAGTCACGCTGGCGCCCGAACTTCCCGGAGCGGCCGCTTTCATTCGTTTTCTGACGGGGAAAGGCATCATCGCCGCGGCCGGACATTCAGCGGCCGGTTTTGAGGAAGCCCTCCATGGTTTCGAGGCCGGGATCAGCCACGGGACCCATCTTTTCAACGCCATGAGCGGATTCGGCCACCGCGAACCGGGACTGGCGGGAGCTCTTCTCCTGAACGACGAAGCCTCGGTCGAGCTGATCGCCGACGGATACCATTTGCACCCGGCCGCGATTTTCCTGACCCTGGCGGCCAAGCCGCCGGAAAAGGTCCTGCTCGTCACCGACGCCACCCGGCCCGCGGGGGTCGGAAAAACGCCGCTCCGGACCAAGGACGGAAAACTTTTCGGCAGCGCGCTGACCTTGATTCAAGCCGTCCGCAATGTTATCGCTTGGAGCGGCTGGCCTCTGGCCGACGTGCTCCCCTTGGTCACGACGAATCCGGCCCGTTTTCTCGGCCTGGATCGCCGCAAAGGCCGGCTGGCGCCTGGCTTCGACGCCGATGTTGTCCTGCTGGACGCCTCGCTGGGCGTCCGGGCGGTGTACTGCGGCGGCCGCCGAGTCGAATGACCGGAATCGGGATCACGCCGAGCCGGCCGGATAGCGAGCACTTGAATTTTCCCCCCGTCGACAGGACGGTCGAACCGCCTTCGAGCCGTTTGATACGTTCGCCGGCGGCCGGGGGTCCACTTCCGCCGTACTCCTGCGTGGAGACAAACCACGGGAGAGTGAGCCGAAGGCTCGACCCTTGACGGCGGCTGGGACTCCGAGCGTGCTCGGTGAGTTGAATGGGTTTATTATTGTCGATTCGGATGGCTGATAAACCGTCGCTGCCCTTGAGGGAAAACTCAAAAGCCGCTCTATTGTTTCGCCGACACGAGGGCGAACCGAGCTCGGACTCAGAAGTAAAAACCGAGTGAAACGCCGACGGCCGTCGAATTGAAGAGATTGTCAAAGGGCGTGAACATGTAGGCGGCCAAACGGAGATTGTCTCCTTTGAATCCCGCATTGAGCTTGAGGGAAAAATCGGCGGACGGAGACCCGGGAATATCGGACCCGAGGAGGAACCATTTGGAAATTCCGCCGCCGAAGAACAAGCTCGCGAATTCGACGTTCAGCAGGACAGCGGGGGCCAGAATGAAAGAGCCGAATTCGAAGTTGTGGACGACCATGGTCGCCTCGGGGCTGAGCGAAAGATGAGGACCGAGATAGATATCCAAAGTCGCACCGGCCGTCCAGAAGAACGGGTCGAAAGAGAACGAAGAGTCGGTGATCGTCCCGAAATTGAGTGACAGAAAAGATTGAGCCGAAGCGGGTTTCGCCCCGACAAAAGCCAAACCAGCCAAGAGGAGGAGTACGACTGTCAATTTTTTCATACTTTGTCTCCTTTAATTAACTGGAAGAATCCGCCTTGTTTAATAATCAAGTATTCGCCCCTATAAGTCAACACCATTCAATTAAACCCATTTGACTCCCCGGGCTGAACCCTATTAAAACCATAGGACTTGCCGGGCAAGGCCCGGGGTATAATATGGGTTAATACTGAGCGGCGCTTTGTACCCCGATTTAAAAAACGGGGTTTTGCGCCGCAAATGTATAAAGATATAACGCTAATCCACCCTCCCAACCTTGACACCTCCCCCCCTCTGCTGGTAAGGTAGGAAGGCGTGGTTCTGTGGAAATCTTGAAAAATGAACAAAATAAAAGAGATATCCAAATCTCCCTAGGAGAGATGCATGGCTCCCAAGATTGATTTCGAAGAGGTCAACAAGATCGTCAAACTGCTCGAGGACCGCAATCTGGCCGAATTCGAGCTGGAGATCGAAGGCTTCAAAATCAAACTCAGCCGCAACGCCCAAGTCATCTACTCTCCTATGAACCAGCAGCAGACCAACGGCTACCCGCCCGCCGCCCGGAATGAGAACGGAGGAGCGATGCCGGCCGCCGTCGAACCCAAGAGCAATATCCATTATGTCACCTCGCCGATCGTCGGCACGCTTTATCGGGCCCCCTCGCCCAGCTCCCCCCCCTTCTGCGACATCGGCGATGTGGTCAAGAAAAAGCAGACGCTTTGCATCGTCGAAGCCATGAAGCTCATGAACGAGATCGAGTGCGACATGGACGGCACGATCAAGGAGATTTTCGTCGAGAACGGCAAGCCGGTTGAGTTCGGACAGAGGCTTTTCGCCGTCATTCCCAACGCCTGAGGCCTCATGTTTTCGAAGATTCTGATCGCCAACCGCGGTGAGATCGCCCTGCGGGTCATCCGGGCCGCCCGGGAGTTGGGCATTAAGACCGTCGCCGTGTATTCCGAGAGCGACCGCCATTCCCTTCACGTCATGCTGGCCGACGAGAAATACTGCATCGGCCCGGCCCGAGCTCAGGACAGCTACCTCAACATCCCCAATCTTCTCAGCGTGGCCGAGATCAGCAAGGCCGACGCCGTGCATCCCGGCTACGGCTTCCTGGCCGAAAATGCCCGCTTCGCCGAAATCTGCGAAACGTCGGGTCTCACCTTCATCGGCCCCCCGGCCTCGATTATCCGCATGATGGGCGACAAGAACCGGGCCCGCCAGGAAATGGCCAAGGTCAAGCTTCCCCTCATCCCCGGCTCCGACAAGATCCTCGAAGACGCGGCCGAGGCCAAACTCGTAGCCCAGAAGATCGGCTACCCGGTCATCATCAAGGCCTCCGCGGGCGGCGGCGGCAAAGGCATGCGCATCTGCCGCAATCAGGTCCACCTGGAGGAGCAGTTCCCCATCGCCCAGAACGAAGCCAAGAACGCTTTCGGCGATCCGTCGCTTTATATCGAAAAATACATCGTCGGCGCCCATCATATCGAGATCCAGATAATCGGCGGGAAGAAGGGCGAAGTGATCACCTTCGGTGAGCGCGAATGCTCGGTCCAGCGCAAATACCAGAAGGTCATCGAGGAAACCCCCTCGCCGTTCGTTGACGACCGCCTGCGCAAACGGATGATGAAGGCCGTCGAGGACGCCGCCAAACACATCGGTTATGAGAGCCTGGGAACGTTCGAGTTCCTGGTCGACGAGGACAAGAAGTTCTTTTTCATGGAAACCAACACCCGCGTCCAGGTCGAGCATCCCATCACCGAGATCATCTACAACATCAACCTGGTCAAGGCTCAGATCCGCGTGGCGGCGGGGGAGAAGCTCAATTTCCCGGGCGAGCTGGAGATGCGCGGCCACGCCATCGAATGCCGCATCAACGCCGAAGACCCGACCACGTTCGCCCCTTCGCCCGGCAAGATCGAGTTCCTCGTCCTCCCCGGAGGCGAAGGCATCCGGGTCGATTCGGCGGCTTACGGCGGCTGGCAGATCCCGCCCGACTACGACTCGCTGGTGGCCAAGATCATCGCCTACGCTCCGACGCGGTACCTGGCCATCAAGAAGATGCAGACGGCGCTGGAGATGACGACCATCGTGGGGATTAAGACCAATATCCCACTCCATCTGGCCATCCTGTCCAACACGGACTTCATCGAAGGGAACTACGACACCCAGTTCCTGGAGAAGTTCCTAGCCAAGAAAGCCAACGGCAGCGCCTAGGCCGTCTTTCTATAAACCGCCACGATCAATTTTCCATCGTTGTCGCCGGTCGCATTTTCGTTGACGGACAGAAGCAGGCGCCCGGCTTCGGGGATGATCACCCGGGCTTGTTTGCCGATCGGAAAGCGCTCCCCGAACCGGCGTTCGGATTTTTCCTTGGTCCGTTTGTCCTCGACGACCTCGACCCGGGTCAGGACCATGCCGATGAGACAGCCCAGGTTCTGGTCGGTCAGGGGTTGCTGCATCGTCTTCAGTATCAGACCCTCCGGCCCGCACGTCGCAACGGGATTGTCCTTCTGGATCGAAATCAAACCTTCGGCCTCAAAGTAGTATTCCTCGCCCGGCTTGACCTCGATCCCGGTATCCGTCCAGGCGGCGCTTCCGTTGTGCTCGATGGTTTTAACCAGCTCGAAGCCTTCCGGGGGGGAGGCCTTTGGAGTCGGCACGATTTCCTGAGCTCGGCCGGGAAGCGTTCCCAGAGTGAAAAAAAGAAGTCCCGCCGCCATCCAGGCGATGGCCGCCCGGGGTAAAAACAACGGACTCCACCGCACCGGCCGGTCCAACTGGAAAATTAAACCCATTCGACTCCCCGCTTTGCCCTATAAATACCCTAGGACTCGCCCGCCAAGCCCGGGGCGTGCCCTATAAATACCCTAGGACTCGCCCGCCAAGCCCGGGGCGTGCCCTATAAATACCCTAGGACTTGCCCGCCAAGCCCGGGGCATGCCCAGGGTTAATACTGAGGGGCGCGAAAGCCGTCTTTTAAACCGATTTCAAGACGCCGAGCATCGTCTCATGGATCCGTCCGTTGCTGGCGCAGACCTGGGGACGGTAAATGTCGATGGGCCGCCCCTCGAAATCCGTGATGAGCCCGCCCGCCTCGCGCACGATGACCGCCCCGGCGGCCGTGTCCCAAGGGCTGAGCTTGAACTCCCAGAACCCGTCCAGCCGGCCGCAGGCGACAAAGCAGAGGTCCAGGGCGGCCGATCCGCACCGCCGGATGCCCTGGGCGCGCAGGATCAGGCGCTCGTGCTCGGCGATGTTGCAGCGGGTCGTCCAGACGTCGTAGGAGAATCCCGTCGCCAGCAGAGACCGGCCCAGGTCGGCCGTTTCCGAGACGCGGATGGGGTTCCCGTTGTGAAACGCCCCCCCGCCCGCTTCGGCCCAGAAGACATCCCCAGTCATAGGGTTGTTCACGACGCCGCAGACGAGACTTCCGGCTCGCTCGAGGCCGATCGAAACGGCAAAGAAGGGGAATCGATGGGCGAAGTTGGTCGTCCCGTCCAGAGGGTCGAACACCCATCTATACTCGCCTCCCCGGATCTCCTTGAGCCCTTCCTCGGCCAGGAAATCATGATCGGGGAAAGCGGTCGAAAGGCGGTCAAAAAGCAGGGCCTGGGCGGCGGTATCGGCCTCGGTAACAAGGTTGATTTCGCCCTTAAATCGAACTTCGGTGGTCTGGAAATACTTTTCGCGGAGCAGGGCTCCAGCCTCCAGAGCCGCCGCGCGGGCGGTGGTTAGAAAACCCGAATATTCGCTCATGCCTCAACTATGATACCACAACCCGGCCCGACCCCAGGCGCGAACTTTTACGCCACCCGAGCCAAACTTTTTGCCTTGGAGGCCGTATTAAGCTATGATTTGTCCCCTTTTGGAGAGACGTTTGCCATGAAGAAAAAAACGATCATCATCGCGGCCGTGGTCATCATCATCATCGGGTTGATCATCGCCATGAACTTGAATTCCAAGCG
>Ga0315287_10005839_pt1 | contig 12171 bp, 15 predicted proteins | sample YL17G11_0_MG_FD_205037 | JGI IMG/M metagenome (GOLD analysis project Ga0315287, IMG submission 205037) | Sediment microbial communities from Yellowstone Lake, YNP, Wyoming, USA - YL17G11_0 | ecosystem: Environmental > Aquatic > Freshwater > Lake > Sediment | place: USA: Wyoming | collected...
GCTGGGGATTTCTCATCCAACTGTGTACAGCGTTGGTGTTGCGGGGACGATTGCACTGGCCGGGACCTACGAGGGTGGAGGGTACCGGTCGACCGACGGAGGATCAACATGGGTCCCCTCCATCACGGGCATTGCCGACCTCACCATTCGGCACATCGCGGCCAATGGCTCGGATGTATACGCATCGACCTTTTCCGGGCAGATTTATCTCTCCACGAATTGTGGGCAGAATTGGTCGGAAACTGCTGCGCCCACCGCGAGCGGAACGATTCAGGGATTCGCATTTGTGGGGTCGGCGATTTTTGCGGCATCTGATTACGGAGGTGTCTGGCGGTCCACGAACAGGGGGGGCGTATGGGAAAAGGTGAACGACGGCCTGCTGAACCTCCTCACCTGGCCGATCATAGTATCGGGCGACAAGCTGTTCGTCGGGACGCCCGGTGCGGGCGTTTGGCACCGCCCGCTCGCGGAAGTTGCTACAGCCGTTGCCGACGAAGGCGCTTCGCCGATCGCCGTCAGCTTGCTGCAGAACTACCCCAACCCCTTTAATCCCTCGACCACGATCCGCTACGGCTTGCCCGATCGTTCGCAAGTGACCCTGATCGTCTTCAACACTCTCGGCCAGCAGGTAGCGGTGCTTCACAATGGAGAACAGGAGACCGGGTATCACGAGGTGCAGTTTGACGGAAGCGGGCTATCGAGCGGGGTGTATTTCTACCGGTTGGGGGCGGGGGACTTTGTTCAGACGCGCAGGTTGTTGCTCTTGCGATAATCCTTAACACCCGGTGAGGTAAAGTCAAGGCTCGGAATATACCCCGGGCCTTCTTCATTGGAGCCGAGGGCGTGTGATCATGGGCCCGTCAAGGAGCGGATTGGGCGTAGAAATGTGTTAAGAAAAAGGGGGAAAGGCCTCTACGTATTCTGTCCGCCATCAACCATTCGGCATATTCTTCCGCAGAAGCCCTGTGCCTCTCTTTGCCCTGTGCCATCCGCGAGTTGACAATATCCCCCGGCCGGTCTATCTTATCACAGAGGACCCTCTATCATGTTGCGGAGAATGGTCGGCATGTTTCCGAATATCCGGGTGTTTGTCTATCTGGCCGGAGGGGCATTCGCGATCATGATCATTGCCGCGACAGTGGCGATGTCATATTCGTGAAGTTCTTTCGAGAACAGGAACGTACGATATCGTTTATCGTGTGGGTTGTAATCATTCTGGTTTCCCGCATGATGTTGCCGACGATCGTGAGGGACTGGGGGACATAAGAGGTTCCACTGAAGGACAACGAATCGTGGAGTACCAATGGTACGATGCCTGCAGTGCGGGGACGAACTCCCTCAGAACAAAGAAGGTAGGTGTGCGGCATCCATTTCCGGAAGCATCATGGGGGATGAATACACAGAGTCGTATGTTCTGTGCGAGCGGTGCGGGGTCTACACGGTGGAAGTGTGCTACGAGCCGTTCCTGGGAGATGAGGAGGTCGGGTGCGAGGGGCCTGTTCCGCGTGAGAAGGGAGATGCCGCGGTCAACCTGATCAGACAGTGTCCGGAACCATGGAACAAGAAGTGTCGCTGTCAGGCGCACATCACCCACTTCAACGGCGCGCTGGACTAGGGCCATTTCACAATAATCGGTCCCGTATCCTGATTCCCCCACGGAATCCTGTTGACCCCTTTCGCCGGAATGAGCCCCTGCATCATCACGGTGCACATCCGACCCTGTTCCGGTTGATACTTGAAGTGGATCCATGTACATTCTTTACGGCGCCGCGGCGGATCCGGACGCCGCAGACGACGTACTGTATCTGCGTGCTCTGGGACCGCCGGGTGTCGCAGCAGGCATGCGCTATCCCGAACAAGCCATGAAAGCGGTGAACAGATAATGTCCGTTGCGAAGCCGTCAACACAGACTCCTGCGCCGATGACGTTCGCCGAATTGGTGAAAGCCCGGCACAGTGTCAGAAACTATCAGGGGACACCGGTTGAACCGGAAAAGCTTCAGATGCTGATCGAAGCCGTCCGGCTCGCCCCTTCGGCAAGCAATTCCCAGCCCTGGAAACTGATCATCGTGGACGAACCGGAGCTAAGAACCAGGGTCGCACGTGCGACTTTCAGCTGGACAATCTCGTTCAACAAGTTTGCGCCCGAGGCTCCCGTGATTGCCGTCCTGACCGTGGAACGGCCCAGAGTGATCACGCAGATCGGCGGCTGGATAAAGCGACGGGAATTCCCCCTGATTGACATCGGGATTGCCGCGGAACATTTCTGTCTGCAGGCGACAGAACTCGGTCTGGGCACGTGCATGCTGGGATGGTTCAACGAGCGCGCGATCAAGGCACTCCTGGCAATTCCCCGTACGACCAGAGTCGGTCTCCTCATTACGGTTGGCTATCCCGGGCCCGGGCATCTCTTGCGCCCGAAAATCAGAAAGGACACAGCCTCGATGTGTTCCTTCAATGGCTACCGGCGGTGAGTCGCCGTCACCCTGAAGCCGTCGAGACGGCCTCGAACGATCACGGTGACTGGTGAGAAAGCCAGTTGTGAATGAGAGAGTGTCCGTGCGGGGTCATGACAGACTCGGGGTGGAACTGTATCCCCTGGATATCATACTCACGATGTGCCAACGCCATGATCGTCCCATCGCCGGCAACTGCGGTGACCCTGAGACAATCCGGGAAGACATTCTGTGACACCGTCCATGAATGGTACAGTCCGACCACAATCTCTCCGGGAAGCCCGGCGAACAAGTAATTCGCACTGTCTGTAATGTTGATGAGTTTGCCGACGCCATGAGCCGGATTGGCCAGATGAGTGAGCCGTCCCCCAAATACCTCAGCAATCGCCTGATGTCCGAGGCAGATTCCCAGAATGCTTTTCTTCCCGGAGAATGTCCTGATCAGCTCACACACACTTCCCGCCGCAACAGGAGTCCCGGGGCCTGGTGAAATCAGAATTTTATCGAATCGATCGGGTATGGGGGACGGGAGATGGTCATTCTTTACGACTTCACATATGTATCCGTTCTCCTCAATCAGCTGCGCAAGGTTGAATGTAAATGAGTCGTAATTGTCTACTACAAGGATGCTCATGTATGCCGTGGTTGGATAGGCTGCAAGCGCTGTTCGCGTACATTCAACATGCAGGAAATTCATGACATGAGCAAGCGAGAAACCGCGATACGTGTGATGAACGAACTTGGCGCCCGGCAAGAGCCTTTTCTGTTTGTTGTGGATTTTGAGATGAAGGACTCGATCATCCTGCCCGTGCACCAGATAGACGATTACGGCATTCTCTATGACATCAATCAGCATACGAATTGTCGTGCACGGGCAACGTCACAAGAGCAATTTGCTTTCACGAAGCAGCCGGTAGCGTTTGACGAATACCGCTGCGCTTTTGACAAAGTGTTTGAACATCTGCATGAAGGCAACACCTACCTCGTTAACCTTACGTTCCCGACACATATCGAATGCGGTTTGACACTTGAAGAGATATTTCACCGCAGCTCAGCAAAGTACCGGCTGTTGTTCAGGGACTTGTTCGTTGTATTCTCACCAGAGATCTTCGTGCAAATACGGGACGGCATCATCTCGTCGTTTCCCATGAAGGGTACTATCGACGCTGGTATTGAGGACGCTGAAAAGAGGATTCTCAATGACCCGAAGGAGCTTGCAGAGCATTCAACGGTTGTCGATCTTATACGGAACGATCTGAACTCTGTCGCAAAGCAGGTGAGGGTCGAGCAATTCAGGTACATTGACCATATCCGAACAAACATGAAGGAGCTGCTGCAAGTCAGCTCGAGAATCACAGGTCATCTTCCCCGCGATTGGCAACCGCATGTCGGCACCATTCTGTTCACTCTTCTTCCGGCAGGATCGGTCAGCGGTGCGCCGAAAAAGAAAACTGTCGAGATCATCAAGGCTGTTGAGATCTGCAGGCGCGGTTACTACACCGGCGTTGCCGGGTATTTTGATGGTGAGAATCTCGATAGCGGTGTACTGATCCGATACATTGAACAGACACACACCGGACTCGTGTACAGGAGCGGGGGTGGAATCACCGTGTTCAGCAACGCTAAAAGAGAATACGAAGAAATGATTGACAAGGTCTATGTGCCGATTGTTTGAGTCGATCAAGGTCGTCGACGGACGGCTCCTCAACATCGACTACCATAACGCACGGTTCAACCGCAGCCGGCGGGAGTTGTTCAATTGTACCGATGAGGTCGACCTCAGGGATGGTATCGATATCCCTCTTGATCTCCCTCGGGCCGTACACAAATGTCGTGTAGAGTATGCGGCGGGAATTGAACGAGTTGAGTTCACGAAGTATCAACGAAGAACGATCAACACGCTCACACTCGTTGAGTGCGACACGATTGAGTATGCTCATAAATATGTTGACCGGACCGGCATTCATCAACTCCTCGAAGGTATTGTCACCGACGACATCCTGATAGTCAAACACGGGCTGATCACGGATACCTCCTTTGCCAATATCGTCTTCCATGATGGTGCGAGGTGGCTTACGCCTGCGACACCCCTGCTACCGGGAACAGCGCGGGCACGACTGCTGGATCACCGCACCATCATTGCTCAAGAAATCCGGGTAAGCGATCTCCGGCACTTCGCAAAGGCAGCTATCATCAACGCGATGCTCGATCTGAACGATGAATGCACCATCCGGATGGAGGCGATTACCCCCTGCTCTTGAATCTCCAGGTGCCGTCACCTATATTCAATCAGGTCGATATTGGCGGGAAGTCGTGTGGCAGGGGAAGTGAAACATCGGAGGACAAGAACTGATGGAACTCGCGGAGCTAAAGACGGCCATACAAAATCTGTCTACTGAAGAGCGCAGGAAAATTGCCCTGTACATACTCGAACTGGAAAAAGATCACTTTCAGGGCACCCTGGGACCTCAGATTGTCGATGACCTGGAGGGGCTCTCCAGAGTTGTTCAGGAGAGCGTCCAGAAAATTAAGAAATACCTGAAAGATAGCCTGTAAGATGCTGAATCCGGGAGAGAAGGATCACCGGCTCGTGGTCGGGGTGGCATCGTTCGGCATGTCCGGTAGAATTTTCCATATGCCGCTCCTGACGCACCACAAGGCCTTCCGGGTAAAATCTGTTGTCGAGCGGACAGGGGACGGAGCACGCACGCACTATCCCGGGATGAGGCGCGTCACATCGTTCGATGAAATGGTGAACGATCCGGAAATTGATCTGGTCGTCGTGAACACTCCCGATCCGACCCACTACACGCTGGCGAAACAGAGCCTGCTGGCCGGCAAGCATACCGTCGTCGAAAAACCGTTTACGCAAACCGTTAAACAGGGGCGCGAACTCATCGCCCTTGCCGGAAAATCAGGAAAACAACTCTGCGTGTTTCACAACAGACGCTGGGATGGGGATTTCCTGACCCTGCAGAACATCGTGCGGGAGGAGCGGCTCGGCCGGCTCGTCGAATATGAAGCTCATTGGGATCGTTACCGGAACTTCATTCAACCGGACACATGGAAAGAGCGATCTTCTGCAGGTGCCGGGCTGCTCTACAATCTTGGTTCGCACCTCATAGACCAGGCCCTCGTGCTGTTCGGCATGCCCGAAGCGCTCACCGCCCATCTGAAGGCCGTCAGAACTTCCGGAGAGGTAGACGATTGGTTTGAAGTCCGCCTGCACTATGGGCATGTTCAGGTGAGTCTGAAATCCAGCTATCTGGTGCGAGAGCCGGGTCCGCGATACCTCCTCCACGGAACGCTCGGGTCCTACGTGAAATACGGGATCGATCCGCAGGAACAGGCGCTGGCGCAGGGAGGGGACCCGACGGTGCCGGACTGGGGAAAAGAGCCGGAAGAGTGGTGGGGAGTGCTTCACACCGATCAAGATGGTGCGGGGGCCGTACGACGTAAAATGGAAACTGTGCCCGGAAACTATGGAGCATTCTATGACAGTGTCTATAGCTCCATACTGAACGGCACAGCATGTGCCGTCAGACCGGAAGAAGCGCTCAACGTCATCAGCATTATTGCGGCCGCGCAACAAAGCAATGCTCAACGAAGAACCGTTTACGTCGAGCCTGCCGAGCCATTTGCCAATCAATCCAGAAAGGGACATCCGTGCGCATGACGACAAACCGTGCCTCCCGTTTATGCCTGACATCTTGTTTGTTGACCATGGTCATGGTCGGAACGATCATGTGCCGGGAATCCGCTATAATAGAAGCCGTCCCGAACACGCTCACGGCGCAGGAGCGCAAAGAAGGGTGGAAGCTTCTGTTTGACGGAAAAACCCTGAACGGATGGCGCGGGGCTTACCTTGACTCGCTCCCGGCCCGGGGATGGGAAATTCGGGATGGTATGCTGATTGTTCAGGCTTCAGGCGGGGGTGAAGCCGCCTTCGGCGGAGATATTGTGACCATCGACGAGTATTCAAGTTTCGAACTGTCGGTGGATTTCCGGCTTACCGGGGGGGCAAACAGCGGCATCAAGTATTTTGTGACGGAGGAACAATCGAAAACACCCGGTTCGGCAAAAGGCCTCGAGTATCAGATCCTGGACGATGCAAAACATCCTGATGCTAAACTGGGAATCAACGGCAATCGCACGCTCGCATCGTTGTATGACATTCTTCCTGCGAAAGACAGAAAAGTGCGCCCTATCGGAGAATGGAATCACGCCGGAATTATCGTCAGAGGAAAACAGGTGGAGCACTGGCTGAATGGCGTGAACGTGCTCGCCTATGAGAGGGGAGGGAAGACCTTCCTCGAACACAAGGCATCGAGCAAGTTCAAAGACCTCGCAGGCTTCGGAGAAGCCGCAAAAGGCCACATCCTTCTGCAGGATCACGGCAATCAGGTTTTTTATCGGAACATCAAAATCCGGACATTCTAACGCTCCCCAACACACCCTCTACGGAGAACCGGGCATGAACAACTACTCACGGCGTGACATCCTGCTCATGACCGGCCTTGCCGCGGCCGGCACGCTGCCGCTTACAACGGCTTTTGCACATCGCCCAGAGCAGGGTGCGGAAAAGACCGGGCTTCCTTTCAGCCTGGGCATCGCATCGTACACTTTTCGCTCCTTCACACTTGATCATGCCATACAGATGACGAAGCGGCTGGGCCTGACAAGACTCACGCTCAAGGACATGCACCTGCCATTAACGAGTTCGGAAGTGGAGATTGCCGCGGCGCTCGGGAAGATCCGCAGTGCCGGTCTGGAACTCGCCTCCTGCGGCGTGGTGTATATGAATACCGAGGAAGAGATCCGCCGGGCATTTGTCTATGCAAAAGCGGCGGGCCTGAAGATGCTTGTGGGGGTGCCGGATGCGGCGTTACTCGGTGTTGCAGAGCGTTATGTCAAGGAAACCGATATTGCCCTTGCCATTCACAACCACGGACCGACGGACAAGCGCTTCCCGAGTCCGGAAAGCGCATACAGACCGATTGCCAACATGGACAAACGAATGGGTCTGTGCCTCGATATCGGTCATACACGACGCCTTGGGCTGGATCCGGCAGTTGAGGCCGAGCGGTTCTTTGATCGTCTTCTCGATATCCACATCAAGGACGTCAGCGCAGCCACTGCTGAAGGAACGACGGTGGAGATCGGCCGCGGGGTCATTGATATACCGGCATTCCTCGCGACATTGAAGCGGCTGAAGTATTCCCGCACACTCCATTTTGAGTTCGAGAAAGACAAAGACGATCCTCTTCCCGGTGTCGCCGAATCGGTAGGCTATGTGCGTGGTGTAATGGCGACGCTCTAAAAGCACAGCGAGGACGCTCTTCTTTCGCGCACAGCCGGGGGGAGGTTCCGATCAGATCTCTGCAAACTACAGACAAAGGCGGTGATATGGTATCCCGAAGAAGTGTACTCAAAGTCCTTGCTGCAGGAGTTGCCGGAGCGGCCGTTGGATCGACCGCAAGGAGCTACGCCCGGATCCTGGGCGCCAACGATCGGCTTACCTTTGGCATCATCGGACTGCACGGCCGGGCGTATGCGCATCTGGCCGGTGTGGGGGCGAACAGGGAAACGGTGGTTTCCCATGTCTGCGATGTGGACAGACGGGAGCTGGATAAATTTGCCGCTACCGTGAAGGAGAAATTCGGCAGAAGTCCCGTCTGTGAGAAAGATTTCAGGAAGGTGCTGGAGTCCAAAGACGTGGATGTGATTACCATCGCGACCCCCGAACACTGGCAGGCGCATATGGCAATCCTGGGCCTTCAGGCGGGAAAGCATGTCTACGTGGAAAAGCCGTCGAGCCATAATCCCCATGAAGGAGAGTTGCTGGTACAGGCGCAAAAAAAATACGGGAAGCTCGTCCAGCTGGGAAATCAGCAGCGCTCATCAGACCATACCAGACGTATTGTTCAAAGAATCAGAGACGGACTCATCGGAAAACCGTACTTCGGAAAGGCGTGGTACAGTAATACACGGAAAGCGATCGGTACCGGGAAAGTGGTTGCCGTTCCCGACTATCTTGACTGGGACCTGTGGCAAGGTCCTGCCCCCCGAAAACCGTACAAAGACAATATCCATCCATACAACTGGCATTGGTTCTGGCACTGGGGGACCGGTGAAACCCTGAACAACGGCACTCACGAGGTTGATATCTGCCGGTGGGCACTCGGCGTGGACTACCCCTCCAGGGTGACCGCCTCGGGTGGACGGTATCATTTCACCGATGACTGGGAATTCTACGATACGCTGGTCACGAGTTTTGAGTATCCCGGAAAAATGATCACCTGGGAAGGAATGAGCTGTCAGGGGAAGCAATACTATGACCGGGGCCGCGGTGTCACCGTGCACGGCACCGAAGGAACCGTGTTGATCGACCGGGACGGGTACGAGGTGTACAGTCTGAATGACCGGCGCATCGAACAGTTCCTGATCGAAAAGAAGAACACCACACAGGACCTTCAGAGCATCGATTCGATGACCGACCAGCATTTCCGCAATCTGATTGACGGGATCCGGGACGGCGTGCAGCTCCATTCGCCGATTGCGGAGGGAAACATCAGTGTGGCCATGCTTCAGCTCTCCAATATCGCCTGGAAGACCGGCCGTTCTCTGACACTCAACGCCGAGAACGGCCACATCCTCAACGATACCCAGGCGGCGGCTCTCTGGCAACGGGAATATGAACCCGGATGGGAACTGAAAATCTGATATCGACCAACAAGGGGATCCGTCCTATGCGGCGTCAGTTTCTGAAGACCATAGTGGCATTGCCGATAGCGGGTGCTCTCGGCACGTTGTCCAACATTCAGCACGCACTCTCCCAGCACAAGCCCGACCGAAAAGGGGGAGCCAGGCTGAAGACGAGCCTGAATGCGTATTCGTTTGATACTTCCCTCAGGGATGGCAGCATGAATTTGGAACTGCTGCTTGACTTTTGTGCCGAGCAGGGGTTCGACGGTGTAGATCTGACAGGGTACTATTTCCCGGGCTATCCCGCGGTTCCGGGCGATGAATACATCTACCGCATCAAGAGGAAGGCGTTCCTGCTTGGCCTCGATATCAGCGGTACGGGCGTGCGGAATGACTTCACCTACACCGACGGGGAGAAACGCAAAGAGGATGTTACGCTGGTGAAGAACTGGATCGTCTCTGCGGCCAAACTCGGGGCGCCGGTGATCCGCATATTCGCCGGCAAACAGGACACCGCGGGGTACACATGGGAGCAGGTGGCCGACTGGATGGTGAAGGATATTACGGAGTGCGTTACCTTCGGCAAAGAACACGGTGTTCTTGTTGCAGTGCAGAATCACAATGACTTCATCAAGTCATCCGACCAGGCGTTGACCATCCTGAAAATGGTGGATTCGCCCTGGTTCGGACTAATCCTGGACACGGGCAGCTTCCGGACGGGTGATCCCTACGAGGAAATCGCCATCGCCGCTCCCTTCGCAGTAAACTGGCAGGTGAAGGAGAACATTTTTGTAGCCGGAGAACAGGTGCGGACGGATCTGAGAACAATCGTAAAGATCATACGGGCGTCGGGGTACCGGGGATATCTCCCCATTGAAACCCTCGGTCCGGGAGATCCGAAGGTCAAAGTGCCGGAGCTGCTGGAAGAGCTGAGGGCCGCACTGCGCGAGCCGGCGTAAGGCCTCGTCATACGTCAGGCCCTGTTTGCGCTTCCCAGGACGTTGATGATCTTGTGCTTGTAGAGTTCTTTGAGCTGGTCGCGGGCCGGACCGAGGTATTTGCGTGGATCGAATTCCGCCGGATTGTCCACAAAGACCTTCCGGATTGCGGCGGTCATCGCCAGACGGCCGTCGGAGTCGATGTTCACTTTGCAAACCGCCGATGCCGCAGCGCGCCGGAGCTGCTCTTCCGGAATACCGACCGCATCCTTCAGCTTCCCGCCGTTGCTGTTGATGAGCTTCACCAAATCGGGCGGAACCGATGATGCACCGTGCAGCACGATGGGGAACCCCGGGATTCTCCGTTCTACCTCTTCCAGGATATCAAAACGGAGCGGAGGTGGAACAAGAAGGCCGTCGGCGTTGCGGGTGCACTGTTCAGGCTTGAACTTGTTTGCGCCATGTGACGTCCCGATGGAAATTGCCAGGGAATCCACCCCCGTCTTCTTCACAAAATCCTCCACCTCCTCGGGTCTTGTGTAGTTCGTTACTTCGCTCGACACGTCGTCTTCAATACCCGCCAGCACGCCCAATTCGCCCTCCACGGAAACATCATGTGTGTGCGCGTATTCCACCACCTGACGTGTAAGCTCCACGTTCTTTGCGTACGGATGATGGGAACCGTCGATCATCACGGACGAGAATCCGGATTCGACGCAGGACTTGCAGAGTTCGAATGTGTCGCCGTGGTCGAGATGAAGGACAATGGGGATGGGATATCCCAGTTCCCGCGCGTAATCCACCGCACCCTTTGCAAGATGTTTGAGCAGTGTCTGGTTTGCATACTTGCGTGCGCCGCTGGAGACCTGCAGGAGGACGGGTGATTTCGTCTCAACGCATGCTCCGATAATCGCCTGCAACTGCTCGAGGTTGTTGAAGTTAAACGCCGGAATAGCATAGCCGCCTTTAACAGCTTTCTGAAACAGTTCCCTGGAATTGACCAGCCCGAGTTCTTTATAGTGCGTCATTGTCCCTTGTGCTTTCGTGATGTGAAGGATTCATCACAAGGTATTTGAATATGTCGTACAAATCAACCCCCCCCTTCTCCATAATTGCTTTTCCTGCGGAGATTTCCTACACTCCTGCATGATCACCAATCCCTCTCCTCCGGTGTGTACGGCCATTCTGCTCGCTCTTTCCCTGATCCTTCCACTCCAGACGGGGCCGATCCGGCCATCACTTCCTCCGGCCGGACCACGCGTCATTTTTTACTCGCCAACCATGGCCGAACGGGATTCGATCATCCGGATTGAAGGACCAGACATCGCTCAGCTGCTGGATGACTTTGACTACTACACCGGCAGGGCAAGCTCCTACCTGCGACAAAACATCATCCGTGCAGAGTTCACCTCTGACCCGCTGATTTCTGTGAGCGGGAGAGAGGCACGCATCCGCGTTCTTGAGCGGGTGAAACTGGAGGATTTCTTTGGTGCTATTCTGACTGACGGCGTTCAGGAACCCCGTGTTCTTCCCGGGGTAGTGAATGAAGATGAGTTTGTTGCTGAAGTCCGCAGTTTCTACCGACTGAAGTAGTTTCCGCTTCCGGGGGGATACGCTCTCCTCAGGAAACGCCGCGCTTGTTACCCTCCATCGGGGAACCCTGCATCAGATTTCCGTTCACCGTACTCCCTCACCCCGGGTCCGGTGGCAACTCTGCCAGAATCCGCTTTACCGCGCCCACCACCCCCGGGATGGCGTTGCGCACCGCAGGCGACAGTTCTATCTCCATCTCCTGAATATCCGCAACAGAAATGGTGATAAGGTGAATGTCGGGGAGTTTTCCGACGAGGATGGCGGATTCGATCAGATCGCGGAGTCCGATGTCGTGGGCGCTGAGGGCGCGCGGAAACTCCCGCGCAAAGCGCGGGCGGAGCACGCACACCGTTCCCGGAGGCTGACCGTCCATGGTTGCGTCAATCAAGACGACGACGGGATAATCCTGCAGATAAGAGAGCAGATGGAACCCCCCCGTTCCGCCATCCACCAGCGCGACGTGAGGCGGGAGGGTCTCCT
>Ga0315287_10005840_pt1 | contig 12170 bp, 10 predicted proteins | sample YL17G11_0_MG_FD_205037 | JGI IMG/M metagenome (GOLD analysis project Ga0315287, IMG submission 205037) | Sediment microbial communities from Yellowstone Lake, YNP, Wyoming, USA - YL17G11_0 | ecosystem: Environmental > Aquatic > Freshwater > Lake > Sediment | place: USA: Wyoming | collected...
TCACCCTGGTGGGGGGAAAAGTCGTATATAAATAGGGCGGGGAGGAAGGAAAGTTTCCCCCCGGCGATTCATGCTTAAACGCTCCCCGGTCCGCCTCCATTGACGAAAAAGACCTGGCCGGTGATATAGCTCGCCTTGTCGGAAACAAGAAAACGGATCGCTTCGGCGATTTCTTCCGGGCGGCCAAGGCGTTGCAGGGGAACCGAGTGGATGAAGGCCTCGGTCTTCTCCGGCCCCATGGTTTCGAGGGTTTCCTGGAGCATGTCCGTTTCAATCGGACCCGGCGCGACGGAATTAATGCGGATGCCGTTGGCTCCCTCTTCCTTGGCCAGGATCCGGGTCAGGGCATCGAGCCCGCATTTGGAAACGGTGTACGGGGCGCTCAGGGCCGGGAAACGCTGCACCACGTTAGATGAGAGATTAATGATGACTCCGGTTCGCCGCGCCCGCATGGAAGGAAGGACCGCCTGCATCAGGCGAAACGGGCTGGTCAGGTTCACCTGAAGGATTCGGTTCCATTCCTTCGCCTCCACCTCCGAAGCCCGCACCCCCGGAAGGTGGGTCCCGGCATTGTTCACCAGGACATCGATTTGGCCGAATTCATCCAAGGCCGCCCGGGCTAACTTAGCCGCGGTCTCCGGCAGCTCCCAATCGGCTTGGACCGCAATGATCCGGCCGCCGCCGCTTCGAATTTCTTCCGCCAGGAGCCGGGCTTCGTTCTCCTGCTTCCGATAATGGATCACCAGTCGGAACCCATCCCGCGCCAGACCCAAGGCGATTGCCCGACCGATTCCGCGGGAGGCTCCCGTTACAATGGCGACTTTTCCCGATGTTTTCATGGAAATCTCCTGCCGAGCGAAACCGCTCAGGGATTGTCAAACTGGCCCACGTCAAGCCACTCTGCCAGCATCTCGGCATGGTCAGTCTCTAAATGAAGGGTGGAATAAAGGAACACCCGGGGTGATGAGGTTGTGGTCGAAACGATATCGAGGTACTCCTCTTCCGCCTGCATCTTTTCCAGGTCGTTCCGGACCTCCTGGGATGTTAAGTTGAAGGGGGGTTGCGTGAAAGTATCCAGCGGCACGGGGCGGGGGTAGAAAGCGGAGTTCTGCCTAACGATCTCCGCGATGAGCCGCCGGGAGCCGCCCTGCTTCAGAATCAGAATCTTGGCATAAGCCTCGGTCATACAGCGCGAGGAGTAATAGAATCGCGACCCATCCTGGGCGGACAGTTCGTGCAGGTCCTCATTTTCTTCGATCAGTTTCTTAAGAATGTTTCCAATCTCTTCAGCCGGGTCCGCCGTGGGGGGAGGTATAAGATGCTGCTCGATCGCCCTCTGGAAAATCTCGGATTCGGCGATGAGCTGGCCCGACTCGCTGGCCTTCCGAATCAAAGCAGCAAAGGCTTGTGGGGCAACCTCCCCCTCCTTCCCTACGTTCGCCTCGATCATGTTTTCCGTCTTTTCCCTCGTACTCCAAATTAATTTTTATGGGCCGCAGGGCATCAACGAACCATGAAAATTCTATTTTTTCTGTAGTCACGCTATGCGCTATGCGAATTTCTGTTTTCTATGGCAGAAGCCCCTTCTTGCCCAACTCCGCTGCAACCTGATCGAGCCCGAATTTGCGGTAGGTCCCGGGGGTCGGCGCCCCTGTGGCTTTGTCCCACCCCAGCTCGTCATAAAACATATCCACGGCAATCTGAGCGTCGCCTCGATCCATGTGCGTGGTCCCCTTGGTGAAGGGAGCCTTCCCCGATTTGTCCGTGAAGACCCACTCAGGGATGGTGTCATGCCGAGTGCGCATTTCCTTCGTCCCCATATCCCGGATCGTGAGCGCCCGGTGCAGGAGGAAGATGCGTTCGGCCGCGAAGTCCAGTTCCGCCCGGTCCTTTTTATCCCCCGTAGCCAGGCTATAGAGGAGCGACTCGATGGAGTCGTCCCCGCGGTAACCCCGCTCCTTCAGAGGCGAGGCCACCCACGGCCCCATCCAGTTGCAAAGCGACAGCGAATCGTGGAGTTCCTTGCGCAGCAGCGACCACTTGGCCATTTTCGCCTTCGCCGGGTGCATCGGCGTGTAGGCCCCCACGGCGTCGACGGCCTGGGGTGAGCCCCAGATCTCAGCGGCCAGGGTTTTCTGCACCGCAAGCGGCAGCCCGTTCCGGGTGAAATTGGAGTGGGAGTGGCACTGGGCGTCGCGGTTGTAGATCAGGTTGACGAGGAGCCCGCACTGCCCCGCATCCTCGGTGGAGTGGTGCTTGGGATGCCCCATCTTCCAGTAGGAGAGCTCTTTTTCTTTGACCCAGGCCGCTTCCGGGATAGACCAGCGTTCCAGAAGATATCCTGTCCCCAACCCCAACGCGGTTCCCAACTCTCCCTCTTTGGAGGCAATCCGCGGGATCAGTTCAAAGAGAAACGAGGGGTCCCCTTTTTCGTATTTATCCCAGGAGTAGCTGTTGAACTCCTTCTCCCCCAGCTTTTTCTTGATATACCCGTCGTAATAGAGCTTCTGAAAATCACGCTGCATCTGGCTGTAATTGCACCAGACCCCCAGGTCGTCCGCCAGGTGCATGCCCACCATCGAGGCCTCTACATTGGTCATGCCCCGGGGGCCATCCGGGAATTTTTTGAAGAAGGCCCGCCCGAAATTGAGGCCGGAGCAGGTATTTTGAGCCACCTCCGGGATGCCGTATTTCGCGGACACCGCGGGAACCTTGAGGATCGTGTGGCACCGGATGGGGCAGCTGGTGCAGCCGTTTCCCCGGACCGTGTACTGCCAGGCGATTTCGCCCATGAAGTAGGCGGCGTTGTTCGTCCGGTAGGCGATCCGATTCAAGTTATGGGGATCGCACGTTCCTGTTTCGATCGGGCGGGGGGCGGCCCCCCAGCTTCGCCCCTTGGAGCCGACCCAGCGGCTTCTCTCTTCATAAAACTCCGACCAGGGCTGCGGGGCGTTGGGGACGACGTGCTGGTTGTTCGCCCCCAGAAGGGAAAGGTGGTATTTGATCAGCTTCTCCCAATCTTCCTTGTTGCCCGCAATCCGGACGCTGCCCGTGCCCTGCACCCCGATGGCCTTGAGGTTCTTGGCCCCCATTACCGAACCGATCCCCCCGGCGGAATGGGAAACGGAGCAAATCAGCACGGACATGGGAACCAGGTTTTCTCCGGCCTGGCCGATGGCAGCCACGACGGCGTCGGTCCCCATGATCTGGTTGATCGCCTCGGTGGTCCGGCGGATGCCCTCCCCCCAGAGGCGGCGGGCGTCGTGAATTTCCACCTGCTGATCGACGATCGACAGCCAGATGGGACGGTCGGCCTTCCCCCGGATGACAAGGGCATCGTACCCCGCATATTTCAGTTTCGCGGCAAACTGCCCGCCCATGTGCCCAGTCGCCACGAGAGGCTTCGGCCAACAGGTTGGCCAGAGGGTGGTGATGGCCGTGCGGCCATTACAGGGGGCGCCGGTCCCCGCCAAGGGGCCTACTGCGAAAATAATCTTGTTCTCAGGATCGTAGGGTTTTGTTCCCGCCGGGACCTCGTCCCAAATCACCTTGTACCCGATCCCGGTGCCGCCTAAAAAGTCCTTATACTTCTCCACGGTGTCCTCGGTCCAGGTTTGCCCGGTCGACAGATCGACGTGAAGAACCTTCCCGGCCCATCCCCCATATTTGGCCATAGACTTTCCTTCCTATGAACCATTTCAGCCGTTTGAAAAATCGGCTAAAATGAAGTGCAAATTGCAAATATCAAATTGAAAATTGAAAAATCAATGGAGCCTCTTGCAAAAGTGGTTCATTCTGTCATTCCGGCGAAAGCCGGAATCCAAAACTGCCTGGAAATCCTGGATTCCGGGTCGCGCTTCGCTTGCCCGGAATGACGACTTTCAACTGCTTTCACGTGTTTGGCAAGAGCCTCAATAGTTTTCCGGAAATTTGCACTTTGCAATTTGCATTTTGCAATTTTCAATTTGTTTTATGTAGATCCGGGACGGACAAAGCGCCCTCCGAGGGAACGGCCCTTTCCCCCGGATCTTCCGGCTCTTCTTCGTATCCCGTGATCATTGCCTTCGTGTGGGCAAAAGGTGTCCGGCCGAGAGTTGCCATGTAAAGGTGGACAATCAGGTAGAGGGCGATCAAGTAGGCGCCGATTACGTGAAGAGCGTTGATGAGCCCCGCGAGGTCCCAGAGCAGGACATAGGTGCGCAAGAAGAGGATATCGCTGAAGAGAATCCCGGTGACCACCAGGATCGGCGCGAAAATTCACATGACGGTCCCGTAGGCGAGTTTCTGAAGGGGGTTGAATTTCTCCTCCGGCGTCGCCCGGAAAGGGTTTTCCTCTCCCTTGAAAATGGAGACCATGTAAAATTTGGCCTGTCGGAAGATTCCCCCGAAGTCCCCTTTCCTGAAAAGATAATGCCGTCTCAGGCTGCCGCTGGCGAGGCTGTAAACGAGCCAAAATAACCAGGAAACGGCCATGGCCCAGCCAACGTATCGATGAATCAGGATGGCCGGATCTTGAGGGCGCAGCGAGGCAATCCCCGGGATCCGGATCTGGATCCCGGTGATGAGAAGAAGGACTACCATGTGGGCGTTCGTCCAATGCCATACCCGAAGAGGCAGCGGGTGGAGATAAACTCTTTTCATGGTTTCCTCACTTTCCTCACGATGGCGTGCACCCCTACGAAAACGAGGCCGAGGGGAAGCAAAACGGTGCCGATCAGGTCGATCCACTTGAAGCCGTAGTCCCGCGCGGAGACGGGTTTCCCCCCCCTCGTCGTCCCCAGCAACATTCCGAATCCTTGGCTGACATTCTTCTTTTGTCCGGGGAGGTGGCACTCCTGGCAGCCCGCGGACCGCTCCGGGGAAAGTCCGGCCGGGCTCTCCAGGCGGGGAGGAATTTCATGGGTCAGGTCTCGCCAGGGAATGTAGCTGAGGGACTCGGCCGGGCAAGCCTCCACGCATTTGGGTTTACCCTGGCATAGGTGACACTTGGTTGCCTTGCGCGTATCCGGGTCGAAAGAGATCATCTCCCAGGGGCAGGCTTTCAGGCAGATCTTGCAGCCCGTGCACTTTTCCAGGTCGACCAGGCGCGCCTTGCCCGAAGGCGCCGCCACGATGGCGTTCTCCGGGCAGATGTTGGCGCACGGCACGGGGTGGGGGCATTGCTTGCAGAGGTCCTGCACGACCACCCCATCCCCCCAGTTGCCGCGCCCTTCCCGCCAGGCCAGCACCCCCTCGGGCCCGAAGGCTAAGTTACGGTCAACCTTGATCCGCGAAATCGTTGGCGCCGCCTTGCCGTCGTTGAATTCGGTACAGGCAAGTTCGCAGCGCCCGCAGCCGACACACTTCAGCGGGTCCGCGACCACGAGCCCCTGGGCCTTTTCCATAACGATCAGGGGCTTTGTCGCCCCCTGAGCGAAATGAGGCGCCAGGGCGGATATGCCGATGATCGATATGCCGCCCATTTTCAAAACCCGCCGCCGCGAACAAAGCGGATCCAGGTTCAGCGGGCCGACGGCCGACTCTCGAATCTCATTTTTTCCATCATGGAAATCCATATCCCGTCCCCTTTTTTCTGTGCCTGAAGTACCTGGCTCACCCCTCTTCGCTTCAGCAGATATTTGATCCCAATGCCTATTTGGCCAAAATATCTTCTGAGGATTCCCATACTCCGCGTTATTATACGCTTTCCCTCTCCATTGAAAAGATGATTTTTATCAGTCCTTTTCTGCCATCCCTTCCTGCTGTCCCTTTCTGCTGTTGACACTCAATCCCTTTTTCCCTATACTCACATCAACAAAGACCAATGAATTTTACTTGTTGCCAGCCCAGTCTTCTGCGGCTGACCCTGTAAGCGAGTTCCCATAACGGGAGGTGATATTTTGACTTTACTTGTTTTCTTGGCTCTCATCGTCGTGCTGGCCATTTACCTGATTGGACTTTACAATGGCCTGGTTAAAGCCCGCAACGCGGTCAAGAACGCCTGGAGTCAGATTGAGGTCCAGCTCAAGCGGCGGCACGACCTCATTCCCAATTTGGTCGAAAGCGTGAAGGGCTATGTGACGCACGAGCGGGGAACTCTTGAAGCGGTCGTAAAGGCGCGTCAGCAGGCGATCAGCGCCACGGGCGGCGTTGCGGAGCGGGCTATTGCCGAAAACGCGTTGACCCAGACTTTGCGATCTCTCCTGGCCGTGGCCGAAGCCTACCCGGATCTGAAAGCGAATCAGAATTTTTTAAGCCTGCAGGAAGAACTGGCGTCCACCGAAAACAAAATTGGCTTTTCGCGCCAATTCTACAACGATGCCGCGATGCAATACAAGAATCGCATCGAAGTATTCCCCAGCAACATTTTTGCCAATATTTTCGGCTTTCAGCCTGAACCTTTCTTCCAGGTGGAGACGGCCGGGGAACGGGAAGCCCCGCAAGTCAAGTTCTAATCACCCTGCTTATGGGGAATATCGGTCCTGCTCGGCCAAACAGACATCCTGTCATTCTGACTCGAACAGTTGGGGGACCCGTTCCTTGTTTTTGCCATTCTTCTTAAAGAGCTCATTAAAAGATCTCAACCTATCATCTGGCATTTTTCATTTTTCCATGATATTTAGCGGTCCTTTTCAAAACGCTAAATTAGAATGGATTTTCTTTGCCCTGGGCAAAAGAAAGGAGGCTCGATGTCTGAAACCATCCTGAATATCGGCTGGGCGATTGTGTTTATGCTGATCGGCGGATTCGTCGGCCTGGGTCTTGTTCTGATTTCCTCGTGGGTCGTGCCGCGGGTGATTGCGCGACATACCCCGAATATCGATGAGCAGAAGGAGATCCTTCGCGGGAACACGGCTGTGGCCGAGTATTTCGGCCGGATCGTGAGTGCCGCGATTCTCGGCGTGAGCATCGTCGTCGCGGCTGCGGTGGTTGGCGGCGTCATTGCGGCGCTGCATTAACCCCGGGCCTGTACCTCTGCCTGGAATAGGGATCGCCATACTCTCCCAGAAATGGATTTGCGCACAAATTGGCAACAAATTGCAGAAATCCCCCCTCGTCCGCCTTTGCCAAAGGGGAGTTGGGGGGATTTCTGGGGAAATTCAGTCATACCGCCCCATACAGCCTTTTTGGTTCTGGTTAGGCCGGGTTAGGAGAAATGAGAATCAATATTTTGGCCCGTTGGGCCTTGATACTTTTTTGGTTGTTGGCCCCATCCTTCTCCTGGGCGCGAGGAGGCGGCGGGTGCCTGGCCGAAGGAACGCCGGTGCTCACCCCGCACGGTCCCCTGCCGATCGAAAAGCTGAAAGTCGGCGATGGGGTCGTAACCATCGCCGGGGGCAAAGCGGATTTCGGAAGAGTCCTAACCCGGATGGAGGTCCAGGCGGATGCTTTTCTGGAAATCGCCATCCCCGGAACCAAATTGCGAATGACTCCGGAACATCCCGTTATGGTTGGTCGCGGCGCATATCTCCTCGCCAGACGGCTGAAACCTGGGGACGAAATTTATGCCATGCAAGACGGTCGCCCCGTCGCAACCGCCATCCAGTCGCTCCGTCCGATTCTCGAACGGAAACCCTTCTACAACCTGCTCGTCGCTCCGGGCGGCACCTTCACGGCTGCCGGGATCGTCGTTCATAATAAGGGCTGCTTTTTGCCGGACAGTTTGATCCTGAGAGGAGATGGGACCGAAGCGCCGATCCAAACCCTCAGACCGGGAGACCAGGTAATGGCCTTCACGGCCGAAGGCCAAATGGTTCGCACAACGGTGCGAACCATTGTCCGGCGCGAGGTGGATGCCTTCGTGGCCCTTGAAACCGACCGGCAGATCCTGCGGGTCACTGCCGAGCATCCACTCTATGTCGGCGGCGGCTTGTTTAAGACCCTCGACGGTCTCAAGGTGGGGGATTTCATCCACACCTGGGATGGGATAGGCCTTGCCCAACAGCCGATCGTGCGCCTGGAAACGATTCGCGAGCGAACGATCGTTTATAATTTGCAGACTGATCTCCCGCACACTTTCTTTGCCAGCCGCCTGGCCGTCCACAACAAAGGGGGCGGTTGCTTCCCGGCGGGCACCCTGATCCGCACCCCCCAGGGGCGCGTCCCTGTTGAAACCCTCGCCCCCGGGACTCCCTTGCTGGCCATGGACCCGGAGAGGAGGATCGTCAGGGCCCAGGTGGATGAGCTTCTCTTGACCCGGTCCCGAGTGATCCGGATCGAGACGGACCGGGGCATCCTGCGGACCACGAACGAACATCCGCTTAGAAGGATTCAAGGCGATTTTGCCGCGGCGGGGGAACTGAAGACCGGGGACAGGGTTCTTGCCTGGGCCAACGGCACGCTGATGCCCGCCAGGGTTCTGAGCTCCTCCTTCGAAGAGCCGGAGCAGCCGGTTTACAACCTGCGCACCACCTGGCCCCACACCTTCCTCGCCGGCGATTTCGTGGTCCACAATAAAGGAGGAGGCTCCAGCCGGTCAAGCAGCAGCAGTCGAAGCAGCAGCAGTGGCAGCAGAAGTTCCAGCGGCGCCTTGGAGGAAGAACAGCTCTTCGGAATCATTGCCTTCATTGGGGCCCTAACGATCCTGGTTATCATTTTCTCCATCATCATGCGAAAGAAAAGCGGGAAGAGTGAAAACCTGGATTTTGTATACAGTACTGCCCAGGTCGCCCCCAAGGCCGCGAAGACGGAGAAATTGCTGAGTTTTCTCAACCGGCAGGATCCTGCCTTGTCCCCGCAGGATTTGCGAAAGTTGGCCGAAGCCGCTTTCCGCAAGCTCCAGGAGTGCTGGCAGGCCCGGGCCTATGAACCGATGGAGCCGCTCCTCATGCCGGCTCTTTACGCCCAGCACAAAAGCCAGATCGATGGCTTGAAAAGAAGCCGCGAGATCAACCGGATCGAAACCCTCAAGGTGGAGCGATTGGACTTGGTCAATCTCCGCTATACGGAAAAGCCGGACCAGCGGGAATTCACCGCCCTCGTGACGGCTTCCGCCCGCGATTACTACGTGGACGACCGCACCGGGAAATTTCTGCGCGGCGACCCCTCCCCGGCGCGGTTTCAGGAGTTCTGGACCTTCCATCGCTGGGGCAATCACTGGCGGCTGCGGGAGATCGAACAGGCGGGCGAATCCGATCTTCTCAAAGAGGAAAATTTCGTCGAGATGCTGACCGACCCGACCCTCGGGGGAATTTATGGCGAAGCGGCCAAGAAAAAGGGGGCCGCCGGGCCTTGGCTGGAAAGGGGCGCCGAGGAAAAGGCGACGCGCATCGATCGGATGCTGAATTTCCTGGTCCAGACGGATAAGCTCTGGAATCGGCAGCAGATGCTGGAGCGGGCGCGCCAGGTTTTCCTCCGGGTCCATCTGGCCGAGGATTCAACCGACCCGGCTCAGGCGCCGCTCTCAGACCTCTTTCCCGGACCCGCTTCCGCCCTCCAGGATCAGATCCGCGAACAGAAAACGAGCGGAGTGGCGGTCGAGTACCGCAACCTTTGTGTCCGCAAGGCGGAATTGGTCCTGGTCCGAAATTTCTCCGCCCGGAACAAAGATGAGTTCACCGTTCGGATCAGCGCCCACGCCCAAAAGATCGTTCGGAAAGGCGACCGCGTTTTAAGCGAGCAGCCTTATGTGACCCCTTTCGAAGAGTACTGGACTTTTGGGCGGCTGGATGAACAGTGGAAGCTGAAAGAAGTTTTACCCCCGGCCCGCGGGGAAAGGTTGATTGCCGAGGAGAATGTAGACGAGGACAGCAGTCCGGAACAATTGCAATGGTATTATCGTCATCCGCGGGCCAATTGAGTTGCCCAGAAGTCGTAAGGATAAATAGCTTGGGGTCAGGCATAAGTAAATAAGTATTGATTCTCTGGGTGGCTGCCGTAAAGATTCCCATTCGGGAAGGAGATCATCCGGAGGAAGGGATCGAAGCTCGCTGGCGTTTAAAACTGCAACTGGGATTTCCCCTATTTCCGTACCCTATTTCCAGCCCCGTATCGGCAAGCCCAGGGCTTTGTGAATCGCCGGGGGGACCCTGGCTCATCGCCGGTTGAAGCCCTCTTGTGCTGGCAAGGCGGTTGACAAGCCATTCCCCAAGTTCTGTTGCCGAGCTTTATGGGCGGGATCCGGTAACTATCAGCCAGGAGGTAGGGAAGTTGGAAAAAAGAATTCGGGAGGACAAGAGTTTGGAAGTCACGCTGGGCTACCTTTTTCCGCAAAAGATGATGCCGGATGTTGTCGGAATATCCGCTTAGGTCTACATCGACTACCCGCGTCAGCCCCCGAAGGATTCCCACCGTCACCCGGTCTAATACCTGTTGGGCACTCCGCCGGGGCGATATCCGTAGGAACATCCCTTGAAGTCTGCCTCGAAGATCGGCTCAAGAATGAGTTTGAGCGCTCCCTGGACCACCCGATCTTTAACCGTCGGTTTCCCCAAGGCGGGACTTTCACCCACAAGTCCGGGCGGCCCTTCGCTGGGCACGCTATTTTCTTATGCCTGACCCCAAAGGCACATTTCTTTCCGCTCATACTTCTCCCCGATTCATTTTGAAGAGCAAGGGACCAAAAGGGCCTGGCCCCAATCAATTCAGAAAAAAAGCTCTCACAAAAACTTTTTCCTCCTCCGTAAGCTCCTGTTTTTTCCCTCCGAGCAGTCTATCAACGACTCGGGCAGCAGGCACTAAATCTTGTGAAGGATAAGCACGGACGGTGTCCCCCGGCCCGTATGCTTCGCCGGTCCCCCGATTCGCCAATACGGGTATCCCATCGTTGGACGCGCTGTGTTCGTCGGTTAGAATCCACGACGGCGAAAGAATGATCTGCATGATTCCCTCCATCTCTCCCTTGGCTATTATAAAGAGCAGGGCCGGAGGGAGTGACCCGTCCCCCAGATTCGTCAGCCTTGTCCTGAATATTTTTCAATCCGAATTGCGCCCCCAGGGACCACAAGTGTAAAACTTCCGCACATTTGCACCTAACTCTTTTCGGTTGTATATTTTCATTTCCGCTGCACAAAAAGTGCGGTGATAATCTTTCTTTATCCAAAATTCATTCAAAACGGCCTCGTACAAAAGCTCACCTTTTTCTGCCCACGCATGATAATAATTCTCTCCCGCAAATGGGCCGAAGGTGGGTATTATTTTGCCATGAACCCCATTCCATTCCTGGTTGTCCCATACAAAACCCAGGACAAGTTCATAACATCTTCCTTGCCTTCTTCGGTATTTCCTTAGACAAACTCCTTGGGGAATAAGCTGTTTTCGGATGATACCTTTACTCATCTATTTTTTTCCCTTTCCCCTTGGCCTGAGCAGTCGCTTTCATACCTGATTTCCCCAGATATGCTATCAAAGCCCGTCTGACAATCTCAGTGAAGGAAACCCTTTCCCTGGTGGCTTGAATCTTAGCTTTCTCCCACAGGCTTTAGGTAAAATGACATTCGTTCTCATGTCTTTTTCTTTCATTGTTCTCTAACTTTCCAATATTATTTTATATCATAATTACATTATTACACCCTTGTGTCAATTGAAACCCCCTAATTCCCTGCCCCCCTCTCTGATGATCTATTGGCATTGACCTTCGGTATCAATAATGATACTATGATTTATGTATGGATCGCGGTTATGCCCGAGTCGCGCTTCTGGAAAAGCTTCGGCGGGAAGGAATCCCCTTTTTGGTTCGGGCCAAAGCCAAGGTCATCGTTTACTATCAGGGGAAACCTCGCCTCCTGGGAAGGTTTACGGTCAAACCGGGGCAAATGCGGCGTTATCAAGTGCTCTACCAAAGCCGCAAGAAGGAACCCCTCGATCTCATCGTCTTTCGGGGGAAGGGATATCAGGAAACCTGGTACCTCCTGGTCCCCCGGGGCTTTTCCAAGACGACCCAAGAGATTGTCGACCTTTACGCCAAGCGCATGTCGATCGAACAGGGATTCCGGGACTGGAAGACGCACCTCGGGGTGCGCGGTTTGGTCTTTCGAACCCCGGACCCGGCTCCCCTTCTTACCCGCCTGCTTTTGGCCTTCTCGCTGAGTTACATAATCTGTTTGGCCTTAGGCGCCACGGAGGAAGCCGCGAAAGTACGAGCGTTTGTGGAAATCCCCAGACGCAAACCCCGGCATGGAACCACCCGCACTCTCTCCGCCCTGGCCATTGGGATTATCCGGTTGTCTCTTCCCCGATTCGCTTCTCAAGCC
>Ga0315287_10005841_pt1 | contig 12170 bp, 10 predicted proteins | sample YL17G11_0_MG_FD_205037 | JGI IMG/M metagenome (GOLD analysis project Ga0315287, IMG submission 205037) | Sediment microbial communities from Yellowstone Lake, YNP, Wyoming, USA - YL17G11_0 | ecosystem: Environmental > Aquatic > Freshwater > Lake > Sediment | place: USA: Wyoming | collected...
GCCGGCCCCGCCGGAACCGCCGCCGCCGCCCACCTCGGACGCCTCGGCGTGCGCGACGTCGTCCTCCTCGACACGCATCCGTTCCCCCGCGACAAGACCTGCGGCAGCGGCGTGTCGCCGAAGGGGCACGAGGCCTACCTCAGCGGCGGATCCGGTTCCGACGCGATCGTGTGCCTGCGCCGCACGCTCGACGAGCTGATCCTGCGGAAGGCGCAAGACGCCGGTGTCCGGTTCGTTCCGCACTTCACGGCGAACCGGCTCCTGACGGAGCGGGGGAGGGTGACCGGCGTCGTGGCGCGCGACGGCCGCGAGGTGCGCGCCTGCGCCACCGTGATCGCCGGCGGAACGCACTGCCGGCTGGTTCCCGAGAGAAGGCCCCGCAAGCTCATCCAGGCGATCATGGGGTGGTGGGAGGGCGTGCCGTTCCGCGAGCACCACGTCGAGATGGTCTTCGATCCGATGGTGCTGCCCCTTTACGGTTGGCTCTTCCCGGAAGACGGCGGCCGGGTGAACATCGGCATCGCTTACGAAGACCGAGACGGCACCAAGAACGCGCGGGAGATGTTCCGGCGATTCCTCGACCGGCAGTACGCGAAGCGCCTTGCAGGGGCAACGCCGATCGGCGCGTGGAAGGGGCATCCGGTCGCCTACTCGTACCGTATCGAAGGGCTGACCTCGCCCGGTCGCATCGTCGTCGGCGAGTCCGGCCTTCTCACGCATCCCGCGACGGCCGAAGGGATCTACCAGGGGATGCGCAGCGGGATGATGGCGGCGGAAGCGCTCCGCGACGTGCTCGTTTCAGGTGCGGACGAGGCGGCCGCGTTCGCCGCGTACGAGCGCCGCTGCCGCAAGACGTTTCGCGCCTCGTTTCTTGGCGGCGGGCTATTCCGGCTGCTCCTCAAGACGCCGGCCCTGGACCTGTTGGCCAAGGCCGGCGAACAACCGCTCGTTCGGCGTACGGCAGCGAGGATCCTCGCGAGCCTCTAGAGCCTATTTCCCGAGTTCCTCGAGGATCCGCGTGGCGCCGTCCACTTCGGCAAGGACCCAGAGCATGTACCGCGAATCGACGTGGATCGAGCGCGTGTGCACGGGTTCGTAGAGGATGTCGGCGACCACCGAATCGTACGTGCCGTCGAAGAGGAGGCCGCACAGCTCACCGCGCGCGTTCAACGTGGCGGACCCCGAGCTTCCGTTGGTGGTGTCCACGTTCGAGAGGAAGTCCACGGGAACGTCGTTCAGCGCCCGGTCGAGGTAGGGCGTTTCCCGTCCGGCGCGTAGCGCCTTGATCGCATCGAGCTCGCGCGCGGGCACGGCGAATTCTCCCTGGCCCGTGTTCTTTGCGAGGACCCCGGCGAGCGTCGTCTGCGGCTTGTAGAAGATCCCGTCGACGGAATCGACCCCGAGCACGCGGCCGTAGGTGACGCGAAGCGTCCCGTTCGCGTCGGGCGCGACGAGGCCGCCCGATTTTTCGAGGAGCGCTTTCATGTAACGCGGGACCAGGCGGTACCGGGCGCCTTGGCGTGTCTTGCTGATTTCGCGCAATTGGTCTCTGAAAGGAAGCAGGGACGTCGCGAGGCTGACGAACGGATCGTCGATGGCGGCGAGTTCCTTTGACGACTTGCCGAGCAGCCCGAGGCGGTAGTCCTTGTCGAAGAGCCTCGTCCCGGCGTACAGCCGGTCGAGGTAGGCGTCGATCGCCTTCGCGGCCGCATCCTTGCTCATGTCCGCGGTCAGGCCCGCGGCCTTGTCGATGGACTCGATGCGCTCGGTTGCGCCCAGCTGCGACGCTTCGAGGAGTGAATAACGAAGCAGCGCCCGGTCGACCTTGGGGTCGAGGGTTCGCTGCATGCGATCCAGGCTCTCGCGTGTGCGCGCCCAGTTCCGCTCCTGATACTCGGGCTCGCGATCGAGGTCTTTCTTCGGCCGGTTGACGGCGGCGTCGACGATCGTCGTGGCCGCGCCGAGGACGGAGCCCCCGCCGCGACCGCCCCGAAACGCACCGAAGACCGCGTCGCGCTCGCGCGTCTTGGCGGCCTCGGCGTCGAGCGCCGCCAGCGCGGGGAGCACGTCGCCGTAAAGCATGCGTCGCTCCGGGTTCGCGGCGATCCAGGACGTCAGTTCTCGCTGCTGTTCCAGCTTGTCTTCGAGGACGCCTCCCTTGATCAACCCGTCGAGCACGCCGCGGTTTTTCGTGAGCCCGTTGTTGAGGCCTCGAATCCTCGTTTCGACCTTGATGGCGACCTCGGGGCTGGATTGTGCCAACTCGTCCAGGATCTGGAGCTGCTCGACGGAGCGGCGGATCGAGCGCGGCAGCTGCCACGTGGTCATCTCTTCGATCTGCGCGTAGGTCTGGAGGCGTTCCGTGGCCCCGGGGTAGCCGACCACGAAGACGAGGTCGCCGGGGCCGGCGCCCTTCGGCGACACCTTGAGCCAGTGCTTCGGCCGGTACGGCACGTTGTTCTTGGAATAGGGCGCGGCCTTGCCGTCGGGGCCGACGTAGGCGCGATAGAACGAAAAGTCGCCCGTGTGCCTCGGCCAGCGCCAGTTGTCGGCCTCGCCGCCGAAGTTGCCGATCCCCTTGTCGGGAGCGTAGACGAGGCGCACGTCTTCGATCTCGAGCTGCTTGATCTCGAACCACCGCAGCCCTCCGAAAAACGAAGCGATCCGGCAGCGCGAGCCGTCCTTCTCGCACGCCGCGGTGCGCTCTTTCGTCCAGAGCTCGACGATGTCGAAGCGTTTCCGGTCGGTGAGGTTCGGGGTCAACTTGCGCATCAGGTCGTCGGTCACCTCGAGGACCTGCGTCGTGACGGAAACCCGCGCTCCCGGCCCGTTCGAAAGCTCGTCCTCGGGCGCCCGCGCGACGAAACCCGAGACGAGGAGGTTGCGCTCGGGGGTCGAGTTGTACTGGAGCGCGCTCTGGACGCAGTGATGATTGGTGACGATCAGCCCCTGGTTGGAGACGAAAGACGCGCTGCATCCGCCCAACGAGACGATCGCCCCCATGGGCTGTCCGGTCAGCTCGGCGAAGGCTTGGGGGTCGCCCTCGAAGCCCAAAGCGCGAAGCCGCTCGGCCAGCGCCGGGATCTGCTGCGGCATCCACATGCCTTGGTCGGCGGAAGCGGGACCGGCGAGGCTGGCGACGAGCAGGAACGAAACGGCGAGGGGAGTCGATCGCATGGCGGCCTCCGATCTGCGACGGGCAAGGGGGGCAGCATACAATGGAGTGGCCGCATCCTAAGGAGCGCATCGTGACCGAAGAAGACGACAATTTCGCGAGCATGTTCGAGGCTTCGCTCAAGGCGAAGCGGTTCGACGAGGGGCAGACGATCGAAGGCACGATCGTCGCGATCGGGGCGGAGTTCGCGTTCGTCGACGTCGGCGGCAAGGGCGAGGCGACGATCGAGATCGAGGAGCTGCTCGATCCCGAGGGCCAGCTCGAATCCCAGGTCGGCGACCGGATCGAGGCCATGGTCGTGTCGACCTCGGGGGGGCTCAAGCTCTCCCGTAAGTTGGCCCGCGGCGCGGCGACGGCGCGACAGCTCGAAGACGCGTTCCACGCCGGGCTTCCCGTCGAGGGCAAAGTGGAACGGGCGGTCAAGGGTGGCTACGAAGTTCGCATCGCCGGACAGCGCGCCTTCTGCCCGATCTCGCAGATCGACACGGTGAGAAACACCGAGCCTAGCGAGCACGAAGGGCGGGTCTACACGTTTCGCATCCTCGAGTTCAAAGAGGGGGGCAAGAACCTGGTGATCTCCCGGCGTGCGCTCCTCGAGGAAGGACAACGAGAAGAGGCGGAGCAGCTCCGGCGTTTCATCGTCGCGGGCGTGGTCTTGAAAGGCCGCGTCGCTTCGGTGCGCGACTACGGCGCGTTCGTCGATCTCGGCGCGGGGGTGCAGGGCCTGCTCCACGTTTCGGAGATGGGCTGGTCCCGCGTCTCGAGCCCGTCCGAGATCGTGAAGCCGGGAGATGAAGTCACGGTGAAGGTCCTGCGCGTCGACGACGACGGGAAGAAGATCGCGCTCGGGTTGAAGCAGCTTCAGGCCGATCCTTGGTCGAAGGTCGAAGCGACGTACGCGCCGGGCCAGGTGTGCACGGGCCGGGTCACGCGTCTCGCCGATTTTGGCGCTTTCGTCGAGCTTCAGCCGGGGGTCGAGGCGTTGGCCCATCTGTCCACCTTCCCTCCGACCGGCGCGCCGGACGGCTGGAAGGCGTCGGTGCGGGCGGGCATGACGGCATCGTTTCAAATTCTGAGCCTCGATCTCGAGAAAAAGCGGATCGGCGTGGCTCTCGTGCAGGACGGCACGGCGGCGTCGGCGCAGCCCGCGGGGAATGAAATCGTGCCGGGCGCGCGCCTCACGGGGAAGGTGGAGCGTCACGAGAAGTTCGGTGTCTTCGTGTTTCTGGCCCCCGGCCGTACGGGACTCATCCCGATGAAAGAAACCGGAGTCGCGCGCGAGGCGGACATCGCGCGGACCTTCCCGATCGGGGCCGAGGTCGAAGTGCAAGTCCTCGAGGTCGATTCGTCGACCCGGCGCATTCGACTCAGCCGTAAAGAGGTGATCGAGGCCAAGGAGAAAGACGAAGTCCGCGAGTACACCGAGCGGAAGCCCGAAACGCCCACCGAGAGTTTCGGGTCGCTGGCCGACAAGCTGCGGGGCGCGATGAAGCCCAAGGATCGGTGAGGGCGGATCCCGTTCTACGGGGCGAACTGATCGATCGCGACCGCCAGGACCGGAAACGCCGCCAAGATCTCTCGATCCGAGGTCAGAAGCTGCACCCTGAGGTCTGACGCGAGCGCCACGAACTCGCAGTCGTACGCGGTGCATCCCGATTCGCTTGCCAGCTCCAAAACCGTCTGCGTCTCTACCGTGAATTCCCTGCCCCCCATCAAGAGCTCCGCCTCGCGCGCTGCCTCGAGAGCGTGAGCGAGCGCGAGGTTCTGCCGCCGCATCAGCATCGACAGGACGCTTCGAAATTCGCTGCGCCACAAGAGCGGCGCCGCCCATTCGGGATCCTTGCCGAACGCGCGCCGGGCCGAAGCCGTTTGGTCACCGCCGAGCAGGAGATGCACCACCGCGTTCGTGTCGACGACGATCACGCGCGGCCGGCCCGCTTGGCTTGTCGAATCGAGGCGTCGTCGATGGGCGCCAGGGCCAGTCGCGCGCGCAGCGCGTCCGCTCGTGCGAGCAGCGACTCCGGATCGAGCCGGCGTCCTTCGAGGGAACGCTCAAGGCGCTCGATGACCTCGCGATTGAGACTTCGCCGATTCGTCTCGGCAACCCGGCGCAAGCGGGTCAGGAGATCGTCTGGGATTCCCTTGAGCGTCAGGCTCGCCATGGCGTTTGACCTCACGGCTGGTTGCATTACGGAACCACTATGGAATCTACGCAACATGGGCGCCTCCGGCAAGTGGGACTCGTCTAATCTTGCGGCGAATCGCGTGGCCTCATCGCCTCGCAAGCGGGTCGGGAGGTTTCCGATCGGGAACCAGCCCCCCCTCTACTCGCCGATCACTTTGACGAGCACGCGCTTCGGCCGCTTGCCGTCGAACTCGCCGTAGAAGATTTGCTCCCACGGCCCGAAGTCGAGCGTCCCCTTCGTGACGGCGACGACGACTTCGCGGCCCATGATCTGCCGCTTGTGGTGGGCGTCGCCGTTGTCCTCGCCGGTGCGGTTGTGCCGGTAACGTTTCGGGTCGTGCGGGGCGAGCGTCTCCAACCACTCCTTGTAGTCGGCGTGGAGCCCCGACTCGTCGTCGTTGATGAACACGCTCGCCGTGATGTGCATCGCATTGACGAGGCACAACCCCTCGCGGATGCCGCTCTCCGCGACGATGGCTAGGACGTCGTCGGTGATGTTGACGAAGTCCATGCGGGCGGGGACGGTGAAGGTGAGGTAGCGGGTGGTCGATTTCATGCGCAGCCCCTCGCGCGGCCGAGGGCGACGACCGCCTCGATCCTACGATGCACACCGAGTTTGCGGAAAATGCTCTGCACGTGATTGCGCACGGTCGTCGTTGTGATGTGAAGCGCGGCCGCCACGTCGGACGTTGAAAGCCCTTGGGCGACGCCCGCGAGGACCTCCGCTTCCCGCTCGGTGATGCCGCAGGCCAAGGCGATCGCCCCGTTGCGGTCGCGATTCGAGCCTGAGAGGTTCACGACGTCCTCCGCAACCGGCCGCAGGAAGTGGAGCACCGCCGAGCGGGCCGACCGGCCCCCGGGAACGAAGAATGACACCAGTTCGAGCATCGCTCCAGCGGCGTTTCCCGTGCGAGCGACGACCCAGTGCCGCGCGCCGGGCAGGCCGTCCCGGGCCGCCTGTTGAACGGGACAACGCGGGCCGCAAAACGGGGAGCCGTCGGTCGAACGGAAGGCGCCGAGCATCCAGCACCGCGAGGGGAGGGTTCTGGACGGCGCGATACCGAGAAGTCTTCGCGCCGCATGGTTGCAGACACGGACGGAACCGTCGTCGTCCGCGGCCAGGACGGCCTGCGTCTCGTGCTCCAGGGCGGAGAGCGGAATGAACCGACGCATCACCCCTCCGGGTGGATCGGCCGGGTGAAGTGAAGATCGTACAACCCGCTGGGCGTGCGGGGTCCCCGATTACGGAGCCTTCGACTCGATTTGCTAGGGCCGTCTGATGCATTTGGATCATGGACCGAGGGCCGGCAGGTGGATAGCGTCGAGTCACAAACGGGCCACTCCGTCATGGAGGGGAACTCACATGACCAAACTCTCTCGGGTCGCGATCCTGCTTTACGTCGGCGTTGTTGCGGTTCTTGTTCTCCCCGGCCTCGCGCCGGCGGCGGACGGGGGATATTCCTACTTCTATCAAGGCAAGCTGATCGTCAAAGCGCCAAGCTCGCGGCTGATCGCCGTTCCCGACTTGCCGGCGCTCCACGCGCTGCGGCCGGTCGTGAGCGGGGCGTGGGCTCGCGACCCCTCAGGCGATCGCCCCGAGCTCGCGGCCAGGCGGATTGCGCTCTTCGACGTGACCGGGAAGCTGCCGAAGGGGGAGGCGAGACCGGGCGCTTCGTTGGCGGCACTCGCGCAAGCCATGGAAGCTGGGATCGACGCGCAGCCCGTGTTCGAAGACGGAGACTTCCTGACGATTCCGGGGAGGGACGTGATCGTCGCCTTCGACCGGAAGCTCTCCGTTGAAGAGGCCCGGCGCCTGCTCGGGTCCTACGGATCGTCCCAAGGAGTCTCCGGAGGCCGGGTCCTCTTCGGGAACACGTTCGTCTTCGAGATCGCGAGTCCGGGAGGAGGCCGCGTGTTCGCCGCGAGCCGGATCCTCTCTCTCGCCCCGGGCGTGAGGTACGCCGAACCGAATCTGATCCGCGTGTTCGTCGCCGCCCCGGCTCCACTCCCCATTCCTCGCAGGCCGGCGCTGGACCCTGCGAGCGTCGCGCCCCTCGGCGGCTCCTCGTCGGCCCCGCCCGACGCCCCGGTTTCGGTCCTGGCCCCGCCGGCCTGGACGACGGTGCTCACCGACGGCTTCGAGGGAACCTCGGTGTTCGGCGTCGGTCACGGGAGCAGCGCGCCCGATGCCGTACCGTCGATCGTCACCAGCCGTTCGCACTCGGGCACGCGTTCCGCTTACATGACCGGCGGCGGCACGCAAGGCGTGGTCCCGCCCGGGCCGTATCCGGACAACTGCTACGCCTACCTGCTCAGCAATCCTCTCAACCTCGCTCCGTTCGAGGAGGTCTACGTCGAGGCGTGGTTTTACGCGAAGTACGAAGACGTCGGGCCGGATGGCCCCTACGACTACGGCGACGTGTTCGTGTACGACGGGACGAGCGTCGCCGGACAGCCTCTTGCCGTGATGTACACCGGGGATCTGACCGCCGATCCGACCACCGTCAACGGATGGCGGCGCGTGCTCTACCGCGTCCCGCCCGCCTTTCGCAAGGCCAACGTGCAGGTCGGCTTCGATTTCGCGAGCGACGGCAGCAACGGCGCCGAAGGGCTCTTCATCGACGACGTCAGGGTCGTGGGGACCGCCGACGTCGACGCCAACCCGATTTCGACCGACACGTACTCGGCCCGGCAGTACGAGCTCAAGAACGCCGGGCAGATCGCCGGCCTCGGCAACGACCAGAACGATCTGAACATCCCCGAGGCCTGGGCGGCGTCTCCCGTCTCGGCGAGCGTGGTCGTCGCCGTCATCGATACCGGCGTCGAGCTCAACCACCCGGACCTCAACCTCGTCACGGGGTACGACGGCGACACCGGAAACGCAGGCGGCGCGCCGAGAACCGTGGACGACAACCATGGGCAATCCTGCGCAGGCAACACGGGTGCCGTCCGCAACAACGGCATCGGCGTCGCCGGGACGGCAGCCGGCGTCAAGATCATGCCGGTTCACTGGGGCGCCACAACGGCCGACCTCGCCAACTCGATCTACGTTGCGGTCGATCACGGAGCGAACGTGATCAGCAACTCGTGGGGGATGCCGGACCCGATCGCCGCCGTCACCGATGCGATCGACTACGCCCTCGCCCACAACGTCACGCTGGTTTTCGCGGCGGGCAACGGACCCGATCGTCCGCCCTGGAACTACAACACCGTCTTCCCCTGCAATCTCACGACGACGAAAGACCTCATCTGTGTCGGGGCGTCCAGTCCGACCGACGAACACAAGAGCGCCGCAAGCAGCGACGGCAACTTCTCCTGGGGATCGTCCTACATCGGCGCCGGCCCCGACGTCGTCGCGCCCGGTCCGTGGAGTTACACGACCGATCGCCAGGGGGCCGCGGGATACAACACCGACGCGACGGCCAGCGGCGTGGACGCCAACTACACGCACGCGTTCGGCGGGACGTCCTCGTCGACCCCTAAGATCGCCGGCGTCGTCGCCTTGATGCTCTCGAAGAACTCCTCGCTGACCCCCGCGCAGGTGAAGAGCATCCTCCGCCAGACGGCGAAGGACATCGACGCGACGGGCGTCGACGACAAGACCGGGACCGGCCGGGTGGACGCCTTGGCCGCCGTCAATGCGAGCCAAACGGCCCAGCACACGCTGACCGTAGCCCTTCAGGGAACCGGTCAGGGGACGGTGAAGAGCACCCCTGCCGGGATCGACTGCTCGAATTCCGGCGGCAATCAGGACTGCTCGGAGGACTACGGCGACGGGACGGTGGTGGCCCTCGCGGCGACGGCCGCCGCGGGCTCGCAGTTCGCCGGATTCACCGGAGATGCGGACTGCGCCGACGGCAGCGTCACCGTGAACGCGAGCAAGACCTGCAACGCCACCTTCAACCCGACGGGCCAAGCCGGCCTCGCCGGGGACTGCAACGGCGACCAGTTGGTCGATTTCTCCGAGTTGATGCGTGTCGTCGCGAACTACCACGCGGCGGGGTTGGCCTGCCCCTGAGGGGAAACCGGGTGACACCATGAACAAGAGGGCGAGTTTCCTGATCGCTTCGCTGTTGCTGCTGGCCGCGGAATCCGCCGCTTTCGCGCAAACTCCGATCCTCTCCTTCGACCAAGCCGCGGGCTTCCCCGGCGACGTGGTGACGCTCCGGCTCGTCCTCACCACGGGCGGCATCCCGGTGGTCGCCGCGGAAAGCGCGTTCACGTACGACACGGACCAGTTGACGTTCGTGTCGGCGTCCGTCACGGGCTCGGCCCTGACGGCGGGGAAGAAGGCGGTCGCGACCGTCGAGAGCGGGGTCTTGGAGAGATTGACCGTATACGACGATGGAACGAACTGGAGCACGCCGATCGAAGACGGCGACCTGCCCCTGATGCGATTCCGGATCGCGCCGACGGCAACACCCGGAAGCCTCCTGACCATCCTGACGCACGATTGCTCCGTCACGGTCGCCCCGGCGACGAAGCGCGCCGCAACGTGCGGGACGGGACTCGTGTTCGTCCAGGTGGCCGGGACTTCGCCGGTGATCTCGCTCGGTGAGGCGAGCGGGGCGGCGGGGACGAGCGTGACTTTGGCGCTCGGCCTGGCGACGAACGGGATGCTGCCGATCGCGACGGAAACGACGATCGCCTACGACGCCTCGAAGTTGTCGTACGTGTCGTCCGCGGCGGGGAATGCGGCTTCGGCCGCGGGAAAGTCGGTCGACCCGTCGGTTGCGGGAGGCGTGCTCCAGAAGATCGCCGTGTATGCGACCGGGGGAAGCTGGAACACCCCGATCGGGAACGGAGACCTGGCGCTGATCACCTTCCAGATCGGAGCCGCCGTGACCCCCGGGAGCCAGCTGACCGTGTCGATCTCCGGGTGCAAGTACACGATTGCGCCGGCGACGACGACGGACGCGGCCTGCGGAAACAACGGATCGATCAGCGTCAGCGGCGCGGCGACGTGCCCCGACGCCGACGGCGATAACTACGCGGTCTGCACCGCGACGTGCAACCCTGCACCCGGCAAGCAGTGCGGAGATTGCAATGACGGAAACGGAGCCGTTCATCCCAACACGTTGGAGGTGTGTAACGGGATCGACGACAACTGCGATACCGTCATCGACAACGGTCAAGCCGCGCTGTGCGACGATGGCAACGTCTGCACCACCGACGCCTGCGGCGGCGCTGCCGGGTGCACTCACGTCAACAATAGCCTGTCCTGTAACGACGGCAACGCGTGCACGCAGGCGGACACGTGCCAAGGTGGCGCGTGCGCCGGATTGAACCCCGTGGTCTGCACCGCGCTCGACCTATGTCACAACGCTGGCGTGTGCAACACGGGCACCGGCGTCTGCTCCAATCCCGCGAAGCCCAACGGCACGGCGTGCAACGACGGCAACGCCTGCACCTTGAACGAGGCGTGCTCGGGAGGGATCTGTGGCGGCGGAACCGCGCGGAGCTGCGATGACGCCCAGGCTTGCACCGCGGATGTCTGCGATCCGGCGATCGGCTGCCTGACGAGCGTCACCAACCTGGACACGGGCGGATTCTCCGCCGCTCGAGTCGATGGTCGCGACCTCGTGGTTTTGGCCGACGCGTACAACAGCTGCCCGGGCGATCTTCGTTACAGGCTCGCCGCGAATCTGGACCGTGTCCAGACGCTGCCGGGGGCCTGCATCGACGGGACGGACTTCCATCTGTTCATGGTCTCGTTCGGCCACAACTGCCCATGAGGAGAGCCGCCATGACAGCCCGAAGAGTAGCCTTGCTCGCCTTCGCGGTGGCTCTGCCGATCGGTGTCGGGTGCGGTGGGGGCGGGGGAGGAGGCGGTGGCGGCGACACGCTCCAGCTCTCATGCGTCGACGGTGGCGCCGCGCCGGCAAACGCCGTCACCCTGATCTGCGGCGGTGCGACGAACAGCACCACGGAGAGGGTGGACGTCGTGCTGGGCGGTCCGGCGTCGGGGACCACGACGCTTCGCGGATTGAACTTCGATGTGATCTACGAGCCCGCGAATTTGGAGTACGTGCCCGCGGCGACCGACACGAGCCCGCTGTTTTCTCCGAACGCTCTGGTCGCGGTGAGGTTGTCCGATGACCAGCCGGGCCGCGTAATCGTGTCGATCCAAGAATACGGGTCGGTCGTCGCCCCCGTATCGGTGGGTGCGGGTCAGCACCTCGTATTGAGCCTCTCGTTCCGACGCGCCGCGGGCGTGACGTTCGGTCCGACCCCGCTGACGTTCGAGAACGCGGAGGCGACCTCCGCGGTGCCGGCGATCAGTTTCGGCAGTGCCCTCGCACTGTCGTATCAGTAGCGGACGAGGGCCTAGCCTCCCCGATTGCCCGACGGGAACACTTTGTTCCCATGCACGTGGCCGTGGGCGAACTCGCGGGGCAGGCTCTGGCCTTCCGTGAAATCTCCGAGGCGGCCTTCTTCGCCCTCGACGGAGATCGCGCCCGAGTCGATGAGGCGGCGCACCCCGCGGGATTGCACGGCGTCGTCGGCGATGTGGCCCCTTTGGCCGGGGCCCAAGTGGAGGACCTTGTCACCACCCAAGGGAACCCTCAGCGGCTCCAAGGTTTTGTTGTGGATCGCCTTCATGGCTTGCCTCCCGCGGGGGCCTTGGCCCCTCGCTTGTCGAGAATGGCCTCCATCGCGTCGATCGTGGCGTTCATGTCACGCATGGCGGCCGCAAAAGGCGCCGGGGTCGTCATGTCGACGCCCGCCTCCTTGAGCATGTCGAAGGCGTAACGGGACGAACCCGCCGACAGCATCTTGAGGTACGCGTCGCGCTTCTCGGTCGAGGGC
>Ga0315287_10005843_pt1 | contig 12166 bp, 11 predicted proteins | sample YL17G11_0_MG_FD_205037 | JGI IMG/M metagenome (GOLD analysis project Ga0315287, IMG submission 205037) | Sediment microbial communities from Yellowstone Lake, YNP, Wyoming, USA - YL17G11_0 | ecosystem: Environmental > Aquatic > Freshwater > Lake > Sediment | place: USA: Wyoming | collected...
ATCATCGCCAGCAAACCCAGCAGAACAGCGGTCCAGTCAATGTTGAGATCGGACTCGACCGCCTCGCCGGAGAATTCCACCGATACCTGCTCGGAAGTGGCATAAGCCATTTTCTTCGGCTTGGGCTGCGTGACCGGGCGCGAGGCGGGCTTGGGCGCGGCTGGTACTGCATTTTGCGGCTTGGTGCCGGGCGGCGCGGACTGCATCGTCGCCGCTGCGCCGGGGTGAATTGAAGGGGATGCTTCGGGGGTAAGCTGCAGCGCAGGAGTCGAATTGCCAAAACTCATCAACACGCGCCCCAATTGATCGGCGGTACGATAACGGGCGGAGGGTTCCTTAGAGAGCGTCTTCAAGACGATCTGCTCCAGCGCGGGTGAGATGGCCGGATTGAAATCCCGCAGGGGGCGGGGAATCAACTCACGGTGCATCTCGGCCAGAATTTCAGGGCGGGTGGCGATGAACGGCGTCTTGCCGGTCAGCATTTCGTAAAGCACGACGCCGAGCGAATATACATCGGAGGCGGGTGTGGGAGCGATGCCTGCGGCTTGCTCGGGTGAGAAGTAGAGCGGCGAACCCCACACCACCTCGGAATGCTCGTCCGGGTGGATGCTGGCGAGGGCACGGGCAATACCGAAATCCCCCACTTTGAGGCGCATGTCGGGAGTGACCAGCATGTTGTGCGGCTTGACGTCGCAATGCACCAGCCCGGCGCGGTGGGCGTAGCCGATGCCGGCACAGGCCTGCACCATCAGCGGGATGGCATCATCCGGAGGGATGCGGCCGAGAGCGGTGATCATCTCCTTGAGCATTTTGCCCGGAACATACTCCATTACGATGAAGAGATGACCCTTGTCAAAACCGAAGTCGTGGATGGTGACAATGTTGGGGTGGGACAGGTTGGCCGCCGCCCTGGCTTCCTGCCGGAAGCGTTCCTGAAAATCCGGCTCGCCGGCATGCTCGTCGCGCAGGATCTTGATGGCAACATACCGTTCCAGCATCAGGTCGCGGGCGCGGTAGACTTCCGCCATGCCGCCGATGCCGAGGCTTTCGATGAGCTGATACCGATTATTGAGGAGTGTGGACGAGTTGGTCATTGGAGAGATCCTTCGGGATTATATCATGCGGGCGAGACAGGCTGATTCTGGCAGCACTGGATAAAAACTTCCCTTTTTTCATCCTTTGAGAACAGGATAGGGGGATGGTAACTAATAAAATCCCTTCCACCGGGTAGGTTATAATTCGCGCGTATGAAAGCCCTCGTGCTCTACAACCCCGCTGCAGGCCGCATCCCCGTCCATCCGTTCGTGCACAACGCAGCAAAGGTCCTCACACGCCTCGGCTGGCAGGTGGAGGTGGAACCGACTCTCAGTGGAGCCCAGACCACAGAACGCGCCAGGCAGGCCGCGGGGCAGCTGGATGTCGTGTTTGCGGTTGGCGGCGACGGGACGGTCGGGCAGGTCGCGTCAGGCCTGGTTGGTTCGCAGACCGCACTCGGCATCCTCCCCGCCGGCACGATGAACGTGTTCGGCGTGGAGATCGGCCTTCAGCCCTTCGCCTGGAACCGCCTGTGGGCACTCGAGGATAACATCCGCACGCTGGCCCATGCGCCCACCCACCTGGTGGACGTCGGCCGCTGCAGCGAACGCCATTTCATGATGTGGTCAGGGATGGGCCTGGACGCGGTCACGGTCGGGCAGATCGAGCCGCGCCTGCGCGTGGACAAGTTTTTCACTGTCCCCATTTACGCCGCCCAGGCTGTTTATAACGCCGCCACCTGGAAGGGACAGGAACTGCACATCTGGGCGGACGGCCAGGAGGTCCGCGGGCAATTCCTGATGGCGGTGGTCAGCAACATTCGAAAGTACATCGGCGGGATGGTGACCATCTCCCCTGATGCCTTCCTCGACGACGGGCTGATGGACCTGTGGCTTTTCCCCGGCTCGACCATGGAGGAGACGGTCCGGCATGCACTGGAAGTCGCCACGATGCAGCACGTCACGAGCAAGAGCATCCAGCGCATCAGCTTTCGCCAGCTGCGAGTGGAATCTGCCAGCCCGATCTTCCTGCAGATGGACGGCGAACCCGCCCCCACCTCCAACCGGCTCGAGGTTGAAGTGTTGCATCGCTCGCTGCCTTTATTGGTCCCCGAGCGGTCGCTGTTCATGTTGAAGGAATTGAAGGACAAGGAAGAAAACTTTCCCACCCCCTCCAGGTAGACCATGTCCACACTTATTAAAGCCGTTAAATCAAAACCCTTATCCTTGCTGCTGGTCTTCGTGCCGCTGGCGCTGATCGCCGAGTTCATGCACTGGGACCCACTGGCGATATTCATTATTGCAGCCATCGGCGTGATCCCCCTGGCAGCCTACATCGGCGAAGCGACGGAAGCCCTGGCGGTCCACACCAGCCCGCGCGTGGGTGCTCTGCTCAATGCAACCTTGGGGAACGCGGCTGAATTGATCATCACCATCGCCGCCATCCAGCAGGGGCTGCTGGAATTGGTGAAAGCCTCCATTACCGGCTCGATTCTGGGAAACCTGCTGCTCGTGCTTGGTATGTCGATGGTGGTCGGAGGTGTCAAACATGGCATCCAGACCTTCAACCGCCGCTCGGCCGGGCGAAATGCCGTGCTGCTCCTGCTGGCGGTCGTTGCCATGCTGGTGCCTTCAACGTTCAGCCACTACATTGGCTCGGACACCAGCGTCCCGGTGGAGGCGTTCAGCATCGGCGTGGCGATCATCATGATCATCCTGTATGGGCTGGGACTGCTGGATGCGTCGCGCTCTCATACCAGTCCCATCACTCACGCCTCGCCCGAGGACACCCTGCCCCACTGGCCGGTGCGCACCGCTGTGATCGTCCTGAGCGCCGCCACCATCGCCATCGTCTTCCTGTCCGAGGTGCTGGTTGGCTCGGCGGAAGCGGTGGTCGCCGACTACAACATCTCCGAATTCTTCCTTGGCATCATCCTGATCCCGCTGATCGGCAACGTGGCCGAGCACATGGTGGCCGTGCAGTTCGCCGCCAAAAATAATATGGAACTGAGCGTGGAGATCGCCGTCTCCTCGAGCCTGCAGATCGCGTTGTTTGTGGCACCCCTGCTGGTGTTCATCAGCCTGGCGATGGGCAACCCGATGCAGCTTATCTTCAACCAGTTTGAGCTGATCGCCCTGCTGATCGGTGTCATCATCGCCTCGCTGGTCTCCGCTGACGGCGAATCGACATGGCTGGAGGGCGCGGGGCTGCTGGCGGTTTACATCATCTTCGCGCTGGGATTCTTCCTGCTGCCGTAATTCAAAATAACGGATTATCTTGTGAAGCGACTCTTCTTCAATAAAATCACCATCGCAGGCGCGTTCGCCCTGGCAGGGATTCTGATCATGGCGCTCTTCGCATGGATCTGGTTCGCGCGCCCGCCATCGCCTCCGATGTCGCCGGCGGTGGTGACGCTCATCCCCGGACCAACCTCCACACCGCTCATACCGCCCACGGCCACTGTCTCTCTGCTGCCCGTGCCGACCGCCACCGCCCTGCCGAACACGGTCGCCATCAGCGTCTATGTGATGATCACCGGCACCGAGGGGTCTGGACTACGCCTGCGAAATGCGCCCGGATTGCAGAGCGAGCTCCTGTTCCTGGGAAACGATTCCGAGGTCTTCAAGGTGAAGGACGGCCCCGTCCAGGCTGACGACTTGACCTGGTGGTACCTCGAGGCGCCCTATGATGTCACCCGCACCGGCTGGGCCGCATCGGATTACCTGACCGTGGTTGCTTCACCCTAGGAACGAGGAAAAATATGGAAGAACGCGCCACCAGCATTACCGCCAACCGCGAGGCGATGGAAATGACCGTCATCTGGGCGGACGGCCACACGAGCATTTACCCTTTTTCGCTATTGCGCGCCGCCTGCCCGTGTGCTCAATGCAAGGGAGGGCATGAAAAAATGTCCGCCGAGCCCGACCCTGAGGTGTTCGACGTGGAACTGGAGGACAGTCCGCGCACCCACCTGGCCAACCTCCGCCCGACGGGTTCGTACGGCATCACCCCTGTCTGGGAGGATGGGCACGATTACGGCATCTACAACTGGCATTACTTGCGCGCGCTGTGTCCCTGCCCGGTGTGCAGGAAGCAGACGAAGAAGGTCAATCCTTAGGTGAGTTTGCGCAGATTATATGTACGAAATTCAAGCAGTGATTGGCGAAAGCAAAGTCATTCAATCAGATATACTTATAGGGACAAGAATCGTTAACTTGCCTCAGAATGAGGTCATGATTCCATTCTCGGAAAAATTTAAAACCGCCAATGGGATTCCCAATCTTCCCTTTACATTCGATGGTGCGAAAACTTTACATCCATCTATCGCCGATTTCTGTCGAACGGTATCAGTTCACGGTAAGATTGCTTACATCGAGGCGTTTTTCTTCGGTGGGCAAGGAACACAAGCTTGTTCTTTAATGAAGAAAGTTTAGACGAATTCGATACAATGGGACTTGGTAATTTCCGGAAAATTGAAGATTGGCGCTACTAAAGCAAATGCCACCCAGAGAGGTGGCATTTTTTATTGAGCAAATTTGCATCTCACCTAGACCCTCTCGGTCCACGAGGGATGCGCATACTTCTCGCGCAGCAGCGCCTCCGCACGGACTCTCTCTGCATCAGATATATCTCCCTGCTCAAGGGTGCGATTCATCTCAGTTTCAAACGCATGGACAAAAGCCTGCGCGGCGGTCTTCCACGCGACTGCCCTGCCCAGAACCGATTCAACTGTCGTGGCGCGCGAAAGCAATTTCTCCGCAGCGGCCGCGCGGGCGGACTCGTCAGGGAAGACCAGCGCCTGCGTGATGCGACCGAGGTCGCCGTAAAGAGGCAGCGTCCCGTGCTGGAGCACGCCTTCTTTGCGGCGCGCCTGCGCCGAGCCGATCAACTTTTTCCCATTAACGGTAATCTCGTAGGAGGACGGCACTTCGAAACAAACCGGGCCTTGCGCGCTGGAATTCTCCCCCTTTTCGTGGTTCTTCACCTCAACAGGAATTCCCAACGAACGGACCGCAGCGACCAGTGCCTGTGCCAGCCGGTTGTATGATTCGAGCACCGTCCCGACGACAAGAGGCTCCTCGAGAGGAGCAGTAATGGAGTAGGTCAACTCGTCCGTATGCAGGATGGCGCGCCCACCGGTCGGGCGGCGGACGACCTCCCAGCCATGATCTTTAAGGCGGGTGGTATCCACATCCGCAAAAGGCTGGGCATAGCCCAGCGAAAGACAGGCTGGTTGCCAGGAATATAGTCTCAGAGTGGAGAGCGACTCGCCGCGTCCGACATGCTCCAGCAGGGACTCGTCCACCGCCATATTCCATGTGCCCTGCGCGGGGGGATCGACCAGCAAGCGCCAGGTGGTCTTTTCAAGTGACATGGGAATCAATTACCCGTTTCAGAAAATTCGGGGGCGTAGTGCGCCACGCCCTTGAAGCTGCCCAGCACGCCCGGCTTGAACTCGAGCGCCATGAAGGGATCATCCACTTCGTAATCGTTGCCGATGCCAAAGTCGCTGGCTTTTTTGAACCCAAAGCGGGGATAATAATCCGTATGGCCCAGCACTACCGCGAAGTCATAGCCAAGGTCGCGGCAAAGCGCGAGCCCCCTGTGACCCAACTGCGTGCCGATGCCGCGATTCTGGAAACCGGGAAACACTGCCAATGGCGCCAATCCCACGCCTTTAAAAGGTGCGGCAGGCGTGACGCTGACATCAGTGAACAGCACCTGCCCGACCACCTGCCCCTCGTCCACAGCGACCAGCGAGACAATGTTCCGCCCGCGATCGCGCAGTAGGTCCACCAGCTCCGCTTCGGCATCGCTTTCGAAGGCCTGCAAGTTCAAGGCGCGAATGCCGCCCGCGTCGGAGGGGCCTTCGGGGCGGATCTCAGGCATAGCCCACAGCGGTAAGTTCGGCGGTGGCACTCTCGAGCGCCGAATCGGTCATCGGGTCGAGCGGCGGGCGGACCGCCCAGCGCGGCAGACCGTGCAGCCGGCTGACCAGCGCCTTGAGCGCCGGAGGGAAGGGCGGATATTTTTCAAGGATGTGGCGCTGTTCAGTGACGGTCGCCTGCGCCGCGGACGGGTCGCCGCCCTGCATGAAGGCATCATAAACAGCGCGCAGGCTGGGAGAGATCAAATTGGCAGGAGCGGTGATGCACCCGCCCGCATGGTTCTCCATCGCGAGCTGCACGTAAGAGTCAGTGCCATTCAACACCAGCAGCTCCTCGCCGAAGAGGTCGCCCAGGTTGTGCGCCAGATCCGCGTCGTGCGAGGAATCCTTGATGCCGGCGAACTGGACCGGGAAGGCATCCTTCAGACGCGATAGCAGCGGCACGGAGAATCCAATACCCGCCACGCCGGGGAAGTGGTAACCAAGCAGGAATTTATCGGCAGGGACGGATCGTTTGATAACCGCTTCAAACCAGGCAAACAAGCCGTCGTCGGTTGCCTTGCGGTAGTAAAACGGAGGCAGGCATACCACCCCCTCGAAGCCGAGGTCGAAGGCGGCGCGGTTCAACTCTGCTGTTTCAGTCAAGGACGGAGTCCCGGTGCCGGCCAACAGCCTGAAGCCGGGATGGGATTCGCGCACCTTGAGCGCGGCGCGGAATAGTTCAATCCGCTCATTGGGTGAGAAGGAGGGACCCTCGCCGGTCGTTCCTAAAAGCAGGGCGCCGTGGCAGCCGCGTTTGGCGAGGAAATCCAGGTAGAGCGGAACCGAGTCGAGGTCGAGGGAGTAGTCCGCCTTGAGCGGGGTCAGGGCGGCAGCGTAAACGCCGGATAGGGAATGGAGGGTCATGGGAGTCCTTATGTTTCCAGTGTGCTCTCGCCGTGCGCCAGGACGTAAAAGCTGCGCGGGTGCGAACCGGTGGAGTCGTAGAGAAAATCGGTGACGATATAGCCGGTGGAGAAGGACAGGGTAAACACCTCGCGCGAGAAATAACGCCAGTCGCGCGCTAGGCTCATATCCTTGTCCTTAAGCTTCAAGAAATCGGGCGGAATCTCCGCAAGGCCCAGCGGTCCAGTGGGCGCATCAAAGCTGTCGGCTGGCATGGGAATGCCGGATCTGGTCAGCGGTGATTCGTAGAGCAGCTTGATGCCGGCCTTCTCGTAATCCGCCAGGGTCAGCGGGCGTCGCGGGCGCTTGCTCAGCCGGCGCTCGGCGCGCTTGGTGTTGACCCACCAGTCCACCTGGAAGCGGTCAGAGGGCAGGCCCAGGTTCATCCCGTCGCGCATCTCGCCATAGTATTCCTTGAGATAGGTGCTGCAGACCGCGCCGAGGCGGGCGATGTTGAGGTAGGCGTTGCGGCTGAGCAGCGGGTCGTAGGTCCAGGTGATGTGGTTCAACCCCTGCTTGCGGACGACCTGCCACTGGGCGCGCTTGAGGGCGTAGCCCACGCCTTTGTCGCGCCAGTCGGGGTGCACGGCCAGGATGTGCGAGTGGTGCTTGGCGATCGGCCCGTCGGCGACAAATTCCAGCCCCGTGAATCCGAACACCATGCCGACCAGCCGGCCTTCAGCAAAGGCGCCGATGACCAGTCCCCCGTTGTGGGCTGCTGCTAAAAAGATGTGCGCCGGCAGGATGTCGGTCTCGCTTTCGGTCCAGACAACGCGCTGCAGCGCCTCGACCTCGAGCATGTCCTCGGGTTTTTCAAGAATGCGGATGGTCCACTCGTGCTTGGGTTCAGGCATGACGGCGTTCCTTGATTCTCTGGCGGGCCTGGCGCCCCCAGTTGACGGATTTGAGATGATCGAGCCGGTAGGCGAAGCGCGCGGGCAGCAGGCCGAACTGGCGAGGGACGCTGTCCACCGGGCAGGTGCGGTTGACCGAGATGTAATCCAGCCAGAAGACCGACGAGGGGAACCCGGGGAACCACGACTCGACGGCCACGGTCAGGCCGCGCAGGTAGGGCATCGAGAGCGGAAGCAGGATGCGCCGTTTGCGAGTGGTGTTCATGACAGTGTCCATCACCTCCCGGACGGTGAAAAACTCCCCGCCCCCGATCTCATAAGTTTGACCGATGGTCGCCTCGTTGTCAAGCGACCAGACCATGCAGGTAATCAAATCTTCGACCCACAGCGGCTGGAGCAGCGTATCGCTGCGGCTGGGGGCAAAGATGACCGGGCTCAGGCCGATCAACCGCGCCAGTGAGGTGGTGAAGTGATCCTCCGGCCCATACAGGATCGCCGCACGGAAGATGGAGAACGGCACGCCGCTGCGCCGGATGAACTCCTCGGCAATGCCCTTGGCCTTGAACAGCGGGAAGGCCGAGGCACGGTCGGCACCGAGGTGGCTGACGTAGAACAGTCGCTTGATGCCCAGCTCGGAGGCGGCACGCGCGAGAGTCTCGGTGCCCTTGATATCGGTGGTGAACAGGTCGGCATCCGCGCCCTGGTGCTCGGCGCCGGCGAGGTGGAAGACCACATCCACGCCGCTCATGGCGGCGCGCAGGCCGCGTTCGTCGTTCAGGGCGGCCACCGCCACCTCAAGCGAGACCCCGCGCGGAAGGTTAGGTGTTTTGGCCGATGGGCGGATGAGCGTGCGCACCGGCAGCCCAACGGATACCAACTGGCGGACCAGCGCGCGCCCCACGAAACCGGTCCCGCCTGTGACGAGGATCATGCCTCGATTATACCGTCACATCATTCCGCTTGTGTCGCGGGGGAAATGCTTGTATAGTTTAGGATAATTGGAAAAGATATCCATTCAATCGCGTAAGGACTATATCCTCCCCATGAACGTGGTCACAGGCGCCTTCGGCTACATCGGAAAGTACATCACCCGCCACCTGCTCGGACAGGGCGGGCAGGTCAGGACCATTACGACCCACCCCGACAAACCGAATCCCTTCGGCGAGACGGTGCCGGCCTTCCCGTACAATTTCGACAAACCGGATCAGCTCATCGCCAGCCTGCGCGGCGCATCCACGCTCTACAATACCTACTGGATTCGATTCAATCACGGCGGCGCGACATTCGAGCAGGCCGTGCAGAATACAGCCACGCTGTTCAAGTGCGCGAAGGAAGCCGGTGTGCAGAAAATCGTTCACGTCAGCGTGACTCAAGCATCGGCGGAGTCCGACCTCCCCTACTACCGGGGGAAAGCCCTCCAGGAGCAGGCGCTGATCGACTGCGGAGTGCCGTACAGCATCGTCAGGCCAACGCTGGTCTTCGGGAAGGAAGATATCCTCGTAAATAACATCGCCTGGCTGATACGCAAATTTCCGGTATTCCCAATTTTTGGATCGGGGCAATACAAGGTGCAGCCTGTTTTCGTGGAGGATCTGGCTCGCATTGCCGTCGCATCAGCCGGAGAGCCCGGCAATATCACCCTGGATGCCATCGGTCCCGAAACTTATAGTTTCGAAGGGCTGGTAAAACTCATCGCGGCAAAGATCAAGCCCGGTGTGGCGTTGGTGCACATCCCTCCTTCTCTTGGGATACTACTGGGTAAATTCATCGGGCTGGCGCTGGGCGACGTCATCCTGACCCGCGACGAGCTGCAGGGACTCATGGATGAGCTGTTGACTTCGAAACAGGCTCCAAATGGGGGAACACGATTTACCGATTGGCTTGAGACGAATGGAAACCAGCTGGGCAGTGCCTATTCGTCGGAGATACACCGGCATTTTAAGTGGAGAAGTGCCGCCTGATCCGGTGACAGACCTTCTCGGAAGTAAATACTCTCACCCGGTAAAAGTATCAAAGTTCTCAAAGAAATAATATAATCCTTCCCTGACATATCTTTAGGATTAAGGAATAACGTCATGCTTCCGAATACATTCACCTTTGTCAATAAAAAGATCATCATCCGATTACGGGACAGGGTTTGCGAAAACTCAGATGAATTGTTGTCCAGCGACTTGTTTTATGAAGTAACCAGGCGCTGTGTCAATGATTTAAAACGGAGGCGGTCCCCCCTGCTTCAGTTATTCGGGATACCGCCCGACGAAATCCAGGATACCGATGTTCAACTTCTTGTCCGGGTATTCCAGGTGCTTGGCAAAATGAACATCGACACGGTCACTAAATTGATCGAAAGAAGCGACCGGTTCGTGGTTAATTCATCGCTGCTTTATGATTTTGTGGAGAGCTTATACAATTATTGGAGGGAGTTCGAGCGGTTTATCATCTGCGATTCAACAGGCGATCGTTTTGACCAACGCCCATATCGGACTTTTAATTCGACCGTCGAATACCTGGCACATTTGGTGCGGTCTACCTACCGGGACATACAGGAAAATATATCGGGCCAGCATCCCAACATTTACCGGCAGATCCATGCCGGCGCGGAAATGGCGGTCATTGCCCTGCCCAAGGACGTTGCCCTGCCTGAAGGCAGTTATCAAAAACTGCGGGGGATTCCGGTCATCCGGCAAATATTGTTATACCCGCCGCTGCTGCTCAACCCACCCATGAACAAACGAACCGGGAAGTTTGAACGAATCGGCAAGAATCCGATAGATTGCGTCGAGGTGAATTCCAACGAATGGCTTTGCTATCCCGCCAAGGTCGGTCCGCTCCTGATCCTCGTCTATGTCCACGAGAAATTCTATGAAATGGGCTTGTCTTTATGCAATCTCTTCGAATTAGCTGATGATGAGTTCTTGAACCGCCCGATCGATGCGGTCTTCCTGTTTGGAGTACCGGGAGCCGCACTGGATGACCTTGCACCCATGCCGACCGTGTTCCATGACGACCTGCAGCATGGTTTGCTTTCAGCGGCCTGCCCTAACAAGGATCAGTTCGGATATTTTGGGTATCTCAAAAAAATGGTATTAACTCTCCACAACATCAAAGTGATGAAAATGGGCAGGATGCCTTTTCATGGAGCAATGGTCAGGATCGTCACGAACGGCGATCGTTCCCTGACCGTCCTTATCATTGGCGATACAGGCGCAGGAAAATCTGAAACGCTCGAAGCATTTCGGAGTATCGGTGAAGATCAGATCGAAGAGATGACCATTATTGCCGACGATATGGGATCCCTGGATATTGACCCAACTGGAAAAGTAATTGGCTATGGAACGGAAATTGGAGCCTTCGTCAGGCTGGACGATCTGCAGCCGGGCTACGCATTCGGCCAGCTCGATCGCGCGATCATCATGAACCCGAACCAGGTGAACGCCCGCATTGTGCTTCCGGTGACCACCTATGACCATGTGATAAAGGGTTACCCTGTGGACATGGTGTTATACGCCAACAATTACGAGGAAATCGACGAGGATCACCCGATCATCGAGCGGTTTGATGCGCCCGAAACTGCCCTGCGCATTTTCCGTGAAGGGACCGCAATGAGCAAAGGCACCACCACATCGATCGGCCTGGTGCATACTTACTTTGTGAACGTGTTTGGGGCGGTTCAATATAGGTCCACTCACGAGGAGATCGCGAAGCGGTACTTCGAATCGTTCTTCAAGCAGGATCTCTTCGTCGGGCAAATGCGGACGCGGTTGGGAATCCCCGGCTGGGAACGCAAAGGGCCTGAAGAGGCAGCCCAAGCCTTATTGGATATAATCGCCCAGAGTCGATGAGCAGTTGCAGGTCACGCTTGAAACGTGACCTGCTTTTTCATGATCCATCAGGAAAATGTTTCCAGTGTCTACAATAATAAAAACAGCTGTAGTTCAAATGGACATAAATCCGGCGCCGACCCACGAGCGCCTGGAACGGGCTGAGCGCTGGTCTGTCGAGGCAGCGCAGGCGGGTGCTCAGCTTGTGGTCCTGCCGGAGCTCTTCAACACCGGTTACGCCTACACGGACGCCAATTACCAACTTTCTGAACCGTTTGACGGCATAACTGCAGTCTGGATGAAGAAGACCGCCAACCAGTTGGGCATCCATCTCGCCGGGTCACTCCTGCTGCGGGAAGCGGACGGGATATACAATTCGCTGCTCCTATTCAGCCCGGCCGGTCAGATGTGGCGCTACGACAAGAATTATCCCTGGGCGTGGGAACGAGGCTACTTCCGCGAATGCCGCGGGATCACCGTGGCGCACACGGAATTGGGCGACCTGGGGATGATGCTCTGCTGGGATGCCGGCCACTTGAACCTGTGGAAACAGTATGCCGGCATAGTGGACATGATGGTGATCGCCAGTTGCCCTCCTGACGGAGGAAATCCCACCTACTGCT
>Ga0315287_10005845_pt1 | contig 12165 bp, 11 predicted proteins | sample YL17G11_0_MG_FD_205037 | JGI IMG/M metagenome (GOLD analysis project Ga0315287, IMG submission 205037) | Sediment microbial communities from Yellowstone Lake, YNP, Wyoming, USA - YL17G11_0 | ecosystem: Environmental > Aquatic > Freshwater > Lake > Sediment | place: USA: Wyoming | collected...
CGGATCCGATGTTGATCGGCGAACTCGTGTCCAACCTCGTCGACAATGCGCTGCGCTACACGCCACGCGGCGGCACCGTGACGCTGGGCGTCCGGGCGTCCGATGGCGCGCGCGTGGCGATCGAGGTCGTCGACACCGGCCCGGGGATCGCGCCCGCCGAGCGGGAGCGCGTGTTCGAGCCCTTTTATCGGGGAGCGGACGTGCCGTCGGGCGGGACCGGCCTGGGGCTGGCGATCGTGCGCGCGATCGCGGACGCGCACGAGGCGGACATCGTCGTCGGCGAAGGCGTGGGTGGACGGGGCACGCGCATCCGCGTGTCGTTCCCGGCGGAAACGCCGGCGCCGCGCGTCAGTTGACGACCTGGCGCAGCTCTCCCGACTGGTATCTCTTCGCGATCGACTGCATCGGCACCGGCTTGATCTTCGACGCCATCCCGGCGCAGCCGAACTGCTCGTAGCGCTCCTTGCAAATCGCCTTCGCCGCGAGCAGCGCGGGCTTCAGGAACTCGCGCGGATCGAACTTGGACGGATTCTCGGCCAGGAACTTGCGGACCGCCGCCGTCATCGCGAGCCGGATGTCGGTGTCGATGTTGACCTTGCGAACGCCGTGGCGGATGCCTTCCTGGATTTCCTCGACGGGCACGCCGTACGTCTCCTTCATGTCGCCGCCGTACTTGCGGATATCCGCCAGCAGGTTCTGCGGCACCGACGAGCTGCCGTGCATCACGAGGTGCGTGTTCGGGATGCGCGCGTGGATCGCCTTGATGCGGTCGATCGCGAGGATGTCGCCGGTCGGCTTGCGCGAGAACTTGTACGCGCCGTGCGACGTGCCGATCGCGATCGCGAGCGCGTCGAGCTGCGTGCGCTTGACGAAGTCGGCGGCCTGGTCGGGATCGGTCAGCAGCATCTCGCGCGTCATCGCGCCGTCGGCGCCGTGACCGTCCTCCTTGTCGCCCATCATCGTTTCGAGCGAGCCTAAGCATCCCAGCTCGCCCTCGACGGTAACGCCGATCGCGTGCGCCCGGTCGACGACCTTGCGCGTCACGTCGACGTTGTAGTCGTAGTCGGCGACCGACTTGCCGTCCTCGCGCAGCGACCCGTCCATCATCACCGACGAGAAGCCGAGCTTCATCGCCGACTCGCACACCGCCGGCGATTGGCCGTGGTCCTGGTGCATGACGACGGGGATGTTCGGATAGGTCTCGACGGCGGCTTCGATCAGGTGGCGCAGGAAGATCTCGCCCGCGTACTTCCGCGCGCCGGCGGACGCCTGCATGATCACCGGACTGTCGGTCTCGGCGGCGGCCTGCATGATCGCCTGGACCTGCTCCAGGTTGTTGACGTTGAACGCCGGCAGGCCGTAGCCGTTTTCGGCGGCGTGGTCGAGGAGTTGGCGCATCGAGACGAGAGGCATGGGGTTCTCCGGCGGAGTGGTGCGGGAATTGTTCATTTTACCGCGCCTGCCGCCGCCGAAGGCGCAGGTGCAATGCGTCGCGGCGGACGTTCTCCCGACCCGGCGACGCGATGCCGATCCTGCGCCGCGTTGACGGTGGTCAATGCGGCGCCGCGTTGGTGCGCACCAAAATGAATCGACGAAGCCGTCGCAACCGCGCGCGTCCAGCGTGAGGGGGAGCGCGGTCGTCGCGGCCGGCGTAAGGACGCGCGGATGGTTGCGCGATGAGTCCGGGACATCTCTTCTGGGTGCTGGGCGCGCTGCTCGCCGCCGGCGGATGCGCCACGGTGCCGAGCGCACCGGATCCGATCCTGTTCGGCCGGACGCAGCCGCTCGCGGTGCGCACCGACCCTCCCGGCGCGACCTGCACGCTCGCGCAGCGGGGCGAGATCGTCGGTACGGTGGAGGTCACGCCGGGCGTGGCGCAGGTGCCGCGCGACTTCAAGTCGTCGTTCTTCGAAGACATCCGGACGGCGGAGGGAAAGCCGCCGCTCGAGATCGCATGCCGCAAGGACGGCTACCTCGAGTTCCGGCGGCAGTTCCAGGCCCAGTTCGTGGGCAAGGTCTGGCAGGAGGAGCTCGCGCTACAGGCGCGGCCGGAGCCGACGCCGGCGGAGACGGCGAAGGAAGCGGCTGCCGCCGTGGCGGGAGCCGCCGGCGCAGTCGTCGTCGTCGCCGCGCCGACGGCGCTCGGCGGACCTCTGGGGATGGCGCTTGTCGCGAGCGGCGGGGCGGTCCTGGCGCCGGTCGCGGCCATCGCGATCGTCGGCATCATCGCCATCCAGGACCAGCCGCGGAGGGAATACTTCGCGTATCGGCCGCTGCCCGAGCTCCTGCTCGTTCCGGCGAAGTTCGACTCGGCGGCCGCGCGCGACGCCTTCTTCGCGGATCTCGAGGCGAAGTTTCGCAGCGCGCACGAGCAGATGCGCGCGCGGATCGACGCCAACTGCTGGTTCCATCCCTGCAAGCCGTCGGACGCGCAGCCGTGCCAGGACCCCTGGTGCCAGCGTCTGCGCGAGACCGCGGACGCTGATCTGCAAGCCGAGCTCGACGGCATTCCCGCGATGCGCGCGCAGGTCCGGATCGGCTCGGGTCAGGACTGAACCTGCGAGACGCCGAACGGCGCAGCGCCGGGTACGGCTATCGTTCCACGCCCGCCCCCGGCCCGGCGGCGGGTTGCGCGCCTTCCGGCCGCCACAGCGCCTCGATCTGCTCGAGCGAGCGCCCCTTCGTTTCCGGCACGCGCTTCCAGACCCAGGCGCCGCCCGCGGCGCAGAAGAGCGCGAACAGCCAGAACGTCCCCGCCTCGCCGATCGCGTCGACGAGCGTCAGGAAGAACTCGCTGACGACGAACGAGGCGCCTGCGTTGACGGCCGTCGCGACGGCGACCGCGCGGCCGCGCACGCGGCCGGGAAAGATCTCGTTGATCACCGTCCACACGACCGGCCCTAGCGAGAACGCGAACGACGCGATGAACACGACGAGCGCGACCAGCGTCACTAGGCCCGCCGCGCTCGGACCGGTGCCGGCAGCGGAATTGCCCATCGCGAAGAACGCGGCGCCGACGACGGCGAGGCTCGTGCCCATGCCGGCGAGGCCCGCCAGCAGGAGCGGCCGGCGGCCCAGCCGGTCGATGAACGCGATGGCGATCAGCGTGGCCAGCACGTTGACGCCGCCGATTGCCCACGTGGTCGCCTGCGCCTGCGCGAGCGGCGTCGCGAAGCCCGCGGCCGCGAAGATGCGGTCGGAGTAGTAGATGATCGCGTTGATGCCGGTGATCTGCTGGAACACCGCGAGGCCCATGCCCACGGCGAGCGGCCGCCTCCACGCGGGCGCGAACACCTCGCGCCACGAGGCGTTCGTCGCTTCGGCGGCGAGGGCGGCCTCGATCGACTGCAGGCGCACGTCGGCGTCGACCCATGGCCGCGCGCGCGCGATGGACGCGCGGGCCTCGTCGCGGCGGCCGGCGCGGACGAGCCAGCGCGGCGACTCGGCCGCCGGAACCATCACGACCAGCAGCAGCAATGCGGGGACCGCGGACACGCCGAGCATCGTGCGCCATGCGCCGGCCTCCGCGAGCGCCGCGTCGATCAGGTACGAAATGAAGATGCCGATCGTGATCGCCAGCTGGTAGCACGATACGAAGCGGCCGCGCTGCGCGGCGGGCGCGAGTTCGGCCGCGTACAGCGGCGCCGCAACGGCCGCCACGCCGACGCCGAAGCCCACGACGAGCCGGCCCGCGACGAGGATGGCGACGCCCGGTGCAAGCGCCTCGATGGCCGCGCCGCTTGCGAACAGCGCGCCGGCCACCTGCAACGCGCGCCGCCGTCCCAGCCGGTCCGCGAGTTCGCCGCCCGCGAGCGATCCCGCCACCGCGCCCAGCGGCACCCAGCTCGTCACCACTTCGACCAGCAGCGCAGACAGGCGGAATTCGCGCTGGATGCCCGCCAGCGCACCCGAGATGACGCCCTGGTCGTAGCCGAACAGCGCGCCCGCGAGCAGCACGACGGCCAGCACGACGGTGAGCGCCGGCGACCAGCCTCCCTCGCGCTCCGTCTCAGCGGCCATGCGCTGTCCGCGTTATTCCGATGCGGCTCATCAGGGACCTCCTGCGTGCGCCGTGCCCCCGGCGCAACGCGCTACGTGCACTCGCGGTGGCGCGCCTTGCAGATGGCGAGCACGTCGTCGGGATCGCGCTTCCACCAGTTGTTGGCGGAGAAGATCTCGACCTCGTGCATGCCGCGGTAGCCGCTGCCTGCCATCCACGCGCGCAGCAGCGGCAGGTCGATCACGCCGTCGCCCATCATGCCACGGTCGTTGAGGAGGTCGGTGGTGGGAACGAGCCAGTCGCAGATGTGATACGCGAGGAGGCGCGCCGGCGACGCTTCGCCGGCGCGCGCGATCTCCCGCTTCAGGTGCGGGTCCCACCAGACGTGATACGCGTCGACGGCGATGCCCAGCCCCGCGCCAAGCTCGTCGCACAGGTCGTTCGCGTGCGCCATCGTGTTCACGCAGGCGCGATCGGCCGCGTACATCGGATGCAGCGGCTCGATGGCGAGCGGCATGCCGGCGGGCCGCGCGTATTCGAGCAGCTCGCCGATGCCGTCGCGGACCATCGCGCGCGCGCCCGGCAGGTCCTTCGAGCGGATGCGGCCTTCGCGGTCCTTGGGCAGGCCGCCGACGACGAGCACGAGGCAGCGCGCGCCGACGGTCAGCGCCTCGTCGACCGCGCGCTTGTTGTCGTCCAGCGCCGCGCGGCGCCCGTCGCGGTCGACCGCCGGAAACATGCCACCGCGGCAGTAGCCGGAGACGACGAGGCCGGCGTCGCGGATGCGCTGCGCGGTGTCCTTCAGTCCGGCGGCCGCCACCTGGTCGCGCCAGGGCGAGATGCCGCGGATGCCGTGGCGCGCGCAGCCCGCGATGATGTCCGGCAGTTTCCACTGCGCGCGGACGGTCGCGGTGTTGAGCGACAGGAGGCTTTCGTCGGGTTCGGTCACGAAAGGCCTTTCACAGGAGACGCAGAGTCGCCGAGGAACTCGGAGTGGACTCTCTCGGCGTCTCTTTGTGAAGATGCCGTCACGCGTCGATGCCGTGGAGCGCGAGATACGTCCGCATCCGTGCCGCCGCGAGGCCGGGGTCGCGCAGCAGTCCGGCGGCGTCGGCCAGGCGGAACAGTTCCGCGAGGTGCACGACGCTGCGCGCGCTCTCCTGCCCGCCGACCATCGTGAAGTGCGACTGGTGGCCGTTCAGCCACGCCATGAACACGACGCCCGTCTTGTAGAAGCGCGTCGGCGCCGCGAACACGTGGCGCGACAGCGGCACCGTCGGCGCGAGGATCGCGTCGAAGCGCGCGCGGTCGCCGACCGCGAGTGCGGTGAGCGCCGCGGACGCCGCGGGCGCGATCGCGGCGAAGATGCCGAGCAGCGCGTCGGAATGCCCGGATGCGTCGCCGCCGATCAGCGCGGCGAAGTTGAAGTCGTCGCCGGTGTACATGCGCACGCCCGGGGGCAGCAGGCGGCGCAACGCGATTTCCTTGTCCGCGTCGAGCAGCGAAACCTTCACGCCGTCGACCTTGGCGGCGTTCGCGCGGATCACGGCCGCGCAGACTTCCGTCGCGCGCGCGTGGTCGGGGTCGCTTGCGAGTCCGCCCGCACCGACCCAGTAGCCGGCGAGCGCCGGGTCGAACATCTCGCCCAGCCAGTGCAGGATCACCGGCGCGCGCACCTGCGCCAGCACGCGCGCATAGACGGTCGCGTAGTCGTCGGGCGAGCGCGCGCACGCGGCCAGCGCGCGGCTCGCCATCAGGATGATGCGGCCCCCGGCGTCCTCGATCGCCGCGCACTGTTCCTCGTAGGCGGCGACAACACGCTCGAGCGTCACGTCCGCGCCGGCAGGCAGGTGATCGGTTCCGGCGCCGGAAAAGACGACCGCGCCCGGCGCGCCGCGCGCTTCGGCGACGCTGCGCCGGATCAGCTCGAGCGACGTCGGCCAATCGAGGCCCATGCCGCGCTGCGCGGTGTCCATCGCCTCCGCGACGCCGAACCCGAGCGACCACAGGTGCCGGCGAAACGCGAGCGTCGTGTCCCAGTCGACGGCGGCGGCAAGCCATGGATCGTGGTCGGCGCGCGGGTCCGCGACGACGTGCGCGGCGGCGAACGCGACGCGGTTCCAGTGCGGCGCGCCGGTGGGTGCGGGCCATGCGACGGGGGCGCGCATCGTGTACGACTGCAGCGCGCCGCCGCGGGTGGGCAGGAGCAGTGTCGGTGTGCTCATCGCAGCCTCGTTCCCCTCACCCCAACCCTCTCCCCGGAACGGGGAGAGGGTTGGGGTGAGGGAAACGTCGGTGCAGAACGCCCTCGCCCCGCAAGCGCGGAGAGCGAGGACATCGGGGACATCGGCGGCGGTCGACATAGGGCTCCCTCTCCCCGGAACGGGGAGAGGGTCGGGGTGAGGGGCCAGCGAGCCGGCGCCATACCGTAGGTCAAACCACCAACCCCGGCACGTCGACCCACCGCCGCTCGCGCCAGCTCTGCAATCCAAGCTCCGCGAGCTGCACGCCCTTGGCGCCTTCGAGCAGGTTCCAGCGGAACGGGCCGCCCGCGACGACGTGGCGCAGGAACAGCTCCCACTCGACCTTGAACGCGTTGTCGTAGACGACGTTGGACGGCACCGGCTGCCACGTCGCGAAGAAATCGATCGTCTTCGGCACGTCGGGATTCCAGACCGGCTTGGGCGTCGCCGTGCGCGGCTGGATCACGCAGTCGGTGAGCCCCGCGACCGCGGATCCCAGCGTGCCGTCGACGTGAAACGTGACGAGGTCGTCGCGCCGCACGCGCGTGCACCAGCTGCTGTTGATCTGCGCGACGATCGGCGAAACTCCGCCGCCATCGAGCTCGAACGTCGCGTACGCCGCATCGTCGGCCGTCGCGTCGTACGGCCCGCCGTTCTCGTCCCAGCGCTTCGGGATGTGCGTGGCGCCGATGCAGCTCACGGACCGCACGCTGCCGAAGAGGTTGTCGAGCACGTAGCGCCAGTGGCACAGCATGTCGACGATGATGCCGCCGTCGTCCTCCTTCCGGTAATTCCACGACGGTCGCTGCGCGGGCTGCCAGTCGCCCTCGAACACCCAGTAGCCGAACTCGCCGCGCACCGAGAGGATCCGCCCGAAGAAGCCGGAGTCGACCAGCATCTTCAGTTTCAGGAGGCCGGGCAGCCACAGCTTGTCCTGCACGACGCCGTGCTTCACGCCCGCCGCCTCGGCGCGCCGGCAGAGGTCGAGCGCTTCCGCGACGGTGGGTGCGACCGGCTTTTCCGTATAGACGTGCTTGCCGGCCGCGATCGCCTTGCGGATCAGTTCCGGCCGCAGTCCCGTCGACGCCGCGTCGAAATAGATCGCGTCGTCGGGATTCGCGAGCGCGGCGTCCAGGTCGGTCGTCCAGCGCGCGACGCCGTGCGCCTGCGCGAGCGCCTCGACCTTGCCGGCGTTGCGCCCGACGAGGATCGGGTCCGGCATGATGCGCGTCGCCGCGTCGAGCGCCACTCCGCCCTGCGCACGGATCGCATTGATCGACCGGATCAGGTGCTGGTTGGTGCCCATCCGGCCCGTGACGCCGTTCATGATGATGCCCACGCGCTCAGTCTTCACGGCCACTCCCGATGTCACCGAGGGCCACGGTCGGCGGCACGGGCCGGCGGCGCGCGAGCGCCGGTCGGCCGCGCAGTTTCGTCGCTGCGCCGTTCATGATGATGCCCACGCGCTCGATCTTCATTCGTCGTTCCCTGCAGGTTCGTGCGTCACTTTGCCCTGCGCCGCGCGAGGAGGTTGCGCACGCCCGGCAGCTTGACCGCCACGACGAGCACGATCGTGATCCACAGCACGGCGGAGATCGGCCGCGTGAAGAAGGGCTCGAGGCTGCCGTCGGAGAGCACGAGGCCCCGGCGGAATCCCTTTTCCATCAGGTCGCCCAGCACCATGCCGAGCACGAGCGGCGCGACCGGGTACTGCAGCCTCCGCAGCAGGTACCCGAGCACGCCGAAGCCCAGCATCACGTAGACGTCGAACAACCGCTGCGAAATCGCATACGAGCCGACGACGCACAGCACGAAGATGATGGGGAGGATGATGGGCTTGGGCACCATCAGCACCTTGATCAGCACGTTGGTGAGCGTGAGCCCGTAGATGAGGATGCCGATCGTCGCGAACATCATCATCGCGACGACGTCGTAGACGAACGTCGGCGCCTCGATCATGATCATCGGCCCGGGGCGCACGCCGTGGATCAGCATCGCCGCCATCAGCACGGCGGCGGGCGCGGACCCGGGGATCCCGAGCGTCAGCACCGGAATGATCGCGCCGGGCACGCACGCGTTGTCGCCCGTTTCCGCGGCCATCAGCCCGTCGATCGAGCCCTTGCCGAACTTCTCGGGCTCCTTGCTCGCGCGCTTGGCGGCGGCGTACGACGACCACGCGGCGACGTCCTCGCCCACGCCGGGCAGGATGCCGATGAACGTGCCGATGAGGCCGGAGCGCACGATCGTCCGCCAGTACTGCGTGACGTCCTTGAGCTTGGGGATCACCGAATCGAACGGATTGATCTTGACCGGCACGGCCTTCTCGCGCACGGCCATCAGCAGCTCGGCGAAGCCGAATGCGCCGACGAGCGCGGGCACGAGCTGGAAGCCGCCGGCCAGGTCGCGGCTGCCGAACGAAAAGCGGTCGTACGCGTAGATGCCCTCCTGCCCGATCGCCGCGCTGAAGATGCCGACGAGGCCCGCGATCCAGCCCTTGAGCGGGTCGTCCCCGGTCAGCGTGCCGGCGATGATCACGCCGAAGAGCGCGAGCCAGAAGAACTCGTACGCGCCGAACTTGAGCGCGAGGTTGCCGAGGATCGGCGTGAACAGCGCGAGGAAGAACATCCCGATCAGCGTGCCAAGCACCGATCCGGACGTGGCGATGCCCATTGCCCGGCCGGCCAGGCCCTGCTTCGCGAGCTGGTGGCCGTCGAGGCACGACGCGGCCGACGCCGGCGTGCCCGGGATGTTGAGCAGGATCGCCGACCGCGAGCCGCCGTAGATGGCGCCGACGTACGTGCAGATCAGCACGAGCAGCGCCTGGTTCGACGGCATCTTGATCGTGAGCGTCGTCATCAGCGCCACGCCCATCGTGGCGGTGAGCCCCGGGAGTGCGCCAATGATCACGCCCACGAGCGACGACAGCAGGATGAGCCCGAGGCTCAGCGGGTCGCAGAAACTCCAGATCGAGTGACCGAATGCGATGAGGCCGTCGAACATGGCGGAGGGCGATCCCGGGGCCGCAGCGGTGCGTTAAGGCAACCGCACGTAGAAGAGCTGCTCGAACACGAGCGTGACGACGAGCGCCGTCAGGCCGCCGCACGCGAGCGCGACGATCACTCCGCGCGCAACCGCGTCCTCGGCCCTGCGCCGCGCGTGCTGGAACAGGAAGACGAACGCGCTGACGAAGATCGTCGTGCCGAGCCAGAACGGCAATCCGCGCCCGACCAGCAGCAGCGCGTAGACGAAGAACAGCGCCGCCGCCAGCGCGAAGCTCGACGTGGGCGCGTAGTCGGTGTCGTCGGGCACCGTCGCGTCCCATCCGATCTGCTGCGCGCGCCGCCACGAGCGCAGCACGAGCACCCCGCCCAGCAACGCGAGCACCAGGCCCACGAGGCCCGGCCACAGACCGGGCGCCGTGTGCGCGGTCGCCCCTTGCGAGGTCATGCGGTCCATCTGCCACGACAGCACGACGACGAGCGAGCCGAACAGCACCCACACGATGCCGCCCTGCAGGTCGCGGCGCGGCGACGACGGATAGATCTCGTTGGCCAAGCGGAGGTTCTCTGGATGCGGCCGGCGCCCGTGCGGGACGCCGGCCCACTGGCGGAGCGCGGTGCTACGGACGCGGGATGCCGATCGTGTCCGGCGCGACCTTGGCCTTGCCGGTGTCGGCGGCCGACCACGCGTTCGCCTGCACGGCCGGGAACACCGCCTTCTGCGCGTCGGCGCCGGCGTAGGGCGCGAACTGCGCGCCGCGGCTCGTCGCGTAGTCCTTGAGCGCCTTCGAGTTCGCGATGTTCTCGGCCCAGATCTTCTCGACCGTGGCGATCACTTCGGGCGGCACGCCCTTCGGAATGAAGATGCCGAAGTAGTTCGCCGGCGCCTTGAAGCCGGGAATCGACTTGGTCAGCGGCTCGATGACGCCGTAGCCGTCGAGCTCGACGGGCTTGTCGCCGATGACGGCGAGCGCGCGCAGCCTCTTGCCGCGGATCATCTCGGCCTGCTCGACGGTGAGCTGCGACGTCGCGTCGGTCTCGCCGGCCACGGTCGCCACGACGGCGGGATTGCCGCCGTCGTACGTGACGTGCTTGTACTTGACGCCGGTCGCCTTGGCGATCGCTTCCATCGCGCTGTGGCCGCTCGAATTGACGCCGGCGGTCGCGACGCTGATCGCGCCCGGCTTGGCCTTCATCGCGTCGATCAGCTCGTTCGGCGTCTTGTACGGCGTGGCGGGATTGACCGAGAGCGTCGACACGTTGGCGACGTTGAGGAACAGCGCCCAGTCGCCGATCTTCGTGTCGAGCATCCCCAGCACCGCGTAGGTGCCGAGGTCCTGCGCGGCGCCGGCGGTCCACGTGTAGCCGTCCTTCGGCGCTTCGAGCGCGTTCTTCGTCCCGATCGAACCCGACGCGCCGGGCTGGTTGACGATGATGACCTTCTGGCCCAGCGCCTTCTCGATCTCCGCCGCGGTGACGCGCGTCACCTGGTCGGTCGATCCGCCGGCCGCCCACGGCACGATGATCGTGATGGGCTTCGTGGGCTTCCACGTCGCCTGCGCGAGCGCCGGTGCGGCGATCGCGGCGGAAAGAATGGCGGCCGCGCCTGCGGCGAGCCAGTTGCGTGTGCTGCGGTTCATGGCATTCCTCCTTGCTCGGTTTTCGTCACGTCGGCGGGCTGCCGGCGCCGTTACGCGCAGAGCCCGCCTTCCGGCTTCTTCACTGCTGCCTGCTCAGTTGCCTGCTCATCCGGTTCACCCGTTAACCGGATAGTTAATTAGCATAGCGTGGCCGACGCCCGCGATGCAAGTCCCGCGGCCGCGGCGCGGGCCGGTCCGGGGGTGCGCGCGGCGCCGCGTCCCGCTCATCGCGCCAGGTACCCGTGGACGAGCGACTGGATGTGCGCGAGGCGCTCCGCCTTCGCTTTGGCCGTCATCAGGTCGCGCCCGAAGATCGTCGACAGCGTGTGGTTGTTCGACAGGTAGAAATAACCCAGCGCCGCGATCGACACGTAGAGCTGCACCGGGTCCACGCCGCGCCGGAAGACGCCGGCGCGCACGCCGCGCGCGAGCACCTCGGACAGCATCGCGACGAACGGCGAGTGCAGCGCGCGGATCTTGCGCGAGCGCTTCAGGTGGCGCGCGCGGTGCAGGTTCTCGCTGTTGAGCAGCGTGATGAACTCAGGATGCGCGAGGTAGTAGTTCCACGTGAACGCGACGAGCTCCGCGACGCCCTCGGCGGGCGGCAGGCCCGCGAGGTTCAGCTTCTGCTCCTCTCCGCGGATGTGCTCGTACGCGCGCTCGAGCACCGCGAGGAACAGGTCCTCCTTGGCGCCGAAGTAGTAGTACAGCATGCGCTTGTTCGTGCCGGCGAGCGCGGCGATGCGGTCGACGCGCGCGCCGCCCAGCCCGTGCTGCGCGAACTCGCGCGTCGCCGCGTCCAGGATCGCCGCCTGCGTGCGCGCGGCGTCGCGCGTGGGGCGCGCCCCGGCCGCGCGAACGCGGGCGGGCGCGGCGGGCATGCGGGCGAGCGCGTTCATCCGGCGATGTTAACCATCCGGTTACTTCGGTGCAACCGCTGGCGTGGGCGCAATTTGCGGGTTCGATCACCGACCCTCTTCGGTGCGTGAGTCATGCGCGAAAACGACCCACGCACCGCGACCATCACGCCCGGATGCGGACGCGCGGCGCGACGCGCGCCGTCGGTTCGCCAGGATGCGCTGATACCATGGGGCCCATGAGCATCATGCGCGCAGTCGCCGGTGTGGCGGTGCTGGCCGGGATCGGGCTCGGCGTCTACGGATTTTTCCAGGGCGAGCCCGAACGCGACATCGTCAACGCCACGCGCGCCGGTGACCTCGCCAAGGTCACGCGGCTGCTCGAACGCGACCCGGCGCTCGTCCGGACGAAGGTGTATCCCCAGG
>Ga0315287_10005847_pt1 | contig 12162 bp, 5 predicted proteins | sample YL17G11_0_MG_FD_205037 | JGI IMG/M metagenome (GOLD analysis project Ga0315287, IMG submission 205037) | Sediment microbial communities from Yellowstone Lake, YNP, Wyoming, USA - YL17G11_0 | ecosystem: Environmental > Aquatic > Freshwater > Lake > Sediment | place: USA: Wyoming | collected...
GCAGTGTGTTGGCCTCAAAAGCAATCTCGCCGCGACTACCGGGTTCGCGTTGACGGCGTCCTGCAGATGCGTCTGGACGACCCTCGGGCGGACCACTCGGCACGGGACTGCCGCCTCCCCCCATCCGACTGAAGCCGTACTCGTCTTGCGTCAGCTTTCCATCGCCGTTCTTGTCGAGTTTCTTCAACGCCGCTGAAGCGTTGGCCAATTCGTCGGCGTCAATGATGCCGTCGCCGTTCGCGTCCAGCGCTTGCATATAGGGCGGCATGGGGAAACGCATGCCTTCGCGTCCAGCGCCGCGTGGAGTGCCGCCTTGTCCTTGGGCCAATATGTTCACCGCCGACATGCTCAGTGCCAGCGCCAGAATGATGATTGTCTTGTTCATGATATGATTTGGTTTGTTTGTTGTCGTGTTCAGCAGGTAACTGAGTAGATCATTTCGTCGCGATGGTGCCAAGCCGTCTGAGGCCCAGACCCGGCGCGAGGAGGATAAGAGGCGGGATGGTTTCATGCTGGTTGTGTTCGGCATCCCGTATTTCGGTTAGCGGCCTGGCGCGGACTGAGAGCGGCGACCGGGGCGGGGTGGGCCTGCCGGCAGGTTGTTGGGACGGTCGCTTGGACCAGGCCGGCCATCGAAGCCCGGCTGGCGCGTCCGAGGGGAGAACGACGGAGGGCGCGGGCTGTCGGAGTAGAGCACGGCGTCGAGGTTCATGGACCAGTTCGCGGCCTGGGTGCGATCGGCGAGTTCGCACACCGCTGCCTGCATGTAGATGCCGAGTGGCAGGGCGGAAGGCTCCAATCCGTCGCCGATGTTCGCGCGGTTCCATGCCTTGCCGGCGGGGTTGTCGGGAAACTTCGTTTCGCGGCCAAGCCGCGGCCCGGCAGAGACAATGTGTTCGATGTACGCACGATCAGGGTTCAAGCGCACAAAGCGGGCGCCCGCTTTTCGGAAACCTTCCACCTGTTCCAAGATGTGGGTGTGTGCCGGGTCGGCCTGCACGTGGTCGCGCTCGTTGGCGTACACGATGATGGCGACGTTGGCGCAACCCCGGACTGCGGCTGGGATGCTCGGCGCGGCGTCGCGCCACGACCAAAACTCCTGCGCCTCGCCCAGCGCAGGCACGTGCGCCTGGCGTTCGCCCTGGATGAGTTTTCGCTTCTCCGCCTCCGCCAGGATTCGCGGCGAATACCACGCCTTCACGCCGTCGCCGGCGTCGCCGACGAAGCAGTTGGCCGGGAAATCTTCGTCGCGCGAGAAGCGCCTGTCGCCATTCAAGTCGAAGTAAAACGCGCCTTTCATCTCGCGCGTCGAGACGAGCATGGGCTTGCGGAACAAGCCGGGCGAAAGCTCGCCCGACCACGCCAGCTTGGACAGGTCAAGCACGCCGGTCCTGGAGTCGTAGGCCGGGTTCACGCCGCTCTCGTGACCGCCGAGTTCGACGTTCGCCGCGCCTTCGCCGTAGGGCGATTCCATCGAGGCGTACCAGGCGAGGTTTGGGAACTCGCCTCCGTGTTTGGCCATCGCCAGGCCGCAGGCGTTGCCGCCGTGGCTCGATCCAACGATGCCGACATTGTTCGTCAGCGGGTTTACGCCTTGCGTGATCTTGCCAATGAACCTTCCGTCCTTGGCCGCGATTCGAGCCGTAGCGAAGCGGATGACATCGGCCAGCGCGCGGATGCAATTCGGCCCGCGGAAGTCGTAAGTGCCGCCGCTGCGCTCGTCGCCCTGGCCGCCGCCGGGGAAGGCGAAGTGGATTTCCACGAACCCGTGCCCGACATACTCGGGCCGTCCGCGCGCATTGCCGGCTTGCACACCGCCGGTGACGTTGATGATAACGGGCGCGCTGTTGGAGAAGCGCGGCTGGCGGGGAATGAGCAGGCTGGCCGCGACCCCGTCCTCGCCTGCCGCGCGAGAAGGGATGCGGAGGAAGGCGCTCTCGAACCGCGCGGAATCCTGTTCTGCGCCTTCACCTGCTCGCTGTCGCAGCGGCGGCCCGGCAGGGCGCCGCTGGTTTTCTTCAAACGGAATGACAGCGCTCTGCCGAGGCGCTGCAGCGGAGAGCGCGCCGGGTCGCGGGTCGCGCGCCGGGGTGGCTTCGTTAGAGGGAACCTGGAGTTCGACCAGGCACACCGATCCGGACCGGAATGGGCGCTCCAGTGTGATGTCGCTTCCAGTGTCCCGCGTCTCTTCCACCAGGCTCAAACGATGTTCGCCGTCCAGCAGCCACCGCTTGATGGACACTGTGGCGCCGTCAGCCCACGGGAGATTCCGCAGGCGCAATCGGAACGCGCGGTCGGAAGATTGGTAATCGCTGATCAGCACCTGCGCGCGGCGGTTGTCGGCGGACTTGCCGGCGACGACGTTGTAGCCGCGGTCGTCGCTGCCGGTGGTCTCGAGGCGCACGGGGGTTTCGAGCAATTGCTTCCACGCGGCGAAGGCATAGGCGCAGATTTTTGGCTCGCCGGTGCGCAACTCGTGCAGGCCGAGGCCGGGATGCTGGTCGCCGCAGTATTGGAAGGCGTGGTCCACGCCGGCATCGAGCAGGCAGGCAAGCGTCGAGGCATAGAAGGCAGCGCCTTTGGGCGTGTCGCTGAAGAGCCTTTGTTGGATGCCCGCATTCCACTCGGTGAGAATGTTCTCAGCCGGCTTGAATCCGGCCTCGTCCAGTGCGCGGCGGATGCGCTCGGCGTCGTGGCGGAACTGATACGGATTGAACTCGTCACGACCGCCATAGCTGTGCCACGAGAAAAAATCCAGCGGCGCTTTGTGCCCGGCGCAGTAACGGATGAACCGCTGGACATAAGACTCGCGCAATGCTCCGGTGCAGGCAGGACCGCCCACCTTGAGCTTGGGGTTGACGGCTTTGATGGCGCGCGCGACTTCCTCGTAAAGCGCGTAATACTGCTCCGGCGTGCCGGTCCAGAACTGCGCCGCCAGGTCCGGCTCGTTCCAGACTTCCCAGTACTCGACGGGGAACTTGAAGCCACGGTTCCAGCCCTCGGTGTAGTGCCGCACGATCTGCGCGCAGATGGTCGCCCATTTCTTGAAATCATCACGGTCCGAGACGTGCGTGACGCGCCCCGAAGCGTCGCGTCGCGTGCCGGGCGGGTCGTTGATTGGCTCAAGTCGGCGGCCTTTCCAACTCGTGCCGAGGCGGTAGAAACAGCCGAAGCCGTTTTCCGCAATCGCCCGGATGCGCTCGTCCGAAGAGCGGAAATCGTAGCTCGCCGGATCGGCGGGGTCCGCGTCCCAGCGCGGGAAAATCACGTGCCAGTCGGTCGGCCCGTAAAAGTCGTGCGTGCGGATGAAATCAATGCCGAAGCGCCGGTAACTCTCAACGTGGCTGATGCTTGCGGCGCCCGGTTCGCGCGGCCAGGAGAACGGCCCGCGATTGACGCCGAGCAGCGAACGAATCCGGCCAGCGGTCTTACTGGTATCCACAGTGATCTCTCGGATTCCGGTTCTGGAGGAGCCGAGCTTCTGGGGTGTCAAAGGCGGCGAGCTGTGGCCGGGCGGGCGCTGTGGTTGCGCGAAGCTGGCGTTGCACGCCACAAGACTGATGGCAAGCACTACGCATGATGTTCTCATAGATAACTCCGGTTCTTGATCCGGTAAAACAAGCTGCTGGGTGCAGCCGCTCCGGCCTGCAGGATGGACTTGTTAATACCAGTCGGCGAGATGTTCGTAAAGATGGCGTTCCAATGGATGGAAGCGGGCCTCGGTCGGAATTCGGGAGATGGCCAAATGTTGCTACGCGCCAGCAAAGTGAGTTGACCATCCTTGGTGATCGTCAGAATGAGAATGAACGCTAGCCAGGAGGCCGCAGTGTTGGTGGTTCTGCACGGCTGCCGGGCGCACGGACATGTCGCTGCGGGCGTGATTCTCATGCCCGCCACAATAGCTCCAGTGAGGGCGCGAAGCCGGACGCGGAGCTATTGTGGCGCAGTGCAGCTTCCCAGCTGCATCCGTCTCGAGGCGTTACTCGCTGGACGGACGCTGACGTGCGGGGCGCTGCGGCTGGTCTTGTCCGTCGCCGGGCGGCGGGCCGCCGGGACCGCGGCCTTGGCCACGCATACCGGGGCCGCCCTGGCCACCCGGACCCCCCGGACCGCCGGGGCGCATGCCCATGTATTCTTCACGCGACAATTTGCCGTCGCCGTTCTTGTCGAGCTTCTTCAAGGCGGCGGTGGCGTTCTCGATTTCCTTTTCGTCAATCACGCCATCACCGTTGGCATCGAGCGCTGTCATAATGGGCGGCATGAACCGCTGGCCTCCACCACCGGGACCGCCACCCGGACCACGTTCACCGCCGGGGCCACCCGGACCACCGCCTTCACCGGGCGGCGGGCGGGTGCCTCGTCGCGGCGGGCCACTTTCGTCTTGTGCGGTCGCTGCCCACGCGGACACGCCGAGTGCCAGCGCTGTTACCATCATTTTATCTGCCATTTTCATGTGTTGTTCCTTTCGTTTGTTGTTTTCTGGTTCTGTGGGAAGTCTGTAATCAACGATCATCCCGGTCAGCGGGCGGGCGGTTGGCCGGGCCGCGGTCTTCAAAACGAGGGCCAGGGCCACCGCGTTCGAAGCGGCCTTCTGGACGGCTGGAGTCACTAGGACCACGACGCTGTGGGCGAAATTCGCCTTGGGGTGGTTCCGATTGCTGGCGGCCACCGCCAAATTGAGGCGGGCCAAATCCCCGCCCGCGGCTTTGCTGCGAGCCGGGACCAGGACCCTCTTGCCCAAAGCGACCGCCGGGACCACGAAACATAGGGCCCGGTCCACCGCTACCGAGTCCGCGACCGGGGGCCATGGCTGGCGGACCGAATCCAAAACCACGGCCACCGCCGCCAAAGCGTCTTTGTTGCCCCAGAGGACCGTACGGACGACCGCACCCCGGACAGACGCCGTCGGGCCGTTGGAAACCACCGTGGCCCTGCCGCGGCAGACCGAATCCCTGTCCTCGGCCTCCGGCACCAACGCCGGGACCCCTTTGTTCGAAGCGCTCTTGCGGGCGACCGGGAGCCATGCTCGGCGGCCCGAATCCCGGTCCGCCCCGACCCATACGCTCTGGTGGTCCGCCCGGTCCGCCCCGTTGCCGCTGCATCGAACGGACATCATCCGGATGCTCGCGGTCCGTGTCCGCGACCCGCGGGCGTTGCCCTTGCCGTTCCTCGTGTTGCATCAGCAGTTCGCCGCCCCGCGGCGTTGGTTTAGCGCGGCGCGGCCGGTCATCGTCTTCCTGCGCCATAGTGTTGAGCGCCGACAATCCGAGCGTCAGCGCCAGTGTCATTGCTGCTGTATTCATAGTCTTGTGCCTTTCATTGGTTGTTCTCCCTCGCTTCAACCGCCCGCACCGGACTCGATGCAGTAGAGAAAACGGTTGGAGCGAAGGAAAAGCTGGTTGCCCACGACGGCGGGCGTGCCGTTGAAATCGCTGTCGTCGCCGGCGAGTGTGTTCTGCGCGACGAGTTTGAATTCGGGTTTCGCCTCGAAGACAAACGTGCCGTTGCGCCGGCTGACGGCGTAGAGGTTGCCGTGGGCCAGCACTGCCGAAGCATAGAAGGGCTTGCCGCCACGACCGGTGCTGCTCACGCCGGGGAGACGTTCCTTGAAAATGGTTTTGCCGTCCTTCGCGTCGAGGCAGAGAGCGAAGCCCTGGTCGGTGGCGACGTAGAAGCGGCCGGCGTCCACGACGGGCGACGGCACATAGGAGGCATTCTGGCTCGACCAAAGAACGTTGGTCGGAGTGACATCGCCCTTCCCCCCCGCCCGCGTGGCGATGGTGCCCTGGCGCGGGAATCCTCCAGTGGCATAGACGATGCCATCCGCTGTTATTACACTGGGGGAGACGTTCCCCTCGATGCCGGTTTGCGCAAACCACCGCAGCTTGCCGGTGTCCGGATTCAGCCCCCACAGTTCGCCGGGCACGGCCAGGGCGAGGTCAGTGCGTCCGTCTCCACAAGCCACCAGCGCCGGGGTGCCGAAGCATAGCTCCATGCTGTCCACCTCAGCCTTCCAGACTTCCCTGCCGGTGAGTTTATCGAGCGCGCGAATGGAGCGGCTTTCCTCCGCCGCGTTGACGATGACCGTGTTCTGGTAGAGAACGGGGCTCGCGCCCGAACCCCAACGGCGGTTGCTAGATTGGTGGCCGAGATTGACCTTCCAAAGCTGCTTGCCCTCAAAATCGAACGCGAGCGCACCTGTCTTGCCAAAAAACACATAGACGCGCTCGCCGTCTGTGACCGGCGTGCTGCTGGCGTAACCGTGCTCCCGGAGATTGCCGCTGTAGGGATCTTCAGGCAGTTCGGCGAGGACGGCTTTGTCCCAAAGAACCTTTCCGGTCTTGCGCTCAAGGCAGACGAGATGGCGCTGCAGTTTATCCAGACTGGCTTCATTGCTGCCGTCGCCGTAACCCGAGTAGCACGTTATAAACAGGCGCTCACCGGAGACGATGGGGCTGGAGGAACCCGGACCGGGCAGCGCCACCTTCCACTTCACGTTTTGCGAATCGCTCCAAGTGATGGCGGGCCGGGCGTCAGCGGCAGCAATGCCGCTGCCGCCAGGTCCGCGAAAGCGCGGCCAGTCGGCGGCGGCGCGGGAGGAGTTCACGGCGATTCCGAGCAGCCCGGCGGTCCAGAGAGCGGTCATCATTTTCATATCGTTGCACAGAGACTAGACAACAGCATTGTTAAGGCTTTGTTTCGATAACGCAGGAAAATTGTTAAGGAAGTGTAAAAGTTGCGGATTTCCGCCGGCAACAGGGGTAAGCTCACGACTGAATATCGGCCATGACACACTCCGACTCCAACGCGCGTGGCACACCCACTCGCGTGCTGGTGATTGATGATGACCGGAAGCTTTGCCGTCTGATCCGGGACTATCTCGAACCGATGGGCTATGCTGTGTTGGCGGCGCACACCGGTCCGGACGGCGTCGAGAAAGCCACCGGCGAATCCTGGCAAGCCGTCATTCTCGACGTCATGCTGCCGGGACTGGATGGTTTCGAAGTGCTCAAGCGCATCCGCGCGAAATCCGACGTGCCCGTGTTGATGCTCACCGCCCGCGGTGAGGAAGCCGACCGCATCGTGGGTTTGGAGATCGGCGCGGATGATTATCTGCCCAAAACTTTTTCCACGCGGGAACTGCTGGCGCGGCTCCGGGCCGTCACGCGCCGAACGTCGCGAACGTCGCCGGCCGGCAAAGATGAAGCAGAGGCGGAAGTTGTCGTTGGAAAACTGCGGGTCAACCCGGCGGTCCGGATCGCGGTGCTCGGCGATCAACCGTTGGCGCTCACGCCGGTGGAGTTTGATTTGCTGGCGTCGCTCGCCCGCAGCCGCGGCCGCGTGAAGACCCGTGAGCGTCTGCTCGAGGAAATCCGCGAGCGGAACTACGACGTCTTTGACCGCTCGATTGATGTCCATGTTTCGGGACTGCGGAAGAAGCTGGGCGACGATCCCAAGACGCCGCGTTACATCCGAACGGTCCGCGCTGCCGGTTACATGCTGATCAACCCCGACACCGAAGGAGGTTGAGCCGATGAACATCCGTTATCCACTCTACGCGAAGATCCTATTCTGGTTCTTCCTGAACCTGGTGCTGCTTGCCTTGGTTGTTCTCGTGCTCATGCGCGGCCAGTTCCGGTTCGGATTTGATTGGATGCTGGCCACCGGCGCCGACGCCCGCATCCAGGCGGTCAGCGATATTATCGTGGCCGAGCTGAACGACAGCCCACAGACCAATTGGAACTCGGTCCTCAATCGCTTCGACGACGCATACCGGATTCAGTTCCTCGTCTTCCGCGCCGATGGAACGCAACTGGCGGGGAAACCTGTTGCCTTGCCGCCTGAAATTCGCCTGCGGCTTGGCGAAGGCCGCGGGCCAATGCGAATGCGTCCGCCGCAGGAGGAACCCGGTGTGGAGTCTTCGTTGCCAGAAGGCCCGGGTCGTCCGCTGCGCGATCGGCCCGGCTTCGGCCCGCCCCCCGGGCGCGGCGGCCCGCGGCCCGATTTTCTGCCGGGAACATTCGCTCAACTACGCGGTCCCTTTCCGAAATCCGTGGTCCGCACCTTCGCGCCGACGCGCTACTGGCTGATCGTGCGGGCGCCAATCAGCGACCCCGATCGTCTGCGCAACCGGCCGCTCGCCTTGTTGGCCGTGTCTCACTCCTTGAGCGCCGGCGGATTGCTCTTCGACTTCAAACCCTGGCTGGCGGTCGGCCTGGGCGCGGTGATTTTGTCTGCGCTGCTCTGGATTCCGCTCGTGCGTGGCATCACGCGTTCCATCGGCCAAATGACGCACGCCACGCGCCAGATCGCCGAAGGCCGTTTCGACGGGCGGGTGAGCGAGCGCCGCCGCGACGAACTGGGCGCGCTCGGCCAATCCGTCAACCGCATGGCCGCGCGCCTCGCCGGTTTCATCACCGGACAGAAACGGTTTCTCGGAGATACGGCGCACGAGCTATGTTCGCCCATCGCACGTATTCAAGTCGGGCTCGGCATCCTCGAACAGCGGGCCGACGAGAAACAGAAAGCCTATGTCGAGGATGTGCGGGAGGAGGTCCAACACATGTCCGCCCTCGTGAACGAACTCCTTTCCTTCTCGAAGGCTGGCCTGCGCGAAAAAGAGATACCCCTCCAGCCGGTTCCGTTGGCTGAATTGGTGGGCCGCGTCGTGAACCGAGAAGCCGCAGCCCCCGATCAGGTGCAGATTCAAGTCCCGGGAGATCTGCAGGCACTGGCGGAGCCGGACCTGCTGGCCCGCGCCGTTGCCAACTTGATCCGCAATGCCCTCCGCTATGCGGGCGGTGCCGGACCGGTCGTGGTCAGCGCGATCGCGCAGGACAAAGGGGTCGTTCTCACGGTGGCCGACTCCGGGCCGGGCGTGCCCGAGAACACCCTGCAACAGATTTTCGACCCCTTCTTCCGCGTCGAATCCTCGCGGAGCCGCGACACCGGCGGCGTGGGTTTGGGCTTGGCCATCGTGAAGACGTGTGTCGAAGCCTGCCAGGGAACGGTCGCCGCCCGAAACCGCCAGCCGTCCGGACTCGAAATCGAAATCCGCTTGCGCGCGTAACCGCAATTCCTCTCGCGGGCAGAAGGTCGCGGACCGCGACCCAGGACAGTGCGTCCCCTCAGTAGACCAGAGTCGAACCGGGAAAGGAACAGCCAGAGAGCACGGTCCTCGATTACTGGCAGTGAGGGGGATAATCATTCCCTGACAATCTGGCGCTATAAACAAACACGTTGTTCTGCTTGCAATGGGTTGTGCTGCACAATTAGGATGGCTTCGCTGTCTGGTGTCAAGACAGTAGAGTTCTGCTCCGCATCGGAGGAGCAGGCCCAGCCGGTTGAAGTCGGTAAACCTTGTTATGGACGATGCCATTCGCCCGACAGAAAGGAAACATGACGACGAATCCCCTAGTCAATTCTTTGCCCTTCACTAAACCAGCGCGCGTGCGCAATGCTTCTGGAGAACGCTTTGTCCGCGCGGGAGGGTTGAGACGAGGAGTCATGTTTCTGACCCTGACGCTGGCGTCACTCGTGACCCGCGTCTCGATTTCTTTGGCCGCCACGGGCGACGCTTCGGTGATGGCCAGCACGTTGGAAACGAACATCCTGTACACGCCTGGAACAGGGGGGACGGCGGCGGTCGTCATTCCCGTTGATCCCGGGTTCCCCATCAGCACCTTCAGTTCGCTCACGGCGCGGGGCGGAACGCTGGTCGTAACCAATGGAAACTTCAGTTACACCCGCCCGGCGAACTACAGCGGACCGGACACCATCACCTATGTCAGCGGTGGCATCACCAATCAGATCTCGCTGTTTGTTTGCGATGTGTGTCCCTGCACCATTGCCAATCCCAGCGCCCAATACGGGAGCTATGTGCTTACCAATGGCGTGTTGAAGTATACGCCGAATTTCGCCCACGCCGGCTCAACGGACACGCTGACCTATTCAGTAATCAACCATAGCAATTACACCACCTTCGTTACTAATTACGTCGTCATTCGCGGGGCGACGTTCCCGACCAGTGGCACGACGGCCTCGCTCACGAACAATCTGCCGCGGGCCACGACACTGTCTTTGGTCCAGACCGGTTCGCCCAACAATAATCCGACCGCCCACGGCAGCCAGTGGTTTGCCGGAAACGATGGTACAGACGGCGGCCCCGGGCCGAATGTCGTCGTGTTGAATTCAGCGAGTATCTCCACGGGCGGCAATGATCAGCGCGGCATCGAAGCGCGGAGCTTGGGGAGCAATGGCGGGGGCGGTGAACACGGCGGAAACTACGTGCTCCCCGTGTATGGCACCGGCGGTGACGGCGGGTGGGCGGGCGCCGGCGGCGCGGTCGTCGTGTTCAACCCGGGCAGCCTTGAGACCTTCGGCAACAATGCCCATGGCATCTTTGCGCAAAGCCTTGGCGGCACGGGCGGCGATGGCGGGAGCGGGATCGGGGCTTACTCCGTTGGTGGTGCGGGCGGTCCGGGAGCTCCCGGCGGAGATGTCACGGTGCAAAACTGGGGCAATATCGCGACGCACGGGATTGGCTCGGATGGGATTCACGCGGAGAGCGTGAGCGGACACGGCGGCAGCGGTGGCGGCAGTGCCGGGATCTATACCGTTGGTGGCAGTGCCGGGATTGGCGCCAACGGCGGAAGCGTCTTCGTGGAAAACTACGGCGACATCTGGACCGGCGGCGCACAGTCCCGCGGCATCTATGCGCAAAGCGTCGGGGGCGGCGGCGGCATTGGCGGTTCCAGCGGCGGCATTGCGTCGTGGGGTGGCAGCGGCAATAGCGCCGGCAACGGCGGCACGATCACGGTGACGAATGCGGGGACCATCGCGACATTGAGTCAGGACGCACATGCCATCTTCGCACAGAGCATTGGTGGCGGGGGTGGCAGCGGGGGCGGTTCGGGCGGCATCGCCAGCTTCGGCGGCACGGGAACGGGTGGCGGCAGTGGCGGGGGCGTGTTCGTCGGCAACAGCGGACGGCTGCAAACCACCGGCGCCAATGCGGTCGGGATTTTTGCCCAGAGTGTCGGGGGCGGGGGTGGGGGTGGCGGCGGCTCGGGCGGCATCGCCAGCTTTGGTGCCAGCGGCGCGGGTGGGGGCAACGGCAGCGCAGTCACAGCGGTCAATAGCGGGGGTGGCATTCTCACCTCGAATCACGATTCGCATGCGATCTTCGCGCAGAGCGTCGGGGGCGGGGGTGGCAGTGGCGGCGGTTCGGGCGGCATCGCCAGCTTCGGCGCCAGTGGCACCGGAGGTGGTAGTGGCGGGGCGGTCAGTGTCTGGAACAGCGCCGGCCTGGAAACCTTTGGGGTCAACTCGCGCGGCATCTTTGCGCAGAGCGTTGGCGGCGGTGGCGGAGCGGGCGGGAGTTCGGGGGGTGTCGTCAGTTTTGGCGCCAGCGGTTCCGGTGGCGGCCATGGCGGGGCGGTCACCGTGGACAACCGCGGAGCCGGCATCACGACCTTCGGCCAGGATTCCGATGCGATTTTTGCGCAGAGCGTCGGGGGCGGCGGCGGCAGCGGTGGTGGTTCGGGCGGAGCCGTGAGTTTCGGCGCGAGCGGCTCCGGCGGCGGCAGTGGTGGCGCGGTGACCGTGACCAACGCGGCCCAGCTCCAAACCGCTGGCCCCGGTTCTCGCGGTATCTTTGCCCAGAGCATTGGCGGAGGGGGCGGTGACGGCGGCGGCTCCGGTGGGGTCTATTCTCTCGGCGGGAGCGGCAGTGGCAGCGGCAACGGCGGCACGGTGACCGTGGCCAACACCGGGCGCGTCACGACGCTAGGTGCGGATGGGCATGCGATTTTTGGGCAAAGTGTCGGCGGGGGTGGAGGCAGTGGCCACGGCTCCGGCGGGCTCTACTCGCTCGGCGGCAGCGGGGGCGGCGGCGGCAGCGGCGGCGCGGTATCGGTCGTCAACAGCGGTGACCTCCAAACGGGCGGCTTCAACGCGCGCGGCATCTTTGCCCAGAGCATCGGGGGCGGCGGCGGCGCCGGTGGTGGCTCAGGGGCGTTACTGTATTCGGTCGGCGGCTCCGGCACCACGACTGGTAATGGCGGCGCGGTGTCCGTTGTGAATAGCGGGCGCATTTCCACGGCAGGCACGAATGCGGATGCTATCTTCGCGCAAAGCATCGGCGGGGGGGGCGGCAGCGGG
>Ga0315287_10005848_pt1 | contig 12158 bp, 10 predicted proteins | sample YL17G11_0_MG_FD_205037 | JGI IMG/M metagenome (GOLD analysis project Ga0315287, IMG submission 205037) | Sediment microbial communities from Yellowstone Lake, YNP, Wyoming, USA - YL17G11_0 | ecosystem: Environmental > Aquatic > Freshwater > Lake > Sediment | place: USA: Wyoming | collected...
AATTTGGTTAACGACAACCGCGCCTCAATTCTCGTCGATGGAACCGGCGCTGCCGGCGATCCTCTGCAAGGCGCCCGGGTGACGCTTTCCGGTCTTGCCGAGAAAACCGACGATCCTTCAGTCAGGCGGCGTTTCCTCGCGCGCCATCCCGAGGCTGAGTTTTATGCGGGCTTCCCGGATTTCAGCTTCTGGCGGCTGAAAGTGGCGGGCGCGCATTACATCGGCGGCTTCGGCCGCATCGTCGATTTGAAGCCGGAAGATCTGCTGATCGATACGGCTTCGGCCGAGCCGCTTCTTGCCGCCGAGGCCGATATCATCGAACACATGAATGCCGATCACGAAGATGCTGTTCAGCTCTACGCCACGGTGCTCAAGGGCGCTCCGGCCGGAGCCTGGCGCATGGCCGGCATCGACCCGGAGGGCTGCGATCTGCTGCTCGACGGCGAGGCCTTGCGCGTCGAATTTGCCCGTCCCATCGCCTCAGCCACGGAAGCCCGCGAGGAGCTGGTCCGGCTAACCAAAGAGGCACGCGCCGGCAAAGTCTGACCGCTTGAACAGTCGGAAAGATCAATGCTAGGGGAAGGCAGGCCTCTCGCCGAAATCCACCCATTCCGAGCCGCAAGGACCAAGCCGCATGAGCGTCCAGACCAAGATTGCGCCTGAAGTCGCCAAGACCACCAACAAGAAAGTCCTCGCCTTCGTTGAAGAGGCGAAAGCCCTGTTCAAGCCGGAACAGGTCGTTTGGTGCGACGGCTCCAAGACGGAGTATCAGCATCTGCTGAAATCGCTGGTCGATGGCGGCACCGCGATGTGGCTCAACCCGGAGAAGCGGCCGAACTCGATCCTGGTCCGCTCCGACCCTCTCGATGTCGCCCGCGTCGAGGACCAGACCTATATCTGCTCCAAGTCCAAGGACGACGCCGGACCGACCAATAATTGGTTCGATCCCACCGAGATGAAGGCGACGCTGAACAAGCTCTATGACGGCGCCATGCAGGGCCGCACCATGTATGTGCTGCCTTACTCCATGGGACCGGTCGGCTCGCCGATCGCCGGTATCGGCGTCATGGTGACGGACAGTGCCTATGCCATCGCCAACATGCACATCATGACGCGCGTCGGCGACAAAGTCTGGAAGGCGCTCGGCGACTCTGAGGATTTCGTGCGCGGGCGGCACACGGTCGGCGCGCCGCTGACCACCCAGGCCCAGGCCGACGTGCCCTGGCCCTGCAACAAGACCAAATACATCTCGCACTTCCCCGAGACGCGCGAGATTTGGTCCTACGGTTCTGGCTATGGCGGCAACGCGCTGCTCGGCAAGAAGTGCCACGCGCTCCGCATCGCGTCCGTCAAGGCCCGCGACGAGGGCTGGCTCGCCGAGCACATGCTGATCCTGAAGCTGACCAATCCTAAGGGCGAGTCCAAGTTCATCGCCGCGGCGTTCCCGAGCGCCTGCGGCAAGACTAACCTCGCCATGGTGGTTCCGACCATTCCCGGCTGGAAGGCCGAGACCATCGGCGACGATATTTGCTGGATGAAGTTCGGCGAGGATGGTCGGCTCTATGCCATCAATCCGGAGACCGGATTCTTCGGCGTCGCGCCCGGCACCTCGAACGACAGCAATCTGAACGCCATGAAGACGCTCGACGCCAATTGCATCTACTCGAATGTCGCGCTGACTGACGACGGTGACGTCTGGTGGGAGCAGATGAGCGAGGCTCCCGCGCACGTGATCGACTGGCTGCGCCGCTCCTGGACGCCGTCCTCGGGTCGCCCGGCCGCGCACCCCAATTCGCGCTTCACCGCGCCGGCGAGCCAGTGTCCGGTGATCGCGAAAGAGTGGGAAGACCCCAAAGGCGTGCCGATCGACGCCATTCTCTTCGGCGGCCGCCGGGCGACCGTGGTGCCGTTGGTGACCGAAGCCTTGAGCTGGCTGCACGGCACCTTCCTGGGCTCGATCATGGCCTCGGAGAAGACCGCCGCCGCTGCCGGCGCGACTGGCGAACTCCGCCGCGACCCGATGGCGATGCTGCCCTTCTGCGGCTATCACATGGGCGACTATTTCGCCCATTGGGTGAAGATGGGCGAGACGGGCGGCGCCAAGATGCCGAAGATTTTCTACGTGAACTGGTTCCGCAAGAACAAAGACGGTAAGTTCATTTGGCCTGGCTACGCCGAGAACAGCCGCGTGTTGAAATGGATCTTCGAGCGCTGCGACGACACGGCGAAGGCCATCGATACCCCGATCGGTAAACTGCCTGCGGACGGCGCGCTCGATGTCTCCGGGCTGAAAGTTTCCGCCGACGACATGAAAGAGTTGATGAAGGTCGACACGGCAGGCTGGAAGGCTGAGCTGCCACTGATCAAGGAGCATTTCGCGACATTTGGCTCGAAGCTACCGAAGGCCCTCAACGAGGAGCTCGCAGCACTGGAGAAGCGGCTGGGCTAGTTGCTCACGGCCTAGTCGTGGTCGTCATTCCCGCGAAGGCGGGAATCCAGTAGCCACTGGCTTGGCTGGGCACGCCAGACTCGCAATGTTTTGGATTACTGGATGCCCGCCTTCGCGGGCATGACAGCATCCACTTGCCGCTATCCACGCTTCGCCTTAGGCAGACCGCATGGCAAAGACCAAAGGCGTCGTGGCTGCCGGGCATGAACTGACCGCGAAGGCGGCCGCGGAAATCCTGGAGGACGGCGGCAACGCCTTCGACGCCTGCGTCGCCGGTCTCTACATGACCTTCGTCGCGGAAGCCGTGTTCGCCTCGCCCGGCGGCGGCGGTTTCCTCATGGCGCGGCGCGGCGGCAGCGGCAAGATCGCGCTTTACGATTATTTCGCCGCGACACCAAAAAAGCGAAAGCCCGAGCGCGAGATCGACTTCTATCCTATCGAGGCCGATTTCGGCCCCGTGAAGCAGGAGTTTCATATCGGGCTCGGTTCGAGTGCCACGCCCGGGATCGTGCCGGGCCTGTTCGCCATGCATGAAGAGTTTTGCCGCTTGCCGATGTGGCGGCTCGCCGAGCCCGCCATCCGCGCCGCGCGCAAAGGCTTTCCGCTTTCCGACTTCCAGGCCTATCTCTTCACCGTGATCGCGCCGATTCTGACGGCTAGCCCGGGCGTTGCGGAAATTTTCGCGCCCGGCGGCAAGCCGATGCGGGCCGGCGCCATTTTCCACAACGAAGGTCTCGCCGAATGTCTTGAATGGCTCGCCGAGGACGGCGCGCGTCTCTTTATCGATGGCGATGTGGGCGAGACAATCGTCAATCAAGCGCACGAGCAGGGCGGCTATCTCACCAAGGACGATCTCACATCCTATCGCGTAGAGCGGCGCGATCCCATCCTCTGGCGCCATCACGGCTCGACCGTGGCGCTCAACCCGCCGCCGGCAGCATCCGGTGCGCTCGTTGCTTTCGGTCTCGCGTTTCTCGAGTCGCTTCGGATTCGCGGCGGCAGAATAGACGATCTGACGCTGCTGGAGGCCATGGAGGCGACCAACGCGGCGCGCGCCGCCCATGGCGAGAAGCTTGCTGACATTCTCGCCGAAGGCGGCTTGGAAGCGGCGATGCAACACGCCGCGCGTCATCCGCCGAGCCATCGCGGCACGACCCATGTGAGCGTCATCGACGCCGACGGCAACGCCGCCTCTGCCAGTCTCTCTAATGGCGAGGGCAACGGCCATATCGTCGGCAGATTTGGCTTCATGCTGAACAACATGCTGGGCGAAGAAGATCTCGTGCCGGACGGTCTTGGTCGTTGGCAGGAGAACGTTCGCCTCTCTTCGATGATGGCGCCGACCATCATTCTTGGGCCCGACGGCAGCGTCACCGCGCTTGGGACTGGCGGTTCGAACCGGATCCGCACCGCGATCCTGCAAGTCGCGGTGAATTTGCTCGACCATGGCATGAGCCTCGAGGCAGCGGTCGAGGCCCCGCGTCTGCATGTCGAGAAATGCGGCACGGTGAGCTTCGAGCCTGACCTCGCGTGCGCCGAACAGATTCTGGAGGTGAGACCGGATTCCACGATCTGGCCGGAGAAGAATCTCTATTTCGGCGGCGTGCATGCGGCGCGGCGTCTTGCTAAGGGAGGCCTCGAAGGGGCCGGTGACCCGCGCCGTCGTGGCCATGCAATTGTGATATGAGAGGCACATGAAACAAGCCATCGCCATCCGCCACCTCGCCTTCGAGGACGCCGGGGTTCTGGAGGACGTGCTTGCGGCGCGCGGCGTCACGCTTCGCTACCTCGAGGCTGGTGTGGACGATCTCGCTCCAGCCAAGGACGCCGATCTTCTCATCGTGCTCGGCGGTCCGATCGGCGTTTACGAGGTCGAGCGCTATCCATTCCTGCGCGACGAGTTCGCGGTGATCGAGCACGCGCTGAAGCGGAAAGTGCCACTGATCGGCATCTGCCTCGGCGCGCAAGCCATTGCCGCCGCGCTCGGCGCCCGCGTCTATAAAGGCCGCGGGAAGGAAATCGGCTGGGGCCTGATCAGCCTCACCGCCGCCGGCCGCGCCTCGCCGCTTGCCGCGCTCGCCGAGACCAAGATGCGGGTGCTGCATTGGCATGGCGACACCTTCGACATGCCGAGCGGCGCCATCCAACTCGCGGAAACCGCGATCACGCCGAACCAAGCCTTCGCCTACGGGCCCAAAGTGCTGGCATTGCAGTTTCACGTAGAGCCGCGTGCGCGCCAGCTCGAGCGCTGGTTGATCGGTCACGCCTCGGAGCTCGGCGCCGCCGGCATCAATCCTGCGCAACTCCGTGCCGACACGCGGACCTACGGCGAAGGACTGGAGCGCGCTGGCACCAAACTCTTCAACGATTGGCTGGATAAAGCTTCGTAGGCCTGCCGCGTCTCAAGCCAATTACAGCGGCGTTTGATCCGGCTGCGTCCCGCCCGGGACGACGGTCTGGCCGGGCTGTTTTGGCAGCTCCGTGCTCTCCGGCTTGACGATGTCCTCGCCCTTGGCGTTCCACCAAGTCGAGCCATAGGCCACGCCGCCGCTCTTTTTGGTGAGATGCGTCAGCACTTCCTCGCCGGGATAATAATAGACCGTCCAGGGACCCACGAGCTTGGTCGGCACCGCGCGCCAGGTGACCAGCACCACGTCGCCATTCTTGGCGTCGCCCTTCTTCACGTCGATCAGTTTGAGCTGCGCCATATAGCCCGGCAGCTCCTCGCCGGTCTTTTCATCCTTGGTAATGGTCGTAAGGCTCACGGAGAGTACGCGCACCACCGCGACGAGATCGCTCTTGTCGTTGAGGTCCTGCTCCGACATCGGCGCCGGCAGCGCCAGCGCAGGGACTGTAAGTGCGGCGAAGAATAGCGAGGCGAGCAAATAGATCGGGCGCATGGAGACTCCTTTGATGGTCCCGGAGTTTATTCGGCTGCGAGCCAAAAGGGCAGTAGGCTTTGCCATCCAAAGGGAGGAAATTGTCATGGTGAACATCTATCTCTTTATCGAGCTGATCCGCGCCGCCAATGCCGCCGACACCGCCGACCACTTGAAGTCGCTCGCCATGGACAACTGCAAATTCGCCAATGTGGTGGTGCTATCCGACGAGAAGCTCGTGGCGCAGCTCGACTGCAACGACGCAGCCTCCGGCAACAAGGCGCTTCTGGAGAACATCGCCTCGGTCAACGGCGTGGTTCAGACCAACATCATCGCCGTGGTGAAGCCGGTGAAGCATTAAGCGGCGAAGCCGATCAATCGCGGTCGACCAAGCCTGAGGCGCCTTCTTTCTTGGCGCAATGAACGCAGCAATAAATCACGTCTCCATGCTGCACGCCGTGGCCGATGATGCGGCAGCTGCAATGCGGGCAGATCGGCGCGAGCGTGGCGATGGCGCACTCGAAGCTGTCGAAGACGAGGGTGCGGCCGGCCATACTGACCTCGAAGCTCTGGTCGTAGTTATTGCCGCAATGCGCGCATTTGCCCATGGGTGGCCTCCCTAGATTTGCCTGCAAGCGAACCGCCGCAAACGTCCTAAGTTCCATACTCTCCGTCATGCCCGGGCTTGTCCCGGGCATCCAATAGGGCTTTGCAAAATTATCGCCCCGGGAGTTCAGCTATTCACCATTGGATGGCCGGGACAAGCCCGGCCATGACGACTGTTGGCACCTAATGCGCGGCTTCCCAATTGTCGCCGGCGCGCGCATCCACCTTTAGCGGCACACGCAATTTCAGCACCGGCTCCGGCGCCGTCTCCATCACGCTCCGCGCCACCTCCATGGTCTTGTCGATTTCGGCCTCGTCCGCCTCGAACACCAGCTCATCGTGGACCTGGAGCAGCATGCGCGAGGAGAGCCCGGCTTCGGCAAGCGCGGCGGGGATGCGGATCATGGCGCGGCGGATGATGTCGGCGGCTGAGCCTTGAATCGGTGCGTTGATCGCGGCGCGCTCGAAGTTCCCACGCAAGGATGGATTCTTGGTGTTGATCTCGGGGTAATGCACTTTCCGCCCGAACAGCGTCTTGACGAAGCCGGTGCGGTGCGCCTCCGCCTTCATCGCCTCCATATAGTCGCGGATGCCGGGGAAGCGCTCGAAATAAGTGTTGATATAATTCGCCGCCTCGCCGCGCTCGATGCTGAGCTGGTTCGCAAGTCCGAACGCCGAGATGCCGTAGATAATGCCGAAATTGATCGCCTTGGCCTTGCGGCGGATATTCGGGTCCATGCCCTCGATCGGCACGCCGAACATCTCGGACGCGGTCATGGCGTGAATGTCGAGCCCGTCGGCGAAGGCTTGCCGCAATGTCGGCGTATCCGCCATATGCGCCAAGACACGGAGTTCGATCTGACTGTAATCCGCCGAGATTAGCTTCTTGCCCTTCTCCGCGATGAAGGCCTTGCGGATGGCGCGGCCCTCGGACGTGCGGATCGGGATGTTCTGCAAGTTCGGCTCGACCGACGAGAGCCGCCCGGTCGTGCTCGCCGCCAGCGCATAAGTGGTGTGCACGCGGCCAGTCTGCGGGTGGATGTAGGTCGGCAGCGCGTCGGTATAGGTGCTCTTGAGCTTCGCCAGCAGCCGCCAGTCGAGAACTTTTCGCGGCAGCTCGTGCCCTTGCGCCGCAAGCTCCTCGAGCACGCTCGCATCCGTGCCCCAGGCGCCGGTCTTGGTGCGCCTGCCGCCAGCCAAGCTCATCTTGTCGAACAAGATTTCGCCGAGCTGCTTCGGCGAGCCGATATTGAAATCCTCGCCGGCGAGTTCCCGGATTTCGTGCTCCAGTCTCGCCAACGTTTGCGCGAACGAGCCGGAGAGCCCGGCAAGCGTGGCGCGATCGACCTTGACCCCGGCCTGCTCCATTTCTGCGAGCACCGGCGCCAGCGGCCGCTCCAAGGTCTCGTAGACCGTGGTGACATGCTCGGCCGCCAGCCGCGGCTTCAGCACGAGCCAGAGCCGAAGCCCGATATCCGCCTCTTCGCCCGCATATTCGGCGGCGCGTTCGACCGGCACGCGATCGAAGCTCAGTGTCGCCTTGCCGCTTCCCATGACCTCTTTTTCGGTGAGGCAAGTGTGGCCGAGAAGATTATCCGCAAGCTGCTCGGGCGAATGCTCGGCGCGGCCGGCATCGAGCGCATAGGACATCAAGCAAGGATCGTCGATCGCGGTCAGCGCAATGCCGTAACGGGCGAGTGCCACCATGTCGAACTTCGTGTTCTGCACGATCTTCAACACGCTCTCGTCCTCGAGCAGCGGCTTCAAGGCATCGAGCGCCTGGCGCATCTTCATTTGCGCGATCTTCTCGCCGCCGAGGTCGAGTCCGTCGCCGGCGCGATGCGCCAACGGCACATAGGCCGCGTGTCCCGGCACGATGGCGAGCGCCACACCGACCAACTCGCCTTGCATCGGGTCGGCTGAGTTCAGCTTGGCCCTGAAGGCGAAATGGCCCTGGTAGCGCGCGGCATCGAGCAGGTCGGTGAGGCGGGAAAGCTCGGTCACCGTCTCGTAGCTCGACCGATTGAAGCCGAGACTGCCGAGCTTGCTCGCGAGCGTGGCCGCGAGCACCGCAGGTGAGCCTCCGTCTCCCTTTGCTGTATCGACAATTGTGCGGGATGCAACGAACTCTCCCGCCGGCATCTTGCGCAATGGATGGTCGTAGGCGGACTCGCGCTTGCGTTGGTCTTTGGCCGGCGGAGCGGCGCCTTCCGGCATGGGCGTACCCAAATCCGTGGCGACGCGCCTGAGCAACGTGCTGAACTCCAGCCGCCGCATGAAGCTCGTGAGCATCTCGGGCTCGGGCTGGCGAACCCCGGTCGTTTCGAGCGGGACGTCCAGGGGAACGTTGCAATCGAGGATCACCAGGGTTCGCGACAGCCGCGCTTGGTCCGCGTATGTGATCAGGCTCTCGCGCCGCTTTTGCTGTTTGATCTCGCCGGCACGGGCGAGCAGCGTATCGAGATCGCCATATTCGTTGATCAGGAGTGCCGCGGTCTTCACCCCGATGCCCGGCACGCCCGGCACATTATCGGTGGAATCGCCCATCAAGGCCTGAACCTCGATCACCTTCGAGGGCGGCACGCCAAAGCGATCGAGCACCTCAGCCTCGCCGATCACCTTATTCTTCATGGTGTCGTACATGCGGATGCCGGGCCGCACGAGCTGCATCAAATCCTTGTCGGAGGACACGATGGTCACGTCGGCGCCGGCTTGGAGCGCTTGGCAGGCATAGGTGGCGATCAAATCGTCGGCCTCGTAACCCTCCATCTCGATGCAGGCGACGTTGAAGGCCTTCACCGCGTCGCGGATCAGCGGAAATTGCGGGATGAGGTCCTCGGGCAGGTCGGGGCGGTTCGCCTTATAGCCGGCGAACAAATCGTTGCGGAAGGTGCGCGCCGAGTAATCGAAGATCACCGCAAGATGGGTTGGAGGGCTGAGTTCGCCGGTCTCGCGCAAGAGCTTCCACAGCATGCCGCAGAAGCCGTGCACCGCGCCCACGGGCAATCCGTCGGACGGCCGGGTCAGAGGCGGCAGCGCGTGATAGGCGCGGAAAATATACCCCGAGCCGTCGACCAGATAGACGTGATCGCCGCGTGCCACCGGTCTGCTGGCGGTCTCTTTTTGGGTTTCAGCAATTGCCATGATGAGAGGAATATAGAGAGCGCAGAGCCATTGGGGGAGGGGCGAGACGCCTCATCCCCAGCACAATCGCTCTGGTGTCAGACCACGTTTTCGAGCTCGGCCAGGGCCTCGGCGCTGCCGGGGGCAAATCCCTTCTCGGGCCCGCCGAAGGTCTTCTCGATATAGTCCTTGAAATAATTGTCGAGGACCGGGAAGGCGCGTGCGAGCCTGGTGAAGTCCTTCTGCGAAATCCACAGCACGATGGAATCTTCGAGCGCCACGACGAGCCCGGTGCGAAGCGCGGATTTCAGCAGCACGCGCTCGCCGAAATGCTCGCCAGGCCCGAACAGCTTTTCGAAATGCTCGCCGGTCTTGGGATTGTCGATGGTGAGCTTCAGTGCGCCTTTGACCACGGTGTAGAAGCCGTCGATCAGCATGCCGGGCTCCAGCACCTTGTCGCCCTTGCGGTAGTGGATGTAGCGGCTGCCGGGCTGCTGCGATTCGATCAGCACGATATTCGGCGGCACGATCAGGTTCAGCATCCAATTCACCAGCACGCGAAGCTTGGTGGCGAAGCCGGGCAGGAACGAAAGATAGAATCCGCGCCAGAGCAGCCAGGCCAGCGTGCCGGAAAGTTTGACGCCGTAAACCTCGGCGACGGCCTTGCTCATGCCGAGCGATGCGAGCGAGCCTCGCGAAGTGTAGGCGAAAGGCTTGAGCGGTTTCCCTTTCGCCTGCGCGATGATGTTCTCGGCGAGCTGACGCCCTTCGCGCACCGCGAATTGCGCCGTCTGCGGCGCGTAATGCAAAGGGTCTTCGCCCGGGTGATCGACCAGCGGAATCTCCGCCGCATCGCCCACGGCCCAGACATGGTCGTGTCCTGCTACACGCATGAATTTATCGGTCTTGATGCGTCCCCAATGCATGTCGAGGCCGAGCGAGGTCACGAGCGGATTGGGGCCATTGCCGATCGTGGCGACGATGGTGCGGGTCGGAATGACGCTGCCGTCGGTCAATTCCACGGCCGTGCTCGTCGCCGCCTTGGTACCGACGCCGGTCTTGACCTCGATGCCGTGCATCTGCATGCGCTTCGTCGCGTAGTCGGCGAGATCGGCCGGGAAGGTCGGCAGGATGCGGTTGGCATATTCGACCAGATAAACGCGGACCTCGTCCTGCTTGATGTTGTGATAATATTTCAGCGCGCGGTGGATCAACTCGTTCAACTCGGCGACGGTCTCGACGCCGGTGAAGCCCGCGCCCGCGACGACGAAAGTCAGGAGCTGCTGCTTGACCTCCGTGTCGGTGGTCACGTCCGCCGACTCCAGGCAGCTGATGATGTGCGTCCGCAAGCGGTGCGCGTCGGCGAGATTCTTCATCGTCAGCGCGTGCTCGGTCAGCCCTGGAAAGCGCTTCAGGTCCACGCTCATGCCGAGCGCAATCACCAACTCGTCATAGGGAAGATCGATCGGGATGCGGCGGAAGCCCTGCACCACAGTCACCGTCTTCTTGTCGAAATCGATGCCTATCACTTCCGCCTGGCGCACTTGTGTGCGCCGGAGCAGCAGTCGCAACGGGGCGACCGCGTCGGCGGAATGGATGGTGGAGGCCGCGACCTCCGGCAGCAGCGGCTGGAACACGAAATAATTATTGGCGTTGATCAGCTCGACATCGAACAGGTCGCGCCCGTGACGTTCCAACTCCTTGGCGGCAAACACGCCGCCAAAGCCGCCGCCGATCACGATTACCTTCTTTTTGGCCATAATCCGCTCCGCATGCATGGTCCATACCTACGCCCTTGCCGACGACCGTCAAGTCGCGCCTTGGGCGCAAACGCGCCGCACCGGCGCCGTTACTGCGCGAAAATCATGTGTTCAAGATGCCGATATTCAGGCTGGAGCTGAAATAGCGTGTACCTATGGATTTGATAACGGGCGGAGCCCTGTGGCGTTGCTTAACAGTCGCCGTTTGACTACGTTCCCTGCCGAAGCACCCGTAGCTCAGTTGGATAGAGCGCTGCCCTCCGAAGGCAGAGGTCACAGGTTCGAATCCTGTCGGGTGCGCCAAACTCCGCCGAATCTACGATCTCCTGCGATCCGCTACGCCGGGCCACGCCGGAAGAAATTCGTTGTCGTAGGAGGGGCGATGTTCGGTGGCATTCGGCGTTCACATCAGTGCATTGCACTTCGGCGGCCGATGTCCTGATGGCAAACAAGCACCACTTCCAGACATTGGCACAATGTGCAGCCAGGGTCGCGACCCGACCCATGGGCGACTTTGCCATTGAATCAAAAGTCAGCGGCGAGCCGGTTGGAACAGCTCAACGAGATTTCCGGAAGGGTCTACCAACAGGATTTGCGATCCGCCGGGTCCCGTGACGATATCGTTGCGTAACTGTGCTCCGGCAGCGCATAACCGAGTGACCTCGGCAGGCAAATCATCGACGATGAGGTGAATACGATTCCAGCCACCAGGCCGCGGTTGTTCGCCATCGGGCATCGGTCGTCCCGCCGAGCTGGCCGGCCCGCTGAGCAATAGCCGCAACGATCCGCGCTTGATGTCCGCGAAAGCGGGCGCCTGGTTGGAGAGGACCGAAAAGCCTAGGTGTTTGGCGTACCATTCGATGGCAGCTTCGACGTCGTCGACCATGTAGCGCACATTGACAGTTGTTTCTGACATTCCTGCCTCACGGCGTTAGAGCCACCGAGTCAAGTTGAACGCTCCGCAGTCTTCTCCATCGGCCGCCAGCGCGAACGCGACCATGAGGCAGAGCTGGACGACGGTTAACAGCAGGCTGGGAGAAAGCACGTCGGCGATGGTCGCGCCTGCGAACAGCGCCACCAGCAGCCAAAGCAAATTGGTTGAGACAAACATTGCAGCGCCCCCAAAATCCATTTACGGCGTGGCTGACGCGACAAAGTCAATCCGCCGCATGAAGTAGGACAGAGTTATGAATATCTCCGTGCCCCCCGAATGGGCGCCGCAAAAATCCATCTGGACGGCGTGGCCCGCCGATCCGGACGAGTGGAACGGCGCCCTCGAAGCGCCGCGGCGCGACGTGGTGGCGCTCGTGCGTGCGCTCGCACACAGCAACACGGTCAAGA
>Ga0315287_10005849_pt1 | contig 12158 bp, 7 predicted proteins | sample YL17G11_0_MG_FD_205037 | JGI IMG/M metagenome (GOLD analysis project Ga0315287, IMG submission 205037) | Sediment microbial communities from Yellowstone Lake, YNP, Wyoming, USA - YL17G11_0 | ecosystem: Environmental > Aquatic > Freshwater > Lake > Sediment | place: USA: Wyoming | collected...
CGACTCTCCACCGAGGTGGAGCTCTCCGAACGTGGGTGCTTCACCGGCGCCTACGCCCGGAACCCGTTCACCGGCGAGCGGGTCCCGGTCTGGCTGGCCGACTACGTGCTCGGCACCTACGGGACCGGCGCCGTCATGGCCGTGCCCGGCGAGGACCAACGCGACTGGGACTTCGCCACCGTGTTCGGTCTGCCCATCATCGAGACCGTGCAGCGGCCCGCCGGCTGGGACGGCCAGGCGTTCTCCGGCGACGGCCCCCATATCAACAGCCAGTGGCTCGACGCCCTCGACATCGCCGAGGCCAAATCGAAGGCAGCGGCGTGGCTGGAGGAACAGAGCCTCGGCGAACGCACGATCAACTTCCGGCTGCGCGACTGGCTGCTGTCACGCCAGCGGTTCTGGGGATGTCCGATCCCGGTCGTCTACTGCGACGACGACGGCATCGTCGCCGTGCCCGACGAGCAGCTGCCGGTGCTGGCCCCCGACGTGGTCGAGTTCCTCCCCACCGGCGAGTCACCGCTGAATTCGAACGCCGACTTCCTCGACGCCACGTGCCCCACATGTGGTGGTCCGGCCCGCCGCGAGACCGACACCATGGACTGCTTCGTCGACTCGTCGTGGTACTACCTCCGGTTCTGTGACCCGGAATCGGAGGAGGCGCCGTTCCGGGCCGAGGTCGTCGAGAAGTGGATGCCCGTCGACCAGTACATCGGCGGGGCCGAACACGCCGTGCTGCACCTCATGTACGCCCGGTTCTTCACCAAGGCGCTGTCGGACCTCGGCATCGCGCCGGCGGGGTTGCGCGAGCCGTTCCGGCGCCTGTTCACCCAGGGCATGATCCGGCTCGACGGCACCAAGATGTCGAAGTCGAAAGGCAACCTTGTCGCGCCGGAGGAGATCCTCGACAGCTACGGCGCCGACACCCTCCGGCTGGCGCACCTCGGGCTGAAGCCACCCCAGGACGACGTCGACTGGGAGGACGTCTCGATCGAGGGCGCGCACCGGTTCGTCCAGCGCGTCTGGCGACTGGCCGTGCCCGACAGCGATCTCGTCCCCGACGCCGTGCGCTCCGGTGAGCTGTTGCCGACCGACCTCGAGATCCGACGCGCCACCCACCGGCTGGTCGACGAGGTCACCCGTGATTTCGAGCGATGGAGCTACAACACCGCCGCCGCCAAGTACATGACCTTCACCAACACGCTGTACCGCTACTCGCAGGATCCGTCGTTGATCCACCGGGACGTGCTGGCCGAGGCCATCGACACGCTCCTGCTGCTGATGGCGCCGGCCACCCCCCACGCGACGGCCGAGCTGTGGGCGCGCCGCCACGGCTCGGGTGCCCACATCCACCTCGAGGACTGGCCGGTCGCGGATCCGGCGATGCTCGTGGCCGAGTCGGCCACGATGGTGGTGCAGGTCAACGGCAAGGTGCGTGATCGCATCGACGTGGCGGTCGACATCTCCGAGGACGACGCGGTCTCGGCGGCGTTGGGCTCGGCGGCGATCGTCGCTCAGCTCGCCGGAGCGGAGCCTCGCAACGTCATCGCCCGACCGCCGAAGCTGGTCAACATCGTCGTGTGACGGATGTCCGCGTTCCAAGGTGACGTGCCCGGTGGACCCCGCTACCCGACCCCCCCACGTTCTGGTGGAAATAGGGCACCGATTCGGTCACCTATTTCCACCAGAACAGGGGGAGTGGGTTCAGGTGGACCAGAGTCCGTGGGTGGCGGCGTCGACCTCGTCGGCGATGGTGACCTTGGCGGCGAGGTCGATCACGGCGCCGGCGTCCTCGCCGTCGAGACCGTCGGTCGCCTCGACGAAGCGGTGACGCAGCGGTGAGATGAACCGGCTGAGCGGCGCGTACGAATGACGATCGCCGCGGCTGCGGGTGTGGTGATAGCGCAGCGGGGCGTACAGGGTCAGCACATCACGCGCCCGGGTGAGCGCCACGTACATCAGCCGCCGTTCCTCCTCGAGGCCGTCGGGGCTCGACAGCGCCATGTCGGCGGGGAAGTTCCCGTCGGTGGCGTGGATCACGTGCACGGCCTCCCATTCGCCGCCCTTGGCCGAGTGGATGGTGGACAGCGTGAGGTAGTCGTCATCCAGGTGCGGCTCGTCGGCCAGGTCGCCGGTCGACGCCGGTGGCTCGAGCACCAGCTCGGAGAGGAACCGACTGCGTGAGCTGTACGCCTCTGCGGTGACCTGCAGCTGGACGAGATCTCCGGCGCGCACCTCGGCACGGTCATAGCGTCGATCGAAGGTGGTCTCGAGCCATGTCGCGAGGCGTGCCACCTGCACCGCCGGCGACGGCTCGTCGACCTCGCCGTTGCCTCGGCAGTCGGCCAGTGCCACCGCCAGCAGGTCGGCGTCGTCCCGTGCCGACTGCGGCAGCGCCGGCCGTTCGGCCAGGAACCGGCTGAGCGGCGTCGTCTCGTCGGACTCGGGCGGCCCGGCATCGGTCAGCCCGGCCTCCCCCGTTCCGTCGACGAGCTCGGCCCCGTCGGTCACACCCAGCGACACCAGCGCCTTGGCGACGGTCGATGGACCGACGCCGGGCAGCGCGCGCAGCACCCGGTTCCACGCCAGCTCGTCGTAGGGGTTGTCGAGGATGCGCAGCAGCGAGATCAGGTCCTTGACGTGGGCACCCTCCAGGAACTTGAGCCCGCCGAACTTGAGGTACGGGATGTCCCGCGTCGCCAGCTCCAGCTCGAGCAGGTCGCTGTGGTGGCCGGTGCGGAACAGCACCGCCTGGTTGATCAGCGTGGTGCCCTCCTCGCGCAGCTCGAGGATGCGATCGGCGACCGCGCGCGCCTGGGAGATCTCGTCGCGGCACGTCACCAGCGTCGGCATGCGCTCGCCCCGACGCAGGGCGACCAGCGTCTTGTCGAAGTGCACATCGGACGCGGCGAGCACGTCGTTGGCCACGTCGAGGATCGGAGCGATGGACCGGTAGTTGTCCTCGAGCGTCACCCGCACCGTGCCCGCTCGCCGGTCACCGAAGGTCCACATGTTCTCCACCGTCGCGGCCCGGAACCCGTAGATGGCCTGGGCGTCGTCGCCGACGACGGTGATGTGCGCACCGCGTTCGGCGATGGAATGGACGATGTCGGCCTGGACCGGGTCGGTGTCCTGGAACTCGTCGACCAGCACGTGGTCGAAGCGCCGCGCCACCTGGTCGCCGATCTCCGGCGAGGCGAGCATCGCCCGCCAGAACAGCAGCAGGTCGGTGTAGTCGAGGAGCCGGCGGGATCGCTTCCGGCGCGTGTAGGCGTCGAAGATCACCGGGATTGCCTCGAGATGCTCGGCGCACCACGGGTACTCGGCGCGGACGACCTCGCCGAGTGGCCGTTGGGTCCCCACGACGCGGTCATAGATCGACGCGATGGTCTCCTTGCGGGGAAAACGCGGCCCGGCGGTATCGACGTGTGCGGCGCGCACGATGCCCAGCAGCTCGACCGAGTCGCCCTGGTCGAGCACGGTGAAGCCCTCGTGCAATCCGATCGCCCGGCCCTCGATGCGCAGCAGACGGTTGGCGACGGAGTGGAACGTGCCGCCCCAGACCCGCTCGGTCGCCGACTCGTCGGTGAGCTGGCCGGCCCGTGTGAGCATCTCCTGGGCCGCCCGGCGGGTGAACGTCAACAGCAGGATTCGTTCCGGTGCCACACCGCGCTCGATGAGGTGCGCCACGCGCGCAGCGATCGTCCCGGTCTTGCCGGTGCCCGCTCCGGCCACGATCAGCAGTGACGGACCCTGGTGGGTGACCGCCGCCACCTGCGACGCGTTGAGCCGCCGCATCCACCGTGGGCTGTCGTCCGGGGCCTCGTCCGCTGGATCGGCCGGCCGCTGGTCGGGGGCGGGATCGGGTTCTTCGACCGTGGCGAACATGCGTTCGTGATGCTAGCCGTGTTGTTCGGTGGCCCGCCCGCCGAGTTGCTCGACGAGCTCGTCGACGGTGGTGGCCGGCAGCCCGCACGTGAAGTTGCGACAGACGTACGCGTTGCCGTCGGTTCGTCCCTCCCACAACGGTCCCTCGAGCCGGTCACCCCACGAGAGCACGGCGGTTGGGGCGAAGCACTGTTGTGCGGCCTCGACCAGGTCCGCTCGATCGCCGCAGATGACCACCTCGTCGATGCCGGCCGCCGCCAGCTCGACGCCGATCAGCAGGTTGGCGAACGCGAGCGGGTGCTCGGCGGCGACGTTGCCGAGCGCCACGAGGACCCGCTCGGCCAGCGCCGCGAGATCGGCCCGGTCGGCGAGCGGGGCCAGTCGGAGCAGAGCGATCACCGTCGCGCTCTGGGCGGATGGCGTGGCGTTGTCCTGCAGGTCGAGCGGTCGGGTCAGTAGCGCTTCGGCGTCGCTGCCGGTGGTGAAGAACGCGCCTTGGTCCTCGGACCAGAACAACCTGACCAGGGCATCGGCGACCGACACCGCCTCGTCGAGCCAACGCTTCGAGCCGGTCAGCTCGTAGAGCCGGGTGAACGCGTCGACGATCGAGGCGTGATCCTGGGCGTAGGCCAGATGTCGTGCGCCGACACCGCTCTGGAACGATCGGAGCCACCGACCGTCGGCCCGTCGCAGGTTGGCCAGCAGGAACTCGGCGTTGGCGATCGCGGCGTGGCGCCAGTCCGAGCGACCCGTTGCCGCCGCGGCCTCGGCCAACGACGCCAGCATCAACGCGTTCCACTCCGTGAGCACCTTGTCGTCGAGGCCGGGTCGAACACGGGCTCGGCGGGCGTCGAAGAGGCGCACCCGCAGCGCGTCGATCTCCGGTGGTCTCCCGAAGGATCCGATCGGCCGGAACAGGATGTTCGAGCCCTCGAAGTTGCCGCCTTCGGTCACGCCGTACCACTGGCCGAGTGTCGCGGCGTCCTGGGCGCCGAGCGCCTCGACCAGCTCGGCCGGCGTCCACACGTAGAACTTCCCCTCGTGGCCCTCGGAGTCGGCGTCCTCGGCGGAGTACCACCCACCGTCGGGGTGCTGCAGCTCGCTCAGGACGTAGTCGATCGTCTGCCCGACCACGTCGAGGTGTGTCCCATCACCGGTGAGCTGCCAGGCGTGCAGGTACGCGCGGATCAGCAGGGCGTTGTCGTAGAGCATCTTCTCGAAGTGGGGGACCAGCCACTTCTCATCCACGCTGTAGCGCGAGAATCCGCCGCCGAGGTGGTCGTAGATCCCGCCGGCCGCCATCGCGTCGAGGCTCCGAACCGCGGCGTTCAGGGCCTCTGTGGAGCCGGTGCGGCGGTGCTGGCGCAACAGGAAGTCGATCGACATCGACTGTGGGAACTTGGGGGCACCGCCGAAGCCGCCCCACATGTGGTCGTGTGCCTCGATCAACCCGGTCTCGGCCTGGCCGAGCACCGACACCGACGGCCCCGAGCCGTCGCTGATCAGGCTCGGCACGCGCTGGAGGTGCTCGGTCAGCTTCGTGGCCTGTTCGACGATGTCGTCCCGTCGGTTCTCCCACGCTTCACTGATCGCCGCGCACAGCTGGGGGAAGCCGGGCCTGCCGCCGCGCGAGCTCGGCGGGTAGTACGTGCCGCAGTGGAACGGCTGGGCGTCCGGGGTCATGAACACCGTCATCGGCCAGCCACCGTGGCCGGTCATGGCCTGCGTCGCCTCCATGTAGATGGCGTCGACGTCGGGCCGCTCCTCCCGGTCGACCTTCACGCACACGAACCGTCGGTTCATGTCCGCCGCGATCTCCGGGCTCTCGAAGGACTCGTGTGCCATCACGTGGCACCAGTGGCACGCCGAGTAGCCGATCGACAGCAGGATCGGACAGTCGCGTTCCCGCGCCGCGGCGAACGAGTCGGGACCCCACGGGTACCAGTCGACGGGGTTGTCGGCGTGCTGGCGGAGGTACGGACTGGCTTCGTCGGCGAGTCGGTTCACGGGCGCAGGCTACGTGCGCTCGACGTGGCTGACGCCCTCGCCGGCCCGCCAGCTGACGACGTGCAGCTTCTCGTCGGCCACGGTGATGAGCGACGCGTCGCTCAACTGGAGGCGGAACAGCTCGGCGTCGCTCGGCGCGTCCGGGTTGCCGAGGGACGCGAGGAACTCGGCGATCAGCCCTGCGTCGGTGATCTCCTCGGCGGCACCGGAGATGCGGGCGTCGCCATCGGTCAGCTCGACGTCCACCGGCGCCGAGTGGAGCGCGAACCGCTCGTCCCGGCGGAGGTCGCGGCCCTTCAAAGACCGCGGCATCGAACCGAGCCAGACGTGGCCGTCGTACCAACGGACCTCGGTGCCGCTCACCCGTGGCGATCCGTCTCGGCGCAGGGTGGCGAGGACGTGGTGGAGGTGGGCCTCGAAGCAGGACCGGACGCGGCCCGCGAGCTCCGGGGCCTCGTTCGAGAACGTGGGCCAGCTCATTCCCACAGCATGACCGACCGATGTGACAACGATCGTTGCGCGTGGACCCTTGCCGCCATGCGCAGCGTAACTCGGGGCAGGGGGCTTGCCGCAAGCGACCCGAACGTGTTGATCATGACTCCTCCGCTGAGCCGATCACGGCCAGAACTGATCAAGCCAGGAGTTGTGGGATGCGTGTGTTGTCTTCGGCAGATGGGTCGAGCGGGGAGCGGCGATGACCGAACATGCGGTGGTGATCGCGGGAGGCGGCCCGACCGGGCTGATGCTGGGGGGCGAGCTGGCGTTGGCGGGGATCGACGTCGTCATCGTCGAGCCGCGCGCCGATCAGGATGTCGACGGATCGCGAGCCGGCGGGCTTCACTCCCGCACCATCGAGGTGCTCGATCAGCGTGGCATAGCGGAACGATTCGTCGTAGCGGGGCAAGTGCACCAGGCGCTGGCGTTCTCCGGGAACGTCTTGGACATCAGTGACTTCCCCACCCGCCACAACTACGTACTTGCGCTGTGGCAGAGCCTCTTCGAGCCCATCCTGGCCGGCTGGGTCGGTGAGCTCGGGGTTCCGATCCTTCGGGAACGTGCGGTGGTGGGCTTCACTGAGGACGACACCGGCGTCGACGTCGAGCTGTCCGACGAGACATCGCTCCGAGCGGAGTATCTCGTCGGCTGCGACGGCGGACGAAGCCTGATCCGCAAGGCGGCCGGTATCGACTTCGCCGGGTTGGATCCGTCGACGAGCTGGATGATCGCCGAGGTCGAGATGGACGAGGAGCCGGAGTTCGGCTTCCGTCACGACAGCGTCGGCACCCATGCCATCGGTCGGAGGGAAGAGGGCGAGCCGATTCGGGTCGTCCTCACAGAACGAGAGGTCGAACATGCCGGCGACCCCACCATGGACGAGCTCCGCGAGGCACTCATCGCCGTGTACGGGACCGACCTCGGGGTGCACAGCCCGACCTGGATCTCCCGATTCACCGACATGTCGCGGCAGGCGGTGACCTACCGCCGCGGTCGGGTCCTGCTGGCCGGGGACGCCGCACACGTGCATCCCCCGCAGGGCGGCCAGGGCCTCAACACCGGCGTGCAGGATGCCGTGAACCTGGGATGGAAGCTGGCCCAGGTGCTCAACAGGACATCACCCGAGCGCCTGCTGGACACCTACCATGCCGAACGGCATCCGGTCGGTGCCCGGGTGCTGCACAACACCATGGCCCAAGTCGCACTCGCCCGCGCCGACGACCGCCACCAGGCCCTCCGCGACACCATGACCGAACTGCTCGGCATGGACGAGCCGCGCCGGCGCATCGCCGGGATGCTCTCCGGTCTCGACATCCACTACGACCTCGGAGACGGACACCCACTGCTCGGGCGGCGCATGCCCGACCTCGACCTGCAGGCCGACGACGGTCCCACCAGCGTCTTCACCCTGCTGCACGACGCCCGGCCCGTGCTCCTCAACCTCGGTGAGCCCGGCGGTTTCGACATCTCCTCGTGGGCGAACCGGGTCCGCTTGGTCGACGCCACACACGATGGCGTGTGGGAGCTCCCGGTCCTTGGCGAGATCGACGCGCCGCCGGCCGTGTTGATCCGACCCGACGGCTACGTCGCCTGGGTGGGCGGGCCGACGGATCCGGACCTGCCTCGAGCCCTTGCGACCTGGTTCGGAGCGGCCGCCCCGGCAGAGAACCCGACAACCGAACAACCGATCCGGTCGAGGCCGTGACGCTCGCGGGCAGCCTCGGCGACGGCCACGTGAGCGATGGTCGGCGGGTTGAACGACCCGGTGTACGCGGCCGTGCTCATCGGTGGTGGCTCATCGGAAGCGAATCATCGGTGGTGCCGAGCGCCGAGCTGGACGGCGGTGCCTCCGACGATCAGCGCGCCGCAAGCGATGACGCCGCACACCCACATACCGAGGTGCTCGTAGATGAGTCCTGACACGGAGCTGCCGACGGTACGACCGATGGTCACGATGGCGAAGGCGATGCCGAGTGTGAGGCCTCTCGCCTCGGGATCCATCTCGGTCATGAGCGGCAACGCCGACACGAAGCTGAACTCGAGGCCCACGGCGAACACGACCATCGCCGCGACCCCGAGCGCCTGGTGGTCACCGACCATTCCGAGCATCAGCGCCATGGGAGCCGCCAGCGCCGCGCCACCGACGGTGCAGCGTCGTTTGCCCAGGCGGTCCGAGATGGCCGAGCTGGCGCCGGTGCCGACGAACTCGCCGACGCCGATGAACACGGTCACGGTGCCGATGAGCGCGATCGACATCCCGAAGCGGCTCGAGAGCCAGTCGCCGTAGACCGCGAAGACGATGATCTGGGCGAACGGTTGCATGCCGGCATAGAGGTAGATGCCAGCCGACTTGCGACTGAACGCCCGCGCCCAGGAGCCTTCGACAGCGACGGTGTCGTGGGGCTCCACGATGTCGGGCCCGAGTTGCCGGACCGAGATGACGCCGGTGGTGGCGATCGCCGCGCCGACCGCCCAGAACGACGATCGCCAGCCGTGGTGGTCGATGAGCCACGCGCACGCCGGGCCGCCGACCAGGAATGCGATCGCCCAGGAGAGCTCGACCAGGCCGATCGCACGGCCCCGGCGAGCAAAGGGCACCCGGTGACCGATCCAGGCGGCCTGGGCCATCGCGATGGCATAGCCACCGATGCCGCTCACGAACATGGCGATCACGACGATCGGCAACCACCCGAGGGCGATGGTCCAGCAGCCCACGGTCGCGCAGGTGAATCCGACCGCCATGGTCGACCGGGTGTGACCACGATCGACGAACCGGCCGACGAACGGCGTGGCGAGACCCGGCAGCTCTCGGAGTCCGAGCAGGTTGGTCGTCGTCGCGATGGACAGCCCGAGCCCGGAAGAGATGGCGGTGAGGAACGTGTACGGGAATCGGACGAAGACCGCGACCGCGGTACGGGAGACGGCGAAGCCGACGATGGTCGCTGTCGCAGCAGGCGTCGCTGCCGTGTCCTGTCCCGTGGTCGCGGCGATCGTCAGGTCATCCATGGGGAGCCTGGACGCTAACCCGGCCGCTTCTCGTCCGACATCGGGTATGATTGCCGGTGATGTCCCGCACCGATCTGCTCGTAGTACTGGCGTAGCGCACGCCGACACGAGCATCCGACGTGCGCTGAACGACCTCCCTGACGGGAGGTCGTTGCGTTTTTCGCCGACCTCGGCGGACGCGTCACGCTGCTCGACTACCGGCCGAGCCCGGCAACAGGACAGAATCTGACACCCACCTCCGGGAGCCTCCGATGGCAACGAATGACCCAACCGAAGAGATGCCCGCACGGGCGGCGAACGACGCACCCCTCGCCGAGCGGAGAACGGTGGCTGAGCACCGCGTCCCGACCGACGGCGGCGCCGCGCTCATCCGGTCCCTCGAGCTCGAAGGCGTCGAGGTCATGTTCGGTCTGCCCGGCGGAGCGATCCTGCCGGTGTACGACCCGATCATCGACAGCTCGATCCGCCACGTCCTGGTCCGCCACGAGCAGGGCGCCGGGCACATGGCCGAGGGCTACGCCCAGGCCACCGGCCGTCCGGGTGTGGCCATGGTGACCAGCGGGCCGGCCGCCACCAACATCGTGACCCCGCTCTGCGACGCCTACATGGACTCCATCCCCATGGTGGTCATCACCGGCCAGGTCCCCACGACCGCCATCGGCACCGACGCCTTCCAGGAGTGCGACACCGTCGGGATCACCAGGTCGATCACCAAGCACAACGAGCTGGTGACCCGCGCCCAGGACATCCCGATGGCGATCCGCCAGGCGTTCCACATCGCCACCACCGGGCGCCCCGGTCCCGTGCTCGTCGACATCCCCAAGGACATCGTCGACCCGAAGCACCCGAACTCGAAGCTCGAGTGGTACTGGCCGACCGACGAGGAGGTGGCGGCCAGCCTTCCCGGCTACAAGCCGACGATCAAGGGCCACCCGAAGCAGATCAAGGAGGCGGCCGCGCTCATCACCGCTGCCACGAGACCGGTCCTGTACGTGGGCGGCGGCATCCTCAAGGCCCGTGCCGCCGAGACGCTGCGCGAGCTCGCCGAGCTGACCGGCATCCCGGTCGTCACCACCCTGATGGCCCGCGGCGCGTTCCCCGACGACCATCCCCTCTGCCTGGGCATGCCCGGCATGCACGGCAACTACACGGCGATCACCGCGATGCAGCAGTCCGACCTGCTGATCGCGCTGGGCAGCCGCTTCGATGATCGGGTGACCGGCAGGCTCGACGGCTTCGCCCCGGACGCCAAGATCATCCACGTCGACATCGACCCGGCCGAGCTCGGCAAGGTCCGTCGGCCCGACGTGCCGATCGTCGGCGACTGCCGGCTGGTCATCGAGGAACTGGTCCGGGTGCTCAAGGAGAGCGGCGCGGCAGAGCGTCAGCCCGACCGGTTGGCGTGGAAGCAGCAGGTCTCGGGCTGGCAGGAGAAGTACCCGCTGACCTACGAGCCATCCCTGCCCGGTGACCGGCTCAAGCCCCAGTTCGTGCTCGAACAGCTCCGCGACCTCTCGCCCGAGGACTCCATCGTCACCTCCGGCGTCGGTCAGCATCAGATGTGGGCGAGCCAGTACTGGAAGTTCCGCCATCCGTACACGTGGATCAACTCCGGCGGGCTCGGCACGATGGGCTTCTCCATCCCCGCAGCCATCGGCGCCAAGGTCGGCCGGCCCGACAGGACGGTGTGGTGCGTCGACGGCGACGGCTGCTTCCAGATGACCGCCCAGGAACTGGTGACGGCCAGCGTCGAGAGGATCCCCATCAAGGTGGCGTTGTTGAACAACTCCTACCTCGGCATGGTCCGGCAGTGGCAGGAGATGTTCTATGACGAGCGCTACAGCGAGGTGTTCCTGTCGCCCGACCTGCCCGACTACGTGAAGTGGGCCGAGGCCATGGGATGCGTCGCCATCCGGGTGGAGTCGCCCGAGGAGGTCGCGCCGGCCATCGAGAAGGCCAACTCCATCAACGACCGCACGGTGGTCATCGAGTTCCGCACCGACTCCGCCGAGAAGGTCTTCCCCATGGTGCCGTCGGGGCTGAGCAACGACGACGTCCTCGTCTTCCCGGGGGAGCCGACGTGAGCGCCGGGGTCCGGGCCGGGCTGCCCGGCGGCCACCACGTCCTGTCGGTGCACGTCGAGAACAAGGCCGGCGTGCTCGCCCGGGTCGCCAACCTGTTCGCCCGCCGCGGCTACAACATCTACTCACTGGCCGTGGCGCCCACCGACGATCCGAACTTCAGCCGCATCACCATCGTCGTCGATGCCGATTCGGCCCCGCTCGAACAGATCGTCAAGCAGCTCAACAAGCTCATCAACGTCATCAAGATCTCCGAGCTCGACCCCCGCGACTCCGTCGAGCGCGAGCTCATGCTGCTGACGGTGAACGCCGCAGCGTCGGCCCGAAGCCAGATCATCGAGCTGGTCGATGTGTTCGACGGTCGGATCATCGACGTCGGTCACGACGAGCTGACCATCTCGTTGGCCGACGCCCCGGAGCGCCTGGACGATCTCGAGGTGCTCCTGTCGCCGTACGGCATCGTGTCGGTGCAGCGCACCGGCCGAGTGGCCCTGCCCCGGCTGGAGCGATCCTCCACCCCGGGATCGGCCGGCCACCTCCGCGTCGCCGGCTGAGCGTCGCCGGCTGAGCATGCGCCGCCTGGCGGCGCGATCGGGTCAGCCGTTGGGGACCTCGGTGAAGGTGGCCCGGAGCGGCCCACCATCGGGACGTCCCGTCGAGATCCAATCCAGCGGTGATGGCTCG
>Ga0315287_10005850_pt1 | contig 12155 bp, 10 predicted proteins | sample YL17G11_0_MG_FD_205037 | JGI IMG/M metagenome (GOLD analysis project Ga0315287, IMG submission 205037) | Sediment microbial communities from Yellowstone Lake, YNP, Wyoming, USA - YL17G11_0 | ecosystem: Environmental > Aquatic > Freshwater > Lake > Sediment | place: USA: Wyoming | collected...
CCAGAACCTCCTCAACCGGAACTACCAGACCTTCGTCGGCCTGCCGCAGCTTGGCCGGCTGGTGATGACCCGGCTGACCTACACCTTCTGACGGCGCCAGCTGCTCAATGGCGCGGGGCGGGTGCCGGACAGGTCATCCTCGCCCTTCACGTTCCTCGATCAAGGAGACTGCATGCGCCTTCGCAGCCTGGTCCCCGGTCTGCTGGCACTGCTTGCCGTGCCGCCCCCTGTCCACGCCCAGACGGAGCGGGCAGCCGTGCTCAAGGCCGTCACGCTGCTCTTCGACGGCATGCGGCAGCACGATTCACTGATGGTCCAGGCCGCCTTCGCGACGGAGGGCCGGCTCCTCGGCGTGAGGGTCAAGGACGGCGCGCCCGTGCTTGATGTCATCACGGCGGCCCAGTTCGGCCACGCGGTCGGTACCGCCACCGGCGACCCGTGGGACGAGCGGATCTACGATCCCGAGGTCCGGATCGACGGCAACGTGGCTACCGTCTGGGCGCCCTATGACTTCCTGCTTGGCGCCAAGTGGAGCCATTGCGGCATCGATGCCTTCATGCTGGCCAAGCTCGGCGACACCTGGAGGATCACCCAGATCGCCGATACCCGGCAGCAGCAGGGGTGCAAGACAGCCGCCGCGCCCAAGGGCCAGTAAGCGGGAAGCAGGAAAGCAGGGAGCAGGAAGGGAGCAGGGAGCAGCAAGCAGGAACCAGTAAGGAGCGAGCGGAGATGCCAGTGCGTCGCCGCTGTCGGGGGTCGCAAGGACAAGGGCCCCGGCCTCCTGATTCCTGCTCTCTGCTTCCTGCTCCCTGCTCCCTGCTCCCTGCTTTCCTGCTTTCCTGCTGTCCTGCCTACTGCTTGCTCATTCTCCTTCCCACCGTCCTGAGCAGCAGGATCACGGCCAGCGCAACCAGCCCCCAAACCAGTGTGTTCCCAGCTCCAAAGTAGATGTGGGCCCACAGGAAGACCGAGGAGATCAGCAGCGTCAGGACCGTCACGCTGGCCCCGAACCGGGTGAACTCCAGGAAACTGATGCGGGTGCCGGCCCGCTCCGCGAGCCCGACCGTGGTCACGTTGGCGGACGCGCCGATCATCGTCCCGTTGCCCCCCAGGCAGGCGCCCAGCGAGAGCGCCCACCACAGTACCTGGGTGTCTCCGGAAAGCTGGCCGACCAGCCGCGCCACCAGCGGGATGGCAACCGCCACGTAGGGAATGTTGTCGATCAGGGCCGAGAGGAACCCGCTGGCCCAGCAGATGATCAGGGCGGCGAAGAGCAGGGTGCCGTTCTCGGAGAGGCCAAAGGTCTGGCGGCCGTTGTCCACGGTCCATGCCAGGCCCCGGGCCATCGTATCGATCAGGCCGGTGTGGACCGCCGCACCCACCGCGATGAAGAGAAACGCAAAGAAGCAGAGCGTGGGCCACTCGATCTCCTTCTCGATGATGTCGATCAGGCCGTGGATCCGTTCCGAGTGAGTTGGCCGTACCCGGCGGACATACAGCACGTCCTGCACGATCATCATGAGCGCTGCCCCGATGACCGCCGGGACCGCCACCTCCATCCCCGTCAGGCTGTGAGTGAAGAACCCGAGAAAGATGCCGGCCAGGATGACGAGGGCCCAGCGCAGCAGGCGTGGGTCCTGGATGCCGGGCACCGTCACCGCGGTGGTGGTCGCGGGGACCTTGAGGTCCGTTCGGTAGTAGCGGGCGGCGAACCACTCCAGCGCCACCATCATGAAGATGACCGGCAGGGTCAGGTTCCGGATGAACTCCAGGAAGCTGAGGTGGGCGCCCGACCCGATCATCACGTTGGGAGGATCACCGATCAGGGTGGCGGTACCGCCGATGTTGGAGGCCATCACCATCGGCAGCAGGTAGACCACCGGGCGGATGCCGGTCCGCACCGCCATCTCCGAGGCCATCGGCGTCACGAAGATCACGGTGGTTACGTTGTCGAGGAACGCCGAGAGGACCCCGGTGAACCACATCACCATCCGCTGGATCACCCGGGGCTGGCCGCCGCTGCGTTGCAGCAGGCGAGCCACCGCCCAGGGGAAGACGCCCGTCGTCTTGAGCACGCCGACCACGGCCATCATCCCGGCCAGGAGCAGCAGGACGTTCAGGTCGAGCGCGTCCTTGGCCGCCTCGAAGCTGATCAGCCGGTAGGGCGTGAAGTAGGTGATGAACCAGAGCAGCGCCACCGCACCCATGATCACCAGGACCCGGTGAGCGGCTTCCAGCGTCAGCAGCGCGAAGACGGCCACGATCACCGTCGCGACAATGACTTGCGAAACCGGATCAGTGGTGGACTGGAGTGTCTCACCGGAGGTGGACAGGGCGGCAAGCAGGGGGAACTGCATGGCGGGCGTCGACCCTTCTCCGAAGGTTGGTTGTCGAATGTCCCCGGATGATCGTATCGCCGGTTGCCTGAGCGCAAGCGCTTGAAGATTCGCGTGGGCACAGCCATTCTACCCCGATACTGCTTCTCGAGAGAATCGATGCGCATCCGCCTGATTGTCGCCGTGCTGACCTTGGTCACTTCGCTGCCCCTGGCCGCCCAAGTGTACCTGCCGAAGGACGTCCTGATCGCCGACTTCGATCGCCAGCGGGCCATTCTCATGAAGTACGTCGATGCCATGCCCGATTCGGGCCTGGGCTTCATGCCGACGCCCGGGGTGCGCACCTATGCCCAGCAGCTGGAGCACATTGCCCAGAGTACCGCTGGCATCACCGCCGAGGCCACCAGGGCGGGCAAGCCGCCGGTGGGCGACCCGCTGGTGTACCTCAGGAACAAGTCGGCCTTGAAGGACTTCATCAACCGATCGTTCGATTTCGCCATCGCGGCCGTCCAGAACCTGACCGACGCCGGCATGGTCGAGCAGACCGATGTCCTCGGCCTGGGCAAGCGGCCCCGCTGGAAATGGGTCCTGGGGGTGCAGGAGCATACCGCCTGGACCCTGGGCCAGACCGTGCCGTATCTGCGGCTGAACGGCGTCACCCCGCCCTCCTACCTCCCGTTCTGAGGCTCCCATGATCCACCGTTCCCTGATCCGGGCGGGCGCCCTCGCTGGCGTCGCCCTCATGCTGGCGGGGGCCGACGCTCTCGCCCAGGCACCCGTCCGGCCGTTCGGCACGCTTCGCGAGCAGGCCGACCTGCAGCAGCAGTGGCTGGCCAGGCGGCTGGAGACCCATTTGCCCATGCTCATGCGGAAGTACGGCGTGGACATGTGGGTGATCCCGATGCGCGAGTACAACGAGGATCCGACCTTTTCCTCGCTGGTCTCGCCGACCACCTTCGCCGCGCGCCGGCGGACGATCTACGTCTTCTACGATCGGGGGCCCGACCAGGGGATCGAGCGACTCGCGCTGGGCGGCTCGAGTCAGGGCGGTCTGTACCAGGCGGTCCGGTCCACCAAGGCAGTCAGCACCGGGGTCGGGAAGGAAGCGGGACGGAACGCGGAACTCTGGGGCGATCAGCAGTGGCAGATCCTGAAGGAGGTCATCGAGGCCCGGAACCCGCGGAAGATCGCGATCAACTCATCCCGGGTCTTCGCCTTCTCGGACGGCCTGACGGCCGGGGAACTCGAGGGGATGTCGGAAGCGCTCGGGGCGACCTGGACCTCGCGCTTCACGAAAGTTGACGGACTGCCCCTGGAGTTCATCGCCCTGCGGCTGCCCGAGGAGGAGGTTGCCTACCGGAAGCTGCAGGACCTGGTCTGGGGCCTCATTGACGAGATGTTCTCGAACCGGGTGATCACGCCGGGCGTCACCCGGACCAGCGATCTGGTCTGGTGGTGGCGGCAGCGGGTCAACGATCTCGGCATCGGCACCTGGTTCCAGCCGTCGATCGGCGCCCAGCGCCAGGGAGCGACCGACGAGCAGCTCGGCGAGGATCCGGTCATCCAGCGGGGCGATGTGCTCTGGTGCGACGTGGGTATCACGGCACTCCGGCTCAATACCGACACCCAGCACAATGCCTACGTCCTGAAGACGGGGGAGACCGAGCCGCCGGCTGGCCTCCGCCAGGCGCTGGCCAACGCCAACCGGCTCCAGGATATCGTGTTCGAGGAGACGTGGCCGGGCCGGACGGGGAACGAGGTCCTGGCCGGCAGTCTCGCCAAGCTGAAGGCCGGAGGCCTCGACGGGACGCTGTACAGCCACCCGATCGGGATGCACGGGCATGGCGCTGGTACGCTGTTCGGACTCTGGGACTATCAGGATGGCGTGCCGGGCCGCGGCGATTTCCCGGTCAGCGCCAGCATGTGGTTCTCGAGCGAGCTGCAGGTCACGTCGGCGGTGCCGGAGTGGGGCGGGCAGAAGGTGCGGATCGCCCAGGAGGAGGACTTCGTGGTGGGGCCGGACGGCAAGCCGCGTTGGGTGCGGGGCCGTCAGGACCGGTTTCATCTCGTGAAGTGACCTGGCGAGCCAGTGCCGACTGGCGACTGGTGGCCCGCGACCTTATCGTTGTGCCGTCGCGCAGTCATGCGCCCGAGGAGTGAACCGTGACCCAGGAACCAGAGTATCTCCGCCGGCTTCGCGAAGCCCAGGCGGCAAAGCACCAGAAGGCCGTGGCGGCGCCCGCGGCATCCCAGAACCCTCATGAGCAGGAAGCGATCCGCTGGGCCAAGGGGGTCGCCGCCGGCCAGGAGATCCGCTCGGTGCGCAACCTGGCCACCGCCCGCTTCGCGGTGCTGGTCAGGCTGCAGAGCGCCAGCGGGAGCAAGTTCCTCTCGCTCGACGGCCTGCCCGACCGGGAAGCCCTCAAGGAACGCGTCAAGCCGGGGGCAACCGTGGGCGAGGAGGTCCTGGGTGCCTACGAGATCAAGGGCGGCCGGCCGGTGACGATCTCGCTCGAGGAAGGGCAGGTCGTGCTCAAGATGGGCGACCCGCGTCCCGGCGCGAATCCGCTCACCCCCGACCAGATGCTGCGCAAGGCGGCCGCGGAAGCGGCCCAACTGGCCAAGACCCGGCCCCGCGATACCGGGCGGGGCGGGGGCGGCGGCCGCGGCCGGTAGCGGCGCTACTACTTCCGGATCTCGAGCAGCTCCACGTCGAAGACCAGCACGGAATTCGGGGGGATCGGACCCGATCCCTCCGCGCCGTAGCCGAGGCTGGCTGGGAGGATCAGCTTCCGCTTCCCGCCGGCCTTCATGCCCAGCAGGCCCAGGTCCCACCCCTCGATGACCGAGCCCGTCCCGAGCCGGACCGAATACGGCTCCCCGTCCTCATTGCCGTCGAATCTCGTCCCGTCCGGAAGCCAGCCGGTATAGCGCACCACGGCGGTCATGCCGGCGACCACCGAGTCGCCTTTCCCCTCCGCCAGGTCCTGCAGCAGCAGCCCCGAGGGGAGCAGGCGCATGGTGGGGATGTCCACCTTCAGGTCCGCCGCATAGGTGAGCTCTTCGAGGGTCGTGGCGGCCGGGGCGGGCGCCACCGCTGGCTGGGCCTCGGCAGGCGGGCTCGGGGCTTCGCGCCGGCAGGCGGCGGCGAGCAGCAGGAGCAGGGCAGGGATTCGCATGGGGCCAATATAGCCAACCGGCTGCCTGCTTCTTGACCCCTCTTGCGATCCCGGCCACATGAGCGAATATATGAACAGTTGTTTACGTGGACTTCAGGCTTCTTTCACGTTCCCTTCAGGAGGTTGCTCGATGGCAGCTCGACCGCTCCGCTTGGCTTCTTCCATCCTGCTCGCCCTCTCCGTTGCGTGCGCCAAGAGCGAGCCCCCGAAGACCGAGGCTGCCGCGCCGCCGGCGCCGCCCGCCGGACCGAATGTCGTCGAGGTGGTCGCCACGGACTTCGCGTACAGCATGCCGGACACCCTGCCCGCCGGGCCGACCACCTTCCACCTGGTCAACCAGGGTCCGGCGATCCACCAGATCCAGCTCATCTGGCTCGGAGAGGGGAAGACCATGGCGGACTTTGCCAAGGTCAACCTCGACAAAGGCCCGCCGCCCTCGTGGATCGTGTTCGTGGGTGGGCCGAACAGCCCGGTGCCCGGCAAGTCGAGCGACGGCACAGTGGATCTCACTCCCGGCAGCTACGTGGTTCTGTGCGGGATCCCGGCACCCGACGGGGTGCCCCACGTCGCCAAAGGGATGATTCATGGCCTCACCGTCGTCCCCTCCGACGTGAAGCGGGCGATGCCGGAACCGGACATCACCCTGACCCTGAGCGATTACAGCTTCACTTTCTCGAAGCCACTGACCGCGGGCAAGCACCTCATCAAGGTCGAAAACCGCGCCCAGCAGCCGCACGAGGTGTTCATCGGTCTGCTGCCTCCGGGGAAGAAGGTGGCCGATCTCCCGGTATGGGTGTTCAAGCAGCAAGGCCCGCCGCCGGTCATGCCGCTCGGCGGGACCACCATGATCGGGCCAGGCGGTACCAACATCGTTTCGGTCGAGTTGACTCCGGGGGAGTATGGGCTGTGGTGCTTCTTCCCCGACGCGAAGGACGGCAAGCCGCACTTTGCCCACGGGATGATGCAGCAGATCACGGTGCAGTAGCCGGGCAGACGGTCGGGCGGTCAGGCGGACGGTCTGACGGACGGATGACGGAAATGAGATGGCGCGCCTGGCCCAATGGGCCGGGCGCGCCGTATCATTGGAGGGTCTGCTCCCTGCTCCCTGCTAACTCCTGACTCGCCATGACAACTCACCACCCCAGCCGGCGCCAGTTCCTCTCCCGCAGCCTCGGCATCGCGGCGGCCCTGACACTGCCCCGCGCCCTCTGGGCCGACCCCCTGGCGCCCTGGCTGTCTGCGCCACCGCGGCTCGTCAGGCCGGTGCGCGTTCGGGGGCGGGTCCTGGCCGCCGGGCGGGGCATCGGCAATGCGGGCATCAGCGACGGCATCGAGGTCGTCTCGACCGCCGCCGACGGCTCCTTCGAACTGGTCAGTGACGGCAGGCGGCCGTGGGTGACGGTGACGCCGCCCTCCGGCTACGCGATCCCGACCCAGCCCAACGGGACCTTCCGCTGCTTCAGTCGGGTGACACCAGATGCCCGCGGCGAGGCGAGCGTGCGCTTCGATCTCCAGCCCCTGGGCCACGCCGACGAACGGCACGGGTTTCTGGTGCTGGCCGACACCCAGACGCAGGATCGCGAAGAGATGGCCCGGCTCCACGCGGAGACGGTGCCCGATGTCCGGTCCACGATCCAGGGACTCGGTGATCTGCCGCTGTTCGGGGTCGCCGACGGCGATATCATGTACGACCATCTCGAGCTCTACGGCGACTACGAACGCGGCGTGACCGCGATGGGGATCCCCTTCGCACAGGTGGTCGGCAATCACGATCTGGATCTCAATGCCGATTCGGACGAGGCATCGACCGCCACTTTCGAGCAGCACTTCGGGCCCAGGTACTACTCGTTCAACCGGGGCCGGGTCCACTACGTCATCCTCGACGATGTCTTCTACTACGACGGCGGCTACCTCGGCTACCTGCCGCAGGACCAGCTGACCTGGCTCGCCAACGACCTGGCGATGGTCGAGCGGGGCGCCACCGTCGTGGTCTTCCTGCACATCCCGCTGCTGAGCACCGGATTCGAGCGGGCCGGCAACCCGAAACCCCCGATCAACAGCTCGGTGGCCAACCGGGACGCCCTGGTGCGCCTGCTCGAGCCGTACCGGGCCCGCGTCATCTCCGGCCACGTCCACGAGATGGAGCACCGGATGGAGGGCAGCGTCGTCGAGCACATCGCGGCGGCGGTCTGCGGCGCCTGGTGGACCGGCGACATCTGCTACGACGGTTCACCGAACGGGTACGTGGTCTACGAGGTGAACGGGGACGACCTGCGCTGGCGGTACAAGGGCACCGGGTTGCCCGCCGACCGGCAGGTGCGGGTCTACGGCGGTGGCTCGGACCCGCGTGCGCCGGGCGAGATCGTCGCCAACGTGTGGGACTGGAACGACCGGTGGACCGTTACCTGGTACGAGAACGGGGAGCGGAAGGGCCGGATGTCGCGCCGGATCGGACTCGATCCGCGTTCGGTCCGGCTCCACACCGGCCCGGACCTGCCGAAGAAACGGGGGTGGGTGGAGCCGGTCCCGACCGGCCACCTCTTCTACGCGCCGGTCTCGGCCGACGCGAAGCAGGTCATGGTCGAAGCCAGGGACCCGTGGGGAAGGACCTACACCGCGACGCCGGAAACAGCCTGAGGTAAGCAGGAAGCAGGAAGCAGGGAGCAGGAAGTGGGGAGCAACCGGCTCGCTGCTCGCTGCTCCCTGCTCCCTGCTTTCTGCTTTCTGCTCCCTGCTTACTTGAGAGCGGCTGCGGCCTCGTCGATCCGCTTGGCCGCGTTCGTCAGGCTCTCCGCCACGATCGCCACCTGCTGTTCTGCCTCACGCCAGGCCCCCTGCTCGATCGCTTCCCGGATGCCCGGAAGCGTCTTGGTGCCGTAGCCGGTATAGAAACCCGAGGCATAGATCAGGTGGCGGTACCAGGGCCGCCTGGGCAGGCCATCCGAGAGCAGCGTCTGCTCCACGCCGCGGAGGATGGCGTTTGCCCTGGCCGCGTCGGCGGGGCTGCCGCCGGCCCTGGCGTACGCCGACTCGAACCCTTCCGCGCTCTGCCGGAGTGCGGTCAGGGCGTTGTCGAGCGGGGCGAAGTTGAGCGCCGGCGCCACATCCGCGCGGGCCGGTGGCTGCAGCGGCTCACGGGGATCGTTGACGGCCGAGAACAACCCGTCGTCCAGCTGCCGGTTGCGCTCGATCGCGTCATCCCGGCGGGTATTCAACAGCGCCTTCACCTCACTGGCATAGGTCTCCACGGTCTCCGACAGTCCGACGAACTGGAAAGGCAGGACGTCGGCACCGGCCAGCCGGAGCACCGCGGTGCCCACCGTCTGGGCCAGGGCGCGGCCGTACACGAAGCTGGTGTCGCTGAACCGGGTGTAGTGGCTGAAATCGTCGTAGATCGAGTGATAGATCCCGTCGCCGCCCTCGCCACCGTAGCCGAGGTTGAGGGTCGCCACGCCCAGGTGCTGGAGGAAGGCGGTGAAGTCCGACCCGCCGCCCAGCGCCCCGATCTTGAGATCCGCCCCGCTCCGGAGGGCGGTTCGTTCCTGCGCCGTCCGCGCCTGCGAGACTGTCCCGAGCTGCCGGCGCTTCCACACCGAGAGACCGGTTTCCGGATCGGTGATGTCCTTCGCGACCTCGTTGACGAACTGCTGCAGCGAGTGCGACCCCTCCATGCCGAGGTAGCCGCGCCCGTTGCCGTCGGTGTTGATGTAGGCGACGGTGTGGCGTTGCAGCTCGTCCGCATGGGCTTCGGCCCACTCGGTGCTGCCCAGCAGGCCCGGCTCCTCGCCGTCCCATGCGGCATAGATGATGGTCCGCTTCGGCTTCCAGCCCGAGCGGAGCAGTTCCGCCAGGCCCCGGGCTTCCTCCGCGAGGGCGACGAGGCCGGAGATCGGGTCCGCCGCGCCGTTCACCCACCCATCGCGGTGGTTCCCCCGGATGACCCATTCGTCCGCGGCGGTGGTGCCCGGGATCCGGACGATCACGTCGTAGAGCGGCTTCCGGTCCCAGTTGAATGCCAGTTTGAGGTGCACGGTCGCGGGGCCGGGCCCGACCTTGTAGGTGATGGGCAGCGCGCCGCGCCACTCCGGTGGCACCACCCGGCCGCCGATCGCCGCGAGCAGCGGCTGGGCGTCGCCGTAGGAGATCGGTAGCACCGGGATCTTCGTAAGGGTCCTTGCCTCGGAAAGCGGCAGCCGCTTCGCGTCCGGGGTCGCGCCCACGCCGGGGGTCAGCGGATCGCCGGGATAGAGCGGCATGTCGGCCACGCTGCCGCGCTGGACGCCGTCTTTCGGCCGGTATGGGCCGACCGGGTAGACGTCACCCTGGGCGTAGCCGTCGTCCGCCGGGTCGGAGTAGATGATCGTGCCGATGGCGCCATGCTCCGCGGCCACTTTCGGCTTGATGCCGCGCCAGGACCCGCCGTACTTCGCGATCACGATCGCGCCCTTGACCGAGACGCCCATCCGCTCGAGCCGCTCGTAGTCCGCGGGGATGCCGTAGTTGACGAACACCAGCGGACCAGTCACGTCGCCGTCGATCGAATAAGCGTTGTAGGTCGGCAGCTGCTCGGCCTGCTGGGACGAGGTCGGGTCCCCCGGGACCGCCGGCTCCTGCAGTCGGGCGACGAACTTCGTCGGCGCGACCAGTTCCAGCCGCCGCTCCCTGGGGGTGGGGAAGAGCACGTCGAAGGTCTCGATCTTCGCGTCGAGGCCCCAACTCCGGAACAAGTCCGCCAGCCACTCCGCCCCTTCCTTGTTGTAGGGCGATCCGACCTGATTGGGCCGGGCCGCCAGCCGCTTCATGTAGCTGCGGAGGCTGTCGGGGCTCGGAATGGCCCGGAACCGCTGCTCCAGGGCCCGCTCGGTTCGACTGCTCTCGGGGGAGAACCCGCGAATCGGCGCGGGATCCTGGAGCGGCGTCACCAGCAGCACCGCACCCAGCGCGAGGCCGGAAAAGGCAGAAGGGACTGGACGCATCGGGATTCCTTAATGGATGGGAACGGGCCGCCCTTGGCGATGGCGGGGAAGCCATGCAGTTTCCATACATCCTACCCTTTCGTCAATCACCCGGGCGCGCCGGGTCCATGGTTCAACCAGGCAGGCTCTCTGAACACGACCAAGAACATCACCTTCCCCTCACGGGATCCGTCCCATTTCGGGGAAGACGTCAAGGCCCGGGTCGCCGAGTATTTCCAGTCCCGGGGCCTCTCGGAGAAGGCCAACGCCGCGATGCGGCTCAAGACGGTGATCCTCTTCGGGATTACCTTCGGGGCCTACGGCCTGATGCTGACCAACCAGGTGCCCCTCTGGGGGATGCTGGGCCTGGCCATCCTGATGGGCATGGGGATCGCGGGGCTGGGCTTTTCCGTCGCCCATGATGCCCTGCATGGTGCCTACTCCAACACGGCCTGGGTGAACCGGCTGCTCGGGTTCACCTTCGACATCTGCGGCGCCAACGGATACATGTGGAAGATCACCCACAACGTGATCCACCACACCTACACCAACATCGAGGGGATTGACGAGGACCTCAGCGTCTCGCCGATCCTCCGGCTTTCGCCCAGCGCGCCGCTCCGGCCGATGCACCGGTTCCAGCATCTCTACGCGTTCCTCGCCTACAGCACCTCGACGCTGTTCTGGGTCTTCGTCAAGGACTACAAGTACTTTCTCCAGCGCGATCTCGGTCCCTACAAGAACAAGAAGCACCCCCGGTCGGAGGTCGCGATCTTGCTGGTGACCAAGGTGCTGTATTACACCTGGTCGCTGGTCATTCCGCTCCTGGTCCTGAACGTGACCTGGTGGCAGTTCGCGATCGGGTATCTCGCCATGCACCTGACGGCGGGACTGATCCTGGGCGTCGTCTTCCAGTTGGCGCACGTGGTGGAAGGCACCGAGTTTCCCGCGCCCGACGCCGCCGGCACGATGGAGAGCGCCTGGCTGATCCACGAGATGCGGACCACCGCGGACTTCGGACGCAACAACGCGCTGCTGAACTGGTACGTGGGAGGGCTCAACTTCCAGGTGGAGCATCACCTCTTCCCGAGGACCTGCAGCGTGCACTACCCAGCCATCAGCCCGATCGTCGAGCAGGTGGCGCGTGAGTGCGGCGTGCCGTACCACGCGGCGCCGACCTTCCGCGCGGCGGTCCGTTCCCACTTGATGACGCTGCGGCGGCTCGGCCCCCAGGCACTCGCCGCGGCGTGACCGTGACGACCCTGCCCCCCGTTGCCCGATTCACCTCGAGCAACGGGGTCCGTATTTACCGGATCTCCTGCAACGCCTTCCCCCGGCTCGTTGCCCACACCTACCTGCTGATCGGCGCGGGACCTCTCACCCTGGTGGACACGGGCAGCGGCTTCGGGGACTCCACCCAGGACCTGCTCGCCGGCCTCGAGGCCGTCCGGACCGGCTTTGGCGAGCCGGTGACGGCCGGGGACATCCGCCGTATTCTGATCACCCACGGGCATATCGACCACTTTGGCGGGTTGATGCAGGTTGGCGGGGTCGTCAACGCGGAGGTCGGCATCCACGAACTGGACCGCTGGGTGCTGACCGGTTACGAGGAGCGGGTCGTGGTCGCCACCAAGGCGATCCGGTCCTTCCTGCTCCGGGCCGGCGTCCCCGTCGAGAAGGAGCGCACC
>Ga0315287_10005851_pt1 | contig 12155 bp, 7 predicted proteins | sample YL17G11_0_MG_FD_205037 | JGI IMG/M metagenome (GOLD analysis project Ga0315287, IMG submission 205037) | Sediment microbial communities from Yellowstone Lake, YNP, Wyoming, USA - YL17G11_0 | ecosystem: Environmental > Aquatic > Freshwater > Lake > Sediment | place: USA: Wyoming | collected...
GTAGCGGACCCATACAAGGAGTATGAGGCCCGGCATGGACTGGAGCCGGGTACGCTGTCCAAGCATGAGCTTTGTGGTAAGGTGCCGTTTGCGGCGTTGCTGGAGCAGGCGACCGGACGGCCCCAGGCACCGGACGAAACTGAACGAAATCGGACGGTTTGACGGAAAACCATGATGGATACCGAGAAACTGACGACGAAGCAGGCCAAGGCCATTCCGAAGATCCTGGCTGCCCGCACCCACGAGGAAGGCTGCCAAGCGGCTGGGATCTCCAAATCGACCTTCTACACGTGGATGCAGGACGAGACCTTCAAAGCCGAGGTGGAGCGGCAGCGGCAGGAGATAGCCCAAGAGGCCCGTGGGCTATTGACCCAGAACGTCACCGTGGCCGTGGAGACCCTGACCGGTCTCTTGGATACTTCAGACGATCGGCTTAGACGCCTGGTAGCCAAGGACGTGGTCGAAATCCACACCAAGCAGGTCGAAATGGGTGCCGTTGAGGCCCGCCTGTCCAGCCTGGAAGCTGTCTTAAAGACCCGGTAGCTCAGTAAGAGACTCACTATGGACATGAACAGGCGGTTACAGAGGATCGAGATGACTGTCAACGTGGACCCAGCGGACATGCCTCCAGTTGAGGACACAACACAGGTGGCTCTGTGGCTGCAAGCTGTTGCGGCTACGAAGGACCTCGATGCAATGAGAAAGGCGGTAGAGAACCTGAGAATCGTCTTTGAGGCGAACCTGGTGGCCAGGGTTGCCCGAGAGCAGCTTCTGGCGGAGCCAATACCCGATGGGATCTGCCGGGAGTGAGGCCCGGCTGACGGCGATCGAGCACCGGCTCAGCCAGGAATAGAGAAGGGCTGCAAGCCGAAGCTCACAGCCCTACCCATACTGATCGGAGGTCCCCCGCGGTGGGGCTCTTCGTCAGCCTCCCCTTGGTCTGGCCTCCGTGCCCCCGCAATACACTTAGAATCGCTTCCAGACCATCACAACGATCACCGCAATCGCCACCAGTATCGCTGCACATACCCAGAGAAGGACCACCACGCGCTTCCTGCTATGGGAAACCCTCGATAGCTCCTCGCCAAGGTCCTCGCACCGGGCCGCCGGTTCCATACCCTCATACGCTTCCACGCGGCGTCCCGCCGCAACTTTCCCCTTGCTTCCCCCCGCCACCCGTTGTACAATCCAGCTGTTGACGGCGGCGAGGATTGAGGGGCGATGCAATCAACCATTTTGAGACTGAGGATGCAGGACAATGTACCTGACGCCTGTAATTCACCCAATCGTCTTTGCCGCTTTGCTGGCATTCTGCACCAGTCTGTTCGCGAAGGAAAAACCGAACATCCTGTTTATCATGTCTGATGACCATACGACTCAGGCATTCGGCATCTATGGGTCAAGACTGGCGGGCCTCAATCCGACTCCGAACCTCGATCGGATGGCCAAGGAAGGCATGATCTTCGACAGTGTGTTCTGCACGAATTCGATTTGCACACCGAGTCGGGCATCCATAATCACCGGGCAATATCCCCAGACCCATGGGGTTCTCGATCTCGAAGGTGGGATTCCCCCGGAGAAGCAGTTTCTTCCTCGTGAGATGAAGAAGGCCGGTTACGTCACTGCGATGATAGGAAAATGGCATCTGAAAGAAGAGCCGGCGGCTTTTGACTATTACAGTGTCCTGCCCGGACAGGGCCAGTATTACGATCCGGTAACCAGAGACTGCACTCAAGGAGCCTGGCCGAACAATGTCACACAGCACAAGGGACACTCCTCGGACGTCATCACGGATCTGAGTATTGCATGGTTGAAACGCCGGGACAAGACCAAACCCTTCTTCCTGATGTATCATTTCAAGGCACCGCATGATCCGTTCTCCCACGCGAAACGATATGACACCTACCTTGCCGATGTCGAAATTCCGGAGCCGGCAAATTTGTATAATCAGCCGGCACGCGGGTTCGGATCCGTCTCGACACGAGGCGTTGACGATCGTCTGGTGGGCACCATCGGGGCCTCCATCTCCAAGCGATGCAACGCATGGGGATTGGGCAAGAGACTGGGGATTGATGAGAACCTGCCGGAGCCCGAATACACGCGTGCCGTGTACCAGACGTTACTGAAACGGTACCTTCGTTGTGTCAAAGGCGTGGATGATAATGTGGGGCGCTTGATTGATTATCTCAAGCAGGAAGGTATTTATGATCATACGATCATCATCTACACCTCCGATCAGGGCTATTTTCTTGGGGAGCATGATTTCTTTGACAAGCGATGGATGTACGAAGAAGCCATGAGAATGCCCTTCTTCGTCCACTGTCCCGGCGCCATCGAAAAGGGACGTCGATGCGATCTACTCATCAACAATACGGATTTCGCTCCCACCCTGATTGATCTTGCAGGCGGTGACGTGCCTGACTCCATGCAGGGCATGAGTTTCAAACGGACCTTGTTGGGACAAAAGGAAAGACAATGGCGGGACGCGACATACTACCGATATTGGATGCACATGGCCCATTACCTGGGTACTCCCGCCCATTTTGGTCTCAGGACTCAGAAGTACAAGCTGATCTTCTTCTACGGGGTGGACTATGAAGATCCTCCGCGTACGGATCTCTGGGGCTCCCAGGCCGATATCATCACACCCCCCGGATGGGAACTCTATGATATTCAGAAAGACCCTCATGAAATGAACAATCTGTATGGTCTGCCGGAATACGGGGAAGTCATCAAAGAACTGAAACACACCCTACGAGTGCTGCGCGAGCAGCTCAATGAAACGGACTCGAAGTACCCTCATATTCAGAAGATCATTGACAACCACTGGAATGATTAGACCTCAATCAAGCGAAGCCTTCGCGATAATTTCAAGAAGAACTCGAAACCATCTGTACCTGTCAATCGCCGGTGGGACCACCCTGGACACCGCCCTATCCCCTTAAATAACAGACACTTACACTCGCGAACACCGCACTGGCATTTTGCCCCCTCCCAGGCTACAGTATGCCCTTCGATTCGGCTGGGATCGCTCCCCAAGTCTCGGAAAGGGCACCATGGCAGACAATATCGAGATCCTCAATACCGCCGTTTCCCTCCTGGTCAGGGCCGCCCTACTGGCGGCGCGGTTCTCGGGACGCGTGCGTCAGCGATCCCTCAAACGCTTGGCCCGCCGGGATGTCGATGCCAAGGCCAAGGAAATCCTGTTCCTCAAAGACCGGGTCTACCAACTCGAAATGCAGCTATCGATCCTGCAGAAACACCTCCACAGAAAGGGCCAGAGCCCGCGATACACCGTCCGCGAGAGACTCCTCATCCTCTGGCATGTGGAAGCCTTCCAGATCCCCCGGCGGAAGGTCTCCCGCTATTTCGGCATCGCCCGCTCCACGCTCTACCGCTGGCTGCACCAGATCGAAGAACAAGAATCCTCCGGCGCACCGGCGAACAAGACGCCCGCGGAGATTGCCACGCTCGTGTGGGAGATCACCAAGGCCAACCTCAGTTGGGGCTGCATTCGCATCGCCAACCAGCTCAAATTGCTGGGCATCTTCCTCTCGGCCTCCACGGTACGGAACATCCTGGAGCGGCCGAAACCACGCGACACTCCGGTAGCCCCGGCCACCTCCGAGAAGACAGAGGAGAAGCCTGAATCCCGCTCGATCCCGGCCTGGTATCCCACTCACGTCTGTTCGATCGACACCACGAAGGTCCTGTGTTGGGGCCTCTGGCCCATTCAGATCCTCGTAGCCATTGACCACTTCTCCCGAAAGGTCACGTGCGTGGTCCCTCTGGAAGGCCCCAACGCCGGATGGATCATTGAGGCTCTCGAACAGGCCATGCGAAAACATGGGGCACCAAAACACCTCATCTCAGACCAAGCCCCGGTCTTCGTTGGCGATGCCTTTGCCGAACTCCTGAAACAATGGAACATCAAGCCTCGTTTCGGAGCCGTAGGCAAACACGGGTCTATCGCCGTAACGGAGCGGGTCATCAAGACACTCAAGTACGAGTGGCTGCGATGCGTGCCGATCATCAGGAGCTTCGATCATCTGATGTCGCTGTGCACGGAATTCGAACACTGGTACAACGCTTGGCGAGCGCACATGACGCTGGAGGGTCTGCGGCCTGATGACGTCTACTACAAACGCGAACCCGAAAGGCCCAAGCGAAACGCGAAGACCGTCCCCTCCAATATCGAACGTCATGTCTTCGCCGAAACCCGACTCACGGCCTATCGTCTGAAAGCCGCTGCGTAGCTTCTGCCGCGGGACTCCCACCCTCCGAACATAGAGGCCGTCTGCCCATTCGCGAACTCCATACCGGCGATCTTCTGCTTTCGAGCGGTCGAACGCAGGAAGACCCCCGGCTCCCTGCCAACCCGGTCCCACGAACCATCCCTTTCGGTGGAGGGTCTATGGCGAATTTCGCCGCTTCAAGGCGGTCCCACACCCGCTTGACAAGCGCAACCAGTCTCCACCTCCCCGGCACCGGGTGAAACAGAGGGACAAGACGAAATCGGAGTAGCAGGGGCAGGATCTACGTACGCAAGAAGTGGCATGCGCGTCCGGCATAGGCCACGGCCAGTTGCCCTCTTATCTGTCTTTCTTGACGCGTGCCGCGCGCCAGCCGGCGCGGGCTTGCCGAGCCAGTCTCTCGACCAGGTCGGCATATTCCGGCAGCCCCGCGAGGTTGGTGTTCTCCTGGGGGTCCACTTCGTTGTCGTACAGTTCGACGGCCACCTGCTCCCCGGCGACCTGCCGGTCATTGTCCCACGTATGCCACTGCACGTAATGGTACCGGGAGGTGACCATCGAATAACCCATGTAGTCCTTCCCATCCAGCGTGACCCTGGGCCGCTCCCGATATTGGCTGAAGACCGCGGACTTCAAGGCTACCTGGGGATCCTTCAGCAGCGGCGCGAGGCTCATGCCCTCCATGTCCGCGGGCACCGGGATGTCGGCCAACTCGCAGAGGGTCGGATACAGGTCCACCAACTCCACCAATTGCTCGGATTGTGCCGGGGCCGCAGACTGGCCCGGCACGCGGATCAGCAGGGGCGCGCGGGTGTCGATGTTGTAGTTGGTCTGCTTGCACCAACTGCCGTGCTCACCCAGTTTCCAGCCGTGGTCGCCCCAGACCACCACAATGGTGTTGCGGGCCAGGCCCAGGTCCTTCAATCCCTCCATCAACCGGCCGAAGCAGGCGTCCACGTAGCTGACGGAGGCATAGTAGCCGTGTTTCAGCAGGCGGGCGGTCTGCTCCGGGACACGCTCCACCGCCGGATGCTTGACCCATTCCAAATCGTAGCAGCCCGTCAATTCGTAGGCGGAGTCCATGGCCATGGGAGGCGAGCCCTTGGGCAAATAGGGATTGGGGGCCAGCGGCAACGCGTTTCGGTCGTAGAGGTCCCAATATTTCTTCGGTGCGACGAAGGGCAAATGAGGCCGGTAATAACCCAACGCCAGATAGAAAGGCTGGTGTCCCTCTTGCAGCGTCTTGAGCTTCTGGAGAGCCAGCGTCGTCTGGGCCCCGTCATAGAAGGCGTCGTCCGGTGCCTCCGAGGCCTCCCACGATCGACCGTAGGCCCACCCCCTGGCGTAGGCATTGGGATTCTTCCGCAGGCGTTCCGCCCTGACCGTGGCCAATTCCTCTTTGAGTCCCTCGTCGTAATAGAACGACTCGGGGTCCCGATCGATCAATTCCGGCGACATGTACTCCGGCGGTCTCAGGTCGGGCTCGTCGAAGGAGACGCGATCGGGCATATGGTTGTGGAAAATCTTGCCGATGGAAACGGTGTAATAGCCGAACCGGTGGAAGTGCTGCGGCATGGTGACTGCGTTCGGATGGATCTTCCGGAATTCCTCGCCCAGGCTCCAGACGTGCGTGGTGTCCGGTCGTTGCCCCAGCATGACGCTGGCGCGGGAGGGCGAGCATGCCGCCGCCTGACAGAAGGCACGCGTGAAGGTCGTCGCTTCCTGTGCGAAGCGGTCAAAATTGGGGGTCTTGATCACGGTATTTCCATAACAGCCCAACTCCGGCCGCAGGTCGTCCACGATCACGAAGAGGATGTTGGGCCGGCTCGGTTGGGGCGGATTGGGACCGCCGCACAGCAGCGCCGCGATCACGCTGGCGGTTGTCCATCGCAGGAAGTCCCGTCGTGTCGCTGGGAGGGGCTTGGCTCTCATGTGTTGCATCTCCCTACTTGTGTGTCCTGTCGGCCGAATGCGGTAATCACGAGCAAATTGATTGTATCTGCTCGAGTGATGGAAGCAAGGGGTAATCCAGGCCCTTCCCGGCCTTGACAATCCGGTGGCGGCGTTCTACGCTTTCCCGGGGCATGCGACCTGACCATCGCAACCGAACTTCGGAAGGAGTCCTGTCATGAATCGAGCATACGATCTGTTTTGGATACTGTGTCTGGTGTTGGGGCAGGTGGCTTGGGCGGGACGCCCATCGGCACGACCGAATGTGGCGTAGGGTGCAAAAACTCATCTGGGCCTGAACCATGCCTTTCCAAGCAGATGGTGGCCTTAATTTCATCAAACGTCGAGGCTATTCGACGTGGATTGGCGGCTCAACCGCACATTAGAAATGCGGCTCAGATGTCTTCTCGCCTTTGATGGCACAAGTTGGGGCAGACCACGTCTGTGGGCCCCGCTCATTTCTCGATCTTTCTTGAGTTGTCCATGGCTACTCTTGGTATAATGTAGGGTTGTTATCGGAATCTCAGGATGCGGGGCAGATGGCCAGGGAAGGTTCTGTATCCCGCGTTGTCCTGGAAGGTTGGGTGTCCGTTCTGTCAGTTCAGAGGATGGAGAGAGAATCATGGGAAGGCTTGCCTTGTTGGTCCTGCTGTTAGTGGGTACACTTGCGGCGGAGGCAGTTGCGGAAGAGCCGGTCACGTTTGGGGATGCCAATCTGAAGGCGGCTGTAGAGGCAAAGCTTGGCAAGACGGACCCTACACCCACAGATATGCTGGGATTGACATCACTGTCCGCAACCGGTCAAGGTATTGTCAGTCTTACGGGCCTGGAATACGCTACAAATCTCGTATATCTTGATATACCACGCAATGCGATCAGCGATATCTCGCCGTTGGCTGGCCTGATAAATCTGGAGAAACTCTATCTGGATGACAATCACCAGATCAGCGATATATCGGCCTTGTCGGGCCTGACGGCCCTAGTGGAACTCGAACTAGATTACAACCAGATTAGTGACCTCTCTCCATTGTCGGCCCTGATGACCCTGGAGTATCTCATCCTGTCGGCGAATCAGATCAGCGATATCTCACCTTTGTCTAGCCTGTCGAATCTGGAAACTCTCCATCTGGCCTTCAACCAGATCAGTGATATCTCACCATTGGCTGGCCTGACAGCACTACAGATTCTCCACCTACATTACAACCAGATTAGCAGCATCTCAGCCTTGTCAGATCTAACGAATCTGTCCAATCTCAACCTGGCTTATAATCAGATCAGCGACATCTCGCCGTTGGCGGACCTGACAAATCTCGTTTGGATTCACCTGGTAAATAACCAGGTCAGCGAAATAACTGCCTTGTCAGGCCTGGCAGACTTAGGGATTCTCTACCTGGATGACAACCAGATCAACAATATCTCACCGTTGGCTGGCCTAACGAATATGGACGTACTCCATCTGAAGGGCAACCCATTGAACTGGGAGGCGTGCTCCGTGTACATCCCCCAGATCCGAACCAACAATCCGAGCATAGATATCAGGTATGATCTCTGCGTCGAGGAGCCGGTCTACTTTGCAGATGCCCAGTTGAAGTTGGTTGTTGAGCAGACCCTTGGTGTCTTGAATCCGACACCATCGGACATGCTACGACTGACGACCGATCTGGGCGACGATAATCACAATATCGCCAGTCTTGTTGGCATTGAGTATGCAACGAATCTGCGAGAGGTGAATTTTCCCCACAACCTGATCACTGACCTCTCACCGCTCTCTGGCCTGACGAATCTGCGAGAGCTGAATCTGCACAATAACCAGATCAGCAACCTCTCACCGCTCTCTGGCCTGACGAATCTGCGAGAGCTGAATCTGCACAATAACCAGATCAGCAACATCTCGCCGATATCTGGCCTGACGAATCTACAAAGGTTGGATCTGGAGATCAACCAGATAAGCGACATCTCGCTGATATCGGGCATGACGAAGCTGATATATCTGTATCTGTACGGTAACCAAATCAGGGACATTAGCTCCTTGGCCCCACTGATGAACTTGATAAACTTCGAGCTGCGGAATAATCCGCTCAATAGGGAAGCGTACTGTATCTACCTGCCCCAGATCCACGACAACAACCCGCACCATGGTGAGTTCAACTTCTATCCAAACAGCAATCCCCCTGGGAGCGTATCTGCTTCGGATGGGATCAATCTTGATAGAGTGCGGATCACTTGGGATGCTTTATGTCCAGGCCCATGGAAAACGGCTGTCTTCAACTACACGGTCTATCGTTCAAATGCCTTGGCAGGAGAGAAGACCGCCATTTCAGGCAGTCTGACAGGAATCCAATTCGACGATACGACAGCAGATCCGGGCGTCCACTACTTCTACTGGGTCAAGTCAGACAATACGACCGAGTTCAGCAATCCAGACGAAGGCTGGCGTAGTGCTCCCCCACAGCGGACCCTGGCCACCAGCTCGACCGCTGGCGGTTCAGTGTCCACTCCTGGTGAGGGGGCATTCCAATACGATCATGGTTCTGTAGTGGCGGTGGTAGCCACGGCAGAGTCGAATTACCACTTCGTGAACTGGACCGGCACGGCGGTCACTGCCGGCAAGGTAGCCGATGCATCCTCGGCGAATACGACCGCGACCATGGACGCGGACTATACCTTGCAGGCCAATTTCGCCATTGACCAACACTCGCTGACGGTTACATCGGACGGAAATGGGTCGGCAACCGGTTCGGGTACATACGACTGGGGTAGTACGGTGCCGGTCGTCGCCACACCCAACGCCAACCATCACTTCCTCAACTGGACCAAGACAGGATCGGTCACCATCGCTGATCCGGGTTCCGCGAGTACGACAGTCACGATCAATGGGGATGGGACTGTCACGGCTCACTTTGCCATTGACCAACGGACCCTGACAACCTCCTCTACCGCCGGTGGCACGGTGAGCACGCCCGGCATCGGCTCCTTCCAGTACGACCATGGCACAACAGCAGATGTATTGGCCACACCGCAGGCCAATCACCACTTCGTGAATTGGACAGGCACGGCCGTCGATGCTGGCAAGGTCACAGACACCTTCTCAGCAAGCACGACGGTGACCGCAGATGCTGACTACGGCCTCCAAGCGAACTTCGCCATTGAAAAGAGGACACTGACGACATCGGCCACGTCCGGCGGCACTGTGTCAACGCCGGGTGTGGGATCGTACCCCTACACACATGGAACTGCGGTGCCCGTGCTGGCCACGCCCATGGCCAATTATCACTTCGTAAACTGGACGGGTACGGCAGTCGCAGCAGGCAAGGTGCAAGACCCGACCGTGCCCGGCACGACTGTAATGATGGACGCAGACTACACGCTACAAGCCAACTTTGCGATCGACCAAAGGACGCTGGTTGTCTCCAGGACCACTGGTGGCGCTGTCACTTCTCCGGGCGAGGGGAGCTTCGAATACAATCACGGCGAGTGGGTCACGCTCCAGGCCAAGGCCGATCCACTGTTCGAGTTCGTTGGCTGGCATGGAGGCATCTCTGCCGATGCGAATCCATACTTTTTCACCATGGACGCTGGTTACGCAGTGAAGGCCCATTTCGAAAGCGTCCTGGACGTGCTGTACGTAGATGACAACGCCCCCGGCGATCCTGGACCTGGCGATCCGAACGTCAGTAGCCCCGATGAGAACGGCACACCGGAGCACCCGTTCGATTCTATACAGGAGGCCATTGAGGTGGCCAAGAATGGCGCCAAGATAGTAGTCGGCTCTGGGACGTACCTTGAGACGATCGACCTTTTGGGCAAGGCTATCGAGATCAATGGCCTAAACGCGGATGATCCCAACATCGTGGCCCTTCCCGTTATCAGTGGTCAGGGCAAGGACACGGTGGTCAGGTGCACGCAGCACGAGGACCCGAATTGTATACTGGCTGGATTGGTGATCACTGGCGGACGGGGACGACTAGCCGGTGGAATCCTATGCGTGGGGAGTAGTCCTACGGTACTGAATTGCCTGATCGTGGGCAACCGGGCGACGGAACCGGATGGAGGCGGTGGGGTATACTGCCAGGATAGCAACGCGGTCTTTCTCAACTGCACGATCTCGGGCAACTACGGCGGCGCCAAGGGGGCAGGTCTATGGTTTAAGGGCAGCTTGGCCGTGGTGACCGACTCGATCGCATGGGACAACGACCCTGTGGAGGTCTTAGCACAAGGGCCAATCCAACCGGTCATTGCCTATACCGACGTGGCGGGAGGCTGGACGGGCCTAAGCAACATGAATGCGGACCCGCTGTTTGCATTGCCTGGATACTGGGCCAATTCTGTGGACCTGACCAAGGCGGTGGCGGCAAGCGATCCGACTGCGGTTTGGGTGCAGGGTGACTATCACCTGATGTCAAAGGCAGGTCGCTGGGACCCGGTGGCTAAGGCATGGGTCAAAGACTTGGTTACCAGTCCGTGTATTGATGCAGGTGATCCTGTTTTGCCTGTGCAGGCAGAACCAGTGCCAAATGGCAACCGGATCAACGTGGGTGCCTATGGCGGCACCAGCCAAGCCAGCCTGTCGCCGGCCAAGTAAGTTGAGTGCCTATTGAGTTTGGCGGCCAAGCCATGTTCCGACGACCTCTCGCCCGACCGGGAAACGATCATCAGCGAGAAAGCGTGTCCTGCACAGCATCCAATGTAGCAAATAACGGTATGACCCCTGGCCTCGTTCGCTCCGCAAACCCTACAGCGATGGCTGACGAACAACCTGCACCTTGTTTTCACCCTCATAAATGAATTGCCCAAAGAGCTTTTCGGGAGCCGGTGATGACATGTGGCGGTCACCGTCAATCGAGTAGTAGCGATCAAGAGTACCGAGAGGGACGATAACATAGTGCAGAGAGTGCGACATGCTGCCCGATAGGCCTTTTGGCAAGACGCGATTGGGTGCATACGTCACGAGAAGTTCGGCCTCATTGAGAAGCTGAACAAGGCTGGGCTCGTCAAAGACGGTCGTCGCGAGATCAAAGTCATCGCGATGGCAGATCGGAAGACTAACCTTCTGATTCAAGATCGGCGACTCTACCAGAAGATACCCATACGGGCCGTTGCTTCCGGCCTTGACTTGGTCATTTGGGCCAACAGTTGTCCCCGCCCTTTCGAACTCGTGGACCTTGAACACTTGTCGAACGATGTTAGCCCACGAGATATCACGACCAATAACCGGCACAATGGTCCGTGGATCGACGCCGGTGAGAGACGTGAACGCGGACCGTTGCCTCTCCTGAGCAGCGGCAATGCTGGCAGTCGCTGCCTCTTTGTCGCCCCGCTGGAGGTCAGCCTCCACCAAAGCCAGTTCCTCTGTATTAAGCCCAATGCCAATGGTTCTGGCTGAGTCTGCCATCCTCCAAAGAAGAACTATTGAAAGGAAACACGAAAACCCATGGACTAGTCTGGTGACATTTACTAGAAGAACGATTGAACTGCCGTATTTCGGCAGAGTAGCTTCCTGAATCGCCTCTAATACAAAAAGAGCGACTGTTGAAAACGCAAGTATGATTGATACCCATCTCACTCTTTTCCACAAGCGGACTGTTGCCACAACTATAAATGCTATCTGTGCTATTCCTGATAGCACAATTAGAGCAACTGGCGATTTGGGATTTCCTTCGAGGTCTGAAGCAGAAGCTATGACCGATAGTATGTAGAGTCTTCCCCAGCAACTTCTACCACGAATTCGGAGATCTTTTGAGGGGTGGTATCCGAGCCATCAGAGCCTCCGTCAAGCGGGAATCGCCATCAGTTGGGCGGGAATGTCCACATGTCTAAGGACCATCGTGCTGGACATGAGACGTCGGCCTTCGGCGGTCACTCGCCACCGACGACTTCGTGGGATCTTGGCAATCAGACCATGTGTCCACAACATCCTCAACAACCGAGTGACCTTGCGACTTTGCTGCTGGC
>Ga0315287_10005855_pt1 | contig 12152 bp, 7 predicted proteins | sample YL17G11_0_MG_FD_205037 | JGI IMG/M metagenome (GOLD analysis project Ga0315287, IMG submission 205037) | Sediment microbial communities from Yellowstone Lake, YNP, Wyoming, USA - YL17G11_0 | ecosystem: Environmental > Aquatic > Freshwater > Lake > Sediment | place: USA: Wyoming | collected...
GGACTGCGCTCTGAAGTATATCGGCTCGCTGGCGCTCATCTCGATCCTGGCGGCAATAGCAATGGCCATGTGTTCCGAGTCTTGCCGGGGCGCGGACGCGGACCCGGCCAAGCTGCCGAAGCAGCGCGCCGATGCCATCGGCTATCCCAGCCGCGATCCCAACCTGGACGTACGCCCCGGCTTCATCGAACCGCCCGTGGGTTACGGCGAAGTGCCCTTCTACTGGTGGCTGGGCGATCCGCTTACCAGGGAGCGCCTGGCGTGGCATCTAGAGCAGTTCAAGGGCATGGGCATCTCCGGCCTGCAGATCAACTACGCTCACTCCGACAAGGGCGGCCTTTCCTGGGGGCTGACCTATCCCAACGATCCACCGCTATTTTCCGACGCGTGGTGGAAACTCGTGCAATGGTGGTCGGGTGAGTGTCAAAAGCAGAATATAGCTATCAGCCTGAGCGACTACACTCTCCAGGGCGTCGGCCAGGGCCGCTGGACGGACGAAATCCTCGCGGAGAACCCCGATATGCGCGGCAGGCTGCTGGAGCGCGATGTTCACGAGGTCAGCGGCGGGTCCAGGCTCGAATTTCAACTGCCCGAGAACACCATCAGCGTCGTCGCGTTCAAGATTACCGAGGGCAGGATAGAGCCCGGATCGGGAGTGGACCTGCGTTCGGCGATCAGTGGTCGCGCTCTGAGCTGGACCGCGCCCGAGGGGTGGTGGCGGGTATTTGCCATCTTTCCGCGAGTTATCCAGAACTCCCTGGACCCTATCAACCCAAAAACCGGCCCCAAGATCATCGAGAAGCACTTCGGGCGGTTCGAGCAGCGCCTGCCCGGCCAGGCCGGGAAGGGCCTCAACTTCTTTTTTTCTGATGAACTCGACTTCGGCATCCGGGGCCATCTCTGGAACGATCGCTTTGCCGCCGAGTTCAAGAAGCGCAAGGGCTATGACATAACGCCTAAACTCGCCGCCCTTTTCGACGATATCGGCCCCGAGACGCCCAAGATCAGGCTTGACTATTCGGATGTGATGATCTTTCTCGAAGAGGAGTCTTACTTCGAACCCGTTTTCAGATGGCATTACGACCGGGGCATGATCTACGGCTGCGACCACGGCGGGCGCGGCAGGGACGTGACCGAGTTCGGCGATTACTTCCGCACCCAGCGCTGGATGACCGGCCCCGGCTGCGATCAGCCTGTTCTGGCTGACGATATCATCAAGGACAAAGTGGCCAGTTCCATTGCTCACCTTTATCAGCGCCCGCGAACCTGGCTGGAGGGCTACCACAGCAGCGGATGGGGCACGAACACCGCCCAGCTTACAGACGCCACGTTCAAGAACTTCGCGATGGGCCAGAACCTGCTCTCGCTGCACGGCCTCTATTACTCCACCCACGGCGGGTTCTGGGAATGGGCGCCGCCATGCAATCACTTCCGGATGCCTTACTGGGCGCACATGGACGAGTGGTTCAAGTGCATTCGCCGCCTGAGCTATCTCATGAGCCAGGGCGCGCACAGGTGCGATGTGGCGATAGTCTACCCGGTCACCCCCCTGGAAGCCGGGATGGACGGCGGTGATGCCGTGGGTACGGCATTCGGTGTCGGTGAACGGCTCTACCGGCAGGGCATCGATTTCGATTTCATTGATTTCGAATCACTTGCCCGCGCGGAGTGTAAAGATAAGGAGCTTCAGGTTTCAGGGGAGGCGTACAAGGTCCTCGTCCTGCCCGCGATGCAGGCCGTTCGCTGGTCGACCATCCAGAAGGCTCTCGAGTTCAAAAGGGCAGGCGGGATAGTCGTTGCATTAGGCGCGCTGCCCCAGGCGAGCGATCGCGCGGGCCGGGATGACTCCGAGCTAACCAAGGCTGTAAGCGAGCTTTTCGGCACATCGGCAAGCAGCTACGATGACCTGGTGAAGATCATCAACGAGTCAGTGGACCGCGACTTCATCCCGTCGGATGGCTGCTTCGTCAACCATCGTAAGATCGGCAAACGCGACGTATATATGGTCGTCGGGGCGAAGAAGGGCTCGGAGTGCTTCTTCAGGTCCAAGGGCAGAGTGGAGCTTTGGAACCCGTGGACGGGCAAGACCTCGCCACTGAGAGTTGTCTCACAGACCGATAAAGGGACTGCCGTGCAGATGCCGCTAGAGGCGAACGAAGCTCAGTTGATAGTCTTCACTCAGGGCGCGAAGCCCGTGAACATTGCGGCGGTCGACTATGGAAGACAGGAGACCATTGCGCTGGACGGCGAGTGGGAATTCGAACTGAAGCCCACAATGGATAATCGATTCGGCGACTTCCGGCTGCCGATCACTGACCGGATCATCGGAGCCGAGGCGAGGCGCTTCGGGTATGTGGAAGACAGTTCCCCGAATCTCGGACTCGAAAATCCGAACGGCCAAGCGGGACGCGATTGGCCCCTGAATACTTATGAGTTCGGCCAGAAGTTCTGGAAGCTGGGCCCTATCGACAAGGGCGCGGACACGACCGAGCTTGAGGCCGAGTTGGCGAAGATGAAGAGCATAATTCCCTCCATACCAGTGACGGTCGGCGACAGGCAATACCAATGGCAGCCATACGAATACGGCCTTCGCCAGGGAGTCGAAGGCGATCCCGGCCACGAAGGCTATCACGGCCTCAAGGAGAGTATCAGCGATGATTTCATCGCCCTCGGCAACAGAAGCTACGGCAATACCGACACGTGGTATTCCAACGAATCGGACAACGCGGGCAGGTATTATCTGTGGACAAGTGTGCGGTCGGACCGCGGCGTCCAGGCGCACATAATCGCCGGTGGCATGATGCCCTCGGGAGTTTGGCTGGACGGCCATGAGATCAAGGACCTCGCGAACCCGGTGAACGTGGCTCAGGGATCGACCCCGCTGCTGCTCAGATACGAGCAGGCCGGGCGCGGGCATTTTGTGCTCCAAACGGGCGAGGACAAGCCCGGGCCGGGCGTGCCGCTTTCGATGACCTGGTACTGCAAACCCGGCGTGCTTGGGTTCGACCCGAAACCCGAAGTGGACAACCCGGTAGGCTGGTATCGGTTCACCGCCTCGCCGGGGCTGAAGTCGATGAGGGTGTTCGCGCATGGCAGGCTGAGCGCCTGGGCGGATGGCAAGCCAATGACCGTAACGGACAAGAGCCGCCGGTATGACGGCGCGACCGAATACATCGTTACCGCCGGATCAGCCTTGTCTAACGCCTCGCTCGTGGCGCTGCGCATCGAGCAGGAACGCGGCTGTTATGGCGGCGCGGCGATTCCAGAGCCGATCGCGCTGGATTGCGGCCCCGGCTCGATTTCATTGGGAGACTGGTGTCAATATGGCCTCGAATGCTATTCCGGCGGCGCGTGGTATCGCAAGACGGTCGACTTATCCGAAGCCCAAGCCAAGGACCGCGTGATGCTCAAGCTCGGCGACCTGGTATCCTCCGCCGAAGTTCACGTCAATGGCAAGCCTGCGGGGGTGCGGCTGGCCCCGCCTTGGGACTTCGATATCTCCAAATACGTGAAAGTGGGCCGCAACACGATCGAAGTGCTGGTCTACAACACGCTGGCGAATCATTACGTGACGATCCCGACCCGTTACCGAGGTGATACCAAATCCGGCTTGATCGGGCCGGTGAGCATCGAGATCAGTTATTTGGTGTGGCTGACGGGCGAGCCGAAGCGGTGATGTTGCGTTAATAGTGCGCACTGTGCAACACCGTGGGTATTTACATCCATCTCATTGTGGGCGATAATACAGGGTAGGGAACGTCGAGCGCGGCCGTGTGCTCGCGCGACGGGGGAATACCGTGCACACACATCGAAACGGATTTACACTTATCGAATTGTTGGTGGTAATCGCGATCATCGCGATTCTGGCCGCCATACTCTTTCCCGTGTTTCTCGCCGCGCAGGCCAAGGCGAAGCAGACGCAGTGCATGGGGAACCTCAAGCAGATCGGCATCGCGACCACTCTCTACGTAGACGACAATGGCAGCAGATTCCCGCTGTGGGGAGGTGGGAGTGCCACAACCCAGGGGTGGCTCGGAGCAGTACAGAAATACGCCAGGACCAAGCTGCTTGGCAAGTGCCCGAAGATGATAAAGGAACCGGGATTCAGCTACTGGCGCAACGTTTACACCGACCGCTGGTCGGTGCCTGGTTCGCTTGTCCCGCCGGCGGCGATGAGCGAGATGATATACTCGAAAACCACGGTCCTTTTGATGGACGGACCCGCCGACCAAAACACGAACAGTTGGCATACCTGGTGGGGTCCGCCCACGACGTGGCCGGGGGTAGCGAAGAACCTGGAGCAGGAAGCCGAAACCAGGCACGGCGGCGCAGCCGACGTGGTGTTCGTGGATGGGCACGTGTCCACGGTCAGACCGGGAGGCTTCACCACGCTATCCACGGACAGCAGCGGCAACCCGCTCGCGCCGACGGGCTACCCATGGGGGGCGCCCACGGGGATCTGGACCTACCGAAACGACGGCACGCATCCGTGGTTCAGGAATAACTGAAGCGTCCTTAGCCCCGAGGCCCGATGCCCGCCATCAGCCGACCAACGGCCTCCTGTGAATACTCATCGCGGTTGAGTTCTCCCACGGTCCGCCCGTTCCTGAGAACGATAATCCGTGTGGACAGGTTGAGTATTTCCGGCAGTTCGCTCGAAACCATCAACACGGCCGAGCCCTGTGAGGCCAGACGGTCTATCAGGTTGTGAATCTCGGCCTTTGCCCCAACGTCAACGCCCCTGGTCGGCTCATCGACGAGCAGAATCCTGCATCTCGCCGCCAGCCATCTCGCTATCACCAATTTCTGCTGATTCCCGCCCGAGAGGCTCGCCGCGACCGCGTTTATGCTTGATGCCCGGACCCGCATCGCCGAGAAATACTCTTTGGTGATGGCGTCCTCATCGCGGCGCCTCACCCAACCGAGCCTCGACAGCCGCTTGAGAATGGGAAGCGAAATGTTCTCTCTCGCGTTCATGGAAAGCACCAGCCCATGCCGCTTGCGGTCCTCCGGCACGAGGCCCAGCCCCAACATCATTGCCGCCTGGGGGTCGCCGATCACCGTGGCGGGCTTGCCTTCGACGTAAATCGAGCCCGTGGCCATCGGGTCCAGGCCGAAAATCGCCTCGGCGAGTTCTGTTCGGCCCGCGCCCACTAGCCCCGCGAACCCGAGTATCTCGCCCGCATGCAGCGTGAACGATATGTCCTTGAACTTGCCGGGGCTCGTGAGGCGCTCGACCCGCAGCAGTTGGTTGCCGAGGTTCGCGCTCAGGTGACTGGGAAAATATGCCTCGAATGGCCGGCCGATCATCATCTGGATCAGTTCGGCTTCATTAAGGCCATCGACAGGTTTCGTGCCGACGTGCCTGCCGTCCCTGAGCACGCTGACGGTGTCGCACAGTCTGAATATCTCCTCCAGCCTGTGCGACACGTAAATGCAGGTCACGCCGTCCGCCTGCAGCCGCCTGATCAGCTCGAATAACCTCTCGCTTTCGACCTGTGAAAGGCTGCTGGTGGGTTCATCGAAAACGAGCGCGCTCGCGCCCCGGCCGACAGCCGACGCTATCTGCACCATCTGCTGCTGGCTGATCGGCAGCAGGCCCAGGCGCCCTTTGACGTCGATCTTCGCCCCGATCGCCGCAAGCCGCTCCTGGGCCATGCGTATCATCCGGGCTTGGGATGTGAACGGCCCGACCGAAGGCATCTGCCCCAGGCACAGGTTCTCGGCCACGGACATGTTCTCGCAGAATACGAGTTCCTGGTGGACCATCCCGATGCCGTTCTTGAGGGCGCTGGTCGAGCTGGTGATGCGCACGGGCTTGCCGTCGATCAGTATCTGCCCTTCGTCGGGCGGATGAATGCCGGCCAACGCCTTGGCGAGCGTGCTCTTGCCGGCCCCGTTTTCCCCAACGAGGCCGTGACAAGACCCTCGCATGACGCTCAGGCTCACGTCCGACAGGGCCACAACGCCCGGAAAGCGTTTGGTTATGTTTCTGAATTCGACCTTTGGGGTCTGTTTTATGTTCTGCTCCAAGTGCTTTACTTCATATCGAGATACTTCTGCGGGACGTCGTTGAAGCCCCACTCTTTGAGCTTCCTCGAGTACTCGCCCAGGTTTTCCTTGCTGACCCTGATGAGCTTCATCTCGTTCATCTCGGGGACGTCCTTCTTGAGCACGACCTTGTCGATGACTTTCTCGACCGACACATAACCCCACATATAGCAGGGCTGCGCGAGCAGAACGGGCGCGATTCCCTTCTCGATATACGGAAGCTGCGCGGGCAGGCAGTCAACGGCGACAACCTTGACCTTGGCGGGATTAAGATCGGTCAGCAGCGTCTTGGTGAAGAGCGGCCATCCACCAACCATCGCCCAGCCGTTGATCTCCGGGTGCGCGTTCATGACTTCCAGCACCTTCGCGGCGGCGTCCTGCGGGGTTTCCTTGTGGTAAAAGACGTCGATGATGGTTATGTCCTTGAACTTCTTGGCCTCGTCCTTGACGCCTTGGACCCTTTTTTGAAGATTAGGGGCGTTTTGGTTACCCGCAAGAATCGCGATCTTGCCTTTGCCCTTGAGCTGGACGGCAAGTTCCGACATCACCTGCTGACCGCACTTGATATCGTCCGCGCCGTAGAACGCGAATCTCTTGGAGCCCGTGGCATCGCTGTCGAACGCCATGACTGGGACGCCCCGGCCCACGGCGTCATCGATCGCGCCCTTCACCTTCGCGGCATCGGAGCACGAGATGATGACCGCCTTGTCGCCGTTGTTGACCGCCTGAGCGATGTTCTGAGCCTGTACCTGGCCGTCTTCGGAGGGCGCGGTCAGCCAGTCGATCTGGATGTCCATATTGTTCTCCTTGGACAAGTCCCTGGCGGCGGCTTCGGCGCCTGTTTTCGCTGAAAGGAAAACGGGGTTCGTCGAACTCTTGCAGATCAGCGCAATCCGGAAAGTCTTGTCCGAACTCGTGGTTCCGGCATTGCCGGATGTGGTGGTGGCGCTCTTGTTGCCGCAGCCTGTGATGCCAGCAGCGACCATGAAGCAGCCCACCAGCCCTAGCAGTAGATTCCTTTTCATCAGATATCCTCCTTATTACGTTATGACGGAAGTGTCCATTTCGATGTCGGCGCGCATGCTCGCCGCGCGCGCCATCCTTCTGGCCGAATAATCGGCCCCCAACCGATCGAGTACGACTGCGACGACGATGGCGCAGCCGACGATTATCCACTGGTAGTTCTGATCGAGCTGCAGGGTGGTGATCGATTGCTTGATCAGGACTATCAGCATCGCCCCAAGCATTGCCCCAAGCGCGCTCCCCTTGCCGCCCATCAGGCTCGCGCCGCCGACAACCGCCGATGCGATGACATACAGCTCATAGCCGTCGGCATCCAGGCAGCACGCCGCGCCATAGTAGGTCGCTCCGACAAACGCGGCAATGCCCGCGGTCAAGCCGGCGATCACGTAGACCCCGACGAGGCTTCGGTTGATCGGAAGACCGCAGTACCTCGCGGCGTCGGCATTCCCACCGACCGCGTATACGCTCCTGCCCATAATCGTTTTGAGCAGGTAGACTTCGCCGATGATCGCGACTACCAGCATGACGAGCATCGGCACGGGGTAGACCTGATGCCCGAACCCCAGCGTGCTCTTGGTGATCGATGTCAGTGAGTCCGGAATCAGTATGCTCTCGGCCTTGCTTGATACGAAGGCAATGCCCCGGAATATCCACATGGTGCCGAGCGTGATGATGAACGGATGGACCTTGAGCTTAACGACTGCAATGCCGTTTATGAGGCCGCATAGTACGCCCACTCCCAAGGCCACCACCAACCCGAACAGCACCATCATGCCGGTGCCGTGAGCCATGAGGAACCCCCTCAAGAGAGGGAAATGCCTGACCAAGGCATCCATCATCACGGGATATTGCCTGAGAAACATGGCCATCATAACTCCGCTCAGCGCGTAGGTCGCGCCGACGGATAGGTCAATCCCGCCGGTGATAATGACCATCGTCACCCCGACCGCCATGATCGCGAAAACGACCCCGTTGGTGATGACCTGCATGATGGTATTGGAGTTGAGGAACTTGTTGACGCCGCCGTATGTGCCGGCGAGCAGAGTCAGTACGGTCCCCAACAGGAGGATGATCACTATGAGTCCCGTTTGCTGAGGGAGAACGGGAACGGGCATGCGACGCTTCATTATCGGTCCTTGAAAAAGCGATTTGTGGAGGATGCCCCCGCCAGTGGGCCTCCAGCACTACGTCAATACTTCACCAACGGATGCTTAGTTTCCTCTAAGCAAGACCCCGGTGTTGAACCCAGCCTCGCAACCTGTCATTCCGAACGAATGTGAGGAATCTGCTTTTTCCGATTACAGCAATAGGTTGTCAGCGAAAAGCAGATCCCTCGTCCTGAATCGAGTTCAGGATCGCTCGGGATGACTATATATGGAGGCTCAGGATAACCCAGCAGAAGGCTCAGGATAACATGGCCGCCGGGCTGCTGCTGAGGACGGAGACTGCTCAGCAGGCTGTGGAGATCATCTTCGATGCCTTCGCGGAGCCCTCGGCGGCGGCTCCGGCTGCGTCAGCCCTAGCACATCCTTGTAGGTGGTGCGATAGATCATTCTGCCCTCGGTGCGAGTCTCCATCGGCGGCTGGACCCCGTCGTTGATCCATTTGTAGAGGTTCTCCGCCGCCAGGTAGCCGTGACGTTTGCAGTCGATCAGACATGTCGCGAAGAACCCGCTGGGCTTGGGTTTGCCAAACTCCGCCAGGCAGTTGTCCCGACACAGGCCGATGCCCACCGCTATAATGTCACCCGACCTGTAGCCTGCGTCCTCCATAGCTCTCAGGGCCCCTATCACGCTCTCATCTCCGGTCCCGCACACCAGCCACTTTCTGACGTCCACATGTTCATCGAGCAGCCCTTCGACCGCCGTGGTGGCATCGGAGGTAGTCGCATTATCGACGGGGCACGTGAAAATGTTCTCCTTCGGGAAACCTGCGGCTACGAGTGCATTGATGGCGCCAGCGGTGCGGTCCTTTGCGGTGGGAAGCATGTTACACGTGACCACACAGACGCCGGTATCGTTGGGGTCCCAATTGCGCTTCGTAAGCTCCGCGAATAGCGTCTTGCCGACCTTGTCGCCGATCACGCGAGGCGAGATGCCGACGAACGGAACGTCGGTCATGGCCTCACCGTTCGCGCCCAGAAACTGGTCGTCCACAACATAGAGCAGCATGTTCTTCGACTCGGCCTTGTTCACGATCGCCGAACCGAACTTGACGTCAGGCGGGCGAATGATGAATCCCTTCGCGCCCTGCTCCGCCAGCTTATCGACGGCGGCCAGGGCGCTTGGCCCGTCCGGCGCGACTATCTTCACGAGCCGGAAACCGTATATGTGGGCGCAGTCCCGAGCGGACTGCCATTCGACCTTGAACCAGGCCGCTTCCGGGTTGGGTGTCACGAAGCCGATCAGCGTCGGCTTGGGTTTCTCCGGCATATCCTGCCAGGGGTTTTTCGTGCCCTGATCGCGGCAGCCGCTCATCAAGAGCGCACAAGCCGCGAGCGCAAATAACAACCTGGCGATATTAGACAATCCTGGCATAGTTCCCCTTAACGTACGAGCCTGTTCACTTCCAGTAAGAGTTCAGAAATGATGAGTGCCTCGTGGACGCCCAATCTAGCATCCTGAGGAGTACAATCTAGCATCCTGAGCCATCCTGAGCTCAGTCGAAGGACGAAGGGTGCGGTCTATGAAGGTACAATCTCTTCGGAACCGCATGCTTCGACGCAGCTCAGCATGCTCACATTGTACTCACCAAGGGTGAACTCTCTCCGCTTCCACATACTATTCGCCATCCACCCCGGGATTCTCCTGCATCCGTCCGACATACGCCGCGCACTGTGTTAGTTTAGCAGGTAATACGGGCAAAGTGAACCGTTCGTGCCGTTTGAGCCTCGACAGCGTTTGCGCGCAGCCGTATAATGAGGTCATAGACAGATGAAAGGGATCGACCAATGAGATCAAGCATTATTCTCGCGATTCTCCTAATTATCAGCCCGGCATCGGCACAGAAACTCGTTGACGCGCCGGACAAGACGCAGACACCTTATCGACAGTGGGACACGCCAAAGCCCGCCGACTGTCCATTCCCGGCTTCGAAAGTGATAATCGGGTTGGGCTTCACGGGCAGACACGCCGAGTATACCAACGCCGACACGTGGTATCCCAGTTGGGCCTCGGACGGCAGCATGTATTCCCCATTCACCGACGGTGAGGTGAACGGCGTCAGGTCGGGGTCTTTCGGAGACAAGGCCACCACCGGCAACGCCAGGATAGTGGGAGACAATCCCCTGGATCTAAAGGTCACCGACCAGGGCGTGTTCGTGTCCTCATCGCTGCCCTACGGCGGGCGCTACCCGTGCGGCAGCCTGGTTTACAATGGTGTCTGGTACTACGGCACATACTGCCTCGATAACGAAAAGGAACCCGGCTATAACTGGGGCGTAATGGGGCCGTTTGTCGGCTTCAGATACTCGACCGACTACGGCAAGACCTGGACCCAGACGCCTCACACACCGAGCGATCCGATATTTGGGGAGCCGAAGATCAAAGACGGCAAGGTCAAGTTCGGCTCGCCGCACTTCGTCGACTTCGGCAAGAACATGCAATACTCGCCGGATGGCAAGGCATATCTTGTAGGGCACGGCGCATCCGACCCCGATCCGAACCCGCGGCCAGCCAATTTGAGCTGGATCAGCGGCGATCAGATATACATGGCTCGCGTGACGCCGAGCATCGAGAACATCAACGACGCCTCCAAGTACGAGATCTTCGCGGGCAATGATTCAAAGGGCAAGGCCGTCTGGACAAAGGATTTCGCGCGGACCAAGCCGATCCTCGACTGGAACAACCACTGCGGGTGCGTGACGATGACCTACAACGCGCCCCTGAAGAAGTATCTGATGTGCATAACCGACGGATGGCCCACAGTCAAAACGATGGACACTTACATCCTGGAATCCGACAACATCACCGGGCCGTGGAAAATGGTCGACTATCTGGCGAAGTTCGGCACTCAGGCGTATTTCGTCAACTTCCCATCCAAATTCATCAGCGCCGACGGGCGAACCGCCTGGCTGTGTTATTCGGCCAACTTTACCCGCTCCACTCCCAGCAGCCCGCCCGGCAGCCGCTACGCGATGTGCTTGCAGGAAGTGAAGCTGCTGAAGTAAGGCCGGACCACCAGAGCCATGACAACTCAACACCACGGCTGCATGCTAAAATAGTTGCGTTGATACTTCACATTTGCCGCGCCACGAGCGACTAATCAAGTAGACGGAATCCAGATGGATGTGCCTGTGCCCATATCGATGGAGAACAACGACGCGCGGTTGGTGGCTGGCGCGCTCTCGGGTGACCGAAGTGCGTTCGACTTGCTGGTCCGCCGCCACTGCACGCAGGTGTTTCGTCTGGCGCTCCGAATGCTGGGATCACGAGAAGAAGCCGAGGACGTGCAGCAGGAGACGTTCGTGGACGCCTACCGAGGGCTGAGCAGGTTCAGGGCGGATGCATCGTTCGGCACGTGGGTCTGCTCCATCGCAGCCAAGAAGTGCCTCGGCAGACGGCGACAATGGGCGAGGAGAAAGCACGGCAGCATCGATGAGGCCGACTACCGCCTCGCTGGGCCGGGATGCGATCCGGCGGATCATGTTCTGGAGCCTGATTCGGCTCGGAGGGTCGAGCAGGCACTCGCGAAGCTCAGGCCCCCCGATAGACTGCTGATCGTGCTGAGGTTCATCGAGGGCTTGAGCCACGACGAAATCTCCCAAATGCTGGGGTGCAGCGTCGAGAGCAGCCGATCGAGGCTGCTGAGAGCCAAGACGATCTTTCGGAAGGCGTATGAAAGTGTGGAGTAAGCCATGAGTAGCTGTGATCGATTCGAAATGGCGATCTGGGAGGCGGCTGAGACAGGAGAGGTATCTGTCGATCTGGCCGAGCACATTAGAGGCTGCAAGCAATGCGCGCACACCCTTACCCAACTTCAATCAGCAATGGATGGGTTCGCGGCGTTGACCGCCGTGGATGCCCCCGATCCGACTCGCGCGGTGCGCGCCCGTCTGCAGTCGAGATCGAGCTTATGGA
>Ga0315287_10005856_pt1 | contig 12152 bp, 7 predicted proteins | sample YL17G11_0_MG_FD_205037 | JGI IMG/M metagenome (GOLD analysis project Ga0315287, IMG submission 205037) | Sediment microbial communities from Yellowstone Lake, YNP, Wyoming, USA - YL17G11_0 | ecosystem: Environmental > Aquatic > Freshwater > Lake > Sediment | place: USA: Wyoming | collected...
ATTTCAGAAAAAGGGGGAAATCATGGATACCAAGCAGGAAAAGGATCTCCGAAAAGAAGTGCGCGAGTATTTGATGCAGCTTGCCCTGGAACTGCAAGCCTCGGCAGACGCGGCCAAAAAGGCAGCGGACAATGTTTACAAGGATCAGGCCTGGCCCTTCGTCCAGCAGATGTACACGCGCCTCTCACAGGCTAACCTATTCCTTGAGCGCATGAAGACCACCATCGATGACGCGGTCAAAATGGAAGAGTCCGGCCGTAAGTAGCCCGGGGGCCCACGGCAACTAAATGGAAGAAAGATTGCAAAAAAAGCTTCTCTACTTTTTTCTTGTATGGCTTGTCTTTATGTCCGGCTACGCTATTATCAATTATGTCTTATCGCTGGAACAGGGAATCAAGCATATTTTGAATGGGTCAGTAATGACCGCTTTCGGTATTTATAATTTATATTTTTTGATTAGCATTGGCATGGCTAAAAAGTCGAAAACTCTCTTGGTCATATTCATTTTGTTTCCCATTTTGCCAATATTGCTTATTGGATCAATGATGATATTAGAGGAATTCGTTGAGGGCAAAGTTTTAAATATTGTACCTGTAGGCATCGTGGTAATTTTTATTTTCGCTTTCCTCATTCAATTTGGTTTGATTTTCAGGCTTCTCCGCAAAAAGGCCGGATAATTTTTTATATATTAACTTCGCAACTTTGGAACCTTGAAACTTTGCAACTTATTTTCTTGCCTTTTGCCCCTAAAAATGGTATCAAATTAGTACAAAAAAAATAGATTCTTTGCGATTTTTGCATCTTTGCAGTGAAAAAACATTTGATTCGCGCCTTCCTCCTTCGTCCCGCAAGGCGGGACTATGGCGGACGGGAAAGGCGCTCGCACATTGAATAATAAAGAAGAAATTCTTTGCGTTCTTTGCGCCTTTGCGGTAAAAATTAGTTTTTCTGGAGGAAAAATGGAACAAGTGCTCAAAGGGATCAAGGTGATCGACCTTTCGCAGTTTTTATCCGGGCCCAGGTGCACGCAGCTTCTCGCGGACTTCGGCGCCGAGGTGGTCAAGCTGGAGCCTCCGCTCGGGGAGGGCATGCGCTGGCTCATGGCGCCGGTCGCGGGCCTGGACCGCTCGCTCTCCATCTGGCACCGGAGCAAAAAGGGCATCACCCTGGAAATCCGCAATCCCAAGGGCCAGGAAATGCTAAAGAAGATGATCCCGCATTTTGACATCCTGGTCGAGAACCTGGCGCCCGGGTCCATGCAAAAGTCCGGGCTGGGATATAAGGAGCTTGCCAAGCTCAACAAAGGACTGATCTACTGCTCGATCACCGGCTTCGGAATGACCGGGCCCAAGTCCGACCGCGTGGCCTTTGACATCATCGCCCAGGCCACCAGCGGCATCCTCCATTCCATGGGCATTCCCGACCGCGTGCACTCGGTGTTCATCGGAGACCTGGTCAGCGGGGCATACGCCGCGTTCGCAATCATGCTCGCCCTCCGCCACCGCGACAAGACCGGGCAAGGCCAGCTCATTGATGTCTCCATGCAGGATGTCTGCTACTTCCACAACTACCGCGCGCTCCAGAAAAGGTGCGTGGAGCAGGTAGAGGCCAGCCTTTACGAGAACGTGGGAGGGAGCTTTGACGACTTCTTCTCCGGAGACCGCAAGAAAGCGGTCCCTTTCTGGAACATTTACAAGGCCAAGGACGGACACATCGCCACCGTGTTCCTGACCGACGCTCAGTGGAAAAAGATTTGCAGGATAATCGGCAGGCCGGAAATGGCCGATGACCCCAAGTACGGGAATGTCATGGCCCGGACCAAGAACCGCGAGGAATACCGGGCCGTGCTCGAGGACTGGATGACCAGCCACACCGTGGCGGAGATCGAGGAAATCCTGGTCAAGAACCGCATCCCGTGCGGGCCGGTGGTCAACAACGACCAGGTGAACGCGGACCCGCACTTGCACGCCCGGGGCATGACCAATTTCTGCGATGACAAGGTTTACGGAAAAGTGGCGACTCCGGGGATACCGGTCAAGCTCGAAAAATCGCCGGGCGAGATCAAACATTCCGCACCCCGCTTGGGCGAGCACAACGCCGAGGTTTACCAGAAATTGCTGGGCCTTAAAAAAGAGGACTTGGACGCGCTCAAAAAAGAGGGCGTGATTTGACGAAGGGTCTGACCTAACCAGCTAGGCTCGTACATCTGCGTGAATTGAAGGGGTCTGGCCTTATCATCCGAGTTCGGACCTCAGCGAACAGGCCTGACCCCAAGAGCGGGAGGGCAGGGCAAGCCCTGCCCCTACGAAAACCTGGCTCTGGCATCAGCGAACAGGCCTGACCCGAAAAATCGCAAGGAGCGAAGAATGCAGGGTCTGGCCTCATCATCATGCCCGGACAACTGCGAACAGGCCTGACCCCAAGAACCTTGAAGAAGGAGGGTCTGACCTTATCAACTTAGCAAGGACATCAGCGAAAAGGTCTGACCCAAAAAATCGTAAGGAGCGAAGAATGAAAAAATTGATGTCTGCAATTTTGGTTGCGCTTTTTGCGCTTCTGCTAAACATCCCGGTCAACGCGAAATCCCCCGCGCTCGATGACCCGCTCTTGAAAGCGGACTTCACCTCCGAGCACATGGCGGGAGGCACCAACGCGGCCACCGGACTGGGCAACGGCCGGCTGACCGTGGGAGTAAGCCCGTGGTCGGAAATAATTTATTTGCGCTGGCCTCGGCCCTCAATGTACGACCAGCTCCGCTACATGACCAAGTCCTACGGCTTTTGGATGTACTTCAGTCCGAAAGATGTGCGCTGGGACGACAAGGCCCCAAGCCCGGACTGGCAAAGGTACGGCAGGCCCTATGAGGTCTATCCCGGCCTGGGCGCGCGCGGCGGCGTATATCTGAAGGACGGCACGCTCTCCTGGTTCGGGGACCCGAGCTGGACGAGCAGCCGCGCTTACGACCCGGAATGGGGTTCTGTGCTTTGCACCAAAATTTCCCGCAAGGACGCAACTGTCCAGGCCTGCCAGTGGGTGGACTGGGAGGATGACATCCTGGTCCAGGAATTCAAAATCGATTCCGATGCGGCGCAAAAATTTTTCTACTACGGCACCTTTGACCCCAACGACCAGAAGGGCGGGTACTGGGGTTCGCCCGATCCCAAAAGCGCGGGCTTCGCCACGGTTTATCTCCAAGAACAGGAAATCATCTTATACTTTCTGCCCCACGGGAGCAGGAGCCCTTACCAACTAGACCAGCACAGCAAAGATAAATTCACAGCCGGACTGATCGACCAGCTTTTTCCTGAAGGCGGCAATTTTATCGCCCTGGGGCTTTCGGACAAGCCCGACGGGTTCCAGGTCGGCGCGGACCGCAAGGGAAGGACGGTCTCTTCTTCTGCTCCTTTGGCCGTGAGCGAGGACGCCAAAAAGGGCAAGCTGAGCGGGTCCAAATATTTTCTCGGCAGTTCCGACTCCGGCTTTGAAAAATCAATCAGTCAAAATAATAATCGGGTGGCGGTTTTCATCGCCGCGGGAAAAAGCGCCAAAGACGCGGTCGCTCTGATCGAAAAGGCCAGGGCCAAGGGCGTTGACCAACTCCGGAGCAAGGCAACCTCGGACTGGAAAGTCCTGGCGGATCAGGTTGATCTTCCCACGCAGGCAACCGCCTCGGAAAAACGCGTGGCGCGGCGGTCAGTCCTGAACCTGTTCGTGGGCCGGGACAAGGAGAGCGGCGCCATCATTGCCTCGCCCTCTCGCCAGCCCGCTTATCATATGGACTGGCCCAGGGACGGCTCATTCTACGACCTCTCCCTGGACCTGGCCGGGTTCCACGAAATGGTAGGCTCGCACATAGATTTTTACCGCCGCACCCAGCGTAAGGAAAATTCTGCCTTCGGCATCGCCTGGCTTTTGGGCGCAAAGCCTTTGGTCTATTCTCCCAAAGGCCACTGGGTCTCAAACATATACACTGACGGCTCACCCGGAAAACTGAGCATCATCCCGGTTGAAATCGACGAGACCGCGCTCCTGATCTGGGACCTCTGGAGGCACGAGCAGTATGTCCCTGCCAGCGACCGGCTCGCTTATCAGAAAAAATATCTCGAAGAACTCACCCTGGGCGCGGACGCCCTCGTCGAATATGTTGACCTCAAAAAAGGCTGGACCAAAAAGGTTTTTGAAGATGACAACGCTTTCCCCAGCGCAACTCTGCACGGCGCGGCCAGCGTGCTCGCGGGCCTGTCCGGAGCGGCTGACGCGGGAAAGAGATGGGGCGCGGACCCGGCCAAGGTCGAAAAATGGCGCGAGGCAGCAGTAGCTTTGCGCAAAGGCATTCGGGATCGCATTCAAAACGACAAGACCATAGAGCAGGGCGGGTGGCGCGGCATCCAGTGGTCGCTGTTCCCGGCCCCGGTCTTTGAAAGCTTTGACGACCCGCTCGCGCAAAAGCTGATCAAGAAGCTGGCCGCCGACGTTGAGGCAAAAGCCTACAAGAAGCATCCCGGGTTCGCGTATCTCGGCGAGCAGGTCTTCATCCTCGGGATCGCGACCGCCAAACAGCCCGAATACAAGCCGCTCCTGGACAAGGCCGTGAAGATCCTGGTCAACGAGGTGCCCATGCCCGGCGCGGACTGCTACGGCGAGGTCACGATCTGGATCGATATGCCGGGCGGGGGAAAAGAGGGAAAAGTCGCGCAGCAGAGGACATCCATCCCCCACCTATGGACCGGGGTCACGACTTACTTGGCGGTGGAGTCGCTCTACCGGCCGGAAAGGTTTTTATCCCAGGTCCCGCCGGTGCCTAAATAAATAGTTTTTTATAAGTAATGCGCGGTTAACGGGTCTCATCTCGAGAATTTTTTTTCGATTTCGCGGAGCGGGATTTTCCAGATGGCGGGCCTGCCGTGCGGGCACTGGCCGGGGAAAGCGCTCTCGTCCATTTCCCTGAGCAGGGCCTGGACCTCCGGCTCGGACAGGGCCTTTCCGGCGCGCACCGAGGAATGGCACGCGATCACGGAAAGCAAATGGTCGATCTTGTCCTCCAGAGAGGTTGATCTGCCGACCTCGGCCAGCTCGTCGGCCAGGTCTGAGATTAGCGGGCCGAGTTCCATGTTTTCCAGAAGACCGGGCATGGTCTTGATGACAAAGCTGGTGCCTCCAAAGGGCTGGATTTCGAACCCCAGGCTTTCGATCAGTTCCAGGTTTTTGTTGATGGTCTGCGCCTGCTGGAAATCGAGTTCCGCCACTTCCGGAAAGAGCAGGTTCTGCCGACTGAGGCGGCTCTCGCGCAGCTCGGCTTTGAGTTTTTCAAAATTGATCCGCTCGTGCGCCGCGTGCTGGTCAATGATCACCAGGCTGTCCTCGGACTCCAGCACCAGGTAGTTGGAATGGAACTGGCCGATCACCCGCAGCTCCGAGAATGAGACTGCAGGCTGAACGGACGCCTTATTTTTTTCCGGGCCAAGGTCGGCCCTTGCCGGAATTGATTTTTCCTCACTGGGCCGCTCCGTGGAAATCGGCTCCGGCTTTCTCATGGGCGCGGGCCTTTCATACAAATTGCTGATCTTGGGCTGGACCGGCTTGGGCTCCAATTTAAATGCCGGTTTTGCTCCTGCAAAAAATTTCTGCATGGCGTCTTCGACGCGGGTTTTGTGTTCGTCCGGTTTTGCCTCGGGAGCGACCAAAAGCTGGGGCCGTTTTAAAAGCGCGGGCTGGATGGCTTCCATCACGGCCTGGTGGATCTTGCCTGCTTCCGGGAACCTGACCTCAAGCTTGGTGGGGTGGACATTGACGTCCACCTGGCCGGGGTCCATTTCCAAAAATAAAATCACCGCGGGGTATCGCATCTTCGGGATCAAGGTGCGGTAGGCCTCCAGGATGGAATGGGTCAACAGCTTGTCCCGGACATAGCGCCGGTTTATGTAAAGGTAAAGGTGCCGGGTTGTGGAAAAGGTGAGTTCGGGCGGAGAGACAAGCCCCTGGACTGCGAGCCGGGTCCCGGCAAGAATTTCCGCGAATTCGCGCTTGACCGGAATGAGCCGGCTGGAAAGCTGTCCGCCCAGGATCTGGTAAGCCCGGTTTTCAAGTTTTGAGGATGCCGCGGCCTGGATGATAGGTTTTCCCTGGTGATAGAGCTCGATGCCCAGTCCCGGGTGGGAAAAAGCGATCTTGCTCACCAGATCCGTGATGTGTCCGAGTTCGGTCTCCACGCTTTTCAGGAATTTTTTGCGCGCCGGCACATTGAAAAACAGGCTCCGAGCCTCTATGGAACTGCCCTGGGGCATGGCCTCTTTGGTCACAGAGCGGATCACGCCGCCTTCCGAGCGGATTACGCTGCCCAGTTCCGAGTCCTGGTCCCGGGTCCGGAGCATAAGCCGGCTGACCGCGGCGATGCTGGGCAAAGCCTCGCCCCTAAACCCGAGCGAGCGGATCGCGAACAAGTCCTGCTCGCTCAATAGTTTGGAGGTCGCATGCCGCTCCAGAGCCAGGAGCGCGTCGTCGCCGTTCATGCCCTCGCCGTTGTCAGAGACGCGGACCAGGCGCTTGCCCCCGGCCTCAAGCTCGATGACCACCCGGGAAGCCCCGGCATCGATGGAGTTTTCCAGGAGTTCCTTGACCACGCTGGCGGGCCTTTCCACCACCTCTCCGGCCGCGATCTTGTTGATCAGGTTTTCCGGCAGTAAATGTATCTTGCTGGACATTTTTTCCAAAATATATTAAAATAAATTGAAGCTGTTAAATGGCAAAACGCATACAAAAACAATCAATGGAAGTTGGGTCTGGTATAACCCACAATCTTGGAAATGTCAATTTCACCCAAGTCTCCTATATGGGCATAACCGCGCTTTGGGTGATCGGGGTTTTGTTCTATTTATTGTATCTGCGGAGAGAGCTTTCCCGGCGCAAACAAGAAGAAGCGGTTGAAGACAAAAAACGGAACCGGCACCGCGGCAAGCGCTGCCCGCAATGCGGGAACATCATCAGCGCGCACCGAAAGGTCTGCCAGCACTGCGGAAATGAATTCTCGGAAGTTGAAGTCAAGGAGTCGGTCGAAAGCGAGGCCAAGGAAACTCAAGCAACTAAAGAAGGCGGGGAAAGCAAAGAACACCATCACCATCACCACAGCTCTTCCGGACGGCGCCGCAAAAAGAAGCGCGGCAAAAAATGCCCGCAGTGCGACAAAGTGATCAATCATTCCCGCGAGGTCTGCCAGCACTGCGGATATAAATTCGATACTGAGCCGAAGCCGGGGAATGAGCCGGAGCCGGCCGGCCCGGAAACCAAGGATGCCGCCAATTAGTATTCCTTGAATTCCAATTTTAAAAAAGAACTCCTGACGCCCGCGATTATTTTTCTCGCCGCCTTTTTCGTGAACGCGCTCCTGTTTATGGAACTTAAAAATTCCCCGCTTTTTATCGAGCCGGAGATGGACATGCTCTGGCACTGGCAATGGGCCAATGAAATCGCGTCCGGAAATTTGCGGGGCGAGGCCGTGCCCTTTTTCCGCGCCCCGCTTTACCCCTATTTTTTGGCGGTGCTGGCCCTGCTTTCCGGCAAGGACATCATCTGGGTCAGGCTGGTCCAGGCCTTTTTCGGGAGCCTGATCGGCCCGCTGGCTTTTTGGCTGGCGAGGAGGATGGGCCTGGGCAAATGGCAGTCCGCCGCGGCCTCGGCCGTGACTTTTTGCTGGCCCCTGGTCCTGTTTTTCGACCTTGAGTTCCTGATGCCGGTCTTGCTATTACCCCTCGATCTCGCAGGACTCGTGCTCCTGCTCGGGATCGATGAAAAGAAAAAACCACGCGCGGCTTTCTGGCCCGGGCTGGTTTTCAGTTTTTCCCTCATCACCCGTCCCGACATCATGATGGTCTGGCCCGCGTTTATATTATGGTCGTTTTTAAAATTTCGCAGGCTCAAGGCGAAATATCTTGTCAGCCTCTGGCTCTGGTTCGCCCTGGGCTTCTTTTCGCTGGGCTCTATTGTTTTCGCGCGCAACCTGGCGGTGGGCAAGGAGCCGGTCTTCATCTCCACCCAGGGCGGCGTCAATTTCTGGATCGGAAACCACCCGGAAAGCGACGGCCACACCGCGGTCGCTCCCGGGCCTTTGCGCGGGGTCGGGAAATATGTTGACAATGTCTGGCTCAATTCCCGGGTGGTTGCGGAGCGGGATTTGGGCAGGAAGCCCAAAGAGAGCGAGGTCAGCGATTTCTGGTTCAACAAGGGCCTGGATTTCTGGAAAGACGACCCGGGATCCGCCTTTGGCCTGTTCTTTAAAAAAATTTATTACCTGGTCAACGGCGAAGAGATATCCTGCAACCTTGACTTCTATTACTTCCGCTCCGAGAGCCTGCTCATGAAAGTCCTGCTCTGGCAAAAAATGCTCAAGTTCCCCTTCGGCCTGCTCTTGCCCATGGCTTTGGCGGGCATTTTCTGGGCGCGGAAAAAGGGGCCGGACTTCTGGCTGCTCGTTTTGTTTTGCGGGTTTTACGGACTGGGCATCGTCCTTTTTTTCGTGAACGCCCGTTTCCGGATGCCCTTGGTGCCGGTATTGGTCGTGATCTCCGCGCTGGGCCTGGACCGGGCCTGCTCGGAGTGGCGGGAAAGGTCCTGGAAAAACCTACTCCCAGGGATTGTGATATTCCTCACATTTATCTTCATCTCCAACAGCAATTTTTTTGAGGTCGCCAAATACGACCGCGCCCGGAACTGGGTGCGGGCCGGGACTTATTACTACGAGCGCGGCGATCTTAACAAGGCCTTGCAGAAATACGCCCAGGCGCTAGAATTGAACCCGGAGAGCACCGATGCCTTTACCGGCGCCGGGAATGTGGCGCTCCTGAAAAAGAAATACCCGGAGGCGCTCCGGCTCTATCAGATGGCGGAAGAGGTCGAGCCCATGAACGCGCAGGTCAAGTTCAATTTGGGGCTGGCGTATGCCCGGATGGGGGATATGGGCGCCTCGGAGCGGAAATTTGAGGAAGCGCTGCAGATTTTTCCGGACTATGACAAGGCTCGGGAACAATTGGAATGGATAAAAAACCACAAGGCGGAATAACCCGCCGGAAAACGCGGGTGATCCAAATCGGCCCGGTAAAGGTCGGGGGCCACAACCCGGTTGCGATCCAGTCCATGACCAACACCGAGACCGCGGACCTCAAAGCCACCCTGGGCCAGGTCCGGCGCCTGCAAAAGGTCGGGTGCGAGATCGCCAGGGTCGCGGTCAACACCAAAGAGGCGCTCGCAGCCATGCCCGAGCTGGTGAAACGCTCCCCGCTGCCCGTAATCGCGGACATCCAGTTTGACTGGCGGATGGCCATCGGGTCCATCCGGGCAGGTGTGGCCGGGCTTCGGCTCAACCCCGGGAACCTCCGCAAGGCCTGGCAGGTCAAGGCGGTGGTGGAAGAGGCGCTTGCGAAAAAAATTCCGATAAGAGTGGGCGTGAACGCCGGGTCGCTTGACCGCGATCTGGTCGCAAAACATGGCGGCCCTTCCGCGGAGGCCATGGTCGAGAGCGCGCTCCGCGAAGTCAGGCTGCTTGAAGATTCGGGGTTTGACCTGATCAAGATTTCTCTCAAGTCCAGCGATGTCCCGGAAACCGTGCGCGCATATCAATTGATTTCGAAAAAAGTCGATTACCCGCTCCATTTGGGAATCACCGAGGCGGGAACGAGGATCCGGGGCGCAGTCGCCTCAAGCGTTGGCCTGGGGATTTTGCTCTGGCAGGGGATCGGAGACACCATCCGCGTGTCGCTCTCCGCGCCTCCCGAGGAAGAGGTGAGGGTGGGCTACATGATCCTTTCTAGCCTGGGGCTAAGACGCCGGGGCGTGCAGGTGATCGCATGCCCGACCTGCGCAAGAGCCGAGTTCGATGTGGTGAAGACCGCGGAGACCATGGAGAAGAAACTTGCAAACATTGAAAAGCCGATCCGCATAGCAGTCATGGGCTGCATCGTGAACGGACCGGGCGAGGCCCGTATTTCAGACATCGGGGCCGTGGGAACCAAAAACGGCGTGCATATCTACATCAAGGGACAGCGCCAAAAAACCATCCCCGCAAAAAGCCTTATCGCGACCCTTCTCAAGCTCGCGCAGGAAATCAGCTAGATTCTCCGTTTGCCAAGCCTTTTTTCCATCCTTGAAAATTACCAGGCTATCCGACAAATTTCAGGGTTTGAATTTAGTGCTAATAAAAAATATGATCTTGGCCTTTAAAAATGGGAATCCAGACTGAGAACAATAATCATTATTTGACATTAGTGTATTTTAGGTGCTATAAATAATACTGGTATGGCGAAAGAAATCAGAGAAAGAGAAATTGAAGACATTGTTGATGCGCTCAAAGAATGTCAAAAGTCCCAAAACCAATGCGCTTTATTTATTGGCTCAGGGTGTTCCCGAAGCGGTGAAATCCCCGTAGCACGTGAAATTGTTGAAGAAATCAAGAATATCCATGAACGGGCTTATAATCGCGCCAAAGAAAAAACATATCAAGAATGCATGGCAGAATTAACGCCGGTTGAGCGAAAAAAGTTGTTGAGGAATCATATTGATAAAGCTAAAATAAATTGGGCGCATGTATGCATTGCGATCCTGCTTAAAAATGAATATGTTGACAGGATAATGACCACAAATTTTGATCCCCTCATAATCAAGGCCTGCGCCCTTTTTCAAATTTTTCCGGCTATATATGACTGCGCTTCATCGAAGTTATTCAATGCTAAGGATATACCAGAGAAAGCTATTTTCTATTTGCAAGGACAGGGAACTGGGTTTGTTTTAATAAATACCAAAGAAGAATTTAAAAAACATTCCAAATTTGTTAAACCAATATTCGAGGAAGTCGGTACCAAAAGGCCCTGGATTGTGGTCGGGTATAGCGGCGAAAATGACCCGGTATTTGCCGAGTTATGCAAAATCAGGTCTTTTGATAACTACCTGTATTGGGTCGGCTATGAGCAAAGCGAACCAGGCGACAATCTAAGAGAAAAGCTGCTTTTAAAAAAAAGCGGAGTTTTTTATGTAAAAGGATTCAACGCTGATGATTTTTTTGTCACATTGACCCAGCAACTTAATTGCTTTCCCCCTGATTTCGTAACCAAACCTTTTTCCTTTCTTAATGGTTTTATTGATACGCTTACGTCTTATAACCTGCCCCATCAAGAATCAAAAATTGATGTCTTAAACGAGACCAGGGAAAAAATATCAGAAGCAATAAGTAAGTACGAAAAATTTGAAGAGGATAAATTGTCAAAACCTGCTATTATTCAAACAGAAATAGAGAAGGATAAAGATCTTGCAACCAAATATCTTATGGCAGGAGAATATGAAAAGGTAATAGAACTAGTTGAAAAATATAATGAAAAAATAGATCCAACGTTGGCGGATACAGTTACATGGGCATATATTATGGAAGGGAATAGTTTTTTTAATAAGGCTAAGGTTAAACAAGGCCCCGAGGCTGACAAACTTTTTATGGAATCTTACAAGAAATTTGAGCAGGCACTAAAATTCAAACCAGATATGCACGAAGCTTTTTGCAACTGGGGACTCGCTCTTTTTGAACATGCAAAGACTAAGCAGGGTCCAGAGGCGGACAAACTTTTTGAAGAATCTTACAGGAAATTTGAGAAGGCACTAAAATTCAAACCAGATATGCACGAAGCTTTTAGCAACTGGGGACTCGCTCTTTCTGAACATGCAAAGACTAAGCAAGGCCCTGAGGCGGACAAGCTTTTTGAGGAATCTTACAGAGAATACGAGCAGGCGCTAAAATTCAAACCCGAAAAGTATTTGGCTTTTAATAACTGGGGAGTTGCACTCTCAGATCAAGCCAAGGGCAAGCAGGGCCTCGAGGCAGATAAGCTTTTTGAGGAATCTTACAAGAAATTTGAGCAGGCACTAAAATTCAAACCAGATATGCACGAAGCTTTTAGCAACTGGGGACTCGCTCTTTTTGAACATGCAAAGACTAAGCAGGGTCCAGGGGCGGACAAACTTTTTGAAGAATCTTACAGGAAATTTGAGCAGGCACTAAAATTCAAACCAGATATGCACGAAGCTTTTAGCAACTGGGGATTCGCTCTTTCTGAACATGCAAAGACTAAGCAGGGTCCTGATGCGGACAAACTTTTTGAAGAATCTTACAGGAAATTTGA
>Ga0315287_10005858_pt1 | contig 12151 bp, 11 predicted proteins | sample YL17G11_0_MG_FD_205037 | JGI IMG/M metagenome (GOLD analysis project Ga0315287, IMG submission 205037) | Sediment microbial communities from Yellowstone Lake, YNP, Wyoming, USA - YL17G11_0 | ecosystem: Environmental > Aquatic > Freshwater > Lake > Sediment | place: USA: Wyoming | collected...
AGACGGCCGCTTTGTCCACTCGGAAGTGGCGCTTCAGGAGTGGCGGGCTTGCCAGGCCAGCTCACTCATTTCCAAAAGAAAGCTGCTAAACAAAAGCATCAGCCAAAAATCTCACTTTCAATAAATACCAGACAATATCACCATACGTTATTATTTTCTTGACAATACACGCCAGCCTGCATAACCTGTGTTCACCGTGGGACAAAATTCGGCTCCATGCCGTGTGAGCTTTCTGCTGGGTCAAAAAGCTCCTATATCCCCGGCGCCATCCTTCAAAGCCGCCAGTGTGAGCGGCTTTTTTTGTTTGTAGTATTCGCCGTATCGGTTCCGCCGGTTATCATCGTCCCGCACCAGGCGAAAGGCCGGTCGGACTTGAACTTGATTCCTCGTTCTATAACCCTTAATTTTCTTGCGCGTTATGAATGAAATCGTCAAGTAGCTTCCGCGCTTAAGACCCGGGCTCAGTGTTGATCCTTACTTGGAAAAATATGAAGTTGGTTCGGTAAGATCAGCAGATATGATCTTTAAGCCTGGAGGAACGTTGCCGCGCAGCTCAGATGACCTCTTCCCGCCGTAGATTTTCAATCTCCTCCCAGGAGTAGCCTGCCTCCAGGAGCACCTCCTCCGTGTGCTGTCCGAACTCGGGCGACGGGCGCCTCACCGAGGCGGGCGTCTCGCTGAAGTGGAAGGGGTGGTTCACGATCTTCACGGTGCCCGCCGTGGGATGCTCGAAGTCGGTGATGTAGCGGTTTTCCAGTACCTGCGGATCGTCAAGGAAGTCCAGGTAGGTGTTGACGGGACCGAAGATGAAGTCGCCTCCTTCCCTGAGGATCTTCATCCAGTCGCTGCGCGGCTTCGTCAGGAAGGTCGCATCGAGTTCCTCGATGAGGGTCGCGGCATTTTCTCCCCTGATGTACATGTTTGCACAGCGGGGATCCGTGGCGAGGTCTTCCCGGCCGAGGGTGCGGCAGAAATCTGCCCAGTAGCGGTCCGGCTGGAGCATGGCGAACATGATCCACTGCCCGTCGCCGCAGCGATAGTAATTCCACAGCGGGTTTCTCTGCTGTTTGCGGTTCCCCGCCGAGATGAGTTTGCCGACGGTGAGCGCCAGATTGGCATGAAGCTGCTGGAACCAGATCATGCTGCCCAGCAGGGAGACCTCCACGATCTGTCCCCTGCCGGTTCGTTCCCGGGCGAGAAGCGCCCCCATGATTCCCAGGGCCAGGTGGGTCGCACCGACCTGATCGGCGAGCCCTCCCTGAACGGGCCTGGGGCCTTCCTTGAGCGGGCCGTTGGTGAACATGATGCCGCTGCGCGCCTGGGCGATGAGGTCCATGGCCGTGTCGCCCGCCTCGGGGCCTTCGGGGCCGAAGCTGGAACCGACGGCGTAGATGAGACGCGGGTTGATCCCGGCAAGGGTTTCATAGTCCGCGCCCAGCTGCGCCGGGACGTGTTTCCGGAAGTTATGGACGAGAACGTCGGCATCCTTCACAAGGCGGTGGAAGACATCTCTTCCTTTCGCTTTGCTGATGTCCAGGGTGATGCCCCGCTTGTTGCGGTTCTGGCTTTCGAAGTAGGTATTGATCGGCAGATCCTTCTTCGACATGACGCCCATGATGGCTTTCATGCCCCGGCCGGGATCGCCCCGCTCCCGGTGTTCGATCTTGATGACGTCGGCGCCCATGTCGGCCAGGATGACCGTGCTGACCGGCCCCTGCTGCCATTGCGTCCAATCCAGAACCCTGATGCCCTCCAGCGGCATGGTCATGATGATGCAGCTCCTTTTGACATGATTTCCAGCACGGCCTTGACGAGCTTGGCCTCGTTGGGAAGGAAGAAGTCCTCCAGGGGCGGGCTGAAGGGCACCGGGGTATCGGGAGCGGCCACCCTCTTGATGGGGGCGTCCAGGAAGTCGAAACCCTTATCGGCGACCAACGCCGCCACTTCCGCTCCAAAGCCGCCGGTCAGGCAGGCCTCCTGAAGGATGACCAGCTTGCCGGTCTTGCCGACCGATTTCAAGATGGCATCCTTGTCCAGGGGTTCGAGGGTGCGGAGATCCACCACTTCCGCGTCGATCCCCTCCCGGCCGAGCCGCTCTGCCGCAGCAAGGGCCGTATGCACCATCTTTGACCAGGCAACGATCGTGACATCCTTACCTTCCCTTTTCACCTCGGCGCTGCCCAGGGGGATCAGGTACTCCGTTTCGGGAACGGGGCCTTTGAGCCCGTAGAGCATCTTGTGCTCGATGAAGACCACCGGGTTGTCGTCCCGGATGGCGCTCTTCAGCAGGCCCTTGGCGTCGTAAGGGGTTGCGGGCATGACCACCTTGAGTCCCGGGATATGGGTGATGAGGGCCTCCAGACTCTGGGAGTGCTGGGCGGCGCCGGAGAAGCCGGCGCCCCCGACCGTCCGGATCACCAGGGGGAGTCTGGCCTTCCCGCCGAACATATACCTCATCTTGGCGGCCTGGTTGAGCAACTGGTCCATACAGACGCCCAGGAAATCGATGAACATGATATCCACCACGGGCCGGAGTCCGGTCGCGGCCGCGCCGATCGCGGTGCCGACGATCGCCGTCTCGGAGATGGGGGTATCCTTTACCCTTTTCGCCCCGAACTCCGCCTTCAGCCCCCTGGTCACCCCGAAGGCCCCCCCGATGGTCACATCCTCGCCGGCCACATAGATGGCGGCGTCCCTCCTCATCTCTTCGGCTATGGCCTCGTTTAAGGCCCTGCCGTACGACACCTCTCTCACGGCAACTTCCTCCTTAATCCGGCTCAGGGTGAGCAGACGTCTTCCAGCGTCTCCTCGGGGGCGGGGAAGGGGCTTGCTTCGGCAAAGCGAATCGCCTCTTCCAGTCGCCCCTTTACCTCGCGTTCCATCTCCTCGATCTCGAATTGGGAGAGCGTTTCCGTCTCTAGGAGACTCTCCCTCAGACTCTTGATGGGATCCTTCTTCGCCCACTGTTCGACCTCCCCGGGATCGCGATAGGCGGCCCGATCCCCTTCGAAGTGGCCCCTCATTCGATAGGTCTTGCACTCCAGCAGGGTCGGACCCTTACCAGTCCTGGCCCGCTGCACCGCCTCCCGGGCCGCCTCGCAGACGGCGACGGCGTCGTTGCCGTCCACAACCGCTCCCGGTATGGCATAGGCCGCCGCCCGGTCGGCGATGTCGGAAACCTTCATGGAATGCCTCTGGCTCATGGATACCCCGTACATGTTGTTTTCGCAGACGAAGACCACCGGCAAATCCCAGATGGAGGCGAGATTGATCCCCTCGTGGAAGGTGCTCTGATTCGCAGCGCCGTCCCCGAAGAAGCAGACCGCCACCTGATCGGTGCCCCTGTACTGAGCGGAGAAGGCCGCGCCGACGGCGATGTTGATGCCGCCTCCCACGATCCCGTTGGCGCCCAGGATGCCCAGGTCCAGGTCGGCGATATGCATGGAGCCGCCTTTTCCCTTGCAGTAACCCGTTCTCCTGCCGTAAAGCTCGGCCATCATCCTTTTCAAGTCCCCGCCCTTGGCAATGAGATGCCCGTGGCCCCGGTGCGTGCTGGTAATATAGTCGTCCTCGCGCAAGACGGCGCAGATGCCGGCGGCGATCGCCTCTTGCCCCACATAGGAATGAACGGATCCGGGAAGCTTGCCCGCGGCGAACAGCTCGGCTACCTTCAGCTCGAACGCCCGGATGGTGATCATCGTCCTGAGCAGACCCCTCAAATCTTCTCCTTTCGGAACCATGGTGTTTTCCTCCTTCCGGGAGCAAGTCGTTATCTACGGTCGGCCAATAAAATAGACGATGTAGGGATCGGCGTCAAGTCAAGCTTTGGTGCGGGGTCTGGTTGATCATGAGCCGGCGACTTTCCGGTTGGAATTGACGTGGGGATTACCATGCTCCTGATTGCACGACAGTGACTTGGAATGAGGATAAGGCAGGCCTTGGTGGGCATGCCGTGAGGAAGGGGGTTGACTATTCTATAGTTATATCGAAGATTTTTGCGACCTTTGTCCGGTTATTGTCCTGTACGGCGGCGCCGAAACGAAGAGATCCCTTCTGGCCCGGTTGGAGGAGCCAGGAGATCTTTCCTGTGCTGTTATCGATGGTCATGCCGGGAACATAGGGGGCCTCCAGGCTGAAGGTCAGCTCGCCGCCGTCGGGAGCGTCACCGACCAGTTGCAGCTCAATGAGTTCTCCGATTTTTCTCGCCTGATTCATGGCCTTCAGCTCAAGCGACGGCGGGATGCTGTGAATGGCGACCGTCGGACTCTCCACCGCGGAGCCGGCGGTGCTGCCGTCATGGGGCGTGACAGTGACGTTGATGAGATCCCGTTTTTTGAAGGTCGATAGATTCAAGGTGTCCCCCGTGGCCTCCTCGATAACATGGTCGTTTACCTCCCATCGATAGGTGTAGACAAGCTGTCCGGGGGCGTCTGGTGAGACATCGATCTCCGCCTTCAGGCTGTCCATTCTGGTGGGCAGGGAGGGCTGCAGGCGGATGGACTGAATGAAGGCGAGCTGTTTCTCCGGCATCTTGGTGTCCGGCAAGGCGGTGGATGTCAATGGTTTACGGTTCGGTGTCCCCTCGGTTCCCGCAGCTCCGGAGGGTGATGGCGTTTGCGGCGCCTCTCTTTGAGCGGGCACCAGCATAAACCAGGCGATCACAATGACCAAGCAGACCGCGCCGCCGACGGCCCATATCCGCCGGGGCAGCGCCGCCAACTTTTTCCATAGTGCGTCCAGCCGTCCCGCTTTTGGCTTTGTCTTTATCTTTCCCGCTGGCTTCATATCGTTTCCTGCCGGGCGCCCGGCCATCTAAATCCCTATTTGAGAACCACGAAAAAACCTTAACACCTGTCGTTAAGACCTGTCAATTCAATCGTTGACTTCGGGATCCCGGGGCATCGCCAAAAACCATCTCATATTCTCGTCTGTACAGGTAAAAGTCCGGGAAGCGAAAGTCGATTTTTTTACAAACGTATCCGATCTGATCGGCCGTTACTACCCTCCCAGGAGGTCCCGGGCCTTTGTTTCCGGCTCGTGATAGCGCCGGAAGACATGGGTAAAGGTCGTGTGGGTGAAGATGTCGTTGATGAAGGCTACACGGAGAAGAAGCGAAAAGAGCCAGTAGGCCGCCAGGATGGACGCCAGCAGGTAGGCGTATTCCAGCGGCAGTGCCAGCCAGGGATTCATGACGATCTCGCCCGTGTAGGGAACCAGGAGGTTCAGAAGATATACGGAGACGCTGGTCGATGAGACATAATAGAGAATGACCGCCCAGGAATGGCCCGCCTCAATAGCCTTCTCGGGACAATAGGCCATGCAGCGCATGCAGCTTTCACAGTTGTAGGTCCAGTAGGGCCAGGGTTTTTCGCGGCCTTTCATCCTGATGCCGCCATAGGAACAGTTGCCGGCGCACAGGCCGCAGCCGTTGCAGGCGTTGTTGGCAAAAAAGAGCTTGGCCAAAAAGAACCGCCCCACCAGGAGGTAGGCTATCGAAATGGGGACCAGCAAAAATCCTAACAACAAACCGATCCAGCCGCCGAAAGATCTTTTGCCTTCCAGAATCTTCGCGAAAAAAGCGAGCGTCCTGGCCCTGGCGCGGTCCATGATACCGGCTGCCTTCTCCGGTGACGGCGCCGGATAGGCGACGATCCAGTTGGCGGGCATATCGACCGCCAGGACGCCCCGGACACTGAAGCCCTTCAGCATCAGAAGAAGCGCCATCAGGTAGCAGGCGGTTCCTTCCAGGCCCGGTATGTAAGTATTGCCGACCTTGGAGCCGCCGCGACCGACGATGGCGAAGGCGGGGGAGCCTCTCCCCCGGGGAAGTCCCAGCACAAATTTGATCATGGGCCAGGGGGCGGTGAAACCGTGGGTGGGCATGACAAATCCGAAAAGGATCTCCCGCTCCACGGCCACGGAGGCAGGATGTGTGGTCGGAACAAGGTTTATGCCCGCATCCAGACCGCGCTTGAGAGCCTCGGCTTCGATCCATTTGGTGTTGCGGTAAGAGTTACCGGTGCCGCTCATGAAGAAAAGCTGGAGCTTTCTATATCCCAATGTTTCCACCCTTCCAGACGACCCTTTCGGAACCATGGTGCTTTCCTTCTTCAGGAAGCCTTTTGTCGTTTGCGGTAGGCACACAAAATAGACGATGAGGAGATCGCTGTCAAGCTTGGGGGTGGGAAATGTCAGAATCCTTGACACAAACCATCCCTTACCCTATCCTCTCATCCCGTCGAGCCGCTGATGTTATTTAACCTCTTGCCAGACGAGAGAAAATTTTGTAAAGGTCCTGCAATTTGCTGGATATCATGAAGGAGGCATAAAAGAATGAAGGCACTGGTCACGTACTTTTCCCAGACCGGAAACACCGAAATAGTCGCGCGGGCAATCCATGAAGCGCTTCACGTCCGGAAGGACATTATCCCCATCCAGGATTTAAAGGATGCCGGCGGATACGATATCATCTTTTACGGGTTCCCTGTTCAGGCCCACAGTGTCCCCGGCAAGGCCCAGGCAATATTCAAGCTCCTGCCCGAGGGGCAGAAGATCGCCCTGTTTTCCACCCACGGCTCGCTCCGGGGCGGTCAGCTTCCCAAGCAGGCCTTCGAGCATGCAGCGGGGCTTGCATCCAAGCACAAGATCCTGGGAACCTTTGGCAGCCGCGGCAAGGTGGATCCCCATATCATCGAGGCCCTGATGCAGAAACCCGAGCACAAGGCCTGGGCTGAAGAGGCGATGAGCGCCGAGGGGCATCCCAACGATGCGGACCTGGCCGACGCTAAAGATTTTGCAAAAAAGATGATGTCCAAGCTCGCTTAAACGGCAGTCCCGTATACGCCTGATCCTCGGGGCAGGCGTTTTGCCTGCCCCTTGCCTGAAACCCTCCCCTTATTTCCGAAGGGGGATGAGGAGGCGGGAAGGTGGGAATTGTGGTAGGGGTCCTCTTCATGTCTCCTTCCAGGCTTTGAAGGAGGCAATAATGGTGTCGACAGCGCCTTTGATTCCCAACGACTGCATATTCACCACCAGATCGTAGTAGGCGGGGTCTGCGATGTCGGCATGGAAGTGCTTTTTCATGAAGGCCCTGCGGTTCGATTCCGTCGTGGTGACATACCGTTCGGCTTCTTCGCCGGAGATGTTTCTTTCCGCCATGACATTACGGATCCTCTGCTCCAAAGGTGCATTGATCCGCACGCGGAAGGTGCTGTCCTGGGGAAGAATGAAGTGGGCTCCCCTACCGACGATAATGGCCTGACCGTACCTTCCGATGGTACCGATGACCTTGACGAGATGGCGGAAGTATTCATCGGGCCAGAGGTGGTGGGCATCGAACAGGGCTCCGAGCCAGGCCGTGCGAAGAGAAATGGTTTTTTCATCGAGGGATTCGATGATCTTTCTGCTCATTTTTGTGCTCTCGGCGACATGCTGGAGAATCTGTCCACCCATGAGGTCCATGTCGAGCTTAGCCGACAGTATTCGGGCGACATCGCTTCCCCTGCTGCCGGCCTCCCTGGAGATCGTGATGACGGGAGCGGCGCTTATCTCTTCTCCTGAACCGGCTTCCATCCGCAAACGCCACCTTTCCAGCTGCTCCTCGACGAGCTGCTCCACGGAACGGGCATCCCGTCTTACAGCATTTCTAGGAAGGGCTCGTACCAACACGACGGACGGCTCCTCGGCACCGCCTCTCAGGGAGACGTCGCGGGTATAATCCGGACAATGGACGTTGAGCAGGCCATCGGTCGCTACGGTAAATCGCTTTTGGCAGTTTCCCCGCCAGGCACATACGGAACAGATTCTTTTATCCATGAGGTAATCGGACCTCCTTTCATTCATGTCTTGCTGCGTTGATACATCATCCCCCGGATGAAGCCAACGCCTCGAAGCCGGCCAAAATGTCGAGGAGTTCCTCGGTGATGGTCATCTGGCGTTGCCGGTGGAACTGTCCCTGCAGTTCTGCCAGGCGTTCCTCGATGTTTTTTTCGGCGTTTTGCATGGAGGCAAGACGACTGGCATTTTCACTGGCCAGGGACTCGGCGAAGGCCCGGTATAGCGATACGAAGAGATATTCCTGAATCAGCCCCGAAAAAAGGGCCTCCCAGTCCATGGTGTAAGTCGGCAGGGTTCGCGATTGCCATTTTTTCTGTTCCAAATCGCTGAGCCATCCCTGATCTACAGGAAGCAGGTGCAGCATGCAGGGGCGATAAGAGGCGCCGGTGAGGTATTCGTTGTAGAAAAGGTAGACGTGGTCGATCTGCCGGCTGAAGAGCCATTCCTGCAGGATCATCAAGATCTCCTGGACCATCGGTGTAATGCCTGACGTCGATCCGGGCGTGGAGAGGCTTTCGAGGACGGGCTGTCCCGCATCCTCGACAAAATCCAGCAGGCGCATACCCACCGTGAGGACGGAACGGTCCTGTTGATTGACGCACAGGGCATTCATCTGTTCGATCGCATAGGAGACGATCTGGGCATTCAACTGGCCGCAGAGTCCCTGGTCGGACCCGAAGATAATGGCGCCGAGGCGCCGGATGGGGACCGGTTTAAACTTGAAGAAGGGGAAGTCCTCTTCGGCCTTTCTCTTCAGGGCGATCTGGAGCCCCATCTCCACCGTCCTGTTGTAATCGGCCAGCGACTCCACAGCCCGCTGATACTGCCGGATGCTGACGGCGGCCAGGGCTTTCATCGTTCGTACCACGGACTGCAGGTCCGTGGCACTTTTGATCTTTCTTTTCAGCGATTCAATGGTCTGCATCGTCCGTCTCCCCCAGCCCGCCGGCAATGGCATTCCGGGCGGCCTGCAGCAGGGCATTACGGTCATCGTCGCCAAAGGGTTCGCCCGATTCGATCTTTTCGCAGAGGTTGGAAAGCTGCGCCACGACAGTCCGGCGGACAGACCTTTCCATCTCCCCGATCCGCTCGATGGGGACCTGGTCCAGGACACCTCCCGTAATGGCGAGCAGGGCGGCGATCTGTTCCGAGACGCGCATGGGTTCATACTGGGGCTGCTTGAGGATTTCCCGGACACGCCAGCCCCGTTCGAGGACCTTCCGGGTCGCCTCGTCGAGCCTCGTGCCGAAGCGCGAAAAGGATTCCAGTTCCTCGAACTGGCTGTAGGACAGGCGGAGGTCGCTGGCCACGGCGCGGTAGGCTGCCAGTTGGGCCTTGCCGCCCACCCGGGAGACCGATTTACCGACATCGACGGCGGGCAGAATGCCCTTCTGGAACAGGCGGGGCGAGAGGTAGATCTGTCCATCCGTGATGGAAATCAAATTGGTCGGGATGTATGACGACATATCCTGTGCTTCCGTTTCGATGATGGGCAGGGCCGTCAGGGACCCGCCGCCCTGTTCCTTCTTCAGGTGGGTGGAGCGCTCCAGCAGGCGCGAATGGATGTAGAATATATCGCCGGGAAAGGCCTCTCTGCCGGGGGGGCGGCGCAGCAGCAGGGATAGCTCCCGGTAGGCCCTTGCATGGTGCGTCAGGTCGTCATAAACGATCAGAACATCATGACCCTGCTCCATGAAATACTCGCCCATCGTCGTGGCGGCATAGGGGGCCACGAACTGGAGTCCCGGAGGATCCTCGCCGGCGGCGGCGAGGACCACGCAGTAGGACATGGCCTGGTAAGCCCTCAAGTCGGCGATCACCTTCGCCACATCGGAGCTCTGCTTGCCGATGGCGCAGTAGATGCAAATTACCCCCTTGTCCCGCTGGTTGATCATGGTATCCAGGGCGATGGCTGTCTTACCGCTCTGGCGGTCGCCCAAAATGAGTTCCCGCTGGCCGCGGCCGATGGGGATGAGGGCGTCAATTACCTTGATGCCCGTCTGCAGGGGGACCGTGACAGGAGAACGGGCCATGACCGGAGGCGCTTCTCTTTCTACGGGGAGACGTTTGAAGGCCCTTACTTCCCCCTGATTGTCGAGCGGGCGCCCCATGGGATCAACGACACGTCCTAACAGTGCCTCTCCCACAGGGACGTCGAGGACCCTTTCCGTGCGGCGGACTTCGGAACCGGCACTGAGGTGTTCACTCCGATCGAGGAGGATGATCCCGACCTGCTGGGGATCGACATTGAAAACCAGGCCCAGGTTGTTGCCGGGAAAGCGGACGAGTTCTTCCGATTTGACCCCCGGCAGGCCGCCGGCCCGGACGATCCCCTGGCCGACGAACTGGATGATGCCCACCTCCCGTTGACTGAGTTCGGGTTTCTGCTCCGACAGCACGTCGCGGAGCGTCGCAAAGGTCTCGTCGAGGAATGATCTTAACGTATCTACCTCATTTACGATGCCATTCATAGGGTACCCCTCTTTTTGTCCTTACCTTCCTTTTTTCATGGCTTCCATCTGTAGCGCCTGGGAAAAGCTTTCCTCCAGGGTTTCCAGATATTCATTGAGGCTCCAGGCGATTTTGTACCCGGCGACCCGCATCTCGATACCGGAGATGACATCGCCCAAAGTCTCATACCCGATGCCTGCACCATCTGTCAGATAGGGCTTCAGGGTCTCGCTGATCCGCTGGCGGATGTCGGGTGGTATCTCGAAGGCGCTCTGGATCGTGATCTCGGAGCCGGTTTTTCCCATCGACTCGCGGATGGCCTGTCCCTCAGTGCCATCGAGATTGCGAAGGCGCGTGAGGAAGACGTCGGCGATCTTCCGTTCCAGCTCGGCATCGGCCAGCTCCGAGAGGGCCGTGCGGGCGATGGCGTAGATCTGGCTGCCGGCCCGCCGCCGGAGGTCCTGCAGGAAGGAGATCTTTTCCCTTTCGATCGTTTCGATCCAGCCCTGCCGGATCTGCTCCACCTCTTGCCGGGCCTCGTCCATCAGCTCCGTTCGTCGGGCTTCGGCCACCTTCTGGGCCTGGTTGAGCATCTCCTCGGATCTTTCCTGCAGCGATCGATATTTTTTATCGTATGCCTCGGCCGCTTGCCGGGCCTCGTTTTTCAAACGCTCGGCCTCATCGAAACGGGCCACGATCGCGTTCTCCCTCTCGTCAATGGCGGTGATGATCCTGCCGTAGAGGAAGCGCTTGAGCAGGTACGCGAGGATGAGGAAATTGACGATCTGGGAAAAAAATATGAACCAGTCGATATGCATGGATCATCCTCCTGTCTTGATAAGGACTTTCGAAATGACAAAGTTCCAGAAGGGGTTGGCGAATATCAGGATCATGGAGATGACGAAACAGTAGATCGCGATGGATTCGATCATGGCGAGTCCCACGAAGAGCGTTCTCGTCAGTGAGTTTCGTTCATCGGGTTGCTGGGCGATGGAACTCAGGGCGCCCTGGACGGCCCGACCCTGTGCCAGGGCCGGTCCGATAGCGCCTATGGCCATGCATAATCCCGCCGTTACGATAGATGCCATTGCTATGAAACTGAAACTGTCCATATGATTCCTTCCTTTCTTGGTTATGTTTTGACCGCATCGGCGGTCGCTCCTTGCGTGTCCTTGCTGTGATGCTTTTCATCGTGGACCTGGCTTGCCGAGGCGATGTAGACCATGGCAAGGATGGAAAAGATATAAGCCTGAATCATGCCGATCAAAAGCCCCAGGGCCTGCATGACGATCGGGAAAAACAGAGGCGTGACGGCGAGCAGAATGGCTACCACCTTCTCGTGACTCATGATGTTCCCGAAGAGCCGCACGGCCAATGCCAGCGTCCTCGAAATTTCCCCCATGACGTGAAAGGGGAAGAAGATAAAGGTGGGCTGGAAATATTCCTTCAGGTAATTGATGAGGCCCTGCTTGGAGATTCCAAAGATGGGGACGGCAATGAATACGGTTATGGCGAGCGCTGCCGTCGTCGTCAGAGACGCCGTGGGAGCCACGTATCCGGGCACGATGACCAGGACATTGGAAAGGGCGATGAACAGAAAGAGGGTGCCGATGAAGGGCATATAATGGTCGCCGCCCCCCCTGCTGATACCGTTGATCTCGTTCCGGATGCCCGTGACGACCACCTCCAGAAAGTGCTGCCATCGCGAAAAGCGCATTGCCGAAGAAAGATTTCGGGTAACGAGCCACGAACCCACAACGAGAAGGACCATCACCACCCAGGTATAAACCAGGGTGGCGTTAATCGTAACGAAACCCCCCTGCCAGAAAATGACCTGATCGGGACTGATATAGGACATGTTCAT
>Ga0315287_10005861_pt1 | contig 12146 bp, 7 predicted proteins | sample YL17G11_0_MG_FD_205037 | JGI IMG/M metagenome (GOLD analysis project Ga0315287, IMG submission 205037) | Sediment microbial communities from Yellowstone Lake, YNP, Wyoming, USA - YL17G11_0 | ecosystem: Environmental > Aquatic > Freshwater > Lake > Sediment | place: USA: Wyoming | collected...
GATGGGAGGACAGGAATAGATTTCATTTGTTGATTTTTGTTTTTCGGAGGTGTCTCTCACCGCGCCGGCGGCGGCGCGCCCGCGCCCGCACCGGATCCACGCCCAGACGCAGACCCACCATTCCCGCCAGGCGCAGCGTCGAGGCCTAATAGAGAGCGGGAGGCCATCTGGTCCGCCGCGTCCGCCGCCGCCCGCCGCCGCAACTCTTTGAGCTCGGCGGAGGAGGCCGACGCGACGGGGGCCAGGCCAGCCCCGGAGCGGGAGGCGGACAGGGGCGGCAGTGGCAGGGCAGACACGTCGGCGGCGGGGGGCGACAGCGCCCGCTCGGGCGACCAGGCGCGCGAGCCGGGCGCCGACCACCCGCCGCCCGACCCGCCACCGGCGGCGGCCAGGGCGGCCAGAGACCCCCGGGCCGAGGAGGCCGGGGCCGTGGAGGAGGCCAGCGGGGAGGCCACGCCCCCCGACGACCCCAGGGACATGGCGGACCCGCCGCCGGCCGGGGAGAGGAGGCCGCCCGTGGGCGCGCCGCCGCCAGCGCCGGCCAGGTCGAGCGCAGAGAGCGCGCCCGCCACGCCGCCGCCGCCGCGGCTGCTGATCGGCAGGCCCGCCAGCCCCGCAAAGGGGCTGGGCGGGTCCCGGGCCATCCCGTTGAAGCTGCTGAAGTGGCCGGTGTCGTGGAAAGGTCGGTGGTCGGCCGCACCGGGCGCCGCCGCCGCCGCCGCAGGCGACAGCGTCGGGAAAAGAGGCCGCTCGGACTGTTCGGCGGGCGGCGACATCAACACCGGGTGGGAAGCCAGGCGGGGCGCGCCCGGCCCGCCCCCCGCCCCGCCCGCGGCCAGGCCGCGCAGGTTGTCCATGAGGCGGGCGATGGGCGGGTGGGCGGCCGCCGCGGCGGCCGGGTCGGTGGGCGGGTCGGCCGGGAGGGACGCGCCCGGGCCAGCTGCGGGTGGGGGCGGGGCGGGCGCAGCGCCGCCGGCGCCGGCGCCGGTCGCGGGCCACCGGGCCGCGTCCGCCGCCGGCGCCCAACCACCCCGCCCCCCGCTCGCCCCGGAGACGGGTCCCACACTGACGGCGGAGGGCAAGGACGAGGAGGGCGGCCCCGAACTGCCGGCCCCGGACCCGCCCGACCCGGGGCGGAGGTGGGCGGCCGCGGGGCCACCCAGGGCGGGCACCGAAATGTGAGGGGGCGGCGCGCTGCCCCCCCCACCCCCCCCGCCGCCGCCGCCGCCGCCGCCGCCCGCCACGGGGGCCAGCTGGTGCGCGTACTTGGCCGCCGCCCCCCCGCCCGCCGCGCCCAGCAGCAGCCCGATCTCCTCCCGGATGGCGGCCGCGATGGACAGCGCGTCCCCGTGGGAGAGGGCCAGGTCGTCCACCATCTCAGACGCGACCGAGAGCGCAGTGTCCGCGCCCAGGTCGAACCCAAACTCGACGGTCTGCGGGGGGCCGGACGGCGGGGCGATGCGGAGGCGCAGGCACAGCGTGTCCGGCGCGCCCGGCGGGGCGGCCGCGGGGGGCGGGCGGAGCTGGCCCTTGACGCGGAACTCGCGGCCGCCGGCGCCGGTGACGGGCGCAGCGTGCGGGGAGGACGGAGGGAGGGCGGGCTGGGTGGGGTTGAGGCCGCCGCCCGCCTCGCGGCCGCCGCCGCCCGGGATCGGCATGGATTGGTGGCTACCATCGTCCGACGCGTCCGAGCGCAGGGTGCCCGACCCGCCGCCCCGGGGGGACAGAGAGGTGAGCGGCGGGCGGCGGAACCCGCCGGCCGCGGGCGGCGGCGTGGGCGCGCGCGCGCCGGCCGCCCAGGCCGCGTGCGGCGCGCCCGCGGGCGCGCCCGCCAGCCCGCCGCCGGGCGTGCCGGGCGGGCGGTGGCCCGTGGTGGGGGTGCCGGCCGCGGAGCCGCCGCCGCCCGCTTTACCGCCCTCCCCGCCCGCGGGCTGCTCGTCCGATTCCGAGTCGGCTTCCGGGACGGCCGCCAGTTGGGCCGCCAGGTCGCCGCCCCAGTCGGCGCCCGCCGAGGAGGCGCGCGAGATGGAGGCGGCCGACCCGGACGGGCCGAGCAGGCCGCCGCCGCCGCCGAACGCGCCCGCCGGCCAGCCCGCGGGCCCGCCGCCGCCGGCCGCCTCGGCGAAGAGCAGGTCGGCGGTGGAGCCGGAGACGCCGCCCAGGGCGCCCGGGCCGACGCCGGCCGCGGCGGCCGCGGCCGGGCCGCCCGCCAGGGGCGCCGCGCCCGCCGCCCCGCCCCCCACCCCCCGCGCCCCGCCGCCGCACTGCTGCTCCGCCCGCAGCTGGGCGCGCACGCTCTCAAAGTAGGGGTGCTTCAGCAGCTGGCGCGCGCGGGGGCGGCGGGCGCGCGGGGCGATGCAGGCGGAGATGACGTCGGCCAGCTCGCGCGAGGGCACCCGCGCCAGCCCCGCCGGGCGGATGCCGAGCGTCACTTTACGGTAAATCTGGGCCGCGTTGCGGCACTCCGCGTACGGGTACTCCATCGTCGCCAGCTCCAGCAGGCACATGCCGAACGAGTAGACGTCCACCCGGTCATCGTACTCCTCCTCGTACAGCTCGGGCGCCATGAATTCGGGCGTGCCCAGCACGCTCTGGGGCGCCGTCCGCGCTCGCAGCAGGGTGGCCAGCCCCAGGTCCCCGATCTTGACGACGCCCTCGCTGCCGTTGATGAAGATGTTGTCGCACTTCAGGTCCCGGTGGATGATGGGCGGGGTGTGGCCGTGCAGGTACACCAGGCCGCACAGGATCTGCCACGCCCACCGCTTGAGGACTTCGTCATCGATGTGGCGGTGCCGCTTGCGGTACTGGCGCAGGGTGCCGCTGGTGAAGAGTTCGGTGATGAAGTTGACGGTCGCGGCGTCGGGGTCCAGCCAGGAGTCGTGGAAGGTCATGATGTTGCGGTGCTTCAGCTGCTTGAGCACCCGGATCTCCGCAAACAGGCGGTCGCGCTCCTCGCCCGACCCCGACGCCTCGCGCACGAGCTCGGCCACCCGCACCTGGTTCCACGCGACCTCCGTCCCCTCCTCCTCATCGAACGCCTTGTACACGGTCTTGAAGGCGCCCCGGCCCAGGATTTGGTCGTACTGCGGGAGGGTGTGGCGCGGGGAGAGGGGGGGGGGGGGGAGAGAGAGAGAGCGGGCGGTGTGTGTGAGAGGGTTTTGGGCGGGGCGGGGGGCTGTGGTGGCTTGGTTTTTCCCGCGAGCCCGTCTCCCTCGAGCAGCATGCGCGGCGCCCGCCCTCTCTCTTGGCCGCCCGCCGCGCGCATTTAATGCCACTGCCACGCCCCTCTGACACGCCGCACGCATGCATCAGCCTTGGGCCTGCCCAGCCCCGGGAGGTCCGGGCCAGGTTGGGAGCGGGGCGTGGTGCGGGGCGGGGGAGAGGGCGCGGGAAGGGCGCGGCGGTGCGTCTCCTCTCCGGCGGCCGCCATCGCTCGGCGTCCCTGCTCTCTGCCGGCCCGCCGCCGGCCCTCTCACTGCGCGGCGCCTGGCCGCCCTCGCCCCCCAGGCATGGACCAGGGAGGGTGCTCGAGACGCCTGCGTCGAGTACCGGGGAGGCACCGGCCGGCGCACCCGCCTCGTGCGCGCGTTCGCTTGCCACACCGCGTCGCCGCCCAGGGGGGGGGGCCCTCGACAGCGCGCCCACCTCTCCCTCCCCCCAATCCTCCTCCCAAACTCACCCGCGAGTACCGCCCGCTCGGGTCCGTCTCCACGACCGCCTGCTCCTCGGCCTCCGGTCCTTCATCCTCCTCTTCTTCCTCGGCTTCAGCCGCGGTGGGAGGCGGGGGATCGTCCGGGTCGGGGTTGTCCGGGAGGGGCGCCTCCTCTGGCGGCGGCGCCGACGGCGCGGCGGCGGCGGCGACGTTCATTGCTCGGGTGTCGAGCGCGGGGCTGCGCGATCTCCGGACACACACAAAAAAACTCGGGCGCGCGTGAGTATGCTCCCCAGGTATGGAACGCGCGTGCTCTCTCAGGAAGAGGGCGCGGGCGGCGCGTATGTGAAAAAACTAGCTCTGCGCTCAAGCGGTCGACGCCGGTGCTGCACTCATTCTCTCTCGCGCGCGCGGAGAGGGGCAAGAGGCGGGCGGGGCGCGACTGACGCGGCGTGTGGGGCTAGCACACGCACGTACACACACGGAGAGGCAGAAGTGGTGGGCCCCGGTAGCACAGGCGCGAAGCGGCGCGCGCGCTTGGGTGGGGCGGAAAGGAATGCGAGTGTGTGTATGGCCCGAAAATGTTTTTGCTCAAAAGCTAGCTTGTTGCGACCCGTGTTCCCCCCACGCGCCCGCGCCGCCGTGCGCCCGCCTCTCTCTGCTCACAAAACTAGGCCCGCCAGCGTGTAGCCCATCCCCCGCTGTACACACACTCCAGCGCCATGCAGGTCACACCGGTCTCCCCGCTAACCCGCCTCCCGCCAGGCGCAGCGGCCGCCGCCGCGGCTGCCAATGCTGGTGCCCGCCCGCCACCCTCCCTCGCCCTGGCCGCCGTGGGCGACGCCCTGGATGCGGGCGGGTCCGAGGACGGCCTCCTCCGCGGCCACGGCACCATGGCGCTCCACCCGCCAGGGGAGGATGGGGCGGCCGGCGGGGGTGGGGCGGCCGACCCGGCGACGCTGTCCCCCTCGGCTGGCCTGGTGGCGACCCTCACGGGCGCCGTCGCCCGCGTCGACCGCCTGGTCTCCGTGCGCCCCCTGGCTGCCGGCAGGTATGCGGCCGATCTGGGCGACGTGGTGGTGGGCCGGGTGGTGGAGGTGGCGGGCAAGCGGTGGCGCCTCGACCTGGGCGGGCGGGCCGAGGCCGCCCTCCTCCTCGCCGCGGCGGGCGCCCTCCCCCGCGGCGCGGCGGCACGGCGGAAGACGGCCGCCGACGAGGCCTCCATGCGCGGCCTGTTCGCGGAGGGCGACCTGCTGGCCGCGGAGGTGCAGGCCCTGCACGGCGACGGGAGCGTCCTCGTCCACACGCGGTCCAGAAAGTACGGCCGCCTGAGCGGCGGCCAGGTCGTGTGCGTGCGGCCGCCCTCCATCAAACGGCTGGGCCGCCAATTCAATGCCGCGCCAGCCATCGGGGTGGAGCTCATCCTGGGCGTGAATGGGTGGGTGTGGGTGGGGCCGAGCGGGACGGTGGCCGGGCTGGCGGACGGCGGCGGGGGTGGGGGTGGGGGTGGGGCCGCGGCCCCCTTTGGAGCCATCCTGGGGGATGATGAGGGCGAGGGAGAGGAGGACGAGGCCGCCGCCATGGACGCGGACCGGCCACCCGTGGACCCGTACCCCGCCCCCCCTCCGCCGACGCCCGCCCAGCGCCGGGCCGTCGCCCGGGCGGCGGCGGCGGTGCGGGCGCTGGGCGGGTGTGGCCTGCTGGTGGACCCTGCGGCCATCGAGGCGGCCGTCCTGGCGGCGGATGCGTTGGGCCTGGCGACGGCGGACATGGACAGTGATGCGCGGTTCCTGGGCGGGCTGCTGGGTGGGTAGAGGAGAAGGTTTGTAGTGTGCCGGCGTGCGATTCAGTTTTTTGCTCGCCATGCCCAGGCCGATAGGTCGGGAGGATTTGTTCAGTCACTCCAATTTGCTGTGCGCCGGCACTCTCTGTCTTTCTCTCGGTGCGCGCGCGCGTTCGCACGTTCTCTCACCCGCCTCACACGCACGCGCCCTGTCCCCATGTCCATCTGGGCCATGCTGGGCGCGGCGGCGGCCCGCGGGCGGCGCGTCCCGCGCCTGGGCTGGGCCACACTCACGTCCAAGATCGGGCCAGTCGGTTTTTACAAGGGGCGCGGGGTCAAGGCGACTGGGAAGCACACGCGCAAAGGTAATGGTGGTGGACATGGTGGGGTGACTGTTGTGGGGGGGCACATATGTCAACGCATGGAGCGAGTGACGCTGCGAGTGACCCAGGCGGAGTCGGGGGCGCGGCTGGGGGGGAGACACGCGTTCCAACCCGGCCCCAGGTCTCTGACCCTGACCCTCAACCTCACCGACCCTCAAAACCTCATCGCTCTCCCCCTGCCGTCTCTCTCTCCCTCCACTCCGCCAAGGTGCCTACCAGGTCCTGCCCGAGCGCCGCCCTCGCTACATTGTGCCCGACCTGTCGGCGTGTGAGGTAAGAAATGAAAGTGAATGGAGAGGTGGAGCGCGGAAGTGCGCTTTGGCGATGTTGGCGTGCATTGTTTTACTAGACTCCTCAAATTTCTTACTCGCCTCTCTCTCCTTTTCTCACACCACCAGTTGAAACCGTACGTGGCGATGGACCCGGCCTTCAAGGGGAAAGGAGTGTGAACACACAGAGAGGGGAGGAGAGAGTGTTAGCGCATTTAGTTTTTTCTTTTGTCAAGGCGCGGAGCGCATTTAGTTTTTTCTTTTGTCAAGGCGCGGAGTTGACATATTTCGGCTCTCACACACCTCAATCGCCCTCTTCCGCACCCCGCGCCCCTCTGTAATCCAACGATGCTGGCCCTCCGCTCCCGCCCATGCCTGAGCCTGCGCCAGCCCCTGCGCGTGCCCTGCGTGGTGCGCCCTGCGCGGGCCCGCGTCGTGCTGGCCCCCGTGCGCGCGGCTGAAAAAGGCGCTCGCGAACCTGAAGAAAGCGACAACACAACCCTCCAACTCGTCGCGGGCGCGCTCGGGACGCCCGCCGCCCTCTTAGTCTGTTACTCCGCGTACTTGCTGGCCACGACGGGCGATGGCCTACCTCCCGGCCCGGGCGGCGCGTACGGCGCGGCCGAAGGCGTTTCCTACCTGTCCGTTGTGGGGGTGGTCGGCTGGAGCGCCTACACAAAAGCTAAGACAGGGTCCGGCCTCCCCGCGGGTCCGGCCGGCCTGCTCGGCGCCGCGGAGGGGCTGTCATACTTGGCCCTGCTGGGCGCCATCGGCGCATTTGGCTACACCGCGGCGACGGGGACTATTCCGGGGCCTTTTGGGCGGTGAACTACTGAGAGTGAAAGGGGGAGGGGTTTGGGTTTGGGGGCACCTCGCGCGTGCGCACACTCTCCCACTCTCAACCTTCACGCGCGCGCCGCCCCGTCCCTCTCTCTCTCTCTCCCTTTGTGTTGGGAGACTAGCGTGCCTGTGTGTGCGTGTGCGCGTGTAAGAGCCTCATGCAACGCGCACCCATTTGCAACCACAACGCTCTCCATTTGCTCCCTCACTCCACGCCCACCATCTCGACCTCGGCCGCCCCGCCGCCCGCCCGGCGCTGGCGCAAGCCCCGGCTGGTGCCATTCCCGGCTGCTGCATCACCATTCCCGTTCGCCGCCGCATCGCCCAGCGGGTGGAAGCCGCCTCGGTAGGGGCGGGCGGGCACCCCGCCCTCCGCCCGGGCCGCCTGCGCCCAGCCGACCACGGATTCCAGGGTCCGGACTGTCACCCCCCGCACAACTGGGCCCGCCTTGGCGGCCAGGCTGATGCAGCCCGGCAGCAAGCCCCGGCTCAGCTCCTCGTCCACGCCCAGCTCCACGTAGACCGTGCGGGCAAAGAGGAGGGCGAGGAGGATGAGGGCCAGGCGGAGCGGGGAGCGGAGGGCGGCCAGCAGCTCGTCCGCGCCCAGGACAGCGATCGCGACCACCGCCCACAGCGGCGGGGCCCCCCCGCGCGCGGCCGCCCGGGCCTCCACCGTGGCCAGCGCCTGGCGGACGGCCCGGTCGGCCGCGGTCTGCACCGCAGCCCAGGCGGCCCGGACCTGGTCCGGGGTCAGCAGGACGGCGGGCGGCGGGATGAGGGCGGCCGGCCAGGCCGTGGCCGAGGCGAGGTCAAAACAGGGCGACCCGGCCACTGCTGCCGCCGCGCCTGGCGGCCCTCCGCCGCCGCCGCCGTCCGGCAGGGCGCCCTCCGCCACGTAGGCGACCACGGCCCGGTCAATGGCGTCCGGGGTGGTGATCTCCGGCGCCGTGCCCTCCCCAGCCGGCAGCCGCAAAGCAGCCAGCGCGCCCAGGAGCGCGGCGGCAGCGCCGCGCGCGCCCGCGGCCGCGGCCGCGACGTCCGCGCCGGGCGCCCACGACCGGGGCAGCCCCGCCTCATCCCGGGAGAACACATCCGCCCACCGTTCTTTCAGGCGCGGGATGGCCGCCCGGGCGGCCTCCCGGGCCCGGGCCTCGACCACGCCCCGCCCAAAGGACGCGACCCGGGCGCGGAGGGCGCTGACTTCAGAGGCGCCATGTCCGTACCCGCCCACCGCCTCCACCGCCCGGTCCGACGCGGCGCCCACGGCCGCGCTGTACAGGCGGGCCAGGCGAGGCCACAGGTCCGGCGGGGCCGCGTCGAGCAGGGCGGTGGCGGGCGCGGTGAGGGCGTCCCGGGTGGCCGCGCCCGCAGCCGCCTCGGCGTCTGCCAGCGCGGCCGCCGTCAGGTGGGCCGCCAGGGACGCCACATCCTCCTCCAGCGCTTCCCGGGCGGGAGACACCGGCCATGCGTCCGCCGCGATGGCGGCCAGGGCTGGGTCGGAGGAGGTGGGCGTGGCCGGCCAGGCCGCGGCCAGGGCGGCCGCGTCAAACGCTGCCAGCGCGGCCGCGGCCGCCTCGGCCGCGCGCGCCGTGAAGGGCCGCCCCCCGTCGGCCTCGCTGCTGCCGACCATCAACGCCGCCCGCGCGCCGTCCAGGGCACCGCACGCCGCGGCCTCCAATTGGCGCTCGTGGGCGGGGGCGAGGGCGGCGGTCGCGGCCGCCGCCAGGTCGGCACGCCGGTCCGCGGCGGCTCCCGGCTCGAAAAAGGCGGCGTCCGCGTCGTAGTCTGACAGCGCGCCCGCCACCAGCCACGCCGCGCGGGCGCCAAAGTCGGGCAGGGGCGACCCGGACGCCGCGTCGGCCGTCAGGGCGATGTAGGCGGGCGAGGCCGTCAGGGCGGCCAGGGCGGCGTCCCCCAACTCCGCGCACCGCAGGTTGGCGACCATGACCTGCATGAAAAGATGAAGTGATAATGAGAGAGAGTGCGTATTTTGTTTGTGTGTGTGCGTCTCTCTCCCCAAGCCCCTCTCGCTTACCTTGTGCGCCGGCAGGTTCAGATCCCGCTGCGACTGGACTACCTCCCACATCGTCTCCAGGGACAGGGGCAGGGCGGACCCGGGCAGGCGGTCGGATGAGGAGCAAGGGGAGGAAGGCGAGGCAGGCCGGAGCGCGCCCGGCGCCCGCCCGTCGAAGCGGGCCCGCAACGCGGCCGCCTCCACCCTGAACGCCTCCTCTGCGTCCTCAAAGTTGGGCAGGGCCGTGTATTGGACGTCGAAAAAGTCGGACAGGGCCGCGGACGCCAGGCCGGCCGGTTTGGCGAGCCCGCCCCAGAGCGCCTCCAGGTCGGCCGCCCAGGCGGCTGCCAGCGTGGGCAGGGGCGTCCGCGTCCGGTCCCGGAAAGCGAATAGAAGGACCTTCTTTGGTGGCTTGGACGGCGCGACAGCCACGCCCGCCGCTGCAGCCGCCGCCGCCGTCGCGGCCGCCGCCCGGGCGGGCACGCCCGCCGCCGACGCCGCCCGCAGTTTGAGGTCGACCCCGAAAATGGTGCGCAGGAGGGGCTTGCCCGCCCCGGCCTCCCGCCCCACGTCCTTCGCCCACATGTTGACCACCAGCACGTCCGCCACCGCCATGGCGAACAGCGCGGTCTGGCGCTCAAAGGAGGCGTCGTCCTCCCCGCGCTCCCGGCCGTCGGCGCCCTCCAGGTCGAGTACCAGTGTGAGCGGAGGGGAGGGCGGGGAGGCGGGCGCGCCGCCGCCGCCATTGCCGCCCTCCCTTGCTGCCGCCAGCCAGATGCCGCGCGTGGTCTGGGACCGACCGGCCAGGGCGTCCATCTCCTCAAAGGTCGTGCCGAACTGTGTGCGGTGGCGGGGGTGGTGGAGAAAAATGATGGGGGAGTGGGAGGATGGAGAAGGAAGGGGGGCGCCCGTTTCGGACGAGCGAAGAGCGCGCGCAAACAAACACGCGCGCAAGCGGCCTTGGCACGCCCCGGCCCGCTGACAAAACTGTACCAGGCCATGCATAGACGGACGGGACGTCCAGACGTGTGCAGGGTGCCTCCTTCATTCGGGCACCCCTCTCTGCTGTCTCCGCTTCTCTCCTCACCAGCGCATTCAGCAGGGTCGACTTGCCGCTCGACTGCGGGCCCATCACTGCGACGACCTGGTACCCCTGGCCGGCGGACGGGAGGCCAACGGCGGTAGAAAAGGTGCTGAGCTCGGGGGCATTGAAGCCGCCGTCCGCGTCGACGAGTTGAACGACGGAGGAGGTGGGACGAAACGACATTTTTTTTCTCTACTTTGGACGAAAGTGAAGTGGGTCATGTACGAAGCGAAAGCTTTTTGCGAAACTCTTTTCTCTTCACTTCTTATTTCTCCCCCCCCCCCTACCCCCCGCACCCAATCACATGCTGCTCCTCTTCGAGTCCAGCGCCGGGTACGCCCTCTTCAAGGTCCTGAAAGATGGGTCGTTCGAGAAGGCAGAGGTATGGGAGAATGGGAGAGAGAGAGAAGAACGAGGAGGGGGGCGGCCAGCGGCGGCGGCCGCCGGCCGGCGCTGCGTTTTTTCTTTCACCCCCGCCTCCCTCTCACGCCCTCTCTCTCCATCTCTCTGCCTTCCACTCAACGCTACTAGGACTTGCACAAGGAGTTTGAGACCCTGGACTCCGCGCAAAAGGTGGGGAAGGAGAGAGAGGAGAGAGGCGAAAGAGGAGAGGGATTGGGGGCGGCGGCCGGCCCGGGGGTGCTGGCCGCTACTCGCGCCGTCCTCTTTCTATCACGCCCCCGCTCATCACACCCCCCACCTCTTCCTCTCCCTCAGATGGTCAAACTGAAAGCCTTTGAAAAGTTTGAGACGACTACGGACGCACTGGCCGCCGCGACGGCGCTGGTCGACTCGAAGCTGTCAAAATGTGAGTTTTTTTTTTTTTTTTTTTTTTTTTTTTTTTTTTTTTTTTCTGCGCCGCATGCTAGCCGCCGGCCGAGTCCTTCTTTCTCCGCCGCCTTTGCGTCAACCCCCACATCGCGCCCGCGCCGCCCCAGGCGCATGCTCTCAGAGTGTGAAGTGGCGTACCAGCCGTATTTGGACACCGGTTGATGGGTCAAGGAGAGGAGCGCTGGACGGCCTCCCCTCTATTGCACGCCCCTTCGCTCTTTTCTCATCACTCCCACCCAAACCTCGACCCGCTCCGCTCCATTCCCACATTCTTCAGCCCTGAAAAAGTTCATCAAGAAACATGCGGCCGACGAGCCGCTCGCCGTCCTGGACGCCAAGCTGGGCGGCCTCATCAAGGAGAAGCTGGGCGTCGCCTGCGTCTCCAACGCGGGCGTGGCCGAGCTGGCCCGGGGCGTGCGCGCCCAGCTGTCCGGCCTGGTCGCGGGGTTGGCGGGCGCCGACCTCACGCCCATGGCGCTCGGCCTCTCGCACTCGCTCTCCCGCTACAAGCTCAAGTTCTCGCCGGACAAGGTCGACACCATGGTCGTCCAGGCCATCGGCCTGCTGGACGACCTGGACAAGGAGCTCAACACGTACGCGATGCGGTGCCGGGAGTGGTACGGGTGGCACTTTCCGGAGATGGCAAAGATCGTGAACGACAATGTGGCCTACGCCAAGGTCGTCGTCCTCATGGGCTCCCGCGAGGCCGCGCCGTCGCTCGACTTTTCGGGCGTGCCCCTGGAGGAAGCCACGGAGGCGGCCCTGAAGGAGGCGGCGGCCGTGTCGATGGGCACGGAAATCTCCGGGTCCGACCTGGCAAACATCCGCGCGCTCGCGGCCCAGGTGATCGCCCTGGCCGAGTACCGGGCCCAGCTGGCGGACTACCTGCGGGCGCGCATGGCCGCGATCGCGCCCAACCTGACGGCCCTGGTGGGCGAGCTGGTCGGCGCCCGCCTGGTGAGCCACGCCGGGTCCCTCGTCGCCCTCGCCAAGCAGCCCGCCTCGACCGTCCAGATCCTGGGCGCGGAGAAGGCGCTCTTCCGCGCGCTCAAGACCAAGCGCGAGACGCCCAAGTACGGGCTCCTCTACCATGCCTCCCTGGTCGGCCAGGCCCCGCCCCGCCACAAGGGGCGTATCGCCCGCATGCTGGCGGCCAAGTGCTCGCTGGGCGTGCGGGTGGACGCGCTGGGCGATGGCGACGACGCGGCCGTCGGCCTCGACGGGCGCATCAAGGTGAGGAGGGGTCTGGGCGAGAGGAGAGCTGGGAGGGAGAGAGGCACGCACGACCCC